>Ga0123333_10005881_pt1 | contig 10923 bp, 7 predicted proteins | sample BioC12SIPDNA_3_FD_89957 | JGI IMG/M metagenome (GOLD analysis project Ga0123333, IMG submission 89957) | Anaerobic biogas reactor microbial communites from Washington, USA - Biogas_R2_B C12 SIP DNA | ecosystem: Engineered > Bioreactor > Anaerobic > Unclassified | place: Washington, USA...
GCCTCGACGTCTCCCTGGGGCAGACGCTCAACCGCGAGTTCATCGCGGAAGAGATCGTGCGCACCCTTGTGGGCAGCCTCGGCCTGATCCTGGCCGTGCCGGTGACCAGCGTGCTTGCCGGCGTGGTGGCTCAGCGTTACGATACGACAGCGCCCGGCTGAGCCTCAGGTCTCTGCATTCCCACGGCCCAGGATGTGCTGCGCACCGCACGCGCAGCACAGGGTCGCTTGGACGCACGTTCAGGTGTCTTAGCCGCAGCCGCCGCCGGCGGGACCACGCTTCAGTTCCATCTGCACCTTTCGCGTATATTCCAGGTCGAACTCATGCGGGTCCGGTGTGGCGGCCGGCGAGCGCGCGCCCAGCGCGAGATCGAATTCGTACGACAGTCGATCGCTCTCGACGGCGGCCAGGCTCTTGCGCAGCCCCGGATCCGCGCTGGCAAACACATCCAACCAACCGTTGATACCGCCATCCAGGATATAGACGTTGGGTACGCTCTCGGCAGAGAGCAGCTGCCAGGCCTCCGTCGCCGCTTCTTCGCCGTTGCTCATCGTCACGAAGAGCGTGTTGCTCGGCTCGAGCAGCAGGTCGGGGATGAGACCGGGCAACTCTTCGATCGACACACGCCGTGCGCCGGCAATGTGGAACAGATTGTAGTCCACCTCGTTGCGGAGGTCCAGCATGATCACCTTGACCGAATCATCATGCTGGGCATCCAGCAACTCCCCGGGATGGATCTGTACGGATCGCTCCGCAAGCAGGGGTTCCTTTTCGGCCGAGATGGCTTGCCATTTGTCAGCGGTGGTGGGCTGTCCGATGAAGATCAGGGAGGCCGCGGCGAGCGCCAGCACGGCAGCGCCGGCATAGCGCGCCTTGGGTTCCCGCTTCAGATCCTTGCCCCCGAAGCGTTTCTCCAGCTGTTCGCCGCCCCAGAACATGAACAGTGCCATCAGCACGATCCCCAGCACCACGACGCCCACCGGGAGATCGAGCCAATCCGGGACGGTGAAGCGCCCCATGTACGATGAGTTCCAGAACGCGGCGAAGGAGTCCACCGTCTCGCCGAAGAGGAAGATGCCGAACAGCCCGCCGAGTACGAAAAACACACCGTCGAGCTTCAGGGTCGCCAGGGAGACGAGCGAGGTCCCGGGGCAGAAGCCGCCGATGATGAAGCCCACGCCCATGATCAGGCCGCCCACGATGCCGGGCCACAGATAGGTCGGGTTCACCCAGATCGCGTTGTAGTCCAGCAAGCCGAGGCCGGTAGCGGCAAAGATCAGCACCATCGCGGTCACGATCGCACCGAACATCACCTTCAGCACCGTGAGGTCCCTGAAGTAGAACTGGCGCGCCAGCTTCAGTGAGTTGCCGAAACCTGAACTCTCCAGGACATAGCCGAACCCGAAGCCGATCGCCAGGTAGACGACGTACTGGCCCCAGTGGCCCAACAAGGCAGGAAGGTCGAGCGGAAATGGCGTCATGGTCGGTGCCTCCTTACAGCCAGAACCTGCGTAGCGCGTAGGCGAGTCCGTAGGCGCCGCCGAAGACCGCGAACATGAACGCCCACGAGCCCACCGAGAGCACCGCGCCGCCGGAAAGAGCCTGCCCGGAGGTGCAGCCACGTGCGAAGCGCGCACCGTAGCCCATGATCGCCCCACCCAGGAACGCCATGGCCCAGCGGGTGCGCGGGGTGATGTGTGGCCCGCGGATGGTCTCCACCTTCACCCGCCCGTTGCGCCACCCCGAGGCAAAGCCCCCAAGAATCGCGCCAAGCACCACGAACACCAGGTACGAGTCCAGTGGATTCTTATCGCCTCCCGCGATCTTGACCAGGTAGGGCACGCGGTCCATGTGGTCGGGCGCGATCAGGTCCTGGACGAAGCCGATGATGTTGTTCAGCCCGCCCGAGGCGCCCAGGCCGTTTCCGGTGATGAAGAACGCCAGGAACAGCACAACGCCGAGCAGCGCGCCGCCCAGGTAGGGGTGGATGTAGCCCCTGGTCTCTCCTTGCGCGAAGAACCTGCGGCGGGTTGCAGGCAGGCTTCCCGGTGCATTTGCACCAGGTGACGTACGGGATTCAGCTGCCATGGGAGGCCTCCTGGACGGGTTTCAAGGCTTGGGCCGGCGGAAGGCCCGCAGTCGCTGGGGCTGCCTGGGCCGGGTGCACCTCAACCTCCTCCCAGCCCGTGATCATTGCCTCAATGAGTGCGGTCGGTGTATGGCCGGTTGTGGCCAGGTAGACATGCATCACGACGAACGCCGCGAGCAGCCAGGCAACAAGGGAATGCAATGGCGCGAGCAGTGGCAGCCCGCCGACGCGTTGGGCAGCTTCGGGCCAATGCTGCGCGCCCCAGATCAGCGCTCCGGTGACGATCTGTGCGGGCAACAACACGTTGAGCAGCCCGAGGTAGGTTACCTGCTGCAACGGATTCAGCTTCCTGGCGGGATCCTTCTCGAACGGATGCGGCTCGTTCTTGAAGATGCCCCCCAGGTAGTACTTGGCCTGCAGGATCGCCTGGTCGTAGAAGCCGCGTGGTCGGGGAATGAACTGCCTGACCTCGCCGTTTGTCAGATGATAGAAGAGCGAAAGTGCGGCATTGATCACGACGATGGCTGCCAGCACGTTGTGGACGTAAACCATCCATCTGAACGCAAACATGCCGAAGATCTCCGGTTTGTGGATGATCAACCCTGTAAAGATCAGGCCGACGATCGTGAACGTCTGCAGCCAGTGCCAGAAGCGTTCGTAGACTGTGTAGACATAGATCTGTTTCAGCTGCGGCGTGTGCCTGGGCATGCGCATCGAAGCCGCGAAGCGCAGGCCGCCATGCAGCGCCACCCCGGCCAACGTGCCCAGGAAGGCGAGCACGCCGAACCAATCGATGAGGGAGACACGGCTCTGGCCGAAGACGTACAACCCCTGCCTGTCGGGCGGCGCATTCAGTTGGAGAACGCCGTCCGGCGTGGTGTCCAGATCGGCATCCACCGAGAAGCTGCGGCCGGCCAGCAGCGCCGGCGTCACGCCCGAGGGACCCCCGGCGGCCAGCGTGACCGGCTGTGCCAGGATGGAGTCGCTGCTGTGGCAGGCCGTGCAATCACGGATTGCGCCCGCGCTGTCCGTGACGTTGTGAGCGATGCTGTAAGGCTGAACATCACCGATGATCTGGGCGTCCGGGACGCCGCGGGTGGCCAGCCTTGCGGCGATGGCTGCCTGTTTCGCTGCCGTGTCGAGGACCAGCTCCCTCTCCGCCAGAATGCCGTCTCCGTCACCATCCAGCGCAGCCACGACCTCGGCTGCGTACCCGTCGCCGTCGAACCAGGCGGACTCCAGGTCGTACAACCGCACCGGACGCAGCGGATCGCCGTAGACCCAGTACCAGGCGGTGACCAGGTTGTGCGGAGCGATCAGGCTCCGGCCGTTCGAGTCTGTGTTGATAAGCAGCGCGGGCTGGAAGCCTTCGATGAGGGACGCGGGCTGCAACGGGTCGCCGGCAACGCCCCGGTACTCGCGCCGGGGCTTGCGGTCGGGCGTCAGGACGGTCCAGTCTATGCTGCGGAGCGCCGGCGCGTAGAGCTTAGGGATGTGGCAGCTCTCGCAGGCAACGGTCTCCAGGTGGCGCTCCGTGTAGGGCAGCCAGCCGTGTGTGGCCTCTGCGTCATGGCACCCTTCGCAGCGCCGCATCGTGTCGGCCAGCTCCGGCGCGATCGCATGCTGCGCGGCGGAACCCTTCGCGAAATCATGGACCGGCTGGAGCAGATACTCGCCCAGGTCCAGCCGCCGGGGATCGTACACCAGGTGGTCAGGACTGGTCTCAGCGTTCACCTGCACGTGGACCGGGTTGTTGAGCGAATAGTGGCAATCGACGCATTGCACCTGTCTCGCAGCATGGATGTCCCATGGCCGCGACAGCTGCTCCTTGCCGGCCACGTTCATCCCGGACTTGTCTATCTGCTGGCCCGAGATGATTTGGCCTGTAGCGTACGTGGTCCAGGACATCGACCCGGCGCCTGCAAGTGCGACCGGCGTCTCAGCATCGGTGTGGACCAGGCCGTGGCACTGGCCGCAGTTGTCATCGGTCGGATCCTGAACCGTCACAAATTGCGGCTTCAGCAGTCCCTCTGCATCGAAGGCCGCGGCAGAATAGGCGTATTCGTTCGATCCGGCGGCTTCGACCAGGCCCGTTCCTGCCAGGGTGGCCGTGTTGGCCCAGCCGAACGCGCCCGCTTTCAGCGTGTTGATTCGAGCGTCGTTGTTGGGATTGGGGAGGTGGCAGAGGAAGCAGTTCATCTCGACCACGCCCGACGCGGCCCAGTCCCACGCCACAGCCTGGCCCGTCTGGGGATCCAACACGGCGGTCTCCGGGTTGGACGGCACGGCGGGCAGCCCGGTGAGAGGACTGCCATCACGCGCGTAGAGCGCAGGGCCGCCGCCGATGTGGCGGTCGCCGAAGGTCATGACCCATTCTGCGGTCCCGAGGTCCAGGGCCTGGCCGGCGCTCGTCGAGAGATGACGGTAGCGCAGCGCGTCCCACTGGCCGAAAGCTCCCGGGCTGGCGTCCCATGTGCGACCTCCGGCGGCTGCATCTTGTTCACCGAAACGGTCGAGCCCAAGCGTGGCGTGATAACTGTGGGACTGAATGAACGCCGTGTCATGGCACGTGCCACACGTCTTCAGCGTGGATACGGGCTCGCCCGAATCGAGCACGTTGGCTCCATCGACATCGAGCAGTGCGAATTGCGGATGAAGCGGCGCGGCTGCGGGCAGGGCGGGCTCGGCCGACTGTGCCGCAGCACCGGCCAGGCCAAGGACGGTGACCAGCAGCATCACACCGAGCAAGCCCATCGTTCGTTGGTGGCGCATCATAATCATCATCGACTCTCACTTCGCCTGTGCGCGACTGCCCCATTCGATGGGGTCACCGTTGTAGCCCAAAGCCTTCCAATCCATGCGGCCATCGGGCCTATGACATGCATCACACTGAAGCGCGTCCTCGGCCGGCTGCACCATGTGCGCGATCGGCCAGTACATCCAGGTCTCGGCAAAGTCATACTGGCCGGAGAACGGGATGCCTGCATCCTCGGCGCCCAGGGCCAGTCCCGAAGGCCAGTCGAACGTGGTCCAGTAGCCGTCCTCGCCGGCCGTGCGCGGTGCCAGCAGGATGTTGTGGACCGTGTCGTAGGGTTGCTTGGCGACGTGCACCTTGAAGGGGTAGATCTTGGCATTCGGATCCGCGATATCGCCGTCCGGCAGGTTGATCATCGTCGGCTGGCCGGGGTCGATGGTGTCGCCCAGGATATAGCGGTAGGCGTTGCTGCCGTTGAACCAGCTGTAGGTGGGGATGACGTTGTCCACGTACAGGAAATTCCCCTTGATCTTCAGGTAGGTGTGCGGATCCTCCGGACAATCGCATCCGGATGTAGACCAATCCCAGGTCATCTTGGTCGGGTTCCTGACAGCCACTATCGGGATGTGGCACGTCTGGCACGCGACGCTCGACGTGTGCTGGTTGATGCGCTGGTCCTGATGCGGCGCGGAGGCGTGGCAGTCGGTGCACTGCACCTGCTCGTCGGGGGGGATCGTCAGGTTGTTGGCCAGCAAGCGGCCCTTGATCGCATGCTCCGGTCCCTGGTGGCAGTCAATGCATTTCAGGTCCAGCCGGCCCATGTGCACATCCAGGTTGTCCGACGGGTAATTGAGGCTGGAGTCCATGTCGCCATGCTTGACGTTGTTGCCGCCGCCGCCGTCGTAGTGGCAGAAGCCGCAGTTTTCGCGGGTGGGCAGGCCGACGGACTGGGCAGCGGCCACCAGGTCCAACTCCGCCAGCGGATAGCCATAGTCGCCCTTGCCGTATAGGGAGCGATCGGCATGGCAGACCAGGCAGTCCACGTTGAGCGGATTCGTGAAGTCGAAATCGTCGTCCTCCCAGCCGTAGCCTGCATGGCAGCCCATGCATTTGTTCTCGTTGCCCTGCGCGCTGATGCAGAAGTTGTTGATCTGGTTCTTCTTGCCGATGGTGACCGTTTCGCCGCGCCACTCGGCCATCTCCGGAGCGCTTTCCCAGGTCCAGTGCGTGGTCTTCATGAAGTCGGATGCGGCCTCCTCGTGGCATTGCAGGCAGGCCGCCGTGACCTCCGGGCCGCTGGCGTACGGGCCCCTGAGCAGGTTCGTATGATCCGTCTCAGGAACGCGGGTCGGCACCCCTGCCGCAGGATTGTCTCGGGCTTCGGTCGCGCGCGGCTGCAGCAACACCAGCGGAATCACGATCACGGCCAGCGTAACGGCCAGGCCGATCAGCCAGGTGGCGTTTCTTTTCAGTTTGGGCGGTATGCGCATCGGTCACTCCTTGGCGAACGGGCAGCGTAAGTCAGCCCGCGGTTTACGGCGTGCGAGTAGGTTGCTCTATCAAGGTGGTGGGACAATTCCTTGGTGAGTATAGTCCGATTGCGGGGTCTGTCAACTATGATACTTGACAACAGGTACACAAGAAGGGGGGCAGGCGAAGACATCGCCTGCCCCCTCTTTCAGGGACGTGGGTCCGCCGTATTACAGCCCGGCGGCTGCCTTCAGCGCGGCGGCCTTGTCCAGCTTCTCCCAGGGTGCGTCGATGTCGTTGCGGCCGAAGTGGCCGTACGCTGCGGTGGCCCGGTAGATCGGCCGGCGCAGGTCCAGGTCGCGAATGATCGCGGCCGGGCGCAGGTCGAAGTGGGCGTCGATGAGCTCGACGATCTTTTCGTCGCTGATCTTGCCGGTGCCGAAGGTCTCCACCGCGATGCTGAGAGGCCGCGCCACACCGATGGCGTAGCTCACCTGGATCTCCAGCCTGTCGGCCACGCCCGCGGCCACCAGGTTCTTGGCCACGTAACGCATCATGTACGCCGCGCTGCGGTCGACCTTCGTCGGATCTTTGCCCGAGAACGCGCCGCCGCCGTGCCGTGCCACACCGCCGTAGGTGTCCACGATGATCTTGCGCCCGGTCAGGCCCGCGTCGCCCATCGGCCCGCCGACCACGAACCGGCCGGTCGGGTTGACGTAGATCTTCGTGTTCTCGTCGAGGTAGCCGTTCGGGACGATGTATTTGATCACGCGCTCGTAGAGGTCGGCCTCGATCTTCGAGTGCTCGACGTCAGGGCTGTGCTGCGTGGAGAGCACGATCGTGTCGACGCGCACGGGCTTGCCGTTGTGATACTCCACCGTGACCTGGCTCTTGCCATCCGGCCGGAGGTAGGGCAGGGCGCCACTCTTGCGCACGCTGGTCAGCCGCTTGCACAGCTTGTGCGCCAGGTCGATGCTGAGCGGCATGTAGCTCTCGGTCTCATTGCACGCGAAGCCGATCATCATGCCCTGGTCGCCCGCGCCGATCGCCTCGATCTGCGCGTCGGTCATCTCGCCGCGCTTGGCCTCCAGCGCCTTGTCGACGCCGAGCGCAATGTCTGCGCTCTGCTCCTTGATCGAGACGAGCACGCCGCACGTGTCCGCGTCGAAGCCATACTTCGCGCGCGTGTAGCCGATGTCGCGCACGACGTCGCGTGCCAGCGCCGCGATATCGACGTACGTGCTGGTCGTGATCTCGCCCATGACGACCACCAGGCCGGTGGTGGTCGCGACCTCACATGCCACGCGGGCATCCGGATCATCCTTGATGATGGCGTCCAGCACTGCGTCGCTGATCTGGTCGCACATCTTATCGGGGTGACCCTCCGTCACCGATTCCGAAGTAAAGTACAACTTCGGCGAACTTGCGAAGGTGGTTGTCATTTATCTCACTCCTGTGTGTATGCTGACGGAAAACGAGTAAGGAAGAAGGCAGATTGAAGAAGGAAGAACGGGGTTTGGGCTCACCTTCCTTCTTCTGTTTTCCATCTTCCTTCCGGTTCACGTCCCCATCCGCCATTCGTTCAGGTAGGCTTCCTGTTCGGGTGTCAGGACGTCGATGTGGACGCCCATGGCGGCCAGCTTGAGCCGCGCGATTTCCGCGTCGATCTCGGCGGGCACGCTGTAGACGGTGTTCTTCAGGCTGGCATGGTTGCGCACCATGTACTCGGCGCTCAGCGCCTGGTTGGCGAAGCTCATGTCCATGACCGCGCTGGGGTGTCCTTCCGCAGCGGCCAGGTTGACCAGGCGGCCCTCGCCCGCGAGATACAGGCGGCGGCCGTCCGGGAGGATGTACTCGTCGAGGAACTCACGCACACGGCGCACCTCGACGGACATGCCCTCCAGCGCCGGGATGTTGATCTCGACGTTGAAGTGACCGGAGTTGGCCATGATCGCACCGCTCTTCATCGCTTCGAAGACGTGCGCGTCGAGCACGTTGATGTCGCCGGTCGCGGTGATGAAGATGTCGCCGATCGGTGCGGCTTCGGCCATGGTCATGACGCGATAGCCGTCCATGACCGCCTCCAGCGCCTTCATCGGGTCGATCTCGGTGACGATCACGTTGCCGCCGTGGCCGGCCGCGCGCGAGGCGATGCCGCGGCTGCACCAGCCGTAGCCCGCGATGACGACGGTCTTGCCCGCGATGAGGACATTGGTCGCGCGGATCACGCCGTCCAGCGTGCTCTGGCCCGTGCCGTAGCGGTTGTCGAAGAGATGCTTGGTCATCGCGTCGTTGACCGCGATGACGGGGAACATCAGCTCGTTGTCGTGCGCCATCGCGCGGAGGCGGATGACGCCCGTCGTGGTCTCCTCGGTGCCGCCGATGATGCCGTCGAGCAGCTCGCGGCGCTCCTTGTGCAGGGTGCCGACGAGGTCCGCGCCATCGTCCATCGTGATGTGCGGCTTGAAGTCGAGCGCGGCCTTGATGTGCTCGTAGTAGGTCGCGTTGTTTTCGCCCTTGATCGCGTAGACCGGCATCTCGTAGTGGGCGACCAGGGTCGCGGCGACGTCATCCTGCGTCGACAGCGGATTGGACGCGGTCAGCACCACGTCGGCCCCGCCCGCCTGCAGCACGCGCATCAGGTTCGCGGTCTCGCTCGTCACGTGCAGACACGCGGAGATGCGCAGCCCGGCCAACGGGCGCTCCTTGGCGAAGCGTGCTTCCAGTTGGTCCAACACAGGCATCTCCCGCGCTGCCCACTGCATGCGGAAGCGGCCCTTCTCAGCCAGACGGATGTCCTTGATGTCGTAGTTGGTGCTCACTCAGTGCTCCTCTTTCTTGGTTTGCAGGTTGAAGGTCGGAAGGTTGAAGGTTATCAGGCGCGGCCCGAACCTTCAACCTGCCACCTGTAACATGTGCTCAAGTTCGGGTGCGTCCCCAAAGTGCTCGCGATAGCGCGCGACGAATTGGGGGACGGTGTAGCGGTGGTTCATCGTGCCGACCTGCTCCAGGCAGTAGGTGGCGGCCAGCGCGCCGATGCGCGCGGTGATGTCCCACGGGTAGCCGCGCATCAGGCCGACGAGCAGTCCGCCGCGAAAGGCATCGCCGACGCCGGTCGGGTCTGCGACGATGTCGGCCGGCACGATGGGCGCGTCAATGCGGCGATCCTTGGACATGATCGTGGAGCCGTCCATGCCGCGGGTGACGACCAGCATGCCGACGCGGTCCAGGATACCGCTCTCGCTCAGCCCGGTCTTCGACTTGATCAGCTCGAGCTCGTAGTCGTTGACCGTCATGCCGAAGGCGCCCTGCATGGCCTGGAGCACCTGATCCCCGTCCAGCCGAGCGAGCTGCTGGCTGGGGTCGAAGATGAAGCGCAGGCCGAGCTCCCGGCACTCGGTGCAGTTGCGGATCATGCCCTCGGGATCGTGCGGCGAGATGATCACGTAGTCGACGCTTTCCCTGTCGAGCCCCCGGTAGGTCAGCTCGCGGCCACGCGCCATTGCGCCGGAGTGGAACCCCGCGATCTGGTTCTGCTCCAGGTCGGTGATGACGGTGAAGGTGGCCGTGAACTCGCCGGGGTAGGCGACGACCAGCGAGGTGTCGATGCCTTGCTGCTCGAGCCACGCGCGGTAGTCGCCGAAATCCTGGCCCACCGTGCCCATCAGCCGGGGCCGCTCGCCCAGCAGGGCCATGGTGTAGGAGATGTTCGGCCCGATGCCGCCGCGGCTCATCTCCTTCTCTTCGACGAGGAAGCTCACGCTGAGCTTGCCCGTCTGCTCGATCAGGATGTGCTCCCGGAACATGCCCGGGTACTTCATCAGGTAGTCGGTCGCAATCGACCCGGTGACGATGACTGACATGTTACTCCAATCGTGCGCGATCAAGTGCCCGGCACCTCGCAGGTGCCGGGCACTTACTATCCCACTGCCTCGCTAACGCGCTTTTCTGCCAGCCGGCAATACTCCGCCGACACCTCGTACCCCACATAGTGCCGTCCGGTCATCACTGCCGCGACCGCAGTCGAGCCGGAGCCCATGAACGGATCGAGCACTAGATCGCCGGTCTGCGTGTAGAGCAGCAGCAGGCGTCGCGGCAGTTCCTCGGGGAAGGGCGCGGGGTGGGGGACGCTCGTCTCGGTCGTCATCTCCCACACCGACTCGCCCGGCCCGGTGGCCTGGCCCCACACCGCCCGGGCGATGGACTCGGCGATCCAGGCATCGTCCTTTTCGCGGCGCCGGGCATCCGCCAGCTTGCCCGCGATCTTGCGCTCCAGATCCTTGAGCCCATCCTCCGGCCGCCAGATGCTGCGCGTCCATGCGGCAAACTCGTTGCCCGTGGCGCCGGTCGGCCCGCCGCCGTCCAGGCGGAGTTGATCCTTGCTCCAGATCGTGATGTACTCGTGCACGTCCCGCAGAGTCGGGTTGCTAGAGCGGCCGAAGCTGCCCCAAGCGGTGCTGGTGCCCGCGGATGCGCCTTTGTCCCATACGACGTGCCCGCGATGCAGCCACGTCTGCCCGGAGGTCCGCAACTGCTCGTCGATCAGGCTGACCAGGGACAGGTAGGGCTTGCGGTCGGTGTTGGCCACGTTGATGCACAGCCGGCCGCC
>Ga0123333_10005882_pt1 | contig 10921 bp, 7 predicted proteins | sample BioC12SIPDNA_3_FD_89957 | JGI IMG/M metagenome (GOLD analysis project Ga0123333, IMG submission 89957) | Anaerobic biogas reactor microbial communites from Washington, USA - Biogas_R2_B C12 SIP DNA | ecosystem: Engineered > Bioreactor > Anaerobic > Unclassified | place: Washington, USA...
AATACACCTGGGTCGCTAGCAGGCACGATGCGCGCTCGCTCAGCCGGAGCAGCGTTCGTTTCACGCCGGTCGCCGTGACGAACGGCAGCCCATGAACGTGATAGACCCGCACCGGCACGCGCGCCAGCCACGCGGAAATCATGCCCAGTAGACCGCCTTTGGGCGTGTGGGCGTGCACGATCTGAGGCTTGATCGCGCGCAGCGAGCGCCACAGGCGGCGGATGGCGATGAGGTCCTGTACCGGGGTAATCCGGCGCGGCATCTCCACGGCGTGCACAGCGATCCCTTCCTGGCGGCCAAATTTACCGAGGTCATCCCCCGGCGACGAGAGGGCGTGCACCTCCAGGCCCTTCGACTTCATGTAACTGACCTGACCGGTCAGAAAGTAGAGCGTTTCTGGAATCGTCGTGATGTGGACGAGCCTCACCGGTTTTTCAGCCATTGGTCCGTTCGCTCTTTCACGTAGGTATAAAAGGCGTTCCGGCGCTGCCTTAGAACAGCGTCGTGGTACTCGCGCGCCTTCGCCAGATTGCGCGCGGACATCTCCGCCCGTCGGGCCGGATCGCGCGCGACGCCGGAGATCAGGTCCGCCAGCGCGGCGGCGTCCCCGGGCGCGACCAGGTATTCCGGCGCCAGCAGCTCCGGAATGCCGCCGGCGTGCGTCCCGACACATGGCAGGGCGCGGGCCATCGCCTCGATCATGGCGCGCGGCAGTCCTTCCGAGTGCGACGGCAGCGCGAACAGGTCGGCTCGATCTAGCTGCTCTCGGACCGCTGCAGCGCCGGACACCTCACCCGTGAACATCACGCGCTCCTCGAGGCCCAGACTCGCTACCTGGCCCTCAAGTTGAGGGCGGTATTTGCCGTCACCAACCACCACCAACTGGATGTCCAGCCCCTGGTCGACACACCCCTTCACGGCATCGATCAGCACGTCGGGCGCCTTGTAAAGCTGTGCCAGCGAGCCGACGAACACCACCCTGAAGGGATGGTCGCCGTTTTTCACCGGGCGCGCTTCGCTCACGAAAGCCTCGTCGCCCAGCTCGATGCTCGAATAGTGTGTGGTGAAGGCTCCAGCCGCCGCCGGATAGCGCTGCTGAAGCGAAAACTGCGTCACATATGCTACTGCCGCCGCGCCGGTGACCTGCTGGCGCAGCCGCCGCGGAAACCACCACCGGAAGAACCGGCGCAGTGGGTGTTGGACGGAATGAGGCGAAAATACCTCGTACGGATCGCCGACAACCTCCACCCCGTAGGGGTGCGCCCGCTCGCGCGCGCCCCAGACCAGCGAGCCAATCGAGCACGGCAGGCGAAGGTGGATCGCCTCGGCCTGAGCGACCGCCTGGTGTGCCGCCTGGGCCATGTTCCGGCGCGTCTTCACGTACTGCAACGCGCCCTCGTAATAGGGTAGCGGGACTGGGACGACGCCCGGCCCGGACGATACGACCCAGCCATCCGGAACGCTGGCAACCGGCTGAGCACGCACCAACAACCGCACTTCGTCGTATACGTCCAGGTAGCGCGTCCAAAATCGGTGCGGCAGCGACCCGTTCTGGGTGCACAACACGCCGTCCGGCGTAATCGCAAAGCGAGCGCTGGCAGTCACAAGAGCGCGCATCGGCGACCGTCCCCTAATTCACACACGCACGATACAGATCGCGCAGGCGGCGCGCGCTGGCGTCCAACGAGTAATCCGCTTCGACGCGCCGGCGCCCCGCGTCCCCCATTTGCCGGGCAGCGTCCGGCTCGGTGAGCAGGCGCGTCACCGAGCGAGCCATCCCGTCGACATCCTGCACATCGTGCAGCAGGGCCGTCTGCCCATCGACCACGGCTTCGGTCAGCCCGGGCACGCGCGACGCCACCACGGGCAGGGCCGCCGCGTTCGCTTCCAGCGCGGCCAGCCCAAACCCCTCGAAGAACGAGGGGAACAGGAACACGTCGCTCAGGCCCATCAGGCGAGGAACGTCCCCGCGCAGCCCCAGCAGCCTGACCTGCTCGCCGATTCCCCGCGCGGCGATGGACTCCTCCACCGTCGGGCGCAGCAGCCCGTCACCGACCAGCACCAGCCGCGCCGCCGGGATTTGCGCCAGCACGCGCTCGAATACGTCAAGCAGGCCGCCATGATTCTTCTGCTCGTTGAAGCGGCCCACGTGCAGAATCACCGGCGTATCCGCAGGCCAGCCCAGCTCGGCCCGAAAAGCCGTGCGCTCGGCGTCCTCGGGCAGCAGCGGGACCTGCACCCCGTAGTAGAGCACGTGATAGTTGGCGCGCTCCTGGAAGTCCGGCGCGACGTTCGCCAGGACGGCTTCCGAGCACCCGGTCACGATATTCGAATGGCGCAGCGCGTAGCCGACGCTCACCCGCTGGTATACGTCCCTTAGCTGGCGTAGGCCAGCGGCGCGGGTCCAGGTTTGCGCCGTGAAACGGGTGTTGTGATAGGACGTCACCACCGGCACGCCCGCTCGCCGGGCCACCCACACCGGAAAGCCGCTGTACGTCTCCATGTGATTGTGCACGACGTCGTACTGCCCATCGGCCAGGACCTGGCTCAGGCGCTGCCCGAACCGGACGTGATCGGGAGCCAGCGGGCAGTGATGGACGGTCGAGCCGTGCGCGCGGGCCTCGTCGGCCAATGACCCCACATTGGCCCCTTTGCAGCAGAAATCCATCACCACGTCGTTCAGCGGCGCCTGCCCCAACATCGAGAGCAGCCATTTTTCGATTCCACCCGGCACCAGCCAGGTTATGAGGTGCAATACTCGCATGATGTCTACTCTCGAAATCAGTTCAAGGCAGGTTTGCGCTGCAGCACAGCCGCATCGATCTCGGCCGCGGGATCCGTCACTTTGGCGGTGATCCGGACAGTCAGCCAGACCACGAACATCGGCACGGCGCCGTTCTTGATGATGAAAAAGAGGATATTGTCGGAGTCGCTGACCAGCAGCACGAAACACAGGTTGACCAGGAACGGGACAAAAAACATCCTGACGTCATACGGCTCCCAGGTGGACAGCCAGTACCGGACGCGCCCTACAGCCAGCCCCAGAACGGCAAACGCCAGCGGGACGACAAACGGTCCGAAGTTCAGCATCGTCTCGCCGGAGAGGCCATACACGCGCGAGGACACATTCACACCGGGCACATACGAGCCGCGCCCGTACAGCACTTCGGTGCCCTCCTTGATTTTGTGAATCGGGCGGTCCGGCCAGACCGTCTTGGGGATCAGGATCGCGGCAGCACCGAGGTACGTCCGTCCAAACGAGTACTGGTAGTCGCTGTCGGGCCGCATCAAGCGATATAAGACGAATGCCTGGACGTCGGTCCGCCCCAGATCTCCCAGCACGGCTCCTTCCAGCGAGCGGCCCGTCTCTTCCTGCAGCTCCGCTGTAGAGCCCGAGCTGGTGAGTTGGGAGATCGCGTCCAGCCCACCGGCTTTGTAGAAGCCGTAAATGTAGACAAACCCCACCAGGAAGACGATGCCGATGTAGATCAGCCGCTGGGGCACCCGCCGGATCCAGAAATGAATGATGCCCAGGCCCCAGAACAGGCCCCAGATCGTGTTACTCCGGCTGCCGCGCAGGCCGCCGAACAGGATCTTGAGCACGAAGAACGCCAACAGCACGAGCAGCAGCATACCCCAGGTCCGGGCTGCGGGTCGCTTGCGGGCGTAGAAGGCATACGCCATCAGCGCGAGGATGGGGAAGCTTTCCGAGATCATGAAGATCCAGCCCATACCTTCGAAGCCGCCGCCGGCGTTGGTCGTCTCGATCGCTGTTTCGTAGATGTTGATATAGCCCAGGATACCCCCCGACTGCCGGTATACCTGGACCTGGAGCGCCGCCGTCACCATCAGCGCCAGTGCGAGCACGATCGGGAAGCGCTGTTCGTCGATCCACCATACCGCCTGCTTGAGCTTGGGCTTGCTGATGCGGAAGATCAGGCTGCGCGTCAGGCGGTAGACGATCAATCCCATCACGTTCAGGATGCTCATCAGGCCCACCCACGGGCGCCAGTCGTCCGGCGGGACCACCCACCGCATCCACGAATCCCAGTACACGTGCAGGATGGGCGCCAGGAAGAAAAAGTGGACGCCGAGCAGGCCGAGGATGCCAACCGGGTCGAAGATATCCAGGCGCCGGCGGAACCAGTCCACCGCATCGATCCCGATGATGATCCCGGCCACGGTCACAGGAATCATGAACCAGTGGAGATACTGGTCGTTGGTCCCGATCATGATGAACGTGACAAGCGTGCAGACGTGGAACGAGATCAGGGCGCTGGTAATGTCGATCGACCGGTCGGGCAGGCGAACCAGCTTCGGCGCCCCGCGCACGGCTTCCGTCATCGAGATCATTGATAGAGGGACTCCAGCCGCTTCATGTTCGTCTCGATGTTGAACGGGCTCTTTTTGACCTCGGCCAACGCGTCGGCCTGGCTGATCGGCCGCGACGCGCCCCGCTGGGCGAGCACAGCCTCTACCCACGGCGCGGGCCCCTTTTCGATCGACAACCGGTGCAGCAGCGGCGACACGACATCGGCCTCGTGCGGCACGCCCTCGGTGTAGACGCACGGCAGCCCGGCGGCCTGGGCCTCGACCAACACAATCCCCAGCCCTTCTGAGAAGGACGTGAAGACGAAAGTGTCCATCACGTTGAGCATGATGCGCGGTACATCGGACCGGACGCCCGCGAAGATGACCTTGTCGGCGATGCCCAGCCGGGCAACTTTTTCCTCGATGGTGGGCCGCAGCTCACCATCTCCCACCATCAGCAGGTAAGCGTTAGGCGCCTGCTTGATGACCTCGGCGGCCACGTCGATCAGGAAGTCGTGGTTTTTCTGGTGGACGAAGCGACCCACATGGCCCATCACGAAGGCGTCTTCCGGCAGGCCCAGCTCGACGCGCAGCGATTTGCGCGTGGCCTCGTCGCCCGGCCCCACCTCGAACGGCGCCAGGTCAATCGTGTAGTGCAGCACCTGATAACGGGACGTCTTGTTCCAGTCCAGGCCGTAGAGAGCTTTTGCCGCGCGGGCGCTGCACGCGAGGCCATGCGTGGAATACCGGCGCACCAGCCACTCAGTCAGGTGCAGGTAGATGGTCCGCTTCAGGTCGCAGTTCGTTTGCCGGTTATTGCGCGCGTCGTTGTGGCTGTGGGCGATGCGCATGGGCACCCCGGCCCGCGCCGCCTGCCACAGCACCCAGCCGCTGTAATGGTGCACGTGGCTGTGGACCACGTCATAAGGACCGTGCTCTTTTATGATTTGTTGGAAATTGCGCGCATACAGTAACGGTTTCTGCGGATCGAGACACGGGATGATCCTGGAGCCAAGCGCGCGAATCTCCTCATCGAACGCCGCGGGTTCGGTCGTGTGCACCAGAAAGTCCATGTGATATCGGTCGTGGTCGATGTTGCGCAGCACGTGCATCAGCCAGATTTCGACCCCACCCCGGTTCATAGCGCCCAACACATGCAACACGCGAATCGGGCGCTGCTGGGCTTCGGCCGCCTGGCGGGCCGGGCTGACCGGCGTCCCGTTGGGGTGTGTCTGCGCCCGGAGCGCATACAGCACAACCAGCACGCTGCCGATCAACTGCGCGGCGCTGGAGATGATCAGCACGAAACCCGCCCCGCGCAGCCCATGAGAGGGGATCAGCAGCACGCTGACCAGGGTCGTGACGATCGCGACGATGCCGAACAGGACCGTCTGGATGCGAAACTGGCGGGTCGCCGTCATGCCCCACCCTGCAAACGTCGACATGTAGCCTAATGCCGCGGCAAAGGCGATCAAGACGAAGACGTCATTATAGGCGGCGTATTCTGGCTGGTAGAGCAGCTCGAGCACCCACTTGCCCACGAGTTGAGCAGCCAGTACACCGGCCAAACCCAATGCGGCGCCCACCCCAATCAGCCGGACGAACAGGGACAGGAAGGCGGCCCGGTTCTGGTCCGCATAGTACTTGGCCAGGCGCGGGCTGGCTGACTAGGCCAGAGCAGCGATGATCGTCGTCCCGGCCACCATCAGATACGCCATCGCCGCGAAGATTCCCAGCTCCCACTCGCCAAAGTGACGCTCGATGAAATAGCGGGGGATGTTAGTGTTGAGCGAGATCAGCATCGCGGCCAAACCGAGCGGCAGCGCCAGCCAGGCCAGTTTTCTCAGAATGGCCCGGTCGAAGCGGGGCCGCAGCATGTCTTTGATCTGGGCAGCGACGTTCGCGCTGTCGTCCAGCGAGCCGCGCAATATGGCCGCGCTGCTGCGAATATCCCAGGTGAACAAGACGAGTGCCCAGGCAGCCGCCAGCCCGATCACGCCGCCGATGATACCCCCCACCAGCACGCCGATCGCCAGCATCACTAGCGACAGCGGCCCTTTGATCATCATGGCTTTGGCGATGCGATCCATCCGCTCGTGCTGCTGCACGAGACCGTACACCACGTCGCTGAGCGCCTCGAACGCTTTCGCCGCGCCAATGATCAGCACCACGATCGTCGTCTCGCGGGCATAGCCCGAGGCCAGCGTGATCACCAGGATCGCCGCCAGCGCCAGCAGTGTGGTGATCAGCCGCAAGCCCAGGTAATCGCGGAACTCGTACTCGTGTCTCGCGTCGGTCGCCTGGATCGAGCGCAGTTGCAGGTTGGCGAACAGGATTACCGGCGCCGTGACTGCCAGCCCCAGCGCGAACTTGCCGACCGTCTCGGGCGTGCCCAGCTTGGCGAGCAGCACCAACATGGCCCACTGCGAGCCAGCGTAAACGATGTTGCCGATGAACGTCCACGAAAAGTTCTGGCGCAGCGAGAGCGGATTCAATTTCTGCGAGACACGGCCGGACGGGCGATCGGCCAGGCCCGTCGCGGCAGCGATGCCGCCGATCGGGGCCTGCTCGGCTGGAGTGGTTGCGTTAGTGTGAATTCCCATAATGTGATTCTAGTCCTGATATCCACGACGAAGGCCGCCCCACGCGTGAGCGCGAACGGTATCACGCCACACGTGCTACATCGTACTGCTGGCAGGCCTCGATGATGGCGAGGAGTTGGCCCAACGCATCGGCATTACGATCCAGGCCGTTGCGCAGCAGCGCATCCACCCAGAAGAAGAATTTACCCAGCCGGAAGCCGTTCTGGTGGCTGATCAATTCCACGATGTCGGGATGCGCGGTCGAGATGGTCGCTTCGGTATCGGTATGCAGCTCTTCGTGCAGCTTTTCGCCGGGCCGCGTGCCGGTGAATTCAATCGGGATGTCGATGTAGGGGCGCAGCCCGCGCATCCGGATCATGCGCTCGGCCAGATCCACGATCCGCACCTCATCCCCCATTTGCAGCATGAACAGGTCATCGCCCTCGGTCAGGCAAGCGGCATGAATGACCAGGTTCACCGCCTCAGGGATGGTCATGAAGTAGCGCGACATGTGCTTGTCGGTCACGGTGACCGGCCCCCCCGCATCGATCTGGCGGTTGAACGTCGGGACCACGCTGCCCCGGCTGTTCAGCACGTTGCCAAAGCGCACCGACGTGAAGAGCGTCCTGTTCCCGGCCTGCTCGGAGAGGGCATGCATCATCAACTCGCAGACACGCTTGCTGGCGCCCATCACGCTGCTGGGATTGACGGCCTTGTCGGTCGAGATGAGGACGAACCGCTCCGCGCCATATTCCAGGGCCAGCTCGGCCACCTGGCGCGTTCCGCCAATATTAACCCGGATCGACTCTTCGGGATAGTGTTCCAGCATGGGCACGTGCTTGTAGGCCGCCGCGTGGAAAATCACCTGCGGTTTGTGCTTGTCGAAAGCGCGTTTGACTGCCGGACGGTAGGTAATATCCGCCAGGACGGGCACCAGTTTGTGCCGGTTTTCGGCTGTGGCCAGCTCGGTCACCAGGTCGTGCAGGCCGCTTTCGTTGTTCTCCAGCAGGATCAGCTTGACCGGGTCGTACTTGAGGATCTGCCGGCACAGCTCGGAGCCAATCGAGCCCGCCGCGCCGGTGACCAGGACGACCTTCTGGCTGACCGCCGAGACGTCCACGCCCTCATGCCAGCCGACCGTCTGGCGACCCAACAGGTCTTCCGGCTGGACATCGCGCAGCAGCGGCGCGCGCTGGTTGCCGTCCAGCAGAGCGAAGACATTCGGCACGACCTTGATCCGGGCCTTGGTCCGCTCGCAGATTTCCATGACCTCGCGGAAGTCCGGCCCCTTGATGTTGTGCACCGCGACGATGATCAACTCGACGTTGTGCTCCTCTGCTACGTTCAGGATATCGTGGCGGCTGCCGAGCACCTGGCATCCCTCGACGTACATGCCATGCTTGGCCCGGTCGTCGTCGATGAACCCCACGATATGGTAGCAGTGGTCGCCATTGCCATGCCGGTGGCGCAGCCGCCACGCGGTGGCCTGTCCCGCCTCACCGGCGCCAAAGATCAGAACCCGAACCGCCGGCTTGGGGAATTCGCGCTTCCAGATGGCGTTCCAGCGCCAGGAAAAGCCGCTGGCCAGGCGCGAGCGGTAGCGAGTCGCAACGATGCCGGTCAACACCAACAAATTCGCCAGCAGGGTCACGCCCAACGGCAGCGGATTGGCGGAGATCAGGTAATCGAATGAGGCAATCAACAAGGTCGCCAGAGCAATCGCTTTCACGATCACGACGACATCGTGCCCGCTCGTGCGTTCCCACAGGCGATGGTACACACCCATCACGTACAGCGAAAACAGCGTGACGGCGAGTACAAAAACATTAAAGCGGAGATCGTACGGAAACTCCGGAGACGCCGCCAGAGCGCGCGCTGAAAAGCCGAGCCCGTATGCCGCCAGAATGGTGATGGCATCAATCAGAACCCAGGTGCCGGTCATCTTGGTACGGCTATTGAGCGCGACTTTTTGAAGACTCCCCACATCCATCATATAGTCCCCTTCCAATGCTGCTGCGATTCGGACGGCCCGGAACCAAGATGGGTTGGTGCCCCAGAAGTGAAAGGAAAACTGAGCCTGGAAACGCGAGTTTGCTAGTACCACTGTACAACCTTCATGGGGCAAAATCAACACTTAGGTAATAAATATCTTATAAAAAATACAGTGAGAAGTAATAAAGACCTTATAAATCCCATAACGCCAATAAAAAATAGGTAAAAACTCGTCAAAAGCCTGTAAAAAATCCACTTCCTCCGGGCCAGAACCGCCCCGCCGTTGGGTCGTGGACGGGCCCGCTCTTAAAATCCGTCGTATAATGAATGGTCAACCATCTACAAGCCGGACAAAGGAACAACCTATGGCTCCAGGTTACCCGCACAACACATCTCAGGTCTTGCCCGAGCTATCACGCCGCGAGTTCTTGGTCGCAGGCTCCGCCGGGGTCGCCGCCGCCGCGCTCGCCGCAGCAGGCTGGAGCGGAGCGCCGCGCCGCACGTTCGCCCAGGGCGTGTCGCGTGTCGCCTGGGTCCGGGATGACCGGGCAGCGCTGGGCTGGTCGAGTGACTTCTCGCTGCGAGTGGACCCGGCTGTGGCCGACGCGATGATGGACCAGGCTGTGCAACTGCTGACCGGCCAGTCCACGGTCGCCGCAGCATGGGCGCAGATTTTTCAGGAGCACAACGGCGGGGCCGGCTACCAGCCTGGCCAGACAATCGCGATCAAGGTCAACTACAACAACAGCAGCGATAACATGCAGCACAATCCCAACTTCCAGGTGCTGAACGCACTGCTGCGCCAGCTCATCGAGGAGGTTGGCATCGCGCCCGGTGACCTGATCCTGTACGACTCGAGCCGCACATTTCACCGCCAGTTTTCGGACGGCGTCGCCGCGCGCTTTCCCGGCGTGCAGAACAATCCGGGCAGCGCCACCCAGTACAACCAGAGCGTTTGGAATACGCGCCTGACTCGCCTGCTCGAGGATGTAACCTACCTGATCAACATGCCAATTCTGCGGACGCACGGAGCCGCCGGGGTTAGCCTGAGTTTCAAGAATCATCTCGGCAGCGTGGAGACGCCTCACGTGCTTCACGCGGGACTGGAAGGGGCCACGCCGGAGAACAGCTCGCTGGTGACGCTCAACCGGCACCACCTGATCCGGAGCAAAACGCTGCTGGTAGTTGCCGACGCGATCTACGGGCTGCGCGTGGGCGGGCCGGATGCCAACCCGGGCTCGGCCGGTAACGGGATCCTCAACCCGTATCCGAACTCGCTGTTTCTCTCGCGCGATCCGGTCGCCGTCGATTCCGTGATGATCGACTACCTGGCGAGCCGCGGGGCGGTTTTCCAGCGGTTCGGAAGTTCCTTCGAGCCGCGAACGTACCTCATTGCCGCGGCCTCGATCGGCCTGGGCACGCACGAGGCCAGCCCGGACTTTAACTACCAATCGATCAGTCTGGCGACATGCATTAACGGCCAGTGCAGCGGGGCGATTGTGGCGCTGCCGCCGGATTCGCCCGCCCCTACTGACGAGCCAGGTTCAGACCCGACCGATGAACCGGCGCTCACTGCCACACCCGTAGCGACGATGGCTGCGGGCTGCCATCTCCCCTCCTACGATGAAGAGCAGCAGATCGTTGTCTGTACGTCCGGGTGACTCTCGTAGATTTGAACACAAGTGCCCCGCCTGATTGGCAGACGGGGCACTGTTTTTATCTGGGACCAATAGGGACTTTACAGGCGGACGATCCGCGCCGGCCCGGTCTCTGGCTTACAGGCGGACGACGCGCGCGGGGCCGGCGTGGCCGCGCGTGGCGTTGCGCGTGTCGACCACCAGGCGGGCGTGCTGCAGGATGAAGTCGATGTCAAACGCCGTGTGGTTCGTCACGATCACCACCGCGTCCTGCCCCGCCAGCCAATCCGCTGTCAGCGGCGTGCTGTGCGCCGCCCGCTCGCCCGACAGCCGCACCGACGGCACGTGCGGGTCGTGGTAGCTCACCTGCGCGCCTCTGCCCTCCAGCAGCTCGTACAC
>Ga0123333_10005887_pt1 | contig 10918 bp, 6 predicted proteins | sample BioC12SIPDNA_3_FD_89957 | JGI IMG/M metagenome (GOLD analysis project Ga0123333, IMG submission 89957) | Anaerobic biogas reactor microbial communites from Washington, USA - Biogas_R2_B C12 SIP DNA | ecosystem: Engineered > Bioreactor > Anaerobic > Unclassified | place: Washington, USA...
CGAGGTCTTCTTCCGGCAGCTGGGGCTGCCGGAGCCGGATGTGAACCTGGGGGTGGGCTCGGGGGCGCACGGCGCGCAGACGGCGGCGATCATGGTGGGGCTGGAGGAGCTGTTCAGCCAGCGGCGACCCGATCTGGTCGTGGTCTACGGCGACGTGAACTCCACGGTGGCGGCGGCGCTGGTGGCGGTCAAGCTGGGCGTCCCGGTGGCCCACGTCGAGGCGGGGCTGCGTTCCTTCGACCGGACGATGCCCGAGGAGATCAACCGGGTGCTGACCGACCGGATCTGCGACCTGCTGCTGGTCACCAGCGTCGACGCGGTCGCCCACCTGGGCCGCGAGGGGGTCGCCGCCGAGGCGATCCACTTCGTGGGCAACCCGATGATCGACACCCTCCTGGCGCACCTGGACTCTCTGGACGCCGAGGAGGTGGCGGCCGCGGTGGGCATGGACCCCTCGGCCCCCTATGTGGTGGCGACGCTGCACCGGCCCGGCAACGTCGACGACCCGGCCGACGTGGCCGAGCTGGTCGAGGCGGTGCACGCGGTGGCCGACCAGGTGCCGGTCCTGATCCCGTTGCATCCGCGGGGCCGGGGCCGGCTCGAGGCGGCCGGGTTCCTGGACCATCCGCAGCTGGCGGTGATCGACCCGCTGGGGTATGTCGAGTTCCTGGCCCTCGTCAAGGGCGCCGCCGCGGTGGTCACCGACTCCGGTGGGGTGCAGGAGGAGACGACCGTGATGGGCGTGCCGTGCCTGACGCTGCGCCCGAACACCGAGCGACCTGTCACCATCACCCACGGCACGAATCAGCTCGTGGCGCGGGACACCCTGCCCGGCGCGGTCGCCGCGGTGCTCGCGGCCGGCCGGCAGGACACCTGGCTTGTGCCCCCGCTGTGGGACGGCCACGCCGGGGAGCGCATCGCCGCCGTCCTCGTGAGCCACCTCGGCCTGCCGCCGCAAGCAAGTTGATTGTCGTTGACATCTGCTTCGATGTCGTCTTTAGTTAACTCCGAAGCAGATGTTAACTACACGCAACATAGGTGGAGCGGTGATCGTCAACAACACGCAGGATCTCGGCGCTCTCCTGAAGGAGGGGAGGGTAGCCAAGGGGTGGACCCAGGCTGAGCTCGCCCATGCTCTCGGGGTGAGTCGCCAGTGGGTCATTGGCGCAGAGGCGGGCGCGCCCACGGCCCAGGTCGGGCTGTATCTCACGGCGCTCCGGCTCGTCGACCTCATGGTCGATGTGGTCCGTGACGACGAGAGCCAGGCACTGATCGAGGCTGTCTTCGGGGGCTCCAGTTGAATGAGCTCGATGTCTACCTGTCCGGACGCCGGGCAGGTGTCTTGTCCCGTGGAAGGGACGGAAGGGTCCGTTTCACCTACGACCAGGACTTTCGGAGTCGGCAACGCAGCCCTGGACTGTCCCTGTCGCTCCCCACGGCTCAAGCCGACCACGGGCCCGACGCGGTCGAACCCTGGTTCGACAACCTGCTTCCCGACAACGATGAAGTCCGGCAGCGCTGGGCGGCCAGGTTCGGTGAGCGACGCCCGTCAGCGTTCAACCTGCTCCGTCATATGGGTGCTGACTGCGCTGGCGCTGTGCAGGTCCTACCGCGCGATCACACCCCTGGCACCGAGTCGTCCCGAGCTCGGGTCGACAGCGCCGACATCGCAGGAAAGCTCCGAGAGCTACGCAAGGATGACGCCGCCTGGGCGTCGTCCGGAGCGCGTGGCAGGTGGAGCTTGGGCGGCCAGCAGGGAAAGATCGCCCTCGGACGAGACCAGCACGGCTGGTACGAGCCAGGCGGTAGAGAGCCATCGACACATATTCTCAAGGTCGGTGTCGTGGGGCTGGACGACAGTGACCTTGCTGAGTACGTCACCATGAAGGCTGCTCGGACCCTCGGCCTTGATGTCGCGCAGGCCGCGGTGATGTCGTTCGAGGACCAGCATGCGCTCGTCGTGACGCGCTATGACCGGTTCCACCGAGAGGACGGATCGGTCGTCAGACTCCACCAGGAGGACATGTGCCAGAGCCTCGGACTGTGGCGTGCATCGAAGTACCAGTCTGACGGTGGGCCATCCGCGGCAGACATCGCCACACTTCTACAGACATCTGCCGATCCACGGGACCGACCGGCCTCACTCGCTTCGTTCGCTCAGGCGAATGTGTTCAGCTGGGTCGCCGCGTGTCCGGACGCCCACGCCAAGAACTACTCTCTCCTCCACCTCGCTGGTCGCACCCGACTGGCCCCTTTGTACGACCTGATCAGTGGGGCGTTCGTCACGTCAGTGGACGAGGTGAAGTACGAGGTAAGCCTCGCCATGAAAATGGGCGGGAAGTACAAGCTGCGTGACATCGCCGCGCGGCATGTGGAGAAGGCTGCTGGGGAGCTCCGCGTGGACCCCGAGTGGCTGCTGGACGAAGCGGTGGGGTACTCGGCAGGTCTTCCAGATGCTGTTGAGGACGCGCTCACCGACCTCGACGGGCTGATCGATAAGGATGTCGCTAGGTCGTTCGTTGATGGGATCGCCGACCGGACCGGGCACCTACGAGGGTACGTCCTGAGCGACTACACGCGTGCCCGACCACAACCGGAGCCGGAGGTAGCTGGGCCGGTCTGGGTTGACGAGCACATGAGAGGCGGCCGCAAGGTCGCCGGGCACTGGCGGGGCCGCCGCTCTCAGTGATCGCCATCAGGCCTGTGTGAGCCCGGTCGACATTCTAGTGCTGGCGCGCTGGTCCTAGCCGCGGTCGGGGCACCCACCGAGCGGGACCGGCCGCGGAACTCCGCGATCACGGCACCGTCCGACTGACGGGTGACCGTCACATCGGTGATCCCGTTGCGGCCGTATGTCGTGCGCTCCCGGGCGACTGCCACCAGCACGTCGTCGCGGCGCGCCGCCGTCACGAAGGAGATGTCGCACGTCGCCGCCACGGTCAGGCTGCCGCCGGCGTTGCAGGCCAGCGCGAAGGCGGAGTCCGCGAGGGCGAAGATGAAGCCGCCGTGGCAGATGTCGTGGCCGTTGACCATGGACTCGGTGACCGGCATCCGCGCCGTGGCCGCGCCCAGCCCGTCCTCGTGCCGGACGTCCAGGCACTCGATGCCCAGGCCCGCCGACGCGCGGTCGTCCGCCCACATGGCCCGCACGTGCCCCAGGTCGCTCACCACGTCGTCACCATCCCCTGCGGTGTCAGGCGCGGCTGCGGGTGGGTCACGCCCAGCGCCTTCTCGGTGACCCAGTGCTCACCCAGGACATCGGGGTCCACCTCGCCGAGTCCCGCCCGCAGGGCGCGCTCCAGGGTCCGGGTGCGCCAGATCTCCACGCCCCGGGCGCCCGCCCACCCGGGGAGGGTGCGCACGACCCGCACCCGCTCGGAGAGCAGGCCCAGCCCGGTCGACAGGCTGGTGGGCTCCAGCACCGCGCCGGGCGGCACGACCACGGTGAACGGGCTGGGGAAGCCGCTGCCGGCGGGACGCTCGGTGACCGTCTCGACGCGCGGGTCGGCCGCGACGTAGTCGCGCAGCCACTGCGGCAGGTCGTCACCGGCCATCACCGTGACCGCGAGGTCGGTGACGGTGCTGGCGAGCGCGGCATCGACGGAGAGGAGGAGCCGCTCCGCCGCCCACTCCTCCGACAGGTCGGTCTCGGTGGCGTCCACGACGACCCGCACCATCGGCACCGCCCAGGTCCGGCCGGCGTTCTGCTGCCGGAACATCGGGATGGGCAGGTGGTTGGCCGCCAGGCCCAGCCGCTCCTTCTTGATCTCGGCGCCGCGGCGGGCGAAGCTGCGGGCTCCCTGGTGCCATGCCCTCGCCTCGTCGTCGGGCACGATCACGCAGCCGGTGGTGAAGGCGCGGTAGCCGAACTCGGTGTCGACGATGCCGCGCAGCCCGAACGACGCGAACCCCCGTGACCGCTCGTAGGAGTCCCGGCGCAGCGACACGGTCGCGCCCACCACGGCGAGGAAGGCGTCGTCCACGTCCCGGGTCAGCCGCTCCTGCTCCCGGATCAGGTCCTCCTGCCAGGCGTGCCGGACCTGGGTGCGCCCCGCCAGCAGGTCCGCGACCCCGCCGCCCGCGACCCCGGCCTCGGCGATCGCCGCGGGGGTCAGGTCGTCGGCCTCGACGAACCACTTGCGACCCAGCACCAGGGCGTGGTCGCAGACGTGGTGCCAGCGCGCGTGCGCCTCCACGTGGCGCGGGTCGGCCAGCATGTCGGAGTCGAGGAACAGCAGGATGTCGGCGTCGCTGGCCACCGCACCAGCGTGCCGGGCGGCGCCCGAGCCGTGCGTCGCGGCCTGGTCGCGACGCACGATGCGGGTCGCCGCGGGGGCCAGGTCAGGAAGGGTCAGCGGCGGCTGGGAGGAGTCGTCGACGACGACCACCTCGAGCAGCTCGGCGGGGTAGGTCTGGTGCGCCAGCGCCGCCAGCGTGCGCTCCAGCTCGGTCTGGTTGTCCCGGGCGGGCAGCACGACGCAGACCCGGTCCACGGGGGTCCACGCCCCCAGCTCCGGCACCGGCAGATCCGTCCAGCGCTGACCGACGACGGTCGCCTGCTGCATCTCGACTCCCCGTTCCCTCGACCGCGACGTCGCAACTCTAACCGCCCCGGATGGCAGGATCGCGGGGTGCACTTCCTCGGACTGAACAGCAGCGTGCTCACCCCCCGGGGCTTCCGGCCGGAGGTCCACGGTCCCAGGGCGGGCGTCGTGGTGGAGCCGCGGCGGCTGTGGGGTGCCGACGACGTCGCCGCGCTGCGGGACGCCCCCCTGGTGCGCGTGGCGCCGTCCGTCCGTGGGGGTGGTGACGACACACCCGGGGCGACCGACGACCTCGTGCTGAAGGCGGTGCTCGCACTCGCGCTCGCCGGTGTCCCCGTGACCGGGCACGGGCTCCCCCCGGCGGTGCGGGAGCGGCTCGACCCGGCCCTGCTGACCGCGCTGGACGCCGTCACCCCCGAGACCGTCCGCGACCCCGGGGAGCGCGAGCTGCGCTCCCTGGCGCTGCGCCGCCGGGCCTGGCAGGTGACCGGCTACCGCCCCGGGGCCGGCGCGCACGGGGCCGACGCGCCCGTGCTGCTGGTGCTGCTCCCGCCGAGCGAGCTGCCATCGGGCGAGCTGCCGGACACCCTGCGCCAGGACCTCGACGTGCAGGTGACCCCGGGCCTGACGGTCCGGCACCGCCAGGTGCCCGAGGGCGAGGAGGCCGAGCGGGCGGTGCGCGAGGAGGGGGCGGTCTACGTCACCCGGATGACCCCGCAGCTGCGCTACGGCCCGCACCACCTGGCCGACCTGGTGCACGCGCTCGGGCACAGCGGCGCCCGCGTCGCGCTCAGTCCGCGGCGCTTCCTGCCGTGGCACGAATCGGCCTGGCTGGAGGACGGAGGTGGCCCGTCGGAGGGACCCGCCGAGGAGGGACTCCCCGGGGGGTCTGTCTGGTATGCCGTGGACGGCGCCACCGAGCCGGCCCCCGCGGGGGAGGGGTATGCCGTGCACGGCGCCGGTGCGGTGCCGGTCCGGCATGGCGCGCGCCAGGTCGGACCGGCGGGCCCGGCCGACCCCGGCGCCGTGACGGTCGCGCCGCTCGGGCTCGCCCCGCTGCGGCTGCACGCGGGTACACCGCGCGTGCTCGACTGGCACGTGGACCCGGCGGAGGGGCGGCCGGCGCAGGATGCGGGCGAGGGTGACCCGGGCGACCGGGTGCCCGGCCCGGTCGAGCCGAGCTACTTCGCGCGGTTCGGCAGCGGGTGACCGTTCCGCGCCCGCAGCGCCGTCACCGCCTCGGCGAGGTGGGCGGCCCGGGCGTCGAAGGTGTGCTCCCGGCGGACCCGTTCGCCGAGCTCCCGACGGGCCTGTGCCCGCTCCGGCGTCTCCGCGAGCTGGGCGGCGACCAGCGGGGCGAGGTCGGTGTCCTCGTCGAAGGTCACCACCGAGTCGCCGAACACCTCGGCCACCTCGGGGAGGTGGTCGGTGATCACCCGGGCGTCGCAGGCCGCCAGGTCGAACAGCCGGTTGGACAGGATCCCCTGGTCCCGCATGTCGTCCCAGTGGTCGTTGAGCACGACGCCGGCGGCGCAGTACACCGCGGCCAGCTCGTCGTTCGGGATGTAGTCCGCCTGCCACGCGCCCTCGGGCACCAGCCCGTCCCACCGCAGCCCGTAGACGGAGGGGACGATGCCGCTGGCCAGCGCCGCCCGGACGCTGGGCCGCATGCCGCGGGCGTTGGCGACGACGAGCACCTCGTGGGCCCGGCGGCGGTCCGGTTCGACCGGGTGGAACCGGTGGTGGTCGGTGCACTGCAGCAACGGGGTCACCGGGCGGCCGAGCTGCCGGGTCATCTCCGTGCACCAGCGGGGTGAGGCCCCGAACACCAGGTCGTAGTCGGACAGTTCGGTCGCGGTGACCCGCTCGGGATGGCTGATGACCCAGGAGACGTTCGTGTGCCCCGGGTTGATGCCGTAGATCGACACGCCCCGCATCTGGACGACCACGTCGTCGAGGGGGCTGCTCGGCCGGTACCACGAGTCCTTGCAGTCCACGCTGACCTCGTGGCCGAGCCGCTCCAGCGAGGCCTTCAGGGACTGCGCGAAGTGCCAGTCGCCCCAGTTGGTGCGCCGCTCGACGGTCGGGGCCCCGATCTTGAGCGCCCAGCGCAGCGGGCGCTCCGGGCGGTCGTGCACCACCAGCGGTTGCGGGGCGGCCTGGGAGCGGCGGTTGCGGTCGAACCCGATGAGCCGGTAGCCCGGCAGCACCTGCTCCGCGGCCAGCCTCGGGCGACCTGCCTGCACCCACTGGTCCCGGTCCCGGGCCTGGTTCTCCCGCACCCGTGCCATCGCGGACTCGGTCCGCGCGTCGGGGGGCAGCTCCCGCCAGGCGACCGCGGTGGCCGGCAGGCAGCCGGCGGTGCCGCCGGTGTGCGTGGTGACCCGCAGGGACAGCTCCCCGCCGTAGACGTCCTCGCGCACCAGCGGGTCGAAGCCGCCCACCGCCAGGAAGTCGGCGGCCCGCACCGCGAGGGCCGCCGCCGTCACGGCGACGACCGTGCGCTCCGCGGCCAGCTCCGGGGCGTCACCGGAGAAGCCGGACCAGGGCAGGTACCAGTGGCCGCTGTCCAGGAAGTCCAGGCCCGCGGACCACACGGCCCCGCCGGGGGTCAGGACCAGGGGCTGGACGACGCGGTGCCGGTCCAGACCCTCCCGCAGCGGCGCGTCCCAGCCGGGCTGCGTCCAGGCCGAGGCGGGCAGGAAGCACAGGAGAGCCCCGCCGGTCGCGCCGACCCCGACGTTGCGGGCCACCTCCAGGGGCAGTGCCTGGGTGAGCCGGCGCACGGTGACCTGCTCCAGCAGGTCGAGCTCGGCGTGCAGCCGGATGGCCTCCGGCTCCTTCGCCCGGGCGTCGACCACGACCACCTCGACGGGTCCCGACGCCGTCTCGAGCAACCGCCGGACACCGGTGCCGACCGTCTCGCCCGTGTCCGACGGGCCGACCGCGACCACGACGCTGACCAGGTCGGGGTCCCGCTCGGGCGCCGACTCGAGGAGCGCGGCGACGTCGACCAGGGTGCGCTGCCGGACCACGAACCGGTAGGCCATCGGCTCGACCGTGGTGATCCGCGACCCCCGCTCGGACCACACGTCATACTGCGTGGCCAGGACCGGCACCAGGGTGAAGTCGGTCTGCTCGGCCAACCGCAGGAACAGGTCCCAGTCCACGTTGCGGCGCAGGGTCTCGTCGAAGCCGCCGGTGGCCTCCAGCAGCGACCGCTCGTGGACCAGCACGATGCAGTCGACGAAGTTGCGCTCCCGCAGGTGCTCGCGGTCGAACGGGACCCCGCGGTAGAGGCGTCGCGGCTCCGTGCCCTCCGGGACGTCCTCCTCGACCAGGGCCGTCACGCCGTATGCCGCGCGGTCACCGGAGTGCACCAGGTGCCGGACCATCAGCTCCAGGAAGTCGGGGAACCAGGTGTTGTCGGAGTCCAGATAGGCGACGTAGGTCCCGCCCGCCCGGGCGAGGCCGGTGTTGCGGGCCGCGGCCACCCCCCGGGCCTCCTCGTGCGTCACCACCTCGACGCGGTCGTCGCCGGTGTAGCGCTCCAGCAGCGCCGGGGTGCCGTCGCGGCTGCCGTCGTCCACGACGATCAGCTGCCAGTGCGGGTAGGTCTGCGCCAGCACCGAGTCCAGCGTCTCCCCGAGCATGTCGGCCCGGTCCTTGGTCGGGACGACCACGCTGACCAGGGGCGGCTCGTCCGGCAGCGGCCGGCTGCGCAGCTCGGCCTTGACCTGCGCCTCGCGCTCGGTGTCGAAGTCGGGGGTGTCCCGGGGGGTCTCGGAGAACCCGCGGGTGCTGCGCAGGGTCTCGGCCGTCGCGCGGGCGGCCTCCAGGAACTCGTGCGGCGCGTCCCAGGGGAAGCCGGTGGCCCCCTCCTCCAGGGTTAGCGGCGTTCCTCCGGCCAGGAACATGGCCAGCGGACCGCCGGGATGCTCGGCCGACTCCGGGTGCGCGGCCAGGTAGGCCTCCGCGTTGAACAGCGGGTGGGGGGTGCGCCCCCAGCGGGCGCCGACCCGCAGGTAGTGCCGGAACGGTGCCTCGGCGACCCCGCGCCGCCGGCGCTCGGGCGCTGACAGCGCTGCCAGGTAGGTGGGGGCGTGGAAGGCGGGGTGCGGGGAGAGCCCGGCGCGCTCCCCGACCCGGATGAAGTGCTCGAGCGCGTGCGCGACGGGCTCCTCGACCTGGCTGAGGTACCACGCCTCGTCGAACAGGCCGCTGCTCCGGATGAGGTCGGCGAGCACCTCCGCCTCGGGCCGGGGCCGCGGTGGCTCCTTGGCCTTGAGCGCCGCCGCCGCCTGGCGGGCGCGCTCGCGCTCCTCGCGGAGCTGGTGGAGCTTCTTGCGCTGCTCGCGGAGTCGCTGGTCCTGCTCCCGGACCTCGTCCTTGAGCTCCTGGAGCTTGGCGTCGCGCCACGCGATGGGAGGCAGCCGGCGCAGGATGTGCTTGAGTGCCACGGGCCCATCCTCTCCCACTCGGGTAGCCTCGCTGCGACATGACCAGCAGCCGACCGCGCGGCGCGCCGACCGGGGACGCGACCGCCACGCCGAGCGGCAGACCGGGGGGCGGGGGGCGCCTCCGGCGCGACATCGAGGGCCTGCGGGCCGTCGCCGTGCTCATGGTGCTGCTCTACCACCTGCGCGTGCCCGGCATGGACGGCGGCTTCGCGGGCGTCGACGTCTTCTTCGTGATCTCCGGCTTCCTCATCACCGGCCTGATGCTCCGGGAGGTCGACCGCAGCGGCACCGTGCGGCTGGGACGCTTCTACGCGCGGCGCGCCCGGCGGCTGCTGCCCGCCGCGCTCCTGGTCATCCTGTGCACCCTGCTCGCGGGTCTCGTGGTGCTGCCCGGCAGCCAGCTGCGCAACCTGGTGCACGACACCATCGGGGCGTCCCTGTACGTCGTGAACTGGGTGCTCTCGGCCCGTGCCGTGGACTACCTCGCCGAGGACGCCGGGGTCTCACCGCTGCAGCACTACTGGAGCCTGTCGATCGAGGAGCAGTTCTACCTGCTCTGGCCGCTGGTGATCCTGTTCGGCCTGTGGCTCGCGGCCCGGGCCGGTCGGGCCGCGGCGGGGGCGCACCGGGCCACCCGGGGCGTGGACCCCCGGCCGACGGTCCTGCTCCTCCTCGCAGTCGTCGCCGCGGCCTCCTTCGGGTGGTCGATGCTGCTGACGGCCAGCAACCCCGGAGCGGCGTACTTCAGCACCTTCACCCGGCTGTGGGAGCTGGCGGCGGGTGCGCTGCTCGCCTTCGCGGTGCCCGCCCTGTCGGGACTGGGCAGGCGCCCGCGGGAGCTCCTGGCGCTGGTCGGGCTGGCCGCCGTGGTGTTCACCACGGTCGGCATCGACCGCTCCACGGCCTGGCCCGGCTGGGCGGCGGCGGTCCCGGTGCTGGGCTCGGTCGCCGTGATCGCTGCCGGCTGCGGCGGGGGAGCCACCACCGGCGGGCGGCTGCTCTCGACAGCGCCGATGGTCTGGCTGGGCGGGCTCTCCTACGCGGTCTACCTCTGGCACTGGCCCCTCATCGTCCTGAGCGAGGCGCACTGGGGCCCCCTGCCCTGGCCCGCCCGGGGTGCCCTGGGCGTCCTGTCGATCCTGCTCGCGTGGGGGACCAAGCACCTTGTCGAGGATCCGGTCCGGTTCCACCCGCGCCTCGTGGGTCACGCGGCCCCGAGCCTGGTGGCCGGCGGCACCGGCATGGCCCTGGTGTGCGCGGTGGCGCTGGGCGTGCTCGCCACCCGCCCGGAGCTGCGGGACACCGACGCGCCCGGCCCGGCCCTGCTGGTGGCCGACCCGCAGGCTCCCGAGTGGACCCTCAGGAGCGATCCCGCGCAGGCCTACACCCGGAGCGGGACGTTGAGCCCACATCCCGACCTGGCCCAGGAAGACGTCCCGCCCTACTACGCCGACGGGTGCCAGGTCGACCAGGGCGTGCCCGAGCCCCGCTTCGACTGCGTCTACGGCGACCTGGCCGGGACGCAGGAGGTGCTCCTGGTGGGGGACTCCAAGGCCGGCCAGTGGTTCTCCGCGGTCAATGACGTGGCGAGGCAGGAGGGCTGGCGACTCACGGCATACCTGAAGAGCGCCTGTCCCTTCACGGTCGCCGGCGCCGAGGAGGACGACTGCTCGGCCTTCGGGCGGAGCGTGGTCGACCACGTCACCGCCCAGGACCGGCCGCCCGGCCTGGTCCTGGTGTCGATGGGCGCGGGCCACACCGAGGCGCTGCAGGAGGGGGCGGCGAGCGCGCTGGAGGAGCTGCGCGCCCAGGGCACCGACGTGGTCGTGCTCGCCGACAACCCCTACCCGGCGGGGAGCCTCTACCCATGCGCCGGGGAGCACCCCGACGACCTGCTGAGCTGCGCCGCCCGGA
>Ga0123333_10005888_pt1 | contig 10918 bp, 5 predicted proteins | sample BioC12SIPDNA_3_FD_89957 | JGI IMG/M metagenome (GOLD analysis project Ga0123333, IMG submission 89957) | Anaerobic biogas reactor microbial communites from Washington, USA - Biogas_R2_B C12 SIP DNA | ecosystem: Engineered > Bioreactor > Anaerobic > Unclassified | place: Washington, USA...
GGCCGTCATCTGGACCGACGTCATGCAGCTGATCGTGCTGTTCGGCGGACAGATCATCATCTCGCTCATGGCCTTGATGCGTCTGCCGGGCGGGATCGGCCAGGTGATGGATCTGGCTGTGGCGGATAACCGCTGGAACCTGAGTTTCAGCCTGGATCCCACGGAGCGGCTGACGATCTGGGGGCTGGTTATCGGCGGCGCGTTCATGCACCTGGTACAGATGGCCACCGATCAGGTTTCTGTCCAACGGTACCTGACAGCGAAGAGCCTGCGGGAGGCGCAGCGCGGCCTGTGGATCAAGCTGTTTCTGGTACTGCCGGTGACGGCCGTCTTCTACGGCGCCGGTCTGATCCTGTTTGCGTACTACCAGGTCCACGGCGATCCGCTCGCCGACGGGCGCATCGGGAAGGCCGACCAGATCCTGCCCTATTTCGTGGTGACCGAGTTGTCGGCCGGGTTTCCGGGGCTGTTGATCGCAGCGATCTACGCGGCCAGCATGTCAACGATCTCGGCGGGCATCAATTCGCTGACCTCTGCCAGTCTGATCGATTTCTATCAGCGTTGGTGGCCGCGGGCGGATATGACGTCGCAGGGCCAGCTCCGCCTGGCCCGCCGGCTGACGCTCGTCTACGGCGCGCTGGTGATCGTGTTTGCCTTTCTGGTCCAGCACCTGGGGACGCTGCTGGAAGCGAGCAATTCCGTGATCGGCCTGGTGGGTGGACCGCTGCTGGGGATGTTCTTTCTGGGCATCTTCTCCCGGCGTGCGACGGGGCGCGGCGCCTTGCTCGGCTGGCTCGTCGGCGTTGGCACGTTGCTGTGGGTCTGGCTGGGCACGCACGTGTCCTTCCTCTGGTACACGGTGATCGGCTGCGGCGTGACGTTCATCGTCGGGTGTCTGATGAGCCGGCTGGAAGCAGCGCCCGATGCTCGGCGCCTGGAGGGGCTGGTCTGGGACCGCGCCCGCGCGGGAGACAAACGCTGATCGGCGCGGTCGACGCGCCGGCCCCCGGTACCGCTCGCGGGTTGTAATCGCCGGCACGCGGAGCTAAGATCCCGGTCAACACGGGTGGCGACCCAAGCGAGTTGCAGGGAATGAAATCGATCCCAGTCGTCCTGAGTTTTCTGACCAATGCCCAGCGGCGCCGCAATCTGCTCGTGCTGGGCAAGCTGGTGTTGACCTTCGCCCTGCTCGTCGTGGTGTTCGCGATCACGTTCCATTACGTGATGGCCTGGGAGGGGCGGGAGTTCAGCTGGGCCACCGGTGTCTACTGGGTGCTGGTCGTGATGTCCACGCTCGGATTCGGCGACATCACGTTCGAGTCCGATGTGGGACGCGTCTTTTCGGTCGTGGTGCTGCTGTCGGGCACGGTCCTCATGCTGGTCCTGTTGCCCTTCATGTTCATCCAGTTCTTCTATGTGCCCTGGATGGAAACACAGGCGGCGGCGCGTGCGCCGCGCTCCCTCCCCGCGAAAACCGCCGGACATGTGATCTTGACCGGCTTGAACGCGGTGGAAGCCACCCTGATCCGGCTGCTCAATCGCTCCCAGCATCCGTATGTCGTGCTGGTGTCTGAGCTGGCCGAGGCGCTGCGACTGCATGACGAAGGGTACCGCGTGATGCTGGGGGATCTGGACGATCCCGACACCTACAGTCGCGCACGAATCGACCAGGCGGCACTCGTCGTAACCGCCCGCTCGGATACGACCAACACCAACGTGGCGTTCACCGTGCGCGAGGCCTGCGAGTCGGTGACGATCGCCGCTACCGCCGCGTCAGCGGCCGGCGCGGATATCCTGCAACTCGCCGGCTGCAATCATGTGCTGCGATTCAACGACACGCTGGGGCAGGCGCTGGCGCGGCGGATCGTCGGGCGCGATGCGAAAACGCACGTCATCGGGCAGTTCGACGAGCTGTTGATTGCCGAGGCCGCGGCCCTGCACACGCCACTGGTCGGCCGCAGCCTGCGCGACATTCGGCTGCGCGATCACGTGAACGTGAATGTGGTGGGCGTCTGGGACCGCGGCCGCTTCCAGATCGCCGGCCCGGAGACCTGCATCCAGGCCACGTCGGTGCTCGTGCTCGCCGGCTCGCGCGACCAGCTGGACGCCTACGACGCGCTGTTCTGCATCTACGAGCGATCCGACAAACCGGTCGTCATCATCGGCGGCGGGCACGTCGGGAGGGCCGTGGCCGCGACGCTCGATCAGCAGGGGATCGACTACCGGGTTGTCGATCGGCACCCCGATCCGCAACTGGATCCGGACCGGGTCATTCAGGGGGACGCGGCGGAGTTCGAGGTGCTGCGGAAAGCGGGGATCATGGAGACGCCGTCGGTCGTCATCACCACCCACGACGACGATATGAACGTCTATCTGACCATCTTCTGCCGCCACCTGCGGCCGGACATCCACATTCTCGGCCGCTCGAATCTGGAACGCAACACCTCGACGCTGCACCGCGCCGGGGCCGATTTCGTCATGTCGTCCGCGAGCACCGGGGCCAACATGCTGTTCAACCTGCTGCGGTCGGCGCACCTGCTGTTGCTGGCCGAGGGGCTCGACGCGTTCCGCATCCCCATGCCCGAGGCTCTGGCGGGACGCTCGCTGGCGGAGAGCCACATTCGCGAAGCTACCGGCTGCAACGTGGTGGCCGTCGTGCTGGACGACAGTTTCGATGCCAATCCGGAAGCGAACCGCCCCCTGCCGGCCGCGGCCGAACTGGTGCTGATCGGCAACCCCGAATCTCAATCGCGCTTCTTCGCGACCTTCGCCGTCCCGCCGCGCACGTGCTGACCGCGCCGCACACCACCCCGCTGCAGCCCTGTGGCTGACACACAGGGCGCTGCAGCGTGGATGAGGCCGCCAATGCGCGGCTGCCAGGTGCCGCGACCGCGGGGATTACGGATCCAGCTCGCGGACGAAAATGTTGCGGAACTGCACGAGCGATGGCGGGCTGTTCCACTGGCCGTCCTGCTTCCCGCCGTGGTGCTGCAGGGCGATCGCCCCGCGCGCCGGCAGGTCCGGGATGGTTACACCCGGCAGCACCGTCTTGTCGTTGAGCAGCACTTTCACGGTACTGCCGCGCACCGTAATGTCGAACCGGTTCCACTCGCCGACCGGGTTGTCGGCACACAGCTGAGGGGTCACTCCCGCACGCACTTCGGCCGGCATGGACCGGTCGCAACGCACGCCGTACATCTCGCCGGATCCCACGGGCCAGCACCAGATGTTCACCTGATACCTGCCGTTCCCGCGCAGGAAGACGCCCGAGTCGGAATCGGGTCGCGGGTAACATTTGGGTTTTCCGTCCGCGTCGAGTTCCTCGTTGCCGTCCGGCAGGACGTTGTGCACGTTCGGATTCACGTAGGGGGTTTCTTTGATGCGCCAGTCGAGTACGAGCTGGAAGTCGCCCAGCTCGCGCTCACACCAGAGACTCTTGTCCCCGGTCGATTCGCTCTCGGCATCGTAGTCGATCACTTCGTTGACGACCTGCCAGTGGCCGTTGTCCCCCTCCGGCACCTTCCAGCCGCGGAGGTCGACGCCGGTGAAGAGCGGCAGGAATCCGTCCGCCTCCTTCGCGATCTCCTCGGGCTGCGGATTGGTGGAGGGGAGTTCCTTGATGCGCACGTTGCGGAAATGCGCCTCGGAGCCTTCCGATTCGAGCATCAGGTAGCCCTTGCGCGGCGAGGCGTTTTTGGCGATCGTCACCTCCTTGCCATTGACGCTCAGACTGATGTCGCCGTTGTTGCCCACCACACGGTAGTGGTTCCATTCCGGGGACGGTCGGGTCCGTTCCTCCTGCGGGAAACTGCGCTGGCCGTTGGGCGATATGCGCCCGGCGAGGGTGAGTTTCGCCCCGTTGACCGGAAAGATGTCCCCGTGCGTTGAATACCACTCGTTCTTGCCCGGCACGTTGAAGCCGGGATCGAGGATCTGCACTTCGATGCCACGGGAAAAGGCGGAGCCCGTCGCGGGCAGGCCGTCGGCCCAGATGAACAGCCCGGAATTGCCGCCGGACTTCATGTGACGCCACTCGAACTCGATGATGAAATTCTCATACATCCGGGCGGTCCGCAGCGTCCCGACCGGCGAGCCGCTCGTGACCAGCAAGCCGTCCCGCACGGTAAAAGTCTCCGGCGCGATGTTGCACGGTACCCAGCCCGACAGGTCCGTGCCGTTGAACAGGGGAACAAAGCCGTTCTCCTCTGCGACGCACGGCGCGGTTGCAGCGAGGCAGACGAGCAAGAGGACCAGATGGTATTTCATGTGTTCGTGCCCTTTCGTTGGTTATGGGGACTCACCTTCCGGCACCGGCCGCGACAGCCTTGCACTTCGCGCGCCTCACGCGGCCGCCGGGCCCCCGGCTCGTCGGCGCATGCCAGCGGACGGCTGCCGGCGCACCCGGCAACCCTCCATTGTCGGCCATCTATGCACAGCGCGTCAATCACCTCTCCACGCCGTTCATGCCGCGTTCCGCCGCGTTCCGACCGCCCGGTATGAGATGTCAAGCTGTTGTCAGTAGTCCAGGGTCAGGTATCGGCCCTTTGCGAGCGTTGCCAGTTGTCTGCGCGAGGAGGGGAACGGCGTGCAGGTCAGGTCCGCCGCGTCTTGGAGCACGCGTCTTGGAGCACGACCTCTGATCCGCCGCGGGAGTGCCACACCGTGGCCAGAGGCGGTTGCCACTCGAGCACTGGGCCCGGCCCGACCGGAGCTCCCACCCGATTTCTGCTCCGACCTGTTTCCGGCCGGTCCCACAATAAGTTATGCTGTCCGGTATCTGACCCGCCCGGATTCGGACCTTGCACCGAGAACCTCTAGTACAGGGAGCCGATACCATGTGCAACTGGCTGTGGCTGCGATCGATGATGGCGCTCGTCTGGGTGTCGTGCATGTTCTGCGGAAGTGTGTCGCTCGGGGGGCCGATCGAGCGCGATGACGAGCCGGTGGCGATCGGGGTGGCCCAGGTGGACATCACACCCGAGTATCCGGTGCGGATGTACGGATACGGAGCGCGGCAGACTGAATCGACGGGGGTGGCCGGACGCCTGGAGGCCACGGCGCTGGTGATCGGCGACGACGCGGGCGAAGGGCCGGCGGTGCTGCTGACAGTCGACAGCGGTGCGGTGCCGGCCAGCATTCGGGACGACGTCTTTGCGCAGCTCCAGGCCGACGTGCCACTGAAGGTGGAACGGTTCGTGCTCTGTAACTCGCACAACCATTCCGGACCGGACCTGAAGGGCATGCGGGCGCTGGTGGGCGAGCAGCGCGAACATCTGGACCGCTATGCCCGGGAAGTGACGGGCCGCCTGACACAGGTGGTGCGTGATGCGCTGGCCGCCCGCCGGCCGGGTCGCCTCGCGTGGACTCAAGGTACCGTCGGATTTGCCACGAATCGGCGCGTGTTGAAGGATGGCCAGTGGGCCGGCTTCGGCGCCGTGCCGGACGCTCCGGTCGATCACAGCCTGCCCGTGCTGCGGGTGACCGATCTCGACGGCACGCTGCGCGCCGTCGTGCTGAACTATGCCTGTCACAATACGACGTTGCGCGGCGATTTTCTACAGATTCACGGCGATTGGGCGGCGTGCGCCCGAGCGGCGATCGAGGCCGATCAGCCGGGGGTCGTGGCGCTGGTAACGGTCGGCTGCGGAGCCGACGCTGATCCGGGTCCGCACGGCACCGTCGCCTTGTGCGAGCAGCACGGTCGCGCCGTGGCGGATGAGGTGCGGCGACTGCTGGACCAACCCTGGCGTCCCGTCACGCCGGTGCTGACGGCACGCCAGCTGCCGCTGGCCGTTCCCTACGACCCGCTGCCGCCTCGGGAGGAGCTGGAGCAAATGGCTCAAAACTCCTACCCGGTCTCGCGGCTGCTGAAGATGGTCCAACGCGGCGAGGTCCCCCCCACGGTGAAAGACTACCAGGTGGTTACCTGGGTCTTCGGGGACGACCTGGCCATGGTGTTTCTTTCCGACGAAGTGGTGGTCGATTACGCGCTGCGGATGAAACGCGAGTTCGATGGCAGCCGGCTATGGATCAGTGCCTACAGCCACGATGTGTCGAACTACGTCGTCTCGAAGCGGCTGATCCAGGAGGGCGGGTACGAGGTGAACAATTCGTTCAGCGCGATGATTTCGTACGGCCACCCCGAACGTGTCCAGCCGCCGATCGAGGACCGGATTGTCGACCATGTCCGCGCGCTGCTGCCCGCGTCGTTCCTCCACGCTCGTCCCAAATGAATGAGGTGCTCTCATGTGTGCATATCTGCTCGCTGCCGGGATCCTGACGTGGGGCTGGCAGCCCGCCGCGGCGTCCGACTGGCCGGCGCCGACGCTCGAACCGCTGGTGCGCGTCGTCGATCTGGAAATAGGCCAGTCGCAGACGGTCACGCTGGCCGACGGCCGGCAGGTGGTGGTCGAGCTGCTGGATTTGCAGGAGACGCGCGATCCGCTGCGGGATGCTGTCCGGGAGGCTCGGGTGCTGGTCGCAGTGGACGGCCAGCAGCAGTGGCTCACCTCGGCCAACTACGAGCTGCCACGCAGCGTGGCCAGCGTGCGGATCGACTGCCCGGTCACCAAGGGCTACCTGAGTAACAGCAGCTCGGAACCGTGGGGGCTGGAGGCGGATGCCCGGCTGCGACTGTGGCCGGCCGCCGGGCCGCTGGTGCACCCCGATTCGTTCGTCTACCCGGTCAAGCAGGTGTGGTTTGCCAGCTCCACGCAGATGGCCAATGAACCGTGCTACGTGGACGCCGGCGAACGGCCGGGCAAGCGCCAGATCTACTACCACTATGGCTTGGACTTCGGCGGTGCAGAGGGGCTGATCGAGGTTGTGGCGGCGACCGACGGGCTGGTCGTCTCGGCCCGCACGGAGCGGCTGCCGGGATTCGAAGATTCGCCGGTCGCACCGCGCTACGACGTAATCTATGTGCTCGATGCCCAGGGCTGGTTCTACCGCTACAGCCACTTCTTCAGTATCGATGAGGCGATCCGGCCGGGGATCACCGTGCGAGCCGGCCAACGCCTGGGTCTGCTGGGCAAAGAAGGGGGCAGTGGCGGCTGGTCGCACCTGCACTTCGACATCCAGTGCCGCCAGCCGTCGGGGGCATGGGGCTGCCAGGAAGCTTACGCCTTTGTCTGGGAGGCGTACCAGCGCCAGTATCAGCCGCCGCTGATCGCCGTCGCGCGCCCGCATCACGTGGCCTGGGCCGGCGACACGGTGCGGCTGGATGCCAGCCGCTCGTGGAGCGCCACAGGCGAAATCGTCCGCCACGAGTGGACATTCACCGACGGTACCCGCAGCTCCGGTCCACAGATTGAGCGGGTGTACCCGCAGCCCGGCTACTACAGCGAGATCCTGCGAGTTACCGATGCCGCGGGGCACAGCGACTGTGACTTCGCGATCGTCCACGTGCACGATCGGGAACACCCCGATCGGTTCCCGCCAAGCATCCACGTCGTGTACTCGCCCACGCTCGGACTGCAGGTCGGAGACGAAGTGACCTTCAAAGTCCGCACGTTCGCCACGACCGATGGCGAAGAGACCTGGGACTTCGGCGATGGCAGCCCGGCAGCCACGACGCGCTCGGACGGCAATGTCAACCATCTGGCCCCGGACGGCTACGCCGTGATCACCCACCGCTATGCCGCCCCCGGACACTACCTGGTCCGCGCTGAACGCACTGACCGCTTCGGCCAGCGCGCCGTGGGCTATGTGCAAGTGCGGATCGCCGCGAGCAGCGCCGCGCCGAAATGATGGCTGACAACAAATCGGGGACGGGGACAATACCGTTCGGTACGGGATTTCATTAATTCGTAAATTCGTAAATTAGTATATTAGTTAATTCATCTACGGGCCCATGATGTCACTCGTATCCCACGGCCTTCAGTTTCGCGTCGAGATCGGCTGGCGCCGGCGCCAGCGGCTTGACGAGGTCCGCAGCAAGATACTCAATCATGTTCGCCAATAGGCGATCCGCGGCCGGATGCTTGCCGAGGTTTTCCGCGACGTGCAGCGTGTTGAGGACGAATCGGCCCTCACCGAACGGGTAGACGCCGATCAACAGCCCGGCCGTATAGAATCCGTCGTATTCCGGGTTGCCTACCGCGAACGTCACTGCCGGTGATTCCTGCGGATGGTCAGCAACCTGGAGCGGCGGAGCACGGTGGATCAGCGGTCCGTAGTATTCAGGGTCGACGATTCCTCCGGCCTGCAGGCCGTCGAAGATCGGGTTCGTCTTGGCCACGCAGTCTTTGGTCCATATCGACTCGAAAGAGTCCACGAACTTGCCCTTGTTCACGAGAGGAAGCCATCCGACGGGATCGTTGTCGCGTCGGAACGCCGCCGGCGACAACACGATGACCTGGCTGCCGCGCGACACGCGCCGCATCAGTTCTCGCCAGTCTTCGAGCTTTGAGTTCGCTGACACGTTGCCCACGAGGATGATCTCTCGTTCCTCGGGTTCAGGATCCTCAAACGACCGTACGGCGACCTGCTTCGATACCAGCCAGGCCCGCGTTGCTTCGTCGGCATCCCACAACGTAAGGCGTCGCACCTTCATCGCGGGTTCTTCAGACACCCAGAAGGTGACGCGGCCCCCGGTGGGCGCGCCGCCGCGCGTCAGGCATACAGCGGCTTGATATGTTCCGGCTGGACCGTCAATGGTCAGGTCCTCGTGGATCACCGGAATCGCCAGCGGCCCAGGTTTTCCGTCTGCCGGTGCGGGTACGCGTACGGTTGTGTTCTTCTCCCACACCACTGTACCCGTTGCGGTATGGACGATCCGCGCGATGGCTGGATACTCGCCGGGCGCGAGAGCGTCCTCGTTGGCCAGAATCGCCTCGATCTTGACCGGTTGGCCTGCGTAGACATGGGTCGGGCTGACAAACAAGCACCACTTCAACGGTGCCCAGCCGTCTTGCAGCACATCGGCCATGCCCGGGTGCCACTCGCGCCAGAGGGACCAGATCCCTTCCCCGCACAACCCGTCCAACAGGCCCGTCAGCACGAGTCCGCATACTTGAGGATTCGACCGCACCAGATCGAACCCCAGCTGCCGGGCGCGCGCGTTCATGTGCTGGCTCTCACGCAGGAAATCTGCCGGGAACGGATAGACCCGGTCCATGCCATAGAATTGCCAGTCCGCATGGAACCTCTCCTGCATCGGCCGGAATAAGATGTCCATCTCCTCCGCGTAGTCCACCCGATGCTGCTCGTACATCCCGATCTCACGGATCAGGTTCAAGTTCGGCGGAATGCCATACTCAGAAATGAACACGGGCTTGGCGTCTTTGCCGAGAGATCGTGTATTGGCGCGGGCGTCGGGCGTGTACCAGCCTCCACAATAGTCGTGCACGTCCCCGCACCAACCCGGGTGTGCATCACGATCCAGTGCGTTCGGTCCCTCGGCACCCCAGACGTATTCCCATTGGTCGCCACCAGGGTTGCTCGCCGAGCCGATCTCGGGGCGGCGATCAAACCGGCCGCTGTTGAGCAGCACGGGGCGTGTCTCGTCCAACGTCCGGATGAATTGGAGCGCACGGACGGAATGGTCAAAGACGGCGTCGCCCGTGTTCTCGTTCTGCAGCCCCCACATCACCACGCTCGGGTGGTTCCGCTCACGTGTGATGACGTCCTTAAGAGCACGATTCCACCGCTCGGCAAGCTGAGGGGAATCCTGCATGAACCAACTGGCAAGCGATTCGGAGTATATCATGAGCCCGAGCTCGTCGCAGAGCTGAACCTGCGCGGGCCGGGGTGCACGGGTGAGGATGCGAACCATGTTGAACCCGCTCGCCTTCATCTTGACCAGTTCGTCTCGGCCGAAGAAGGTCCGCTCCCTGAGGTCGCCGCCACACTGGTTGACCGGCAGGTGAGTACTGTACTGCGCTCCCTTGAGCAGGACCCGCTTACCGTTCAGACAGAAGAACCCGTCGACAATCCGGAAATCCCTGAAGCCGCACCGGTCGACGTACTCGTCAAAGGAACTCGCGCCGTCGACACGCACGCGTGCGTTGACACGATACAGTCGAGGATCGTCAAGCTGCCAGAGCCGGAATTGGTCGACGTGCAAGTGCCCGTCCACGGTCGATGTGCCCGGTGGCAGTTGCGTCAGCATCTCGGTTGCATCCGACCGCGATCCGCTCTCCGCCGGGGCAATCCACAGCCCCACTCGGCATGCCACGGTCTCCTGCGCTGAATTGTGAACGCTCACGTGAACGGCGACGTCGCCACTCTTGGGGTCGGGCACGATGTGAACGTCCTCGACCCACACCGACGGCACGATCAGCAGCTCGACAGGACCTTCGATGCCACCGTCATTCCAGCACCACACCCCCTTTGAGGCGTGCGCGGTCTGGTTCAGCACGATGCCATCGATGATTTGATCCGCCGGCGGGTTCAGTACTCGCACAGACAACAGGTTTGCCGCGCCGGGTTTGATGGCATCCGTGGCATCCAGGATGAACCGTCCGTCGCCGCCTTCGTGCGCGCCGACGTGTACGCCGTTGACCCACACATCAGCCAGATAATCGACGCTCCAGAACTTCAGGAGATACCGCCCGCCAGGATGCGGATTCGCGGCGGCCGTGAACTCGCGCCAATACCATGCGACTCCGTGGTACCGTGGAAATGCCTGTTGGATGATGCTCGGAACATACGTGCTTTTGGCATCCTGGTTCGGCTTCGCGAACCACGTTTCATCCCGCCCGACGTTGTCGGGATCCCGTGCAATCAGCCATTGGTCACCGTCGAGCGACACGGTGCTGCTCGCCACCCAGCCCTCTGCCGGATCGACTTCGCCTGAGGCCACGGGGCAAACCGACCAGGCCACCCACGCGAGCCCGAAACTGCACACCCACCACAGCCGCCTGCTCATCATGGCTGGATCCTCTCTCCTGCTCTATTCTCGGTTGTCTGCTTGTCA
>Ga0123333_10005889_pt1 | contig 10915 bp, 8 predicted proteins | sample BioC12SIPDNA_3_FD_89957 | JGI IMG/M metagenome (GOLD analysis project Ga0123333, IMG submission 89957) | Anaerobic biogas reactor microbial communites from Washington, USA - Biogas_R2_B C12 SIP DNA | ecosystem: Engineered > Bioreactor > Anaerobic > Unclassified | place: Washington, USA...
GCAAGCATTCGAGCGAGCTGTTCTGTGACGCGGCCATCGAGTTCCTGGAACGGCGCACCGGCGACGCGCCCTTCTTCGCCTACCTGTCGTTCATGGCGCCGCACGACCCCCGGACGATGCCGCGCGAGTACCTCGAGATGTTCCCGCCGGCCTCGGTCGAGCTCCCGCCGAACCTGCTGCCCCACCATCCATTCGACAACGGGGCGCTGACGGTCCGCGACGAGCTGCTGGCCGCTCTACCGCGCGATCCGGAGGAGATGCGCCGCCATATCGCCGAGTACTACGCGATGATCACGCACGCCGACGCGCAGATGGGCCGCGTGCTGGAGGCGCTGCACCGCACCGGCCACGCTGACAACACGATCATTGTCTTCGCGGGCGACAACGGGCTGGCGCTGGGGCAGCATGGGCTGATGGGCAAGCAGAGCCTCTACGAGCACTCGATCCGCGTGCCGCTGGTCTTGGCGGGACCGGGCGTTCCCGCGGGAGTGGAGCGCGACGCGCCGTGCTTCCTGCTGGATATCTACCCGACGCTGTGCGAGCTGCTGGGCCTGCCGGCGCCCCCCTCGGTGGAGGGGCGCAGTCTGGTCCCGGTGATGACGGGCGCGGAGCGGCGCGTGCGCGAGACGATGCTCTATGCCTACGAGGGCGCACAGCGCGCGGCGCAGGACGAACGCTTCAAGCTGATTGAGACCCGGGTGAACGGCCTGTCCGTGACGCGGCTGTTCGACCTGGACGAGGACCCGTGGGAGATGCGTGACCTGTCGAACGATCCGGGCTACGCGACGCGCGTTCGGCGGCTGCGGGAGGCGCTGCGGCGCTGGCCCGAGGAGCTGGGCGACGACCAGGAGGGGTTGGGTGCGGCCTTCTGGGCCGCCGAGGCCTGCGGGCGCATACCCTGACCGCCAAGGCGCGCGTTGCGCGGGCAGCCGGAGCGTTCTGACGCGCGTGCTGCTCGTGCTGGTGAGGACGCCACGCGTTATCAGAAGCGCCTGATCACCGTCCCTCGATCAGCCTGACGGCTTCGTCCACGCCGTCTGGATCGCTGCGGATGGCCGCGCCCAGGTCGGCGGCGGTGCGACGCATGTCGGGCACGGTCATCTCGCGCAGCGCCGCGGCCATCCCGGCCCGGGTCAGCTTGGTGCGCGCGATGGGCGCCGGTCCAGCGCCCATCTCGGCCACCTTGCGCGCCCAGATGAACTGATCGATGATGTGCGGGATGACGAGCGCGGGGATCCCGGCGCGCAGGCCGGCGGCGGTGACGCCGAACCCGCCGTGGTGGACGATCGCGCTGGCCTGCGCCAGCAGCCAATCGTGGGGCATGGCGCCGGCGTGGAACACGGTGGGCGGCAGGGCGAGCTGTTGAAGCGGCGCGTCCCAGCCCTGGATGATGGCGCGCACACCTGCCTCCTGGACCGCGTCCAGCGTGATGCGCGCCGCGTCGAGCGCATCGCTGCCGCTCAACGCCATCGCGCCAAGGGTCGCCGCCACCGGCGGATCTCCTGCGCTGAGGAAGCCGAGCAGGTCGGCGGGCGGCGTCCACGTACGGGGTGCAGGGGCGAACCAGTAGCCGGTAACGCGGTGGCGCGCCTCCCACAGCGGATTGGGCGGGTAGACGCGCGGGCTGATGGGAATCAGGTTGAGCTCCGGCGATGTGATGCCGGTCGGCCCCATCGGTGCGACGCCCAGGCGCCGGCGGATCCGGTTGAGCGGGCGGGACATCATCAGCCCCATGCCGGCTCCGGCAAGCGCCATCACCGCGCGCCGGCTCCAGGGAGCCTGCGGGTCCTCCGCCGGGATGGCGTCGGGCATCAGCGTCACGCTCACGGTGGGCAGGCCCAGCCGGTCGGCCTCGATGCTGCCGGCCGCCGTGTGCGAGACGATCACCAGATCGCTGCCGCGGCACAGCTCCAGCAGATCGGCGTGCTACTGCTCCAGCATCGCGAAGGAGAAGCGCATCACGCGCATGAAGCCGATCATTCAGGATCGCGACTGGCCCCGCATGCGGGCGGTCTCGTGGGCGATGTCGATGTCGGGGCCGGCGGGGGCGAAAGGCACGCCGTATGAGGCGGCCAGACCGCGCATACACGGGTGTGTGGCCAGCGTGACGGTGTGACCGGCCCGCTGCAGACCGAGCGCGAGTGCAACATACGGCTGTACGTCGCCGCGGGCGCCGATGGTGGGGATCACGCAGCGCATGGGTTTACGCCGGAATCAGCTTGCCGTACACATCCTCCGCCCAGGCGCGGATAGCCTCCCAGTCGCGGTGGTCGGGCACGCTGCTGGCCATCGCCTTGGCCGGGATCTTCAGCAGCGGGAAGAGGCGCTGGAAGTCCTCCGTGTCGCTCAGCACGGCGCCGGGGAAGACCTTCACGTCCACCGGCTCGAGGTCAGGGGCGAACTGGCGGAGCTTGTCGATGTAGCCAGCGACCATCGCGCGGTTCTCCTCGGTCTCCTCGGCCGCGGCCAGGCAGACGAGGAAGTAGGCGACCGGGAGCTCCCTCAACGCGTCGTGATGGCGCTGGAGGAAGCGCTTGGTCTCGCCCATCAGCATGTTCATGTGTACCGAGGCGCCGACGATCACGGCCCGGTAGCCGCTCACGTCCTTCGCCTCGCGGGCGCGACGAACGTCAACGTGCGCTCCCGCATACCGCAGCGCGTCGCCAATCGCCTCTGCCACGCTGCGCGTCGCGCCAGTCCAGGTTGAGTAGACGATCAGAATCTCAGCGGTCATGTCCTGCTCCTCCGACGGTGGATTCCGGCGGCCTCTCGACGCCGACGGAACGTGGTCAGTCTGCTCCGGTAAGTATATCGACTCAGCCACACGCGCACAAGCGCGGGTCGCGACCGGTCCGCCATCCGTGACGTGGCGTGCCTGAGCACCCTCGAGGCCGCTGCCAGGCCGGTAGCCTCCCCGGCGCGCGCACGAACCATCGCGCCGGATGCGCGAGGGTACTCGCCGGATGTGTCAGGCGGGCCGGCGTGCGCGTCAGAACAGCTCGACCAACTCCGCGACCGCGCGCTGGAGCCGCTGCCCACGCCCCGGCCCGAACCAGCGCACGCTGCCGGCGCCGCAGACGGTCGCTCCCTTCGCCTCGCAGATCTGGCGCAGCTGGGCGATCGTCTGGTCGCAGCCCCACCGGGCCGGGAAGAAGCCGGTGACCAGGCAGGCGACCCGCTTGCCGTCCAACGCCGGCGCCTGTTCCAGGTAGCTCAGCATCGGCGGGGCCGGCGTTCCGCCCCGCACGGGAGTCGCCAGGATCAGCGCGTCGACGCCGCCGACAGCCGGGCTGGACTTCAGCGGGGCCTGCTCGTTGCCGACCGTCGGCGGCCCAACCGTCTCCAGTCGTTCGAGACTCACGGCGTGTCCGGCTACCGAGAGCGCATCCTGGAGCCGGGCGGCGACGGACAGGGTGTGCCCACTGACCGAATAGACGATGATGCCGATTCTCATACCCATCCTCCTGCGAACACTCTGACTAAAGCAGGATCACTCCCACGATCGACACAGCTATTACGGCCCACAGCCAGGGCTTCCAGTCCCACACCCTGCGGCCATTGTAGCTGGCGAGGGGGAAGAAGACGGTGATGACGTCCAGGATGCCCAGCATGACGCCGATCATCATCGCGACGCTGCGCCACAGCGCTGCGTCGGGCGAGAGAGCGCCATAGCGGCCGAGCGCCCACAACGCCCAGCAGATGAGCGTGGTGGGAAGAACGCCGGCCAGCGCGACCGGTCCCAGCTTCGGAATCCAGTCGCGATAGCGCCACCGGTCGGCGGCGGGATAGAGGTTCCCGGGGTTGGGATACAGCCCGCCGAGGACCAGCGCGATGACGACGCCCAGGGGGAAGCCCGACTCCCACGCGCGATACCGGAGATCGATGCGCTGCGCCCTGGCCGCCCAGAGCATGGCAAGCGTCCGAACGCCGAAGAAGAGCAGCAGGCAGATCGGCGCGATCGCCAGGAAGCGCGCGTCGAAGGCCCCGAACCCGTTCTGGCGCCACAGGGCCAGCCAGACGAGGACCGTGTTCGCCAGGAGCACGCCCCACCACTGGAGGGCCGGACTGTCCGACCGGTCGGCCGGCGGACGGGCCCAGAGGAAGTGTCCGACGTCGATGATGTGGGAGGTGTGGAGCCACATGGTGAACACGCCCCATCCGTACCGGCGCAACTGCGCTCCCGGTGAGAGGATGCCGAACCCGCGGGTCGCGAAGAGCGTGCTCGAGCTGGTGTTGTAGCCCTCCACGCAGGCGAACATGTCGGTGCAGCCCTCGGACTCGAAGTAGGCGATGGCTGCCTCGGCGAGCGCCTGGCCGGCGCCCTGACCGTGGACGGAGGGATCGGTGAAGATCCACAGGACGATGCCGCCCTGGCGTCCATCGGGCAGTGGGAAGACGTCCAGCACGGCGGCGCCCAACAGCCGGCCGTCCCGCTGGGCGACGAGCGTGTGGCCCTTCCACGAGAAGAACAGGCACTGGATGGGGGAGAAAGCGCGGCGCAGGATGGACTTGACCGGTCCCTTCTCGTGGGGCTGCATCGCGCGGACCTGGATGGACTCTCTTGTGTCGGTCATGGCGTCCCCTTGGCGACAGTATTCAGGTTCGACCGGTCGGTGGGACGCGGGCTCGCCTGGGTCAGGGTTGGAGAGGGTGTGCAAGTATTCTTGCCAGACAAGCGCATTGTAACACAGGAGCGATGGATTGGCAAGCGGATGCGACGCGCGCTGCTGTTGCGCCATGCACGCCGGTATGATACACTGAGATGGGGGACGTCAGGTCGACCGCGGACCCCCTCGAGGTGATCTGTGTGGCGTGACGATGGCGGGCCGGTGGTAGAGCGGGAGGACACGGAGCATTCGCCCGACCTGCGCGAGATGCGCATGCGCGGCGTCGTGGAGGTCGCCATCGCCATGCTGTTGGCGAGCTGGCCGGCCGCGCTGAGATCGCTGCCTCAGAACCAGCCGATCCTGCCGATCCTGGTATCCGTTGTGCTCGCCCTGGGTGCGTTGGCTGCCATTCTCTCCCGCCACGAGCGCCTGCGGCTGGCCGAGCGGCTGCTGGTCGGCTCGTTGCTGGTCGCGATCACGCTGGAGTACCTCTTCTTCCCCGAGGGCGCAGCGCCCTACCTGTATCCCGTCGTGATCCTGTGTGCGGGCGCGCTGACGCCGCGGCGCGAGATGCGGGCGGCGGCCGCGCTGACGGCGGTCGCGTTCGTCGCGGTCTCGGCGGTCCACCACGTCGACGTGCTGGACTTCCAGCGCTTCGGTACGCCGCTGGCCCTAATTGCGGTGACGACGCTGGCGTCCAGTCTGTCATCGCACCAACTGCACGCCGCGCTGGATCGGATGGAGTTCAGCTACAGCCAGGCGCGGGACATGCTGGTGGACCTCCGGCAGCACCGTGGCCGGCTGGCGCAGACGGTGAAGGCGCTGGAGGAGGCCTACGTCCGCATCGAGAAGATGAACTACGCGCTGATGACGGCCCGGAACGCGGCGGAGGAGGCGCGGCAGATCAAAGCCGAGTTTGCAGCCAACATCAGCCACGAGCTGCGCACGCCGCTGAGCCTGATACTGGGCTTCAGCGACACGATGGCGAACGCGCCGGAGACGTACGGGGACATGGCGTGGCCGGCCAGCCTGCGCGGCGACATCGAGCAGATCTACCAGAGCAGCCGTCATCTGGAATCGCTGATCAACGATATCCTCGACCTGTCGGCGCTCGAAGCGCGCCGGATGGACCTGCGGACGACCGACGATGTCGATCTGGGCGCGCTCGTACGGACCGCCGGCAACATCATCGCGCCTCTGTACGCGGCCAAGGGGCTCTATCTCAAGTATGAGATCGAACCGGACCTGCCCACGGTTCGGGTGGACGAGACGCGCATTCGTCAGGCCGTGCTGAACCTGCTGAGCAACGCCGGGCGCTTCACGCAACGGGGCGGGGTGACTGTCTCGGTCGGGCGGGGCGAGGGCGAGCTTGAGGTGGCGGTGCGCGACACGGGCGTGGGCATCTCGCCGGAGGATGCGCCGAAGGTGTTTGAGGAGTTCCGTCAGATCAACGGGGCGGCTAACCGGCCGTACGAGGGGACGGGGCTCGGCGTCCCGCTGAGCAAGCGATTGATCGAGCTGCACGGCGGCAGGATGTGGCTCGAGAGTGCGGTGGGGCAGGGCAGCACGTTCTACTTCACCGTCCCGCTGGACGAGGGCGCGAAGCGCGGCGGACTGTCGCGGATCGAGACCTCCAAGGACCGCCGAGACATTGCGACCACCATCGTCCGGCGTCCGAGCGTGCTGGTCCTGGAGCCTGACCCGCTGATGATCCACACGCTGCGACGGTACTTCGATGGGTTCGAGTTGATCGCCGTGGAGGACGTCTCGCGCCTCGCCGAGATGGTCGAGCGCCACCAGCCAGTCGCGCTGATGGTCGACACGTGGCGGGAGAACGGGGCATCCGGTTCGGTGGACCTGGCCGGGTTGGCGCTGGACGGGGCGCCGGTCATCACATTCGCGCTCCACGGCCCCCTGGGACGGGCGCGCGCGCTGGGCGTCTGCGACTACCTGATGAAGCCGGTCACCCGCGCTCAGTTGTTGAGGGCGGTGGATCGTGAGGTCGCCCGCGGCGCGTCGATCCTCATTGCCGACGACGACCCCAAGCTCGTCGAGCTGGTGGGGCGGGTGCTGCGGTCGGCGAATCGGGGCTACCGGGTGACTCGCGCGTTCAGTGGGCAGGAAGCGCTCAACCGCATTCGCGCGGATCGTCCAGATCTCGTGCTGCTGGACCTGCTGATGCCCGGGATGAGTGGGCTGGAGGTGCTGGCGGCGATGCAGGCCGATCCGACGACGGCCGGGGTGACGGTGATCGTGCTCAGCGCGCACGACACGCTGGAGGTTGTGCCGGCTACGCGCGAAGCGGGCAACGAAATCGCGCTGATGCGCAGCGAGAGCTTTTCGGCCGAGGAGATGCTGCGGCTCCTCAAACAGATGCTTGGCGCCCTGCCCCAGCGGTTCCCCGCGACGCCCGAACCCGCTCCAGAACCGCCAGCAGCTCCTCCCGACGAACGGGCTTCTTGATGAAGGCGCTGGCGCCCGATCCCAGGGCGATATCCGGTTCGTCGAGGACGGAGCAGATGACCACTGGGATCCGTGCGGTCAGTTCCCGTTCCTTGAGCGCCCGCAGGATGTGCCAGCCGTCGATCTCGGGGATCATGACGTCGAGGACGATGATGTCCGGGCGAATGCGCGCCGCTGCATCGAGCGCCCCACGGCCGTCGGCGACGCCGAACACCTCGTAGTTGAGCGGACTCAGGTAGCGCTCGAAGAGCCGGTGGACGGCCTCAACGTCATCGATGACCATCACGCGCTGCACCGCCGCGAGCGGCAGGCGGATGCTCACCGTCGACCGATCGTCCTCTCCACGAGTCAGCACTGCGTCGCCGCCCTGCTGATCCATCAAGAGCCGGGCAATCGTCCATTCATCGTCGCCCTCGTCGATTGGAGCGCCCGTACCCGATAGCGTCAGAGCCAACGTCGCCTGGGCTGCCTCAGCGGCCAGGCAGATGTCGCCGCCGACCGATCGCTCGATCACGAGCCGGCACACCTTGAGGAGAGCCTGCGTGGTCAGCGTGGGATCGACGAACACCTGCGGCAGATCCGATGGTACGTCCACTGCCAGGGAGACGCCGTGCTCGGACGCCACAGGCCGCAGCAGCCATTCGATGTGCTCGACGAGCCCCCGCGCCGTGCAGAGCTGGCGGTTGACCTCCCAGTGCTCGAGCTCACGGCGCACCAGGTCGATGTCGTCGAGGCTGTTCTCGGGCCGCTCGGCGGACGCGCCAAGGTCCTGATGACGCTGCTTCCACAGAATCGCGGCGATGGCGTCGATCGCCTTGCGTTCCTCGCGTTGGAGCTGTCTGCGACTGATCCCCAGCTCGTCCTGCACCTCCAGCGGCGCCATGCCGCGCACGTACCGGTAGTTGAGCGCCAGGTAGCCGCGCCACTCTGGATTGGCCACGGGATCGCCGATCTGGGGGCGCAGTTCCTCGATCGTGTTCTTCAGGATGCGTCGTAACACCTGCGCGCGGGTGGCAGCGCTGCCCGATGACGGGTCGATGAGCTGCTCCGCCAATGGATGGCACTCCAGGTATGCCTGGTCGTAGAGATGCAGCAGAGCGTCCCGCACCTGAGCGCGAAAGCTGTCCATATCAGACATAATTAACTGGTTCAGATCGGATCTTCATGGCGCGTCAATGGCGCGCAATTGGCGTCCGGCCAAACCGAAGGATGGTATACTGAATGGTAGATCGGCGTCCTTGTGTCTTCTGCCATCTTATCACGAAGGACGGGGATGTCAACGGAGTTGGCCCAGCGTGACCCAGACTCTAGAGAGGAGAGCGACCATGAGTGAACAGGACTGGTACAGGACGGCCAGGCGCAAGGTCCTGATCGACAACCACCTCGACGACTGGCTGCCGGGATATGAGAAGTACGACTCGGTGAAGATCGCCGACACGATTGCCGGGGCCGGCTTCGAGGCGGGCATGATCTACGCGCGCTGCCACGTGGGTACCTGCTACTGGAACGCCAGCGACGGGCCGAAGCATCGCGGCCTGGGGGAGCACGACCAGATCGGCGAGCTCACGCAACTGCTGCACGAGCGCGGCCTCAAAATGCTGCTCTACTACTCGACTATCTACGACAAGAAGATGCACGACGCGCACCCCGACTGGCGCATAGTGGGCGAGTCCCACGGAGAGTTGAGCTCGAGCCGCGCGTCGCGCTACAAGCAGGTCTGTCCCAACAGCCCCTACCGGGCGTACACGGTGAAGTGCCTTGAGGAGATCGCCGAGCGGTACGAGATCGACGGCGCGTTCCTCGATATGACGTTCTGGTCGACGGTGTGTCACTGCCCCCACTGCCAGAAGGCCTGGGCCGAGGCGTCGGGCGGGAAGGCGATCCCGGCCGAGAACTGGGACGATCGGGATTGGAAGGACTTCGTCGCGTGGCGGTACGATGTCATCACGAGCTTCATCAAGGCCTGCGCGGATGCGCTGCACAAGCACCGTCCCGACATCGTCGTGAGTTTCCAGTGCCCCAACCAGATCACCAACACGTGGATGCGCGGCGACGACATCGACGTGCGGGGGTCGGGCGCGATCCCCAGCCACGATGTCTACTATCCCAGCGGGCACATCCAGCTCAGCCTGCAGCCCCGTCTGTTCCAGGCGACGTGTGACATCCACCCGTTCGACGTCTTCATCTCGCGCCCGGTGCTCGTGCTGACGGACATGCCGTCGATGAAGCCGTTCGTCCACATGCTGGCGGAGACGTGCGAGGTGTTGGCCAACGGCGGGGCGGTGATCTATATCGATCAGATCCATCCCGATGGGTCGCTGTACCCGGATCACTGGGATCAGTTCAAGCGGCTCAACGCGGAGATCGAGCGACGTCAGCCGTTCTGTGGCGGTGAACCGGCGCCGTACGCGGCCGTCTACTTCAGCCAGGACACGCGGGACTACTACGCCAACAACGACCTGGGCGACAAGTTCCTGCAGAGCTTCGCGGGCGCCTGTAAGGCGCTGCAGGAATCCCACATCCCGTTCGATATCATCACACCACTCAACCTGGACACGATTGGGAAGTACCGGGTGATCGTCCTGCCCAACACGGTCTGCCTGGGCCAGGATGAGGTGGATGCGCTGAAGGCGTTTGTGGCGGCCGGCGGCGGCGTCGTGGGGACCTACCAGACGTCGTTCTGCAACGCGCGCAACGAACCCTACCCGCAGCCCGCGCTGGCCGACGTGTTCGGCGTCCGCGCCGTCGGGGATACCCGCCACTTCAGCGACACCTATTTCCGGGTGTGTGACGATGAGCACCCCGTGACCCGGGGCATGTACACGAGCCGGCCAGTGACCAGCTTCAAAGCTCAGACGTTGGTGGAGACGACGGGCGACGCCGAGGCGCTGGCCCGCGTGGTCTATCCCTACATCGAACCGCATCCCGACCGGTACGTCAGCATCCACAACAACCCGCCAGGCGTGGAGACAGCGCGCCCGGCGATCGTGGCGAACTCATATGGGACGGGGCGGGCGGTCTACTTCTCGTTCCCCGCGGGCGCGATGTACGCGACGGTGAGCTACTGGGAGGCGAAGGTCCTGTTGGCGAACGCGGTCCGCTGGGCGGCGAACGCCCCCGCGCCCGCTGAGCTCGATGCGCCGCTGTGCGTGGAGCTCACGGTGTGGGACCAGCCCGATGAGGACCGCCGGGTCTTCCACATCATCAACGTGCAGTCCGACATCGGACGGACGATCGCCACATACGCCGCCGGGAGGGGCGCGGCCACCGGCGAGAACCTGCACGTGATTCAGGAGATTCTGCCGGTCCGCGACATCATGCTGCGCTTCCGGATTCCAGAGGGCAAGACGGTGCAGCGCGTCATGCTGCAGCCCAGCGGGCTGGAGCTGGAACCGGAGATGGACGGCGACTGCGCCGCGGTGCGCGTCCCCGAGGTCTGGGTTCACGAGGCGGTTGTGGCCGAATGGTCGTGCAGGTGAGCGATCGCCGCGCCCCGGCGCGGCGTCCGTATGATGCTCAAGAGAGGAGGTGGGTTGCGGACGACTGAAGCAGCGTGTAGAGTGTGACCGATTCTCTCACAATGACGATTCGACACAGGCATTCGATGATTGATCGAGAGGAGAACAACTGATGAGTGACCAGATTGATGATACCCGTCGTATCTCACGTCGCGATATGCTGCGGCTATCGGGCGTCGCCATTGCCGGCTCGTTGTTAGCCGCGTGCGCGCCCCAGGCCACGCCCGCTCCGACGCAGGCGCCGGCCCAGCCGCCGGCCGAGGAACCGGCGGAGGAGCCAGCCGAAGAGCCGGTGCAGGAGGAACCCGCTGAGGAGCCGGTGCAGGA
>Ga0123333_10005893_pt1 | contig 10909 bp, 12 predicted proteins | sample BioC12SIPDNA_3_FD_89957 | JGI IMG/M metagenome (GOLD analysis project Ga0123333, IMG submission 89957) | Anaerobic biogas reactor microbial communites from Washington, USA - Biogas_R2_B C12 SIP DNA | ecosystem: Engineered > Bioreactor > Anaerobic > Unclassified | place: Washington, USA...
AAGCGGGTACATCACGGGGCAGACGCTGTTGGTGGACGGCGGGATCAGCACCGGCGCGACGCGCGCCACTCTGCGCAAGAGCGGCTGAGTCGCAGGCCGAGTCCCAAAGGAGCAACTGAGAGGGGGACGCTACTGCGCGCGGGTCGGGGCATTCCTTTCGCGCATCTGGCTATTGGACTGGCCGGCCCGGTCGGAGTGTTCGCTCTGGAAGAGCCGCACTACGCGGCGGTCGGTGACCGGCATGGCGTAATCCGCCAGCGCTTGAAGGGCGACCCACCGGACCTCGGCGCACTGTCTTGCCTGCGGCTGGCCCTCCAGCCATACGGTGGTCCAGGCGTGCAGCGTGATGCGGAAGTGCGTGTAAGCGTGGCCGAAGCTGCCGAGGAATGACTCGGGCGCCACCGCGATGCCCGCCTGGTTCTCCACCGCGCGCCTCAGCGCTGAGGCGTGGTCTTCCCCGGGCTCCACGATGCCGCCCGGGAATCCCCACAATCCTCCCAACAGGCCTTTGTCGTGACGCCGCACGAGCAGCAACTGTCCCTCAGGGTTCGGAATCACTGCAGCCACGACGTCGTGATGCGGCGTGGGCGGCTTGCGGCGCCGCAAGGGCCGGAGGTGAACTGTGCCCTCGCGGTGGGCCAGGCAATCCCGGGCGATCGGGCACGCGGGGCACTGCGGCTGATCGGGCGTGCACATCAGCGCGCCCAGTTCCATGAGTGCTTCGTTCAGGGTGCCCGCCAGTCCCCGGGGGGCGGCCAGGACCCAGTCCTCCGCCAGCCGCCACAGCCTGGCCTCGACCGCAGGGGCGCGGGGATCCCCGGCGATGTCATGGACCCGGCAGAGCACACGGCGCACGTTGCCGTCCAGGATCGGCTCAGCCTGGCCGAACGCGAGGCTGAGGATCGCGCCTGCGGTGCTGCGTCCGACGCCTGGAAGGGCCAGCAGCGCGGCCCTATTGTCGGGCACTTCGCCGCCATGCTCTCGGACGATCTGCTGGGCCGCGCGGTGAAGATTGCGCGCACGCGCGTAGTAGCCCAGGCCTTCCCAGGCCTTCAGGACGTCGTCGGTCGGGGCGGATGCGAGCGCAACGGGGTCCGGGAAACGGGCCAGCCAGCGCTCGAAATAGGGGATAACGGTGGGAACCTGCGTCTGCTGCAGCATGACTTCCGAGATCCACACGGCGTATGGCGTGCGAAGCCTGCGCCAGGGCAGGTCACGCCTGGCCCGGTCCATCCAATGAAGGAGGCGTTCGACCAGGATCTCGGAGGGCTGCGTCGTGGGTCGCTCCCTCAGCCGGCCAGCATCGGCGCGATGCACTGGCCCGCGATCAGCAGCAGGAACATCATGACGATGATGATCCAGCCCCAGAGGGGCAGGCCGAAGAAGGTGACCGCGTTCTTCGGTTTCTTCTCGACGGGCCTCGGCAACTCGGCGTTGCAGCGCCAACAGACACGCTTATCGTCGGGGTTCCACTGGCCGCACTGAGTGCAGTTCATCGGCGACCTCCTTGCGTTCGGGTCCTTGTGTATCGTTCACGATTTATCTTAACACGAGATACGGCGCCGGACAAGATCACTCCCGCGCTGAGCCCGAGCGAACCGTGATCATGAACAGGATCGATGCGATCACGCGGCCGATCGCTGAGACCCAGAAGAGGAGCTTGATGTCCCAGATCCCCACCAGGAGCATGCCGATCAGTGGGCCGACGAACGAAGCGCCGAAGACGGCGATCTGGTAGACCGCAGAGAAACGCGCGCGCTGCTCGGCCGGAGCAAGCCCGAGCATGAGGTTGAAGCTGGCCAGGCTGTAGCCGGACCAGCAGAACCCGGAGATGGCTTCGACGCCGATCAGGAACCACGGGTTGGGCGCCAGCGCGTACAGGGCGGGCACCAGGGGAATGAGCAGACCTGTGACGCCCATTACCCATGCTGGGCCCTTGCGATCGTTGAGCTGGCCCCAGATACGCTGCCCGACGATGTTGAACAAGCTGGCCGACGCAGCCAATAGCCCGATCAGTGTCGGGCCTGCGCCGAGGTCGCGCACGATGTACACGCTGAAGTATGGACCAGCCACCATGATCGAAAGATTCCAGAGCACGGCGACGGCGCTGAACGCGGCAAAGCGCGGATGCGACCGCAGCAGGTCGAGGATCGGCTGTGTCTCCGCAGCGACCTCGGTTGGCGGCGAGTAGGAGCGCGGGGGGTCCGGAATGCGGCTGAAGATGATCGTGGCGCCCAAGCCGATGAACGCGGCCAGGACGAAGCTGACCTGGTAGCCGCCGGGCAGGCCGATCGACTCCGCCAGGCGGCCAGCTAGCGGGGTGGCGATCAGCGCGGCCAGGCCAAGGCCGATGTTCCTGGAGCCGAAATAGCGCCCGCGGATGCGCGGCGGCACCAGGTCGGCGGTGAACGCGGACCAGGCAGGGTAGCCCAGTTGTGAGAAGAAGCCGCGCACCGCGACAAGCGCCATGAACACGTAGATCGCGGCCTCTCCGAACAGGAGCGGTAGCATGGCGATGGCGATGAGCAACAGCCGATGGATGACGCTGGTGGCGACGACGATGCGCCGCCGGCTCTGGACGCGCTCGTCCAGCCTGGCTCCCGGCAGAAGCGCCAGCGCCGCAGCCAGGTTGGCCAGGCTGCTCATGATGCCCATCTGCGCGTTCGTCGCGCCGAGCGCCAGCGCGAACGGGTTCGTGAAGTTGAGGATGAACGACTCGGAGGTGTTGGAGACCAGGCCGTCAGCCCAGAACAGGTGGCGGCCGCGCCGGCTCCCGGGCCTTGAGTCCGTCTCCGGTTCATAGGGGCCGGCCAGGAACTCGTCGACCTGGGTGTTCATCCGCAGGTCGAGCCTGCGCTTCCGGACTGGCTGCGTCTTTTCGGTCATATGCTACTGGTCACAAAGATATGGCGGCCGTGAAGGCCGCCAGGGACCGAGTATAGATGCAGGCGCCCTTCTGGTCAAGAAAGGCGGGCTTCGATGGTTCGCAAAGCCGGTTATCGTCTCAGCGGCCGCTTGGTGAGACGCCGAGCAGGTCGTAGTTGAACCGGCCATCCTGCATGACCGTCTGGCCATCCATCACGATGGTGCACTGAACCGGAATCACGTCGACATGGACGCTGCTGGTCCAATCGGCGCCCGTCTCATGTGGATAGGGATTGCCGAACGCCACGTGGATTCCCGGCAGCTTCTCATCCTGCAGCAGGTTTCCGGTGAGGCGCTTGAGGCCGATGTTCGTGCCGATGGCAAATTCGCCCGCGCGACGACCGTTCTCCGAGGAATCAAGGTAATCCGTGATCTCCAGGGCGATGTCGGCCCGCGCACATTCGACCGCCGTCACCCGGCCGTCGCTGAGGTGGAAGATGACTGGCTGCTCCAGCACGCCGTACTTCTCACTGAAGTAGTCGCCCAGCACGTGTGCGACCAGCACGCCATCCAGCGTCTCGGGGCAGGTAAAGGACTCGCCTTCGGGAAGGTTGCCCCATTGGCCCTGCTCGTGGTAGATGCCCGTGGACGGAACCCATCGGAGATCTGGACTGATCTTCGCTATGAGGTTCGTGCCGTCGGGCGTGGTGACTTCGATGGTGCGAGTCTCTCGTCCGAGGTCATACACCGCGCGCGTCAGCGCGGCGACGATCTTGTAGTCAGCCCGCATGCCTTCGAGCATCAACTGCTGCGTCACGCCCGGCATGTGCGCGTGGCGCACCTTGAGTTCCTCGAGTAGAAAGACGCGCAGCTGCATGCGAAACGGCAGCTCGCCGGGCTGGCTGGACGCGGCATAGAACGTGACCGTCGGGCTGAAGGCGCGGAGCTCGCCGCGCAGGTTGCTCTGAAATTCGGTCATCGGGCGGAGGCCGAATTGCTCCAGTTCTCCTACGATGGTCTGCGCGCCGGCATCGGCGGCTTCTTCGCTGATCAGACGGCCGATGGCGCTGGTTACCCGATCCGTGAGGACGAAGACGCGATCCTGAGCGCGCACTCCCATGCAGGTGCGCACCGCGGTGCGCGCGCCGGGGCGCATTGCTTCGATCTGGGCGAGGGTCAATCTTGGCTCTTTTGACATGTGGCGCTTCCTTACGCTTTGCCGGCGACTTCCCCCTTCCGAGTCTGCTGCTGGACGGAAGGGGGTTGGGTTGGCCGGGTTACTCCATCTCTACCGCCATTGCGACGGCCTCGCCGCCGCCCAGGCAGAGGGCCGCCAGCCCAAACTGCGCCTGGCGTTGCTGCATGGCATAGAGCAGGGTCGTCAGCACCCGCGCACCGCTGGCGCCGATGGGGTGTCCCAGCGCGATCGCGCCCCCGTGCACGTTCACCCTGGCCATGTCCAGCTCCAGTGCGCGGATGTTTTGCAGCGACTGGGCCGCGAAGGCCTCGTTCAGCTCGATCAGGTCGAAGTCGGCAGGTTTGCAGCCGATCGATTCGCACAGACGCCGGACGGCGAGGACGGGCGCGATGAACACCTCGTGTGGTTTCGCGCGCCCCTGCGCATAGCCAACAACACGGGCAATAGGTTTGTGACCGTTCGATTGGGCGAATGAGCGCTGCGCCACGATGACTGCCGCAGCGCCGTCCGTGATGCCGGGCGCGTTGCCCGCCGTCACCGTGCCGCCCGGCCGAAACGCGGGCTTCAAGCCGGCGAGGATGTGCGCGGCTGTGTCGCGCCGCGGGCCCTCGTCCGTATCGAAGGGAGTCGGCGGCCCCTTGCGCTGGGGGATGGGCACCGGAGCGATCTCATCCTTGAAGTGGCCCTGGTCGATGGCCGCGATCGCGCGCTGATGGCTCGTGAGCGCAAAGTCATCCTGATCCTGGCGGCTGATGCCGTAGGTTTCCGCGGTCCACTCCGCAAATTCGCCCATGTGTTTTTGCTCGTACGGGTCCCAGAGGCCGTCGAGGATGACGGCATCGATCAATTCGCCGTTGCCGAGGCGATACCCCGTCCGGGCGCGGGTCAACAGGTAAGGGGCCAGGTTCATGTTCTCCATGCCCCCGGCGACATACAGGTCGCCCACGCCGGCCCGGATGTTGGCTGCAGCCAGCATCACGGACTGCAGTCCGGATCCACACACCTTATTGATGGTCGTGGCTCCCACTTCGGGGGGAAGGCCGGCCTTCAGAGCGGCCTGCCGGGCAGGCGCCTGGCCCTCTCCTGCCTGGACGACATTGCCCATGAAGACCTCGCAGATCGCGTTGGGGTCGATCTGCGCGCGTTCTACCGCGGCCTGGATGGCGATGCCGCCCAGATGCGGGGCGGGCACATTGCTCAGCGAGCCCTGGAACTTGCCGATCGCAGTCCGGGCTGCGCCGATGATCACGACGTCGTTGTCCTGCTGCTTCATCGCAGATGCTCCCTTCGGTCAAATGGCTCGCTTGATCAACGAAGGCCGAACCCCTGGCCTTCCACTTCCTCGCGCAAGGCGGTCCGAGCCGGCTGTGCGACGCGCCGCGCAGTGTGCTCGAGCCAGCCGTAGTCCTCCATGAGATCGGGCTTGTCAGGGACGGGGACCTGGCGACCCTGGTAGATGCCGGTTGCGATCATTGCCTGGTCATAGTCGTGAAGTAGTTGGTCGCGCCGCGTGATATCGTAGTGCTCCCGGTGCAGGACCGCGTCGAGTGCCAGCCTGGGACGCAGGGGCGGGTCGATCGCTGGCCAACCGACCGTCATCCCGGTGACCGGGAATGTCAATGCCGGCAGTTCGAGCAACTCGACGACCGCGTGTGGGTCGTTGCGGATGGCTCCGATGTAGCAGATGCCGAGGCCGAGCGATTCCGCCGCGACCGCCGCGTTCTGCGCAGCGATGGCGGCATCGATGGCGGCAACGAGGAAGCTCTCCAGGTAGTCGGTGCTCTGCCGGTAGCCGCGCAACTCGCAGACCCGGTCCAGCCGTGCAAGGTCGGCACACCACGCCAGAAAGACGGGGGCCTGTGCGATGTGCCCCTGGTCACCGCACAGCTCGGCCAGCTTCTCCCGCTTTGCCGGGTCCGCCACCGAGACGACTGACCAGGCCTGTAGGTTCGACGAGGTCGAAGCGCGTTGGGCCGCGGCCACGATCGCCTCGATGTGGTCCGCCGGCACCGGGTCGGGCAGATAGCGCCGCACCGATCCGTGTTCGTGGATGGCCGATATAACGGGGTTGGATGCTTTGGTCATAGTCGTGGCCTCAATCGCATGATATCGTAACCTGTCGCCGTTGTCTCGGCGCCCGATCCGATCAGCTTCTCAGGGAGACAGCGTGCGGGCGCCAGCGTGTATCTCTCAGGAGATTGTCCGCCATCTCGGGGTGCAACCGGGGGATGACCACTGCGTGAAGCAGGGATGACGTTCCTGAGATGACATCGGTCCCCAGGCGTACCGCCGCCTCCACATCGTGCACCAGCCCGGAAAACAGGACCAGCCCGCGCCCCCCCAGGCCGTCTGCAAGGCGGACCTCCAGCAGGTTGACCTCAGCACCCTTGATGCCCGCATCTGCCGCTGCAATCGCTCCAGCGACGGTGCGTGTCTCGACCACGCCGAGCGCGTCGATCGGCTCCGGCCGTCGCTGCGTCGACACGGCATCCACCACATCGGGGTGCACCCCGGGCAGCAGCACCGAGTCCACGACGGCACTTGCGCCGGCGGCCAGTCCTGCACGGTACGACTCCTCGACATCGGCGACGGCGCCCGCGACCAGCACGAGATATTTGCCGCGATGGACGGTGCCCGCGATGATGTGCGCGACGGGCGCCTTCTTCGCCATCGCATCTCCCGCCTCGATGCCTGCGGCGATGGAGTCAAATTCAATCAGCGCGAGCGCCGGCTGGGTCAGGGTCATCCGAGCTTCTCCACGTCAGGAGCGCAGCAGGAGGCGCCGAACATCGTCCCCTTGCGATCCGTTTATACGATCCGGAAATGGTCCACCATCGTGCAGCGGCGGATCCGTGTGAAAGTCAGGGCGTTGGTCAGTCCTTCGCCCGTGGGGCTGGCGATCGAGAAGCTGGTGAAGCCCTCTCCGCCGTAGCCCAGTCCGGCAAGGTTGGGTCCGTTCTTGATAAAGATGCTGGTGTTGATCAGACGCGCCATGCGGCTGAGGGCATCGATGTTGCGGCTGAACATGCTGGCGGTGTGGCCGAAGCCGTGTTCTGCCTCGACCGCGAGATCGATGGCCTCGTCGACGTTGCGCACGCGCGCGATGGGCATGACGGGCATGAGTTGCTCGGTCCAGATGAGCGGGTGGTCGACCGGCGTTTCGACCAGGACGAGGCGAGCGTTCGGCGCGGAGATGCCCAGCTCCCGCAGGATCGCGCCGGCGTCCTTGCCGATCCAGTTCTTGCGCATCACGCCATGCTGGCGCGGACCGGGTAGCTCCTCGAAGACGAGCTTTTCCAGCGCTTTCAGCCGGTAGGAGGGCAGCTCAACCGCACCGTTCTCGATCATCGCAGCCTTGAGCCTGTCCGCGATGCTGCTGACCGCGAAGATTTCCTTCTCGTCCACGCAGATGATGTTGTTGTCGAAGCTGGCGCCGAAGACAATCTCGCGTCCGGCAAGGTCGAGATCTGCCGTCTCGTCGACGACGACCGGCGGATTGCCCGGCCCCGCGCAGATGGCGCGCTTGCCCGAAGACATGGCGAGCCTGACGACTGCGCCGCCGCCCGTGATGAGCAGGATGCGAATGCCTGGATGCTTCATCAACGCCTGCGCGGTCTCCACGGTGGGCTCGGCCAGCGCAGTCAGGACGTCGGGCGGTCCGCCGGCGTGCACGATCGCCCGGTTCAGGAGCTGTATCTGGTAGGCAGAGACGCGCTTCGCACCGGGGTGCACGTTGACCACGGCCGAGTTTCCCGCCGCGACGAGGCCGATGGCGTTGTTGATGATCGTGGAAGTCGGATTGGTGCTGGGCGTGATGACGCCGAAGACGCCATAGGGTGCGCGCTCGACCAGCGTCAGGCCGCGATCGCCGGTCCATGCGGAGGGCTGGAGGATCTCTGGGCCGGGCGATTTGTCGATGACCAGATGGTTCTTCCTGATCTTGTCCTCGACGCGGCCGAGTCCGGTCTCCTCATGGGCCATGCGGGCCAGCAGCTCTGCGTTTGCACGCATGGTGGCCCGCATCGCGTCGATGAGCGCGACCCGCTTCTCGATCGTGAGGGCATCCAGCGCGCGAAATCCGCGCTGCGCAGCTGCGACGGCCGAGTCCAGGTCAGCGTAGATGCCGTCTCGTCCCGCCGGCGCCTGCCCGTTCGTCGCCCGGCGGTTCGGCTCCCGAACGTTCGGCTCCCGAACGTTCGGCTCCCGACCGGTGGCGTCTGCGGGCGATGCGCCGGCTGGTCGTTCGCCGGACGAACGCGGCTGCCGCGGCACGCGCTGGCCTGCCCGGTCCTCCATCCGCCGCGTGATTGCTTCGATTTGTGCGTCTGTCAGTTTGTTGGCCATGGTTCTGCCTGGCACACTCCGTCCCGGAGACCGGGCGCCTGGCGCCTATTCAGCCGCTCAGGACTGGTACTCGCCTTCGACCTTGCGGTACTTGACGTCGCCGCCGACCTCCCATTGGTCGATGATCGCCATGACCACCGCATCGACGGGACGCTTGTCGGTGATGACGGTCTGCCGCGCCGACGAGCCGCTTGCGTAGAGTACGTACTCATCCAGGCCTGCGCCCACTGCATCGACCGCCACCACATAGCCGGATCCAAGTTGGGCCTCGACGCCGACCTGCCTGAGGACGAGGAACTTCATGCCTTCCAGCTTCTCCTCCTTGCGGCTGGCGACCAGCGTGCCGACGACTTTGCCGATGAGCATATGCAACCTCTCGCTAAGTGAGTGAACTGGCCAGCCTGTTCAGGATCTGCGCTGCACCACCGACGATCTCGGAGCCGTGGCCGAAGCAGATGGTCTCGGGCTCCAGGGCAGCCAGCTTCCGGACACTCGCCACAACCTGCTCGTTATCCTCGGAGTAGGGCCCGATGTTTGCGCGGATCTCGCCGCGCAGGCGGCTGCCCAGGGCGTCTCCGGCGATCAGGATCCGTGCCTCAGCGTGCCAGTAAGCCAGGTGTCCGGGGGTATGGCCGGGCGTGTGAACGGCAGACCAACCACCGGGCAGTTGCTCGCCGTCCTCGACAGGGCGGGTGACGACGACCGGGCGCTTGGGCCTGGCCGCGTACGCGACCCCGGTGACGACGCGCAGGTACACGCTGTGCAGGTCGCCTCGCCAGGGCAGCTCACGCCATGTGACGCCGGACAGGCTCGCAACCTCCGCCACGTGCGCGATCACCTGGGCGCCGCTGGCTTCGACCAACTCTGCCAGCCCGCCCGTGTGGTCATAGTCGTCGTGGGTGACCGCGATGCTCCGGATCTGACCGGCCGCGCAACCCAGGGCTCGCAGGCTCTCCAGCAGGGGGCGGGCGTGCCACGGATAGCCGCAGTCGAAGACGATCGGCTCCCCCTCGCTTCGTTCGGCAGGGCGCGGATGCCAGACATAGGCGTTGACGCCGTTCGAGACCCCGGCGATGCAATGTAAACCCGGTACGATTTCCATCGGTAAGCGTGCGCTGTCTCTCGGCCGCTCGATCACAGGCCCGGCAAGCCGAAACGGTCATCGAACAACTTGATCGAGCGCAGGATTTCTTTTTTCGCGGCCGCCGCGTCCTCCCAGCCGATGGGCTTGGTGCGAGAACCTTCGAGGTCCTTGTAGACCTCGAAGAAATGCGCCACTTCCTGCAGAAAGTGCGGTGGCACATCCTTCAGGTCGTGGTATTCCGACAGCAGTGGATCGGTGGCCGACACCGCCAGGATCTTGTCGTCGTTCACGCCACGGTCAAGCATGCGGAAGATGCCGATCGGCCGCGCCTGGATGATGCAGCCGGGGAACGTGGGTTCGTTGGTCATCATGAGGATGTCCAGCGGGTCTCCATCGTCGTAGAACGTGCGCGGGATCAGGCCGTAGTCTCCCGGGTAGTGCAGGGAGGAGAAGAGGACGCGATCGAGAACGATCACGCCGTTCTCTTTGTTGTACTCGTACTTGTTGCGCGATCCCTTCGGAATCTCGATGATGGCGTACACGATCTCCGGCACCTTCGGTCCGGGACGCAGCTCACGCCAAAGGTTTTGCATACGTCATTCCTTGGGTTGGCGGCCCAGCGGCAGCGCAAGGTCAACATTCTCGTGGGGCCGCGGGATGACGTGCACGGAGACAACCTCGCCGACCTTCTCTGCTCCCCGCGCGCCGGCCTCGAGCGCAGCTTTCACCGCTGCCACGTCGCCGCGCACGATTGCGGTGACGTAGCCGCCGCCGATCTTCTCATACCCGATCAGCTCGACTTTCGCGGCCTTCACCATCGCGTCGGATGCCTCTACCATTGCTGCGAAACCCTTGGTTTCGATCATTCCCAATGCTTCAGCCATTTTTATGCTCCTTGCCTGCTGGTATGATTAGGCGATTACTCGCGCTTCGCCTGTTCTTCGACCCGTCCCCCGACCGCCTCGATGGCGGCGAGCGCAGCCCCATAGCCTGCCATGATGTCGCGTTCTGCGCCGCCCAGGTAGACGCGGCCGAAGGACCCGAACGCCTGCACCTCGAGGATGTTGATGTCCGCGGCCTTCTCGGCTTCGTTGGCGGCCAGGGCGGCATAGCCGGCCGGCTCCACTTCCAGCACGTACAGCGTCTCGCCGGCCAGCAACATGTGGCCGTGGCGCATGCGGTTGATGAGCTGCACCTGGTGTGCATCGATCGCCCGGATGATCTGGCTGGAGATGACCCGCGGCTTGCGCCGGTCCTCCTCCTTGACCCCGAGCGCGGCCAGGATCGCGGCACCCGCGGCCCGCACCTCGGCCTGGCTGTCGGAGTGGACCTCCAGCAGGCCGTAGAGCCGCTCGACGATCTGCATCCCCGGGCGGACCGCAGTCGCCTTCAATGCGACGTCGGTGATGCGGTTGATC
>Ga0123333_10005895_pt1 | contig 10907 bp, 11 predicted proteins | sample BioC12SIPDNA_3_FD_89957 | JGI IMG/M metagenome (GOLD analysis project Ga0123333, IMG submission 89957) | Anaerobic biogas reactor microbial communites from Washington, USA - Biogas_R2_B C12 SIP DNA | ecosystem: Engineered > Bioreactor > Anaerobic > Unclassified | place: Washington, USA...
ACATAGTTGGGCAGGTAGAACGCGCCCACATGCAGGTCGGTGTTGTAGTAGCGGGTTTTGATGCCCAGCGCGTTCCAGCGCTCGCCATCCAGGTCTTTGAGCGGGTCAAAGGTGATGGAGTTGAAGCCGAACAGCCAGTGTCCCGAAGGATAGCTGGGGATGTGCGCCTGATAGACCTGGTGGATCGGAAAGCTCTCCCGGATGCGGCGGTGGGTGCGCTTCATGGCGTTGGCCTCGTAGGAGTAGAAGGGGCTTTCATGCTGGTTGATCATGATGCCATCCTCGCGCAGCGCCTTGTAGCAGTTGCCGAAAAATTCCTTGGTAAACAGCACCTCGCCGGGGCCGAAGGGGTCGGTGGAGTCCACGATGATCAGGTCGTAGATGTCGCTCAGGCGGCGGATGAACTTCAGGCCGTCCTGAATATGCACGGTGATGCGCGGGTCGTCGTAGCCCACCGCCGTACTGGGCAGGTACTGCCTGCAGGCATCCACCAGCATGCCGTCGATCTCCACCAGGTCGATGGATTCGATGTGGGGGTAGCGGCTCAATTCCCTCAGCGCGCCGCCATCGCCAGCACCCACCACCAGCACACGCTTCACATTGGGGTGCACCGCCATCGCCGGATGGACAATCATCTCGTGGTAGATAAATTCGTCCTTCTCGGTCAGCACAATCACATCATCCAGCGTGAGGATGCGGCCAAACTCGCGACTCTGAAAGATATCGATCTTCTGGTAGTCGCTCTGCTGGGAATACAGCTGCTCGTCCACCATGATTTCCAGCTTGACGTTGTCGGTGTGGCTTTCGGAGAACCAGAATGCCATGGGCGGCTCCTTTCGTGCTGAGGGAAAACAACAATAATGTTCAGCGTCAGACCATCACCTGTATGGTTTGGGCGGTGATGTCCCGCGTGCCGGTCAGCACGCAGCCCTTCTCCCGGGAGGAGTTGATGAAGTCAACAATTTCCTGCGTGATCTTTTCGCCCGGCGCCAGCAGCGGGATGCCCGGCGGGTAGGTCATCAGCGATTCGCCGCTGATGTGCCCGGCGGCCTCGCTCAGCGGCAGCGAGCGCTTTTCGGCGTAAAAGGCCTCCTGCGGCGTCATCACCACCTGGGGGGCCAGGTACTCATAGCGGGGCAGCTCGTTCTTGGGGCGCTTGTAGCGGCGGCGGATCTCATACAGCGCGCCGATGAGGCGCTCGATGTTCTTGGTGCGGTCGCCGATGGAGATGTAGGCCAGGAAGTTTGACAGGTCGCCAAACTCAATCTGGATATCGTACTCGTCGTGCAAAATGTCGTGCACCTCGATGCCGGCCAGCCCCAGGTCGTAGGTGTTGACCGACAGCTTGGTGGTGTCAAAGTCGAAGATGGTGTCGCCGTTGATCAGCGCGTCGGAATACACATAGTAGTCGCCGATTTCGCTGATTTCGTCCCGCGCGTAGGCGGCGTACTGCTTCACCTTTTCAAAGATCTGCTCGCCATTGAGCGCAAGGCTGCGGCGCGAGATGTCCAGCGAGGAGATCAGCAGGTAGCTGGCGCTGGTGGTCTGGGTGAGGTTGATCATCTGGCGCACATGGTCCGGGTTGACGCCCGGGCCGCACAGCAGAAAGCTCGACTGCGTCAGGCTGCCGCCCGACTTGTGCATGCTGACGGCCGCCATATCCGCCCCCGCGGCCATGCCGCTGACAGGCAGCCCGCGGCCAAAGTAAAAGTGCGCGCCGTGCGCCTCGTCGCACAGCACCTTCATGCCGTGGGCGTGGGCGCAGCTGACGATCTCCCGCAGGTTGGAGCAGATGCCGTAATACGTCGGGTTGTTGACAAACACGGCCTTGGCGTCCGGGTTCTCGCGGATGGTGTTCACCACGTCCATGACCGACATGCCCAGCGCGATGCCCAGGCGCTCGCTGGTCTGGGGGTTGATGTACACGGGCACCGCACCGCAGATGACCAGCGCGTTGACAATGCTCTGGTGCACGTTGCGTGGCACGATCAGCTTTTCACCCTTGCGCACCGTGGAAAATATCATCGCCTGGATGGAGGCCGTGGTGCCGCCCACCATAAAGAACGCGCTGGCCGCGCCAAAGGCCTCGGCCGCCAGCTCCTCGCCCTCCTTGATGATGCCGGTGGGGTGGCCCAGGCTGTCTAAGTACTTGGTGCTGTTCACGTCCACCGACATGCACCTTTCGCCCAGGAAGTCCATCAATTCCTTGTTGCCGCGGCCGCGCTTGTGCCCGGGCACGTCAAAGGGCACCAGCTTGTCCTGGCGCATCACTTCCAGCGCCTCATATACGGGCGCCCGGCGTTGATCCATCAACGTCTTATGCCACCTCCTACTGCTTGTTGCGAAAAGGGACGCACCGCGCTTGCAGCACATCCCTGACAGCGTTCATCCTCTGCCGCAGCCATCCCGGCGCGGCCGGACCGCCTCCGGCAGTTCTACACAACCCGTGAAAAGTATAAAAGGCAGGATGGGTGATGTCAATGAGAAAAATGCCCGCGGCGACAAGCGCGGCGGACATGGCGATCGGGGCATCAGCCTTTGCCCGGTCACTTTTCGTCTGCGCAGTTCCCCGCCATGCTGCATCCGGCGCACCCGCCGCCGCAGCCCTGCTTGGCCGCCTTGCGGGCGCGCACCACGGCGCGCAGGGCGAGCAGGGCCACCAGCCCCAGGGCAATCCAGTCAATCCACTTCATCTGTTGGTTCCTTTTCTGGCAATGGCGTTGCCATATTTTGTCGTAAGGGGTGGGGGGATAGGCGCGTGGCCCTATATGGCGGGGGCCCGGCTATGCCATCCGCTGCCACTTCATCTCATCCCCCAGGGCGTCAAACTTCTTGCGCTTGGCGGTGAGGTGCGTGATGTCCACTGCATAGACGGCGGTGATGCCAAGCCCGCTCCGGGTAGCCTGGGGGAAATAGTGCATCCAGAGCGGCGTGTACTTTTGCGAAATCAGCCGCAGGGCATGGGTCTTTTCTTCGTCGGCGTGCAGCTGCCTGACCACGCCCTGCACCATGGCGCTTTCAAACTCGGTGGTGAACAGCTTGCTGGTGAGCAGGCCGAACTTTTCAGGCGTGCGTGCGGCCTCGGCCGCCTCAGCATCCGTCATGACGGCGGGGATGCGGGTTTCGCCCACGAACACGACATGCACCTTTGTGCCGTCTAATAGCAGGTCGCTCTTTTTGCCGCCTTTGGCCGCGTGGAAGTACAGCACATCGCCCTCCCGGACGATGGACAGGGGGATGCCGTAGGCCTGGCCATCGCTTTCCATCACGCTCAGCACGCCATAAGCGGCCCGGTCGATCATCTGCAGGCCATAGTCCCGGTCCATTTCGCGGTCTTTTCGTCTCATGGGGTGCCTGCTTTCTGCTTCATGCTGCTTCTATGCGTATGGCGGTCTGCTTACAGGATCAGCCCGCCCAGCATGTACACCAGCCAGGCCGCTGCCCAGGCCAGCAGGCATTGGCCGATCACGGCGGCCAGCGTCAGCCAGCCGCTCTCCAGCTCCTTTTTCATGGCGGCGATGCTGGCCACGCACGGCGTGTACAGCAGCACGAATACCAGGTAGCTGGATGCCGACAGCGGGGTAAACATCGCCTGCAGGGCCTGGGGCAGGTCGGCCATGCTCACCTGCATCAGCACGCCCAGGCTGCTCACCACGGCCTCCTTGGCCGTCAGGCCGCTGATCAGCGAGGTGGTCAGCCGCCAGTCCTCAAAGCCCAGCGGCGCAAACAGCGGCGTCATCAGCCGCCCCAGGCCGGCCAGCAGGCTGGTGCCGCTGTCGGCCACCGGGTTGAGGCGCAGGTCAAACGTCTGCAAAAACCAGATGACCAGCGTGGCCAGGAAGATCACCGTGAAGGCCCGCTGCACGAAGTCGCGCGCCTTTTCCCACAGCAAAATGGCCACCGACTTGAGCGAGGGGAAGCGGTAGTTGGGCAGCTCCATGATGAAGGGGGTGGACTGCCCGCGGAAGGCCGTGCGCTTGAACACCAGCGCCGTCAGGATGCCCACCGCGATGCCCAGCGCGTACAGCGCCAGCATCACCAGCGCGCTGTTGCCGCCGAAGAAGGCGGCCGCAAACAGCGCGTAGATGGGGATCTTGGCCGAGCAGCTCATGAAGGGGGTGAGCAAAATGGTCATGTGCCGGTCGCGGCGGCTGCTCAGCGTGCGGGTGGACAAAATGGCCGGCACCGTGCAGCCAAAGCCCAGCAGCATGGGCACGATGCTGCGACCGGACAGGCCGATGCGGCGCAGCGCCTTGTCCATCACAAAGGCGATGCGGGCCATGTAGCCCGTATCCTCCAGCACCGACAGGAAGAAGAACAGCACCACAATCAGCGGCAAAAAGCTCAGCACGCTGCCCACGCCGGCAAACACGCCGTCGATGATCAGGCTGTGCACCACCGGGTTCATCTGAAAGGCGGTCAGCGCGCCATCGGTGATGCCGGCCAGCCAGTCGATGCCCTGAGCCAGCCAGTCGGCCAGCTGTGCGCCGATCACGTTGAAGGTCAGCCAGAAGATCAGCAGCATCACGATCAAAAAGATGGGGATGGCCGTGTACTTGCCCGTCAGCACCCGGTCGATGGCGATGCTGCGGCGGCGCTCGCGGCTCTCGTCGCCCTTTTTGACGGCGGAGGCGCGCAGCCCCTGGATGAAGGCGTAGCGCATGTCGGCCAGCGCCTCGTTGCGCTCCATGCCGCTGTCGCCCTCCATCTCCACCACGCTGTGCTCAATCAATTCAAGCTCATTGGGGTCCAGCCCCAGGCGCGCGGCCAAGGCGGGCTCGCCCTCAATCAGCTTGGTGGCGGCAAAGCGGCTGGGGATGCGGTGCTGCTCGGCATGGTCCTCAATGACGTGGCTGACCGCGTGGATGCAGCGGTGCACCGGCCCGGGGCCGCAAAAGTCCAGCCGCTCGGGCAGCAGGCGCTCCCTGGCCACGCGCTGGGCCTGGGCAATCAGCTCCTGTATGCCCTCGCCGCGGCTGGCGCTGATGGGCACCACCGGGATACCCAGCTGGCGCGACATCTCGGCCACGTCCACGCTGCCGCCGTTCTTGTGCAGCTCATCCATCATGTTGAGCGCCAGCACCGTGGGGATGCGCAGCTCCAGCAGTTGCAGCGTGAGGTACAGGTTGCGCTCGATGTTGGTGGCGTCCACGATATTGATCAGCGCGTCCGGCCGCTGGGTGAGGATGAAGTCCCTCGTCAGCCGCTCCTCAGCCGAAAAAGGCCGGATGGAGTAGATGCCCGGCAGGTCCACCACCTGCGCGTTCTTGAGCCCGCGTATGCTGCCCACCTTCTGATCCACCGTGACGCCCGGGAAGTTGCCCACATGCTGGCGCGCGCCGGTCAGCTGGTTAAACAGCGTGGTCTTGCCGCTGTTTTGATTGCCGGCCAGTGCAAACACCAGCGCGGGCCCGTCCTCGCCCGCCTGGCGTCCCCACCGGCCGCCTTGATCGGGCGCGCCGTGCCGATGCCGTTTGCGCGCCTGCCTGTCTTGCTGGCTCATAGCGGGGCCACCTCCACGCTGCGCGCGTCCTCCAGCCGCAGGGTCAGGCTGTAGCCGCGCAAGGTGATCTCAATGGGGTCGCCCATGGGGGCGGCCTTGTGCACCTCCAACTCGGTGCGGGGAATGAGGCCCATATCCAGCAGCCGCAGGCGCAGCGGGCCCGTGCCGCCCACCTGGGTGATGATGGCCTGGCGGCCAAGGGGGAGTTGGTCAAGGGTCATGGGGACCTCCGTTGGTGTCAATTCGGAATTAGAAATTAGGAATTCGGAATTAGAAAATTCTGGTGCGTTGGGGATGTAAGCCATCAGTATCGGTGCTGGGGTTGCGGCAGATCCTCGGGTAGTTGCGGAACGCTTTTCATTCCGAATTCCGAATTCCGAATTCCGAATCAGCCTCTTTCATTCCGTCCGCGTGCCTGCAAATCGCCTCGTAGCTGGCCGGGCTCAGGTCGTGCTCCATCTTGCAGGCGTCCTCCAGGGCGGTCTGCTCGTCCACGCCCAACGCCATCAAAAAGCGCGCCAGGCGCTGGTGGCGCTCCAGCATGGCCTGTGCGATGGCCATGCCCGCGGGCAGCAGCGTAATCAGCCCGTCCCTCCCCATGGTGATGTAGCCGTTCTCGCGCAGCAGCTTGGTGGCGTGGCTCACGCTGGCCCGGCTGACGCCCATGGCCGAGGCCACATCCACAGAGCGCACCTGGCCGCGCTCCTGCTGGATCATCAGCATGCGCTCCAGGTAGTTTTCGGCCGATTCGTTCATCTGCAAGGGAGGGCTCCTTTCCTGGGGAAGGCTGGTACAGTTGCAAAGGGACGGCAACATGTTAACACCTTCTAACAAGTGTGGCAAGAGGAAAGAAATAATTTATGAAGGGAAGGAGGAAAGGTTGTACCAACCTTCAAAGTATCAACAAACCTAAGGGAGGTGTCGGAAGGCCAAAGGCTTGACCATCAAGAAACCGCAGTTTCTTGATGGCATGAAGGCTGTGCCAACCTTTCTGTTATCAATGACTAAACATGCAGATATGTGGTTATGATCAGAGTAGACGGCGCCTGATGCGCCAATATATGGCAAGGAGTGTAGCAGCATGCAACTGAACAGATTGACCGATACCTATACCCTGCAAAACGGGCTGCAGATCCCCGTGATCGGCTTTGGCACCTGGCAGGTGGCCGACGGTGAGGAGGCGCGCAAGAGCGTCCTGTCCGCGCTGGAGGCCGGCTACCGCCACATCGACACCGCCCAGGCCTATGAAAATGAGCAGAGCGTGGGGCAGGGCATCCGCGACAGCGGCGTGCCGCGCGAGCAGATCTTCCTCACCAGCAAGCTGCGCAACCCTGTGCGCGGCTACGAGGAGACCTTGGCCGCCTTTGATGAGAGCCTGCGGCTGCTGGGCACCGACTACCTGGACCTCTTCCTGCTGCACTGGCCGCGGCCCCGCGCCTTCCACGACAATTGGGAGCACATGAACGCCGAGAGCTGGCGCGCGATGGAAACCCTGTTTGAACAGAAGAAGCTGCGGGCGCTGGGCATCAGCAACTTCCGCCGCCACCACATTGACGCGCTGCTCAAAACCGCCAAGGTGGCCCCGCAGGTCAACCAGATCCGCCTGGCCCCCGGCGAAACGCAGGACGACACGGTGGACTACAGCCGCGAGAAGGGCATGCTGCTGGAGGCCTACAGCCCGCTGGGCGTCGGTCGCATCTTTGAGGTGCCCCAGATGCAGGAGCTGGCCGAAAAGTACGGCCGCACCATCGCCCAGATCGCCATCCGCTGGAGCCTGCAGCGCGGCTACCTGCCGATGCCCAAGTCCATCACCCCCGAACGCATCCGCGAGAACGCCCGCGTGTTCGACTTTGAGCTGTCCGCGGACGACGTGCAGCGCATCGCCGACATGAAGGGCGTGGTAGGCTACGCCCGCGACCCGGATGACATCCCGTTCTGAAGCAAATTGCGCCATCGGTGCACAGGGTCTTCTTGTCTTTTCACCGATGACTGTGTCGCAGTTCGCTTGACGTAGCGCTGCTACGCCTGCGCTCCTGCTCCTTGTCCTCGGCAAAAATCCTGCGCAGCCTTCTGCGCCCCGCCGACGCAATTTGCTTCTCAGGTTCCTGAATAAACAATAAAGCCCGCCCTCAATCGTGAACTGCGCCCCAGAAGTTGGACAGTGACATCAGGCGGCGGTCAAGGAATGAGTTCGGTATTCAGCCGGGCTCATTCTTTTTTATAATCGGCCTCGGCGACATGAGAGGCGGAGGGCCAAAGCCTGACCATCAAAAAGCCTCAGCTTTTTGATGGAGGAAAGCCCGCTCTCATCGCTGAAAGCGGGCTTTGTTGTGCGCGGACGGTTGTCAGCGCCGGAGGTGATTACTCCTCCACCAGGCTGAAGCTGTCCTTGTCGGCGCCGCAGACGGGGCACTCGAAGTCATCGGGCAGGTCTTCCCACTTGGTGCCGGCAACTACGCCGTTGTCCGGATCGCCCTCGGCTTCGTCGTACACCCAGCCGCACACGTCACATACGTACTTCTTCATGAATGATTGTTCTCCTTTTTGTTGTTTGTATTGGGGTCAGGCCTTCCACAACCCGTGCAGGTTGCACCAGGCATAGGCGGCGACAACCTCGTCGCCCTCCAACAGTGCAAAGGTGGCCTCCGGCGCGCCGGTATGGTCCAGCTCCTTGCGCTGATTGCCCATCTTGGTCTCCAGGGCTACCCAGCCGATGTAGTGTTCCTCCACCATCGGGTGCGCCACGCCGCCCACCTTGACGGTGACAACGTTGCCCTTGCGCTCGATCACGGGGACGTGCTTTTCCTTGGAGGCATCCACGGTGCCGGGCACCAGCTCCTGCATTTCTTCACCGCAGCACACGACCTTGACGCCGCTGTCAACAGCATAGGCAATGATGTTCCCGCAATGTTTACATACGTAAAACTTCATGACAACTCCTCCTTCAATTCCCTTGCCCCCATCATAGAGAAATCCAGTTTGGGTGTCAAGGACAATTTACCCGGCGCCGCTGCCTTTATACAGCCTGCCCGTTGATATATACCTGCCGCACGGTGGTGCTCACCTCAAAGGGGCAGCCGTCGGTCAGCACGATGTCGGCGTCCTTGCCGACCTCCAGGCTGCCCAGGCGGTTTTCCAGGCCCATGTGGCGCGCCGGGTTGATGGTGATGGCCTTGAGGGCCTCAAACTTGTCCATCCCTGCCTTGACGGCCAGGCCGGCGCACAGCGCCAGGTGCTCCTGGGGGATGACGGGCGCATCGGTGATGATGCTCACCTGACAGCCCGCCCTACTCAGCGCCGCCGGGGTGAGCCAGCTTTTGTTGCGCAGCTCAAACTTGCTGGCGTGGGTCAGCGTGGGGCCCACCGCCAGGGGCAGGCCCTCGCGCGCCAGGTCGTCGGCGATCAGGTGCCCCTCGGTCACATGCTCCAGCGTGAGGCGCACGTTGAACTCTTTGGCCACGCGGATGGCGGTGAACAGGTCCTCGGTGGCGTGGGCATGGGCCTTGAGCGGGATCTCCCGCCGCAGCACGGGCAGCATGGCCTCTAACTTCATGTCAAAGGCGGGCAGCTTGCCGGCATCGTCGCCGGCGGCCTCCTTCTTTTGCATGTACTCCCTGGCCTTGAACAGCGTCTCCCTCAGCTTGGCCGCATTGGTCATGCGGCTGGAGATGCCCTTGTCGCGGTAGACGCGCTTGGGGTTCTCGCCAAAGGCGCACTTCATGGCCACATCGGCCTTGACCAGCATGTCATCGGCGCGGTGGCCCACGGTCTTGACGGCGATGAAGGTGCCGCCGATCACGTTGGCGCTGCCCGGGCCGGTGCACACGCAGGTGACGCCCGCGCGCGCCGCCTCAAGCAGCGTGGGCTGCATGGGCTTAAAGCCGTCAATCGCCCGCAGGTGGGGGGTGATCTGGTCGTTGAGCTCGTTGTAATCGGCGCCCTCGTAGCCGATGCCCCAGCCGTCCATGCCCAGGTGGCTGTGGACGTCGATAAAGCCCGGAAAGGCGTACAGGCCGGTGGCGTCCAAGACATCGGCAGCCTTGGCCTTGATGCCCTTGGCGATTTTCTTGATCTTGCCGTTGTCTACCAGAATATCAGCCTCATACGGCTCGGGGTGCACGGCGTCCAGGATGGTGGCATTCTTGATCAGCAGCATGTGTTAACCCTCCAATATAATTTCGCGGTGTTGCTCCGCAGAGTCGTAGATGGCCTGCATCATCTGCGCGGTGATGATGGCGCTGTCGATGTGGCTGGGCAGCTTTTCGCCGGTCTGGATGCAGCGCACAAAGGCATCGATCTCCTCCTGGAACATGTTGCCGGAGGTGAATTCGGGCTTGTAGGTGACCAGCGCGCCGTCCTCAGCGGTGTACAGGGTGAAGCCCTGCCCGTACTGCAGGCGGATGCCCGCCTTGTCGCCCATGAAGTCGATGTACTGCTCCTTCTCGCCGATGTTCTGCGCCCAGGCGCCGTGCACGGTGAGCACCGGGCCCCGGGTGCGGATGAGGGCCGTCACCGAGTCGTCCACATCGTAGGTGCCGCCCGGCGTGCGCGGGCCGGCCCACATATCCACGCAGGTATAGCCCTCGATGTCGCGCCCCAGCTTGGAGAACACCTCGCCCGACACCGTGCGGGGCCTGGGGTCGCCCAGGCAGTACATCACGATATCCAGGTAATGCACGCCCCAGTCGATCAGCGCGCCGCCGCCGGCGATGGCCTTGGTGGTAAAGGCGCCACCCAGCCCCGGGATGCTGCGGTGGGCGCGGAAGCTGACATACACGTGGAATACCTCGCCCAGGCGGCCCTCGTCGATCATCTTCTTGATGCGGCGCACGCTCTCGTTGAAGCGGTTGACCACGCCGATGTTGAGCACCTTGCCGGTCTCCTGCTGGGCGCGCTGCATCTGGAGCGCCTCCTCATACGTGCGGGCGCTGGGCTTTTCGCACAGCACATGCTTGCCCGCGCGCAGCGCCTCGATGCTGATGGGGGCATGCAGGTTGTTGGGCACGCACACGGATACGGCCTCCACCTCCGGGTCGCGCAGGATGTCGCGGTAATCCGTCACCGCCTGGCCGCAGCCGTACTCCTGCACGGCCTTCTCGGCCCGCTGGGGGATGATGTCGCAGAAATACTGGATTTCCGCATCCGGGTTTTTGATATAGGCGGGGATGTGCGCCGCGTTGGCGATGGTGCCGCAGCCGATGATGCCGACTTTCATTATGATGCCTCCCACGAATATTTTTTAACATCGAAAGTATAGCACGGGCGCACAGGGGGTTCAATTGCCCCTGCATGGATGAAAGGAAAGAAACCCGCCCTGAAAAAGATAGACGGAGCAATCAATCGGTAGCGCCGCATATTTTGTGTAAACCTCGATTGAGGTGGCTCCGTAGTACCGGGGCAAAGC
>Ga0123333_10005896_pt1 | contig 10907 bp, 8 predicted proteins | sample BioC12SIPDNA_3_FD_89957 | JGI IMG/M metagenome (GOLD analysis project Ga0123333, IMG submission 89957) | Anaerobic biogas reactor microbial communites from Washington, USA - Biogas_R2_B C12 SIP DNA | ecosystem: Engineered > Bioreactor > Anaerobic > Unclassified | place: Washington, USA...
TGATGCCCAGCGAAACGTGCCGGGGCCGTGGATGAAAGAAACAGGAGCCCATCAGCCGCCCGTTACCGGGATTTTCCGCCACCACGCCACATCCGGGGTCCATCGCCTCGTAGACTTGGAAATAGATGTCGGTGGCCTCGGGCCCCGCCGGAAAAATCACCGGACCGCCGCGGGCCTGATACCAATAGTTGGTCGATACGCAGATCAGTTCGGCCACCTCGGAACAATCCCGCTCGTTCATCGTTCGCAAACGCATCGCGGACATGGCAGATACCTCCTTTAAATAGGCTCGCCTGCCGATTATACTTCACCCCGCGGAATACGGAAGCCGATTGACACGTTGTTCCCGCTCGGCTAAACAGAATCCCAGTGGACGGGAACCGGTCGAGGCACGGCAATGAAGATCACTCGGGTGGAAGCTTGGGCGGTGACGATGCGGCTGACGGAGCCGTATACGGCCGCCTACGATGTACTGGAGGCGACGACGAACGTCTTCCTTCGCATCGCCACCGACCGGCGGATCGTCGGCTGCGGTTGCGCAGCGCCCGATCAGCAGGCCACCGGCGAAACCGCCGAGAGCGTCCTGAACACATTGCGGACCATGGTCGAACCGGCGTTGAAGGGGGCTGACCCGCTCCGCTCCGCCATGTTGCGGGAGCGGCTTTGGCCAGCGCTGCGCGACGAGCCTTCCGCGATGGCCGCGGTCGACATGGCCTTGTACGACATCCTCGGCAAACGCTGCGACCTGCCTCTCTGGAAACTGCTGGGAGGATACCGCGAATCAATGCGGACCAGTGTGACCATCGGCATTCAGTCGGTCGAAGGCACCGTCCGGCAGGCTCGCTGTTTCGTGGCGGAGGGTTTTCAGGCTTTGAAAATCAAGGGGGGGCTGGATGTCGAGACCGACGTTGCCCGCGTCCATCAGGTCCGCGAGGCGGTCGGCCGCGAGATTGGGCTGCGGTTCGACGCCAATCAGGGGTACACGGCCGAGCAGGCCCTCTGGTTCATCGACCAAGCCCGCGGCGCCGGACTGGAAACGCTCGAACAGCCGACCTTTCAGGCGGAGCCCGACCTGCTGGGACAAGTAGCCAGTCGGGGATCGGTGCCGATTATGGCCGACGAGAGCGTCACCACGCTTCGCGGGGCCTTTCGGCTGGCTCGCGACAATCTGGTCGACATGCTCAACGTGAAGCTGATGAAGGTAGGCGGGATCGCCGAAGGGCTGAAGATCTGTGCGGTCGCCCGTGCGGCGAAGCTCGACGTAATGGTCGGCAGCATGGACGAATCGGCCCTGGGTATTGCTGCCGGCTTGCACTTCGCGTTGGCCGACGCAAGCATCGCCTATGCCGATCTCGATGGCCATCTGGGGCTGGTGGGCGATCCCGGCGACGGCGCGGTTCGCCTTCGCGCCGGCACCCTCTTTCCCACGGATCAAGCCGGGCTGGGATTCGATCTTCGCGATTGATGGACTCGCAATTGATGCCTTCCCCCGCTGGCGGTAGAATTCAGAAGGGCGTTCGCTTGCCCGGAAGCCCCTGCCGATCGTCGCAACCGCCCTCGTTGTCGCTGCCTTCTCTCGATGCCCGAATTCGACCGCTCGGAAATCCGCGACCTGCTTCAGAAAGCCCGGCAAGGCGACCCGTCATGCCGGGACCAGTTGTTCGAGATGTGCCGGAGCTATCTGGGGTTGATTGCCCGCGCTCAGGTGGAGACCTGGTTGCGAGTCAAGGTCGACGCCTCCGATCTGGTGCAGGAAACCATGCTCGAGGCGCATCGCGACTTCGACCGCTTCGAAGGCGAGTCCGAGAAGCAGTGGATGGCCTGGCTGCGGAGAATCCTTTCCAACAACGTGGCGGACTTTGTGCGGCAGTATCACGGTACGGCGAAACGGCAGGTTCGCCGGGAAGTCCGGTTTCGCGACGGGGCTGAATCGGGCGAGGATGGACGAGGAGCGCCGGAGCCGGCTGCTCCGGGCGGCACACCCAGCGAGGAACTGCTGCGAATCGACGACGAACTTCGGGTCGCCGCGGCGCTGGGACAACTCCCGCCCGACTACCAGGAAGTCATTCTGCTGCGAAACCTGCAGCGACTGCCGTTCAACGAGGTCGCCGAGCAAATGGGTCGGAGCCGACCGGCCGTGCAGATGCTATGGATGCGAGCGATCAAGCGGCTCCAAGAGGGGATGGGCGACCAGTAATGGACGAGCGGCCCGAGGACGGTGGGGAATTCGATGCGCTGGACGACTACCTCGATCGTCTTCATGCCGGGCAATCCGTCGATCGCGCCGCGCTGCTCGAAGAGCACCCGAGCCTGGCGTCGGCCCTTGACTGCCTCGAAGCGCTGGATCGATTGGCGCCGTCGCCCGGTGCCGCCGCGACAGCGGAAACAACCGTCGAGGGGGAATCCGTTACCGGACTGCCTTGCGATTTCGGACCGTATGAATTGCTGGCGGAAGTCGGCCGGGGAGGGATGGGCGTTGTCTACCGAGCGCGGCAGAAGTCGCTCGACCGAACGGTTGCCATCAAGATGATCCTGGCCGGCCGTCTTGCGTCGCCGGAGCACGTGCGACGATTCCTGATCGAAGCCAAAGCTGCCGCCCGACTCAGCCATCCCCATATCGTTCGCATCCACGAGGTCGGGCAGATCCACGGCCAACACTACTTCGCCATGGAACACGTCGAGGGCGTCAGCCTTGCCCAACGCCTGGCGGCGGGGCAACTCGACGTCGATCCGGCCGTGCGGATTCTCGCCAAGGTCTCGCGGGCCGTCGCCCATCTTCACCGCCACGGCATCGTTCACCGCGATCTCAAGCCGTCGAACATTCTGCTGGATGGCGACGACGAACCGTACGTGACCGATTTCGGCCTGGCGAAGGTATTAACACCAGGGTCCGATGGCACCGCCACCGGCGTGATTGCCGGAACCCCCAGCTACATGGCACCGGAGCAAGCGTCGGGCCGCGGCGATGCCATCGGACCGGCTGCCGACGTCTACGCCCTTGGAGCCATTCTCTACGAAATGCTCACCGGCCGGCCTCCTTTTGCGGAAGAAAACGCGCTCGACACGCTCATGCAGGTGCTCAGCCGCGAGCCAAGCTTGCCCAGACAACTCAATCCGCGGGTTCCGCGGGGGTTGGAGTTGATCTGCTTGACATGTCTGGCCAAGTCGCCTTCAGACCGCTATTCATCCGCCGACGAGGTGGCCGACGACCTGGAGCGGTTTTGCCGGGGAGAAGCCCTCGCCGTGAAGCCGCCCAACCCGGTCGAACGGCTCTGGTCATGGACGCGACGCGAACCGGCCCTCGCCTCGCGACTGGCCGCGCTGGCGGTCTTCTACCTGGTGGAACTGTTGAATTACTCACTGGATACCGTGCCCGCCTGGTTCCATACAGAAATTACCCTGCTGACTGCCGCTTGGGTCATCAGTTCGATTGCGTTGCAGCAATGCCTGAAGTTTCAGAGGTGGTCGTTTCCTGCCCGCTTCCTTTGGGGGGCACTTGACTCTTGCCTCATGCTGGCGGTTCTCCTGGTCGCCGATGGCGCGGCCAGCCCACTGGTGGTTGGATATCCCCTTCTAATTGTCGCGTCGGGGCTTTGGTTTCGTGTGCGGTTCGTGTGGTTTATGACCGCCTTATGCATGGCCGGCTACGGCGTGCTCTTAGTCGACTTCTACCATCGGCGCCCCGACTTACAGCAGCGCTTCGACCCGGCCTGGGACCGGCATGTCGTCTTCCTCGTGGCGATGCTGGTAACGGCGGGGGTGACGGCCTACCTGGTAGACAGGGTTCGGTCGCTGAGCAGCTATTTTGGCCAGCGACCGTAGAATCTGCAAAGTCGGCTAAACCCTCAAAATCATTTCTTCCGATACCGCATGATGAAAATCCGTTTTGCTTTCAGCACGGGCAGGTGTTTCCATGCGTTACCGAATCGTCCTGGCACTCCTCCTTTCCTGGGCCATACTATCGGCTACCACACCGGTCTTTGCAGAAGGGGTCGGTGGCCTGCTCGACGGAATCACGGAAGCTCTGTTCGGGCCTCGGCCAGTGCAGCAACGGCAGAGATCTCGTCAGCCGAGCGCGAAACCGCCGGCAAACCAGCGCGCCGCCGGCGCTGCGACATCCCGTTCCAACCCGGGCGTTTCTACGGCCAGCAACCATGTGGCATCGGTTGCTCGGTCGGAAAACCGTGAGAACGCGCCGACAGGGCGGCAGGCGGCGCAGTTCGCCGATCGACGAACGGTGGTCGAAGCTCCCCAGGGGGAAGCGGTGTCCGCGCCTCGCGAGTCGCCAACCTCCATCCTGCCCGGCATTGGCCCACTTCATCAACGTCTGACGGCCTTGCGGGGCTCAATCTTTCCGTCCACACGCGAACCTTCTGCCGACGAGATTCCGTCGCCCGCGGTCCGCGAGGGCGTAACGCCGCCGTCGACGTCGTCCAACGCCGCATTGCGGTCGCCACCCGTACCGACGCTCGCGCCGGTGCATCGACCAACCCCAATTGATGGCAATTCCCCGACTTCAGAGACCGTTTCCATCCAATCTGACTTGGTTCAGAAGACAGTTCCCGAGAACTCGCCCCGTGCCGCATCCCTGCCGAGTCGTGCAACGCCGAGTCCCCGCATCGCCAGCCGCATCCAAGGCACGGAGAATGCCGGCACGTTGGCCGACGTCTTGGATCCGTCCAGGCAGTCGTCCTCCACCGACACAGCGGCTGAAACCGCAACGCCCGAGGTCGGCGTGAACACTCCGTCGTCCATTAGGGACCAGACGACGGACCGGCTTACGGTCGGGAGCCAGAGCCCAACTTCCCCGACAAGCGAGTTGGTGCCCATCCGAACGAAAGTCCCGACAAGCGACGCGACGGCATCGACCAACAGCGGCAACGTTCTCTTCGCCAGGCAAGGGCCGTTGCTGAGCGTCGAAACGGTCGGGCCGAAGCGAATTTCGGTGGGCAAGCCGTCGACGTACGACCTGTCGATCCGCAACGCGGGCGAGGTCGCCGCCGATCAGACCGTGGTAACGGTCGACCTGCCGGATTGGGCCGACGTGCTCGGCACGGAACCGAGCGCCGGTTCGATCGACTCCATCCCGGCTTCTGCCGAGGCACCTCATCAGCTCCGTTGGCAGGTCGGTCGTCTGGAAGCAAAAGGGCGCGAAAGGCTCGCGTTGAAGATCGTGCCCCGCGAGAGTCGACCGCTCGACCTCAGCGTCAAATGGGACTATACGCCCACCAGGTCGCAGACCGTTATCGAGGTACAGGAAGCGCGCCTGGCGATGCAATTGGACGGGCCGCGGGAAGTGCTTTACGGCAAAGCGGAGGCTTTCCGGTTGGAGATCACCAACACGGGCAACGGCGGGGCGGAGAACGTGGTTCTTTCGCTCTTCCCCATGGGGCCGACCCAGGGACCGCCTGCCACGCACCAGTTCGGCGACCTGGCTGCCGGCGAGAAGAAGGTGGTGGAGGTGGAACTTACCGCTCGGCACAGCGGCGCCCTGACAATCAAAGTCGACGCGCAAGCCGAAGGGGGCGTCGAAGCACACCTGGCGGAGAAAATCCTGGTCCGCCGGGCCGAACTTGCCGTGGCGGTGGAAGCGCCCGCGATTCAGTACGTCGGCGCCAACGTGACCTACCGAATTTGCGTCAAAAACCCCGGCAACGCCGCGGCGAAGAACCTTGAAGTCACCGCTTCGCTGCCGCCGGAAATACAATACGTATCCAGTCTCCAGGATGGCCGTCCCAATGCCGGCGGCAAGAAGGTCACCTGGACTGCCGAAAGCCTCAGTCCCGGCGGCGAGGTGGTTTTGCTTCTGACCTGCAATCTCCAGACAGCCGGGGTCGGCCGTATCGACGTCTCGGCCAAGGCCAACGACGACCTGGCGGCTTCCGGCGACGCCGCGACCCAGATCGAATCCATGGCCGACCTGGCGCTGACCGTCAGTGATCCTCCCGGACCGATACCGGTCGGTCAGGAGACGGTCTATGAATTGGAAATACACAACCGCGGCACCAAGGCGGCCGAGAACGTCGACGTGGTTGTCTATTTTTCCTACGGTGTCGAACCGGTCGCCGCCGAAGGAAGCCGGAATCGCATCGGCGCGGGACAGGTGGTGTTCGATCCGATTGCGGCCGTGGCTGCCGGAGAGAATCTCGTACTGAAAGTCCGCGCTCGCGCCGACGCGCCGGGCAATCATGTCTGTCGCGCGGAAGTTTCCTGCAAGCCGTTGGGAACTCGACTGGTGAGCGAGGAAACCACGCACTATTACAGCATCGCCAATGCCTCCTCCGCCACTTCCTCGTCCCCTAGTCAATCGGAGCAAGCGCCTGCGGCAAGCGCGACCGAGGAACCGGCCAATTCGTCCGAGTCGGAGTCGGTCGTGATGGCGTCCAAGGGCAATCGCCCGACGCTCGCGCCGGTAAAAAAATGAGCCGCCGAGAGAGCATGGCAGAGACAATGGCTCGCCTTCTCCGAGGCCGGATTGGACAACGGCGGCACAAACGATTGCAGCAATGAGCCTGGCCACACGAGTGCTCGCGCCACACTGACCCATCCTGGCTCTCCGAGCCTCCACGCCAGTCAGGACAGCGCAACGCTCAACATGGCTGACAACGACAGCGCTTTCCATGCTATTCCGGCTTCCTTCAAAGCATCAATCAAGGCCCGCAACTCCTTGGCCTTCTTGAACGCTTCGGACCCTGAAAAGACGGAACTGCCCTCAACGACGACCGTCAAATCCGCCGTGTCGGCGTCAATCTCGGCTTCGTTAACGACTCGAACGGAAATCGTATCGGGTTGCATGCCGGCAGTCTCGCGTGCCGAGCTTTCCAAGTAACTTGCCGATCGAGCGACGTTGTCTGACAGGAACCGTGCCAGACAGCGTGTCCGCTTCTTAGCCGCATCCTAGCGGCTACCCCTCCGCTGTCAAGCATTTGCGAAGCAGGGACTCCGCCGACCCTCGCGCGACATTCGGCGCCCAGCCTACAGGATAACTCGCTTTCGAGGGCGTCCATTTCAACACGAGGATGTCCGACGGCTATGCAAAACATCCCGGACGAGTTCATCCCCGAATCGCTCGCGTATTTCGCGACTGCCGCCGGTTTCGTCTGGAATCCGCGGGATTGGGATGCGGCGGAATCGTGCCGACGATCTTCGACTTCGCTGGAACCGATTGCGTAGACGGGCCGTCACATTGAGGATAGACTGACGACATAGCTTCCCCCTTTTAACCCTGCGTTGTTTCATGTCGAGGAGCGTTCGATGACCGAGCGAAAGACGAACCGCCGCGAGTTTCTGGAAACGATGGGCGCCGTGGGCGCCGCGTCGGCTGTGATCGGGTCCGGCACGGCCCTGGCAGGTTTCTTGGCCGATAAGCCGGAAAAACTTGCCATCGATGGAGGCACGCCCGTGCGGTCCGGCGGCCTCGGTTCGGGGCCGTACGGCACCCAGTTTTACGACGAGGTCGAGGAGCAGGAGTTGCTCGACGTGCTTCGCTCGCGTTCGCCGTTCCGCCGCGAGGGCGGCAAAGTAGTGCAGTTCGAGCAGGAGTACGCCGCCCATCTCGGCGCGAAGTTCGCCATCGGGGTGACGTCCGGGACGACCGCTCTCTATGCGGCCATGGCGGCGCTGGAGGTCGGGCCGGGCGACGAAGTCATTCTGCCGGCGTGGAACTGGTACGCCGACTACGACGTGATCGTGTTGTCCGGCGCGCTTCCCGTCTTCGCCGAGATCGACGATTCGTTCGGTATCGATCCGGCCGACATCGAGCGGCACATTACGCCGCGAACCAAGGTGATTATCGCAGCGCATCTGGAGGGTTGCCCCTGCGATATGGACGCGATCCTCGCGATCGCGAAAAAACACAAGATCCGCGTTCTGGAAGACTGCGCCCAGTGCGCCGGCGGGAAGTACAAAGGCAAGTACGTCGGAACGATCGGCGACATCGGCATCAACAGCTTTCAACTGAGCAAGACGATCACCTCGGGCGAGGGCGGCGCCGTCGTTACCAACGATCCCGTGCTCTACGAGCGCGCGTTCCGGTTTCACGACGTGGGCAGCGCGGGCCGAACCTGCAACGAGTCGATCGGCAAAGGGGTTCTGGCCGGCTTTGCTTCCTGCAACTTCCGCATGAACGAATTCACCGCCGCCGTGCTCCGCGGGCAACTCCGAAAGCTCGAGACGATCTGCGGGGCTCTGCGGGCCAACGCGAAGAAGGTCCGCGAAGGGATTGCCGACTTGCCCGGACTGAAACTCCGCAAGTCGGGCGACATCGAGGGCGACTTGGGAATGAGAATCTTCCTCGACATGGGCACCCCCGAGCGGCGCGACCGGTTCCTCCGCGCCGTGCGGGCCGAAGGCATTTCCGCCAACGGGCCAGGCGGGTCGGCCATCTTGCCCGTGAGCCCGCGCGTGGCCGACAAGGCGACGATCCACCCCGATTGGCCCACGTTTCGGAGTCCCCAAGGCCAGGCCATTCGTTACGGCGCCGAATGCTGCCCGCGAACCATCGATATCCTCGGCCGCCATGGTGGAGTGATCATCGGTCCGAAGTACAGCGAGCAAGACGTCGCTGATGTGATCGCGGCTGTCCGCAAAGTGTATCTGGCCATGGGGGCTGCCTAACGACTCGAAAGACAATCCCTAGAAAACCTTCGAACCGCGAGAACGAGGAGAATGCAATGTTTCAACAGGCTTGGCGAATAGGGCAGGTGGTTCTGCTGATCGGTATCACTATGAGTTCCAGCGTCGCCGCGGAGGCCGCGCTGCCCGAGGGCGCCGTGCCGGTGGGAATGGCCAGGATCGACATTACGCCCGACTTTCCCGTGCGCTTGGCCGGCTACGCGGGCCGCATGGACGAGGCGACCGAAACCGTTGAACGACTGTGGGGCAAGGCGCTGGCCATCGGCGGCGACGGAGGGGAAGGGCCTGCGGTATGGATCGTGTTGGATAACTGTAGCGCGACGGCCGATCTTACGGCGGAGTTGGCGGCGAGGCTCAAGCAACGGGCCGGCGTTCGCCCCGAGCGCTGCGTGGTTGCCTCGACCCACGACCATTCCGCGCCGCTGCTGCCGGAGTTCGCCCCATGGCACTACACCAAGGCCATGCCGCCGGAACACCTGGCACGCATGGACCGCTATCGCCGCCAGTTGGCCGATCGCCTCGAAAAGGTCGCCCTGGAGGCATTGGCCGCCCGGCAACCCGGCTTCCTGTCTTGGAGCCAGGGGGCGGTAAACTTCGGCAGCAACCGGCGGCGGCTGGAGAACGGCAAGTGGGTCGGGTTCGTCCGCGGCGACGCGAACGAATCGCCGGGGCCGGTCGATCCTGGTCTGCCGGTGTTGCGAGTGACCGACTTGAAAGGGCGGCCCGTGGGAGTGGTAGCCAACTATGCCTGCCATTGCACGACGACGAGCGGCTCGTTCAACGCGATTCACGGCGACTGGGCGGGCTACGCTCAAAAAGCCATCGAATCCGACCATCCGGAGTTGGTCGCCATGGTAACCATCGGCTGCGGGGCCGACGTCGGTCCCTACCCTAACGGCACGCTCGAGTTGGCTCAGCAGTACGGCCGCGAGATTGCCGGCGAGGTCGATCGGCTGCTGCAAGGCGAGTGGAAGCCGGTGTCTCCCAAGCTTGCCGCGCGGCAGGAGACCATCCGAGTGCCCTTGGGCAAGTTGCCCACCCGAGAGGAACTCGAGCGGCAGGCGGGCAACGACCGGGGACACCTCGGGGCTCGCGACGTGGCTCGCCATTTTCTCGCGATCCTGGACCGCGACGGCGCGCTGCCTCAATCGTTCGATTATCCCATCACCACCTGGACTTTCGGCGATGACCTGGCCATGGTGTTTCTGCCCGGCGAAGTGACGATCGACTATGCGCTGCGGCTGAAACGCGAATGGGACGGCTCGCGGCTGTGGGTTACCGCTTACGCCAACGGCATGCCCTGCTACATCAGTTCGAAGCGATTGCTCGACGAGGGGGGCTACGAGGTCGATTCGTCGATGGTCTCCTACGGTCAACCGGCCCGCCTGGCGCCGGAGGCCGAGGATACGATCATTCGCGCGGTCGGTGCGCTCATTCCTCCGCCGTTCGGAGGAAAGGCGCCACGGTGAGCGCAGAGAAGAAGGGGACAGGTCCATGTTTTCGGCCAGCGCGTCTGTCGCCGAAATGAGTCCACCGGCCGAAAAATGGACCAGTCCCCCGCCGCCTGCGTGACCGATTACCTCGAGTTGATGCGGACGCGTGCCCAATGCAGACTCATGCAATCGGGAACCCCGGCATACCAGGCCAGCAACACCCGGCCGCCGCCCAACGACCGGATCGCCGGATGTCCGAAGCTCCATTTGCCCATGTCTTCCCAATACTGCTTGAAGTCGATCTGCTCGCGGCCCTGGGTGATCGCCGCTCGCTCGTCGTGGGTGTAGACGACGAATCGTTCCGAGGCGGGCCATGTCTCGCCGCCGTCGTGTGAGCACCACAGCGTCATCGTGCCCGGCCGCCCGCGATCGACGACAAACGCCAAGAGTCGGCCGTCGTCCAGACGTGCCGGCGCCGCGATCTGACCGGGGATTGGTGTCGCGCAGATCCCGGAAGCGATGATTCTCTCGCCAACCAAGGCGCCGCGGCGCAGATGGACGGTGAGGTCGCGCTGTTCGGCCAGATCGTGCGTCCAGAAGAGGGCGGTGAATTCGCCGAGGCTTGCGCCGCCGCAGAGTCGCTGGTCCCAATAGTAGACCTTGTGCTCGGGGTGCTGCGCCACGAGCATCGGCGGCGAGAACGACTGCCCCCCGTCGCGCGATACCAACAGCCAGGCCGCGTGTCGGCCCGGATGCGGATCGTCGTACTCCTTGAAGCTCTCCAGCGGAAAGGCGATCGTGCCGTCGGCCCAGCGGAGAATCGGGCCGGTCAGGGCGCAA
>Ga0123333_10005897_pt1 | contig 10906 bp, 10 predicted proteins | sample BioC12SIPDNA_3_FD_89957 | JGI IMG/M metagenome (GOLD analysis project Ga0123333, IMG submission 89957) | Anaerobic biogas reactor microbial communites from Washington, USA - Biogas_R2_B C12 SIP DNA | ecosystem: Engineered > Bioreactor > Anaerobic > Unclassified | place: Washington, USA...
CGAGTTCGGGGTCGAGCCCATCATCCGCGTTCTGGCGACCACCACCGCGAAGATTGCCCTGAGCACCTACTACGCCCATAAATCCCGGCCCCCATCGGCCAGGTCCACCCGAGACAGGCAGATCACCCGGGCGCTGCGCCGCATCTACGAGGAGAATTACTCCTGCTACGGCGCCCGCAAACTCTGGGCAGAGATCAACCGGGAAGGCAGCTTCGGCCATGTCGCCCGGTGCACCGTCGAGCGCCTCATGGCCGCCGAAGGGCTGCGCGGTATCCGGCGACGGAAGAAAAGACCGTCAACCCGCAGCGCCGACGCCGGCGAGTGCCCCGTCGACCTGGTGGAACGGGACTTCGCCGTGACTGCCCCGAATATGCTGTGGGTCGCCGACATCACCTACATTCCCACCGCCCACGGCTGGGTGTATGCGGCGTTCGTCCTGGACGCCTATTCCCGCGAGATCGTCGGCTGGCAGGTCACCAATCACATGCGTGCCTCGCTGGCCCGCGACGCGTTGGACATGGCCCTGTCGGCCAGGCTTCGCGCTGGTGAGGACGTCACGGGGCTGATCCACCACTCGGATAGGGGCGTGCAGTACAGATCCGTGGTCTACGGTGAGTCCCTGGCCGAGTCGAAGGTGGTGGCTTCGGTCGGATCCCGCGGCGACTCCTACGATAACGCGATGGCCGAGGCGTTGAATTCGGTGTTCAAGGCGGAGTTGATCGACCGGCGGATCTGGTCGACGTTGACGGATGTTCTCGTGGCGACTTCGGCGTGGATCGGGTGGTACAACAGCCGCCGACTGCACTCCGCATTGAAGCACCGGCCGCCCAAGGAAGCCCATCAGGAATGGAAGAAATATGAGGCCTTAGCGGCCTGATTGACAGGTAAACGACCCTCTACAAAACCCGGGGCGAACCAACCCCACTGCCGCGGCGGCGTCGTGGACCGATGAGCCGGTCAGGCGTAGCCGGAGGAACTCGATGCGGCGTTGGGTGGCCACAAGGTGTCGTTGCACTCGGCTGATCCTGGTGTGGATACCTGCTTGTCGTGCCAGGCGGTAGCCAACCGATGCAGTGACACCGATGCTTAAGGCTGCCTGCCGGATACTGTTGCCTTCGGCGGTGACCAGCTTGAGGAACTGGTCAACAGCTGCCGGTGAGACCACCTGAGGCGGCAGCGAGGTGATCAGCTGATGGTGGTGCGCGAAGTTCAGGGCGTGGCGGTAGTGGCAGCCGAGTGCGCGGGCCGCGGCGGCCACGGTACTGCCGTCGGTGAGTAGTTCACGCAGCCGGGCCTGGTCATCATCGGTCAGGGAATGAAACGGGCCTGTCGTGGTCATCGGGCAACCTCTCGGTGGGGAAAGTGTTGCAACGACTACTTGAATTCACGCGGAATGCCGGAGTCGAATTCGATGACCTCGTCGCAGACGTGGCGCATCAGGTCCCGGTCGTGGGAGACGACGAGCATGCCGAGGTTGCACTCGCGCACCGCAGCGACCAGCTTGGCCCAGATGTCGGCCTGCAGCAGGCCGTCCATCATCGTCGTGATTTCATCGGCCACCAGGTAGCGGGTCCGCGGGTCCAGGGCCCGGGCGATGCTGATGCGCTGCAGCTGCCCGCCGGAGACCTCGAGTGCCCGGCGCGTGAGCCACTCCGGTTGGATGCCGAGATGGTCCAGGGTGTCGCGGTCGATGTTCTCCACCACCCGGGACAGGCGCCACCGGGGGTCGACGGCGCGTTCCGGGTGCTGCTGGATCAGCTGCGCCGGGTGGAAGGTGCCGTGGGCGACCGGCGCGCCGTCGACGAGCACCCGCCCGCCGGTCGGGGTTAGGTACCCGGTGAGCAGGCGGGCCAGGGTGGACTTGCCGGTGCCGCTGTAGCCGTGCAGGCCGAGGATTCGGCCCTCGGCGAGCGTGATCGAGTAGTCGCGGATCAGCGGGGTCGCCCCGTAGCTGAAGGAGAGGTTCTCCCCGGTCAGGCTCATGACAGCGCCTCCCAGAAATCGTGGGCGGGCTGGGCACGCCACAGCTGGCGTGCATACCCGGTGAGCTCGTCGACGCCCGCCGCCACCGTGTCAATGGTGCCGTCGCGCATGACGGTGATCCGGTCCGCGACGGAGGCCGCGGTGATCATGTCGTGGGTGATGAAAAGGATGGACGCCCCGTCGGTGCGCACCTGGCGGAAGTAGTCCGTCACCTCGGTGACGGCCTTCGGGTGCAGGCCCGGGGTGGGTTCGTCGGCGATGAGCAGCTCCATGTCGTCGCTGACCGACGCCGCCAGACTCACCCGGCGCAGCATGCCGCCGGAGAGCTCGTGCGGGAAGCGCGTGGCGATCTCGGGGCCGAGGCCGAAGCGGGCCAGCTGCGCGATCGGGTCGGAGCCGGAGAGCGCGATGAAGTCGCCGATCTTCATGGTCGGGTCGATGTGGCCGGTGCCCTGGGGGACGTAGCGGACCCTGCCCTTGCGGTCGGCGTCGACAAGCTCGCGGCCGTGGAAGCGGACCTCGCCGGAGACGTGCGCGTTGGGGGGCAGCAGGCCGAGGATGACGTCGGCGAGCAGGGACTTGCCGGCGCCGGACGCGCCGACGACGGCGAGGATTTCGCCGGCGGCCAGGTCCATTGACACGTTGTCGAGCTGGACGACGTGGCGGCGGCGCAGCAGGCCGACGTACTGATGGAAGGCGACCGAGACGTCGGTGACGGTCAGGAGCGGGTCGGTGATCATTGGTGCCTCGAGACGGGGGCGAGCAGGCTGCGGAGCAGGTCCCCGCAGGCGTCGAGCACGGTGGCCAGGGTGACCAGCACGGCGATCGGGCCGAGGACGGCCCACCACTGGCCGTTGGAGAGGTAGCGCATGCCCTCGGCGAGGATGATGCCCAGCGAGGGGGTGGTCGGTTCGATGCCGAAGCCGAGAAAGGTCAGCGTCGACTCGTGGAGGATGGCGTGCGGGAACATGATCGCCAGGCCGACGATGATGTGCGGGGTCAGTGCCGGCAGGAGGTGGTGGCGGATGACCCAGGCGCTCCCGTGGCCCTGGGCGCGCGACATCGCGACGAAGGGCTCTTCCTTGAGCTTGAGGATCTCGGCGCGCAGCAGCCTGGTCAGCGGGGGCCACAGGGTCAGACCGACGGCCAGGACGACGCCGCGCGTTCCTCCGCCGACGGCGAAGGCGATGAGGATGGCGAGCACGATCTGGGGAAGGCCGATGGTGGCGTCGACAAGCCAGGAGACGATGCGGTCGAGCCACCGTGACCCGGCGGTGGCGAGCACGGCGAAGAGGACGGAGACTGCGGTGGACACCAGCGCGGTGAGCGCGCCGATGCGGATGCTCAGCCACATGCCCTTCATCGTGCGGGCGGCCAGATCGCGCCCGACCCAGTCGGTGCCGAGCGGGAACTGCCAGCTCGGCGGGAGGTTGCGCTGACCCCCGGTGGGCTGGATGGCGGACTGCGGGTAGAGGCCGGAGGCGAGCGCGATCCCGAGGATCAGCAGGAACGCGACGCTGACCAGGACCAGCAGACGCCCGCGGTTGTTGCGCGGGTGGACGAGCCGACCGAAGCGCAGCCAGCGCAGGCCGAGCGCCCGGCCCCAGCGGTTGGTGTGCAGGACGTCGGCGCGGAGGAACTCAGGCATCGACGCTCCTCCTCACCCGCGGGTCGACGAGGATGGCGATGACGTCGGCGATGAGGTTGCCGACGAACACCAGCACCGCGGACAGGGTGACCGCGCCCAGCAGCAGCGGGACGTCCGAGGCGATCGCCGCCTTGGTGATCAGCGCGCCCAGACCGTGGTAGGAGAAAACGACCTCGGCCAGGGCGGAGCCGCCGAAGAGCATCGACAGCGAGGTGAACTGCAGCATCACCGCCGGCAGCAGGGTATTGCGCAGACCGTGGTGGCGGACGATCCCCCAGGTGCCCAGGCCACGGGTGCGGGCGAAGCGGGCCATGTCGGACTCCATGACCTGGCTCACCGACTGGCGGGTGTGCAGGGTGACGTTGGCGATGGCGACGATGGCCACGGTGATCGCCGGCAGGACGGCGTGGCGCAGCCGGTCGAGGAAGGTGACGTCCGCGGAGACCATGCCCAGCGGCTGCGAGAGCCCCAGCGGGACCCAGCCCAGCTGCACCGCGAAGACGAGCATGAGCACCAGGCCGACGACGTAGGGCGGCGTGGAGGTGAGCACGTAGCAGGCAGCGACGATGGCGCGATCCAGCAGCGTGCCCCGGGTCGCGCCGGAGACGACGCCCAGCAGGTAGCCGAGTACGCCGGAGAGCACCCAGGCGATCGACATCAGCAGCAGGGAGTTGGCGATGGCGTGGCCGATGATGCCCGCGACGTCGGCGCGGTAGAGGTTGCTGACGCCGAAGTCACCGGCGAGCATGCCGCCGAGCCAGCTGACGTAGCGTTCGTACCAGGGCCGGTCCAGGCCCCACAGCGCGGTGATGCGCTCGACCTGGTCGGCGCTGACGCCGCGCTGCATGGACGCGACGTACTGCGCGACCGGGTCCAGGGGGGAGGCCTCGACCAGGACGAAGGCGACGAAGGTGACGCTGATCAGCAGGAAGAGCATCCTGGCCAGCGTCCAGGAGAGCCGTTTTAACGCCATTGCGTCACATTCTGGAAGATTTGCATGCCGTGCCCGTGGCCGTGGGTGATCTGCTCGCCGATGTCGACGCGGTCGTTGATGAAGTACAGGTGATCGCGGCGCAGGATCCACAGCATGGACACGTCACCGGTCTCCGGGTGGGAGGAGGCGCCCGCGGCCTGGGCGGCCTGCCACTCCGGGATGGATTCACCCAGGGTGTCCGCGAGGCGGGCCCTGGTCAGGTGCTCGTCCACCTCCGGGTCGGAGTAGTTGGGCATGTTGTTGTAGCTCACGCCGACGGACTCGGAGGAGTAGGTGTCCCACAGCTCCTTCGGGCTCAGCGAGCCGAGCGCGAAAACGACGGCCTTGGACTTGCCCTCGGCGTAGATGTCGTCCCAGGTCGCCCCCTCCGGCTCGAAACGGATGCCGAGCTCGGCGGCCTGTGCGGCGAAGGACTCGGCCAGGTCGGCGCGCGCCGGGTCGCTGGTGGTGTACATCAGGCCGACGACGGCCTCGACGCCGTCCTTGTCGACGGTGCCGTCGCCGTTGGTGTCGATCCACCCGGCGTCGGCAAGCAGCTTCTTCGCGCCCTCGGGGTCGGCGTCGGCGAAGCGGACGTCCTCGGTGCCCCACGGCAGCGTGTCGGCGACGGAGTAGGCCGGCTCGCCGTAGCCGGCGACGACGATGTCGTTGAGTTCCCGGCGGTCGACGCCCAGCGAGAGCGCCTTGCGCACGGCGGGGTCGGAGGTGACGTCGTTGCCGCCCGGCCCCTCGATGCCCATGGTTTCGGCGGTGCCGCCGGCCGGCTCGGTGGGCAGGGTGATGGCCATGGTCTCGACGGACTCGAGCTGCTCGAGGGTCATCCCCTCGAACTGGCGGTCGGCGTTGGTGTAAGGGACTTTCGCGACGTCGACCGTGCCGGCCTGGGCCGCGCTGAGGGCGGCCTCCTCGTCGGCCAGGTAGAAGGTGAGCTTCCGGTACGTCAGCTCCTCCGGGTAGTGCGGGTTGGCCTCCATGATCAGCTGCTCGCCGTCCTGGTACTCGACGACCCGGTACGGGCCGGAGGCGATCGGGTTCTGCGAGTAGCCCTCGCCGTAGGCGTGCTCCGGCAGGATGGCGATGGTCGCCGCCTGCGGGCCGAAGAGGGAGTCCGGCTGGACCAGCTCGATCTCGACGGTGCGCTCGTCGACGGCGCGGACCTCGGCGACGTTGGTGAGGTCGAACTGGGTGCCGTCCTCCTTGAGCAGGTCGTAGGTGAAGACGACGTCGGCGGCGGTGACCGGCTCACCGTCGGAGAACATGAAGTCCTCGCGCAGGTGGAAGGTCCAGACCGTGCCCTTGTGGGAGAAGTCCCTCGCCAGGTCGCCGACCAGCTCCATCTCGCCGGTCTCCGCGCTGCGGTTCCACTGCACCAGGGAGGAATGCAGCACCTTGTGCTCCTGGTGGTTGCCCCAGCCGCGCAGCGGGTCGAACTCGCCCTCCCCGACGTCGCCGACGGCGAGCACCAGCTCGTCCTCGGCGCGGGTCTGTGCGGTGGGGGCCGCCGTGGTCGAGTCCGTTCCGGAGCAGGCCGCCAGGGTCAGGGCGGCCACGGCCACCAGACCGGCGAGGGCGGTTGAGCGTCGGGACATAGGGTTCCTCCGGGCGTCGACTTCAATCATTCAATTGGTTATTTGATAATACGGTGTGGGAATACCTAATTCACCGCAACCCTCGGGCCGCGTGAAAAGTCCGGGTCCGACGGCGACCTGCCCGCCCAGCCCCGAGAGGGTCCGGGGCGGGTCAGGCAGTCGAGCCGGGCGGCGTCGCGTCAGTACTGACGCAGGGTGATGTCGCGGTGGCCGCGGAGCTGGCCGCGCACCTCCCCCGCGACGTCGAGAATGAGCTGGAGCAGCTCCTCGGTGCGGTTGCCCAGGGCACGCACGACGAAGCCGGGACGCTCGGTCGCGGTCACCGAGGCGATCATCGACTCGTCCGCCGCGGCATGCTCGTCGATCTTCGCACGCACGTCACGGATGAGATCCTCGGTGACGCCCGGGGCGAAACAGATGGCCGTCGCCACATGGGTGCGGCCACCCATGTAGAACTCCTTCTCCTGCCCGAACTCGCTGGAGAGCGGCTGGAGCTTGATGTTGTCGACCAGCGCGAGCTCGCCGCCGACGTTGACCACGTTGCGCAGGTGCGCCTGCTTGTACAGGAAGTGCCCGCCGTCCGGGGACCAGCCCGGGGTGACGATGTCCGAGAAGAACAGCGAACCGTTCGGGTGCACGTTGGCGGTGAGGTGCTGACGGAAGTCCGCGTCGCGGTAGAGAATCAGCTGATCCGGGATGTACTCCAGGACCGCACCCTCGGCGACGTTGAACTCCACGTTCTGCACCACATAATCGTCCGGGGTGCGGTAGACCTTGGCCGCCGACTGGTCGGTCAGCAGCGCGGACGCACCCTCGGCGACGTCGACCTTGATGCGGTAGGCGTCGCCGCCGACGTACCCGCCACCCGGGTTGACGATGATGTAGTACACCTGACCGGAGTCATCGAGGTAGTGCGGGCGGATGATTTTCAGCGCGCGGGAGTGGTACTGCGAGGTCGCGATGGACTTGCCGCCGCTGACCTCGATGCCGAGCTCCAGGACGCCCATCTCCTCGCGCGGAGGCTCATGGTGGAAGACGCCCGACGGTAGATCCCAGCCCATTAGTTGGCCAGATCCAGCATGAGGACGTCGTGACGGATCCAGTCGATCACCTTGTCCAGGCCTTCATCGGTCTTGAGGTTGGTCAGCACGAACGGCTTCTCACCACGGAAGACCTTGGAGTCGTCCTCCATGACCTTCAGGTCGGCGCCGACGTGCGGGGCCAGGTCGGTCTTGTTGATGATGAACAGATCGGACTTGATCATGCCCTGGCCCGCCTTGCGCGGGATCTTCTCGCCCTGGGCGACGTCGATGATGTAGATGGAGAAGTCGACCAGCTCCGGGGAGAAGGTGGCGGACAGGTTGTCGCCGCCGGACTCGACGAAGACGAGCTCCAGATCCGGGTGGCGCTCCAGGAGCTCCTCGTAGGCGGCGTCATTCATCGAGGTGTCCTCACGAATGGCGGTGTGCGGGCAGCCGCCGGTCTCGACGCCGATGATGCGGTCCTCCGGGAGGAGGCCCTCGCGGGCGAGGATCTTGGCGTCCTCGGTGGTGTAGATGTCGTTGGTGATCGCCGCCATGGAGATCTCGCCGTCGAGTGCACGGGTGATGCGCTCGATCAGGGCAGTCTTGCCGGAACCCACCGGGCCGCCGACGCCAATCTTGATTGCAACCATTGTGTCATTCCTTTCGTCTAACTTCTGTTTGATCGTCCCAATTTTAGGACATGAACATGCGGGAGTGAAGGGCCTCGTGGGCCATCTGGGCCACCTCGAGGCGGGGCGCCGCGACACCGAAATCGCTCGTCTGGTGGCGCATCGTCATCTCGATGGCCTGCTCGATCGCCTCATAGGCGCCGACCAGCACACGCTGGCCGGCGTCTTGGCCCAGCGGGATGGCTCGGATGGCGTTCTGGGTCATCGAGTTGGCCATCTGCATCAGGTACGCGGCGACCGCGTCCTCGACGTCGACGCCATGAGCGCCGAGCACCAGGCCCGCCGCGATACCCGGGTTGCCCTTGAGCTCGCGGGCATTGATCGCGGCCACGTACTCGGTGACCAGGTGGTCCTCCGGCGCCACGATGGCGGCGACGCGCGACCAGCGCTTGCCCATCGAGTTCATGGAGGTGCGGACCTCCTTCGGCGTCTGGCAAGCGTGGGCCAGCTGGTCCAGCTCGACCAGGAGCTGACGCTTCGTGGCGTCGTCAAGCTCGCTCTTCTGCAGCTCGACGGCGAACTTCACGGCCAAAGCCTCGTTGTAGCTGGCCTGACGCAGGTAGCCGTGCAGCCACCGGCCGTAGCCCTCGGCGTCGATGATGTCCTCGGCCAGGACATAGGTCTCGAGGCCGGCGGAATGGGCGAAACCACCGGTCGGCAAAGCGGAGTCGGTCAGGTGCCAGATGACCAGCTCTGCGCGACGGTTAGTGAGAGTGCTCAGCATGGCGGAATGCCTCCGGCATCACGTGCTCACCGCGGGAGAACGCCACATTGAGGTGCTCCAGGGTGTGCTCGACGGTGTGGTCGTAGCGGACGACCATGACTTCCTTGCCGAACTCGCTGTCGGCGCCGAAGAACTGCGCCTGCAGGTGACGGTTGCCCAGGGTGTGGGCCACGGCCAGCGCCTCGCGGATGGAGGCCGGGGCGATCACCAGGACGTCGGAGGCGGCCATGCGAGCGACGACGGCGTTCTCGCCCTCGCGCTGCAGGACGTCACCGTCGTAGAGCTCACGAAAGTCGTTGGAAAGACGCAGGGCGACCTCGTTGCCGCCCTCGGTGGTCACTCGCTGGACCCGCTTGAGACGGCTCTCATTGTCGAACACGGCGTAGTCGATGTTCAGCCCGTCGCGCTCGGCCTCGGTGAGATCGGCAAGGTTTCCGGAGATCTCGGTGATAATCATGGGACTCTTTCTTCCAGATTGTGTAGAAAGCAGGTGTGTGGACAACAAAGGCGGGGTCGGTGTGAACCGCCCCGCCAGTGTTGACATCGGCCGGCGACGCTCCAGGCAGAGCGCGCCGCGTCGATTAACCCCTGAGACTAGTACGGAACTAGAACAGGAAGTAACGCTGCGTCATCGGCAGCTCGGTTGCCGGCTCGGAGGTGATCTCCTCGCCGTCGACGCTCAGCACGTAGGTCTCCGGATCAACCTTGATGTCCGGGGTGGCGTTGTTGAGCTTCAGGTCAGCCTTGCGGATGGTGCGCATGTTCTTCGCCTCGACGAAGGTGCGGTCCACGCCCAGCTCCTCCTCGATACCGGCCTCGATGGCGGCGGTCGGCAGGAAGGTGACGGAGGTGCGGCCGGCAGCAGCGCCGCGGGCGCCGAAAGAGTAACGCATGGTGCGCGGCTGCGGGGTCGGGATGGAGGCGTTGGAGTCGCCCATGATGGAACGGACGATGTAGCCCGACTTCAGGACGATGCTCGGCTTGACGCCGAAGTACGCCGGCTCCCAGATGACCAGGTCGGCCAGCTTGCCCTCCTCCACGGAACCGACGGTGTCGGAGACGCCGGAGGCGATGGCCGGGTTGATCGTGTACTTCGCGATGTAGCGCTTGATGCGCTCGTTGTCGGCGTTGGCGTCGTCGCCCTCCAGAGCACCGAACTGCTCCTTCATGCGGTGCGCGACCTGCCAGGTACGCAGGACGACCTCGCCGACGCGGCCCATGGCCTGGGAGTCGGAGGAGGTGATGGACAGGATGCCGCGGTCGTGCAGGACGTCCTCGGCCGCGATGGTCTCCTTGCGGATGCGGGAATCCGCGAAGGCCACGTCCTCCGGAAGATCCGGGTTCAGGTGGTGGCAGACCATGATCATGTCCAGGTGCTCGTCCATGGTGTTGATCGTGTACGGCAGGGTCGGGTTGGTGGACGCCGGCAGAACGTTCGGCAGGCCAGCGACCTTCAGGATGTCCGGAGCGTGGCCGCCGCCGGCGCCCTCGGTGTGGAAGGTGTGGATGACACGGTCGCCGATGACTGCGATGGTGTTCTCGGCCATGCCGCCCTCGTTGAGGGTGTCGGTGTGGATGGCGACCTGGATGTCCATCTCATCGGCGACGGTCAGGGCCGTGTCGATGGAGTTGGCGGTGGCGCCCCAGTCCTCGTGGATCTTCAGGCCGATGGCGCCGGCCCGGATCTGCTCGCGCAGCTTCTCCGGATCGGAGGCGTGGCCCTTGCCCAGGAAGCCGACGTTGACGTTGAAGTCACGCGTCGCGCGGATCATGTGCTTGATGTTGGCCGGGCCGGCGGTGACGGTGGTGGCGTTGGTGGAGTCCACCGGGCCGGTGCCGCCGCCGATGAGGGTGGTGGTGCCGTTGTCGAGGGCTGCCTCGACCTGCTCCGGGGAAATGAAGTGGATGTGGGTGTCCACGGCGCCGGCGGTGACGATCTTGCCCTCGCCGCCGATCACCTCGGTGTTCACGCCCACGATGATGTCCACGTCATCCTGGATGTCCGGGTTGCCGGCGTTGCCGATCTTGATGATCTTGCCGTCCTTGACGGCGATGTCGGCCGTGTAGATGCCGGTGTAGTCGATGACGGTGCCGTTGGTGATGACCAGGTCCGGGGTCTCATCGGTGGAGGTGCGGGAGTTCTGGCCCATACCGTCGCGGATGACCTTGCCGCCGCCGAAGGAAACCTCTTCGCCGTACTTGGTGTAATCCTTCTCGACGCGAGCGATCAGCTCGGTGTCAGCCAGACGGATGC
>Ga0123333_10005898_pt1 | contig 10906 bp, 6 predicted proteins | sample BioC12SIPDNA_3_FD_89957 | JGI IMG/M metagenome (GOLD analysis project Ga0123333, IMG submission 89957) | Anaerobic biogas reactor microbial communites from Washington, USA - Biogas_R2_B C12 SIP DNA | ecosystem: Engineered > Bioreactor > Anaerobic > Unclassified | place: Washington, USA...
GCAGCTTGCCCCAAATCCTGGTAAGGCCATTCGGCGTCCAGGTCGCTGGCCTTCCGGAGGAAACGAGCGTAGCAAAGACCATGCGCTCGCCTTCGTAGGCCGCGAGCGTCTGCTCAAAGGTGTTGATCTCAATCCACTTCTCGCCGGGTTCAACGCCTTCCGGTGGCGCATCGACATCGACCCGTGACGTGTATGACTGCTCGACCCATTGGTCAGGTCCGATCAGGTACCAGAGCTGCTCATCTATCGGCTCTTGGGCGAACATCGTGATGCGTTCATACCGGCGCCGTACGACGTCGGCTCGCGGCGCCTCCCCAGGCACCGCGGACGGGCTGATATCTCGATTGATCCATCCAAAGGGGTACTGCGGTTGGTCGCTCAGAACAACACCGTGAAAACGTGATGGCTGCGAGAACGCGATATGTTCTGCGAGGATGAACTCCTCGGGATTGATCTCGTACCACTGTGCGCCGTTGTAGTCCAGGGAGCCCATCACGCTAACCCAGTTGTCACCGGCAAGAAACTCGCGAACGGGTGGGAGGCCTGCAGCCGCTTCTTCAGGGTGGCGATAGGTTGTTGCCGGCAAAGGCCTTACGTATGCGAAGTTGTATGGCGTGATGGCATCTCCGGGTATCTCGATCTCCTCGATCGCCAGCTCGGGGAGTGGATCGGGCAGCCTGGAGCGGAGGTAGTCCAAGCGTGCCTGGCGTGCCATAGGGCCGTAGGCAGGACAGCGCGAGGGATCGCGCCGCATCAGTTGCGCGGTGCAGATGTAGTCGCCCGTCGCATCTGCTGAAAAGGGCCGGGTGCTGCCGCTGTCGAGATAGATCCTGGAGGCCGAGGAGAGCACGGGGGTTACGTCTGCTCCCCAGACCAAAAGGGGCAGGAGGATGGTGAGGGCCAGGAGTGGCTTGGTGACCCTGACAGTCCGGCATGTGCTGATCGTGCTCATAACCGTGTTGTGTGTCGTCCCCCCCAGGTGGCGATACCGCAATGGCTCGAGGCATTGCCAGGACTTCCCCGCATCCGACATCCCCCGCATTATACCATAGCCTACGGGCTCTTCGCTTTCCTTGTCACCATGTTCTTTGTACCTTATAATCGAAGTTGAACTCCAAGATGGATATGCGTATTCTCGACGAAGTCATCCGGGTCATAACCCAGTCGCCAGGAAACCTCGTCTATTTCCTGGTGACGCTCTTCGCGTTGCAGCAGGCGTTTGTTGCAGCGCTTACGGCCTATCGCAGCGCGCCGGCACTGGCCCACGCGCGGCGCTGGCTGTGGGCCACGGGAGGCATGTTGGTCGGGCGTGTTGGCCTGATCGTCCTGGGCCTTCTTGGGGTGGGCGGCGTGCTTTCACCTGCGGATTTCGTTCCCCCATTTGAGCGATGGTTGCTCGTCGCCAGTGTGGCGGCCTTCATCTGGGCCGCGCTGCTTGGAGCTCACTCCCGTCCATGGCAGACGATGGCTCTAGCGAGTTGGCTTGTGATCACGGGGCTCGCGTTCGGGGCCGATACGCTGTTCCGCGCCCGGCAAGGGGTGTCCCTCGCAGCCGAACCGTTCGTCTGGCAGCAGGCTGTAGTCCTGGTTACGCTGCTGGTGAGCTTGGTCCTGAACCTGGTGCTCAGGGTACCTGAGCGCGAGTGGTCGCTGAGCGTGACGCTTTTCTGGCTGCTCGGTACCGTGGCACAGCTTGTGTGGCGCGATCCGACGCAGGCAGTGGACGGTTGGCAGCGCTTGGCGTCTCTGGTAGCGCTGCCCCTGCTCTCCATGCTCGTGCCACGCCAGTTGCAGGCCCGCCCGCTGGTCGCCAGCCGCCGCAGCGGCAGCCTTCTCGAAGGTGTGCCGCTCGCCGAAGTAATCCAGAGCGTCAGCGGGTCGCGCAATCTGGAGTCTACGCTGATTGTAGCTTCGTCGCGGTTGGCCGGCCTGCTGCACGCTGACGTCTGTGCGATCGGGCTTGTCGGCGAAGAGGTCCCGGATGAGGTACGGGTTGTGGCAGTCCATCCCCCGAACTCGGCCCAGATCGACCCACCGCACCTAAGGCTCGCGGACTATGAGGGGCTGGATATCGCCTATGCTCAAGGTCGTGCCGTGGTCGCGGCATCATCGGCCGAGGACCCGTGGGTTGCGCCCCTGTACCAGGCGCTTGGATTCAGCCATACCGCGCCATTGGCCATCGTCCCTGTGGCACAGCAACAACACAGGCTGGGCCTGCTGTTGTTGGGAGGGCCGCAAGGGGCGCGGAGTTGGCGCGAGGATGCGCTGGATGCGGCGATCCTTGTAGGCGATCTGTTGGGCGAGGCGATCGCTCAGGCGCGGTCGCGGGTGTCCGAGAGCCGTGCGATGGCTTCCAGGGTCCAAGAAGCGGTCGAGGTGGGCGCCGAGGCAAAGCCCGTTGTAGGACAGCAGAACGCTGAAAGGATCATCGAGCAAGCTAAGGTACAGGTCCAGGCGCTGAACGCCCGGATTCGCAGCCTGGTGCAGGAGATCAAAGCCCGCGATGAGGAGATCCTGGCGCTCAACAGTGAATTGGATGGGCGCAAAGCGGATGTCTCGCAAGCTGAACTGGAAGTGTGGCAGAACGAGGTCCGGCAGTTGGCCGATGAGCGTGAGGTGATGCAGCGGAAGATCAAAGAACTCACCGTCGACCGCGACATGCTGCTGGAGGAGCGCGCCCGACTTGGACAGGAACTTTCGGAAGCCCGCCAGGAACTGGAGCAGGTCGAAAGCCATCGCGCCCGCCTGGAGGACGAGGTTGCCGCCCTGAATACCCGTATTGGGGAGGCCGGTGCCCATATCGTCACACAGACAACGCAGCCAGAGAGCCTCCAAGCGGGGTCGGTAGCGCACGAAGATGCCGTCACGGAGCAGGGCGCCGTCGGATTGGTGATTGCCGATCAGGAGGGCCAGATCACGATGGCCGATGCTCTGGCACGCCAGATGCTGCATCTGCCCGAAGGCGATGTTGTTGGCATGCCTATCAATGGCGCTTACGCTGACGCCGAGTGGTCCAGGGCGGTGGACGCGCTTCTGGCGCCATCGAACGGCAGAGGGCCTGGGCGCACACATTTGAGTCTGGTCGTAGACAATGGCAGCATCGAGGCTGACTTGGCTGCGCTTCAAGGGCGAGATGGAAGGGTGGATGGCCTTGTGATTACGCTGCGCACTCCAGAGAGTGATGCCGAGCGGCGTGAGGCTTTGGTCAGCCTGGTCAACGATTTCCGCACGCCTATGACTGCGATCACCGGTTACACGGACCTACTTCTGGGGGAACAGGCCGGTATTCTCACGGGTATGCAGCACCAGTTCTTGGAGCGCGTGAAGGCCAACGTTGAGCAACTCAACCATCTACTCAACGATCTGATCCAGACCTCTTCTCCCGATTCGCGACCAGTCGAGCTCTCGCCCCAGCCCGTGAACTTGATTGAGATCATCGAAGAGGCCATCATGGGCCTGGCTGCGCGGTTCCGTGAGCGCAAGCTCGCTGTGCAGCTCGATCTACCTCAAGAGCTCTCGCGAGCCGTGGCAGACCGCGACAGCCTCTACCAAATCATGCTACGGCTGCTGTCCAATGCTGCCCTGTGCTCTGCTGAAGGTACCCAGATTGTGGTCAGTGCCGAGGAAACCGACGGTGAGATGGCCCGGCATGTGCGTGTCTCGGTCACCGACACTGGGGGAGGGATCAACCCGGTTGACTACAGCCGGGTGTTCCGGCGGCTCTTCCGGGCCAATCAGCCGCTCGTGCAAGGAATGGGCGAGACCGGCGTGGGCATAGCGATGGCCAAGACGCTCGTCGAGGCGAACGGGGGACGCATCTGGGTTGAGAGCGAGGAGGGCGTAGGAAGCACCTTCAGTTTCTTGCTCCCTGCTGCAGAAACGCCGCAGGTTGAGGAGACGTAGACTTGTTTCACGGCTCCCTGGTTCGGTTCATTGGCGTGATGTTTCTCGGCACCCTGGTGCTCGGGGCTGTGGTCGGGAGCATCTGGTTGGCCCAGATAGATACCCTGATGACTGCACAGTCGCCCTGGAGGCCATTGTCATTCGCTACCCCCACACTCTACCCAACGGCCTCGCCGCCTACGCCGAGGCCGCTCCAGGCGACGCCACAGCCCACTACCGAAGCACCATCGACAACGCCCTCTCCCGCTCCATCTGCGTTTCCGTCTCCGACTCAAGAGGCGATATGCCCGATGCCAGCAGGTTGGCAGCGCTATCAAGTTGTGGAGGGCGACACTGTCTATTCGCTTGCGGAGGCCAGCGCTCAGACCAACGTCCAGGAACTGCTGCGAGCAAACTGCCTGGATGCGGTTCGTGCGCTCGAGCCCGGCGAGTGGTTCTACGTGCCCCTGCTTGCGACTGCCACGCCAGTCGTCTATCGCTGCGATCATCCAGCGAACTGGCGCCAGGTACAGGTTCGCGCCGGTGAAACGCTCTATGCACTTGCGGTGCGCTATGGAACAACGGTAGAGGCGCTGCGGCAGGCCAACTGCCTGAGAAGCGACCGCATCCTGGCGGGCAGCTGGCTATGGGCTCCACCGTACATCGTGGTGCCCCCGACGCCTGTTCGAACAGCCACGCGAGCCCCGACGCCGACGAGTTTCCCTTCAGCTACACCAGAGCCTAGCGTCACGATGACCCCCTCATCCACGCCCACGCAGACTACGATGCCTACGGTTACGCTAACACCAAGCGAGACGCCCGTGCTCATCCCCACGTGGACACCAGTGCCGTGGCCCTGGCCGACTGCAGAACCCACGCCAACGTCGAGCCCTGTTCCGCCAACCCCCGAGAGCACTGAGACCGAGGTGCCGACCTTGGAGGCGACGCCTACGCTCACGCCCATCGTGCCGGCAACGTCGACGGCTACGCCGGAGCCCCAGCCCACCTATACGACTGCGCCGGAGATCACGTCGACGGCTACCTCTGAGGCTGGACCGGCACCGTAGTAATCGGTGGGTCGGTGCCTTCACGCTTGGTCTGACTGACAAAGAAACCGGCCCGGTGCGTGCTCTGCACGTCCGGGCCGGTCGTGGCGACTCGGAGCACCGCGATGGTCGACTTATCGGCGCTCCCACTTGACCGCGTCGAAGCCGATCAGACGCGTGCGGTACGGTTCATAGGTCACGTCCGACAGCGACACGTAGTCGCCGCTCGTGCCCGCGAAGCGGTAGGTCCCCAGCGAGACCCAGCGATCGCCGTTAGCCGACTGGTCGACGATGCGCAGGGTATAGCCGTTCGCGTGGCTAACCCAGTACCGTGCCTTGGCCGTGGTCGTATACCGGTCGGGAATGTAGACGAAGACCTCATACCAACCAGCCTCGAGCGACGGATACCAGCGCGCCCAGTTGTAGTTGGAAGCGACTCCGTAGTTGTTGTAGGTCCAGGTCAAGCGACCGTTGTACCCTTCGGGCACCGTGCGCCACCCGGTAACTGCACCACCCTTGACGAAGCCCAGGTCGGTGTCATCGACGACCACGGTACCCGCCGGTGGGGGAGGAGGTGTGGTTCCCGAAGTCCACACCAACTGCGCGACGGCGAGACCGCTCTTCTCGAAGTACTGCAGCTCCACAGTGATCGGACCGCCTGGCAGATAGAGCTGTCCGGAGTAGGTCGTTGCCGCTTGCTCGTACCAAGCGTCCACCAAGAGGTGGCCGTTGACCCACAGCCTGGCCCCATCATCCACGGTCAGGCTGAAGGTGTAGTTGCCTGCAGGCAGGTCGAGGCTCCTGGTCCAACGGGCCGAGAAGTTGTCCGCGTTGATCGTGCCGGCCTGCGGAGATCCGGTGCCCCAGTTGTGGTTGACTGCGGATTCGTTGCGCACCAGCGCGGGGGTGCCAGCCAGCGTCAGGTTGTTGAAGTACTCGGCCTTCCAGTCCCCGGTTGTTGGAACCTGGCCTTTCAGATGGTACTGCACCTTGGCGATGGCGACACCTCCTTCCTCGAAGTACTCCACCTTGATGAGATGGTGCCCAGCCCCCAGGTACACGTCGGCGGTGTAGCTCTGTGGCGGGTGGATGCTCCACTCGTCCAGAATCAGCGCGTCGTCCACCCAGATGCGGATGCCGTCGTCGCTCGTGACGGTGAACTGATAGGTTCCTGGCGTCACATCGATGTACCGTGTCCACCGGACCGAGAAGCCGTCTGCGTTGACGACACCTTGAGCCGGTGAGTTGACCCACCAGTCGTGATCGATGTTTGCTTCGGCCTGTGTCAGCACCGGTGTCCCCGATAGACTGGTGTTGTTCCAGTACGAGGCCTGCCACGTAGGGTCGGAGTGCTGGGGGGTGATCGGACCCTGGGCCGCTACGGGAGCGCTCATCGTGAGAAGCGCTGCTAGGACTAGACTCAGTAACGTCAGTCGCCGAACCATACATATCCTCCTTTTCGATCTGAACGCCTCTATCCTTGTTTCCGGTTTGTGAGCCGCCGTTGGCCGCGGCTCTCTGCGTAGCTACATGTTCTAGACGTAGGCGCAGCACGTAAGGTTCCAGGTTCCACTTACATGATCAGCCGGATTTGCTGTACCTTGGGTTACGATCGCGTGACGCTTGCATATCACAATAGCAGACCGGTGGGGCTCTGAGCCCCACCGGTCTGCTGTTGTTCGGTGGATCGTGCAGCCTTTCGGCTCGGGTGGCGCTAGAACATCACACCGCAATCGTACGGGACAAGCTCGTCGCTCTTGAGGTCCAGGAGGGTATGGGGGAAGTCGCGCCGGAAACTGAACGTGTCCTCAAAGAACCCGCCCCATTTCGTGAACGTGACTACACGTACCACGGCGGCCTCGTCGCGGAGATCTACCTGTGGCTCGAAGTCCAGCCGTCGGACCGCAGCCTGGTCGCGCTTGGGCATCGAAATGCCGAAGACGTTGTCAGCGATCAGTGCTTCGGCTGCTTCCCGCGAGCAGACTAGCGTCGTGTCATTGTAGCCCGCGTGCCAGTAGAGATAGAACTGACCGGCCATAGTCCGCAACAGCGCCAGCTCGAAGTAGCTCTCCGCCGTACCGTCGGCCTGGACGTGGGCCAGATAGGCGTGAGGGTCGGGACGTCCACCTACTGCCGCGGCATAGTCGTCGTAAGCTGCGTACGGTGCCTGTTCCGCTGGTCGCGCATACAGGACGGGATGTCCGCCCATCCCGTCCATATAGTAGACGTAGTCGAGGACGTAGCCCGGAGCCATCGAGAGATGCTTCAGCACGGAGAAGTATGCATTAGTGTCGAAGTCGTCGGGATGTCTGACGGGGGAGTCGCTCCGAAGGTGTTCGGGCAATCCTAGCCCCGAGCGTAGCGCGACCAAAGCATCGACCGTAGCCTGCCACGCTGTCTCAGCAGGCGCGGGCGTGCGCTCTATCAGGCTGCAGGCCAGAGTCGTTCCAAGAAACGCCCCTATTAACAGCCATCGGCATTTCATCTGTGGCTCCTTAACGCGCTGACTCCAGAGAATCACTCGCTCGTGACCTTCTCAAACGATGCCAGGACCTCCCTGACCTCGGCCTGAACCGCCTCAGGCAGGTCGATCTCTTCGTAGGGCACGTCTGCCTGATCGAGGCTGAATCCCACGTAGAGATCCATAATGTCATCCTGGTAACCTACGAAGATGAGCTTGGTTCGCTCCTCGTGGACCAATGTGTGGACCGGTATGGGTTGACCCATTATGGAGACTTCGCCTGCCTCTGCGACGATGCCTGGCGGTAGGTCGCTGGGGCCCATGACACCGTCCTCACCCGCGCGCTTGTACTGCACCCGGAGCAGATATCCGTCGCGCCGGAGGTCGATTGCTGCAGGTGCAATCCCCCCAGGGATCTCCTCCCCTCCGGGCGTTTCGACTACGGTATAGGTTGAGGGGTAGCGGAAGGAGAAGTCGAAGTCGGCGTTGAGATACGTGCTCCAATCGGGGTGAGGATCTTGGACCACGGTAGAGAAGACTGCCGTGCGCTTGAACGAGGCCACGATTTCCTCGAAATCATCCTGGGCCCACGCCGGAAGCTCAATAGCGGCGTAGTCGCTGGTCTGTTCGTCATCCAACTGAACGTAGAGCTCCAGGTCATCCAGACGCTCGGTCACGTAGATCAACTTATCCTTGTTCTCGTGGATGAGAACGCGTCTGGGCAGCGGCCGGTCGAACAGCGTTACTGTGCCCCGGTCGGCCACCTCACCCTCTCCGTGCTCGCCGGCACCCAGGTCTGCACTCTCTCCCGGCCGGGCGAACTGCACCGTGATGCGCATCCCGCTCTGTCGCAGGATGACTGCGTTGGGGAGCATCTGACCGTCGACCTCTTGTTGGGGACGGAGCTCGATGGCCCAAGCCGGTGGGTACCAGAAGGCGAAGCCATATTCGGCGTTGGCGTATTTCGACGGCCCGAGCGCGAGTTCCGCGGCTTCGGGTTCGCTGGTGGGCGTCGCCGTGTCTTCGGACGGGATCGCGCCGGTGCAGCGCCAGTTCACTTCCGCCGAACGGCTGTTTACGTCGACCACACAGGCAGGGCTGCACCCTGGCTCATCGATCTGCAGGTCGATCCACCAGGTACCCGTGCCGGGGTTGCACTGCCTGACGTCTGTGAGTGGGCCTTCCTCGACGCAAGGGCTCTGCTCGGCGATCGCCAGGGCTTCTTCGTATGTGAGACGCGCGCCGGTCTCGCTGTCGATGCAGACATCGGTCTGCGCCACTGCTTCAGTCGTAGGCGCCGGGGGAGCGTCCGTTGGTGGCGCACACGTACTCAACGCGGCGATGCACGCCACGAGCACCAACCCGGCGATGGAACGTAGCTTGTTCACGCTTTTGTCTCCCTTTCCGATTTGGAGATGCCTGGCGTTCCAGGGGCATGAGTCCTTATAGTACACCGTGGACCGAATGACGGTGGGCACGCGTGCCCTGTGGTTGGGTCGCTAGGGTCAAACTACGATGGCCGCCGTCAATCAGTCTCACCTCCATGATAGAGGGGCGCAGACCTTTGGCAAGCGGTTCGCTCCTTCGACAGAAGACAGCATATCGGGCTTGAGTATGGTGTCCTACGTGTTACAATCCGGTGTTGAGATGGACGGCTGGCGATGCGTGCTGCAATAGCCGCACCCGGAGTGAGTCAAGCTGTTTGCTATTGTACGTTTTTTCGCGATGACATCCAAGACTCAAGGCACAGACTAAGGCGGTATGGTGAAAAAGGAAATATCGGAAGCGAAGCACTTCTCAGTCGATCTTCAGCCTATAGGTCGACGGGCTGTTGTAGCCCCTGGTATGACGCTGCTAGAGGCGGCACAAGATGCCGGCGTCGAGATCGCTGCCGTATGTGGCGGCGCAGGTTCCTGCGGCAAGTGCCGTGTTCAGCTCATCGAGGGGGAGCTAAGCGCCCCGACCGCGAGTGAGCAGCGCTTCTTCCGCTCCGCGGAGCTCGAAGCAGGGTTTCGGCTGGCTTGCCAGGCACGCCCACTGGGTGACGTCAAGATCAACATCCCGCCCGAGTCGCTGAGCACGCCGCAGAGGCTGCAGGTCGAGGGGCAAGAGGTCGAGATCTCGCTCGAGCCAGTGATCGAGGTGGTCGATGTGACTTTGCCCCCGCCCAGGCTTGACGACCTGCGTGCGGACACAGTCCGACTCACGGACGGCTTGACCGGGCACGGTGTGCCGCGTCCATTCTATGGGCAGCCGGTGTTGCGCACGCTTTCGGAGCGGTTGCGGGCGCTCGACTGGTCGGGCCGAGTGGTCCTGCTCCGGCACGAGCCTATTCTGGGGCAGTACCGGCGGCGTCCCTGGCAGGAGGTTGTGGGCGTTGCCCGGCGTGGTGAACGGATCGTGGGGCTGGCAGTAGACATCGGAACGACAAAGGTCGCGGCCTATCTCGTCGATCTTGAAACCGGCCATACGCTGGCCAAAGATGGGATTATGAACCCGCAGATTGCGTACGGCGAAGACGTTGTCAGCCGGATTGCCTATGCCAATGAACACCCCGACGGTCGGGACATCCTGCAGAGCCGTCTCATCGACGGGCTTAACGAGTTGGCGGCGCGTTTGGCGGCGGAAGCCGGCGTGGAGCAGGAACAGATCGTCGACGCCGTTGTGGTGGGGAACACGGCGATCCATCACTTGTTTGTGGGGCTCCCAGTAGCGCAGCTCGGCGCGTCGCCCTATGTTGCGGCGGTCAGTGAGCCACTGGATATCGAGGCCGAACACCTTGGCCTGAAGTTTGCTCCTGGCGCGAAGGTCTACCTGCCTCCGAACATTGCCGGATACGTGGGCGCAGATCACGTCTCGATGTTGCTGGCGACGGAAGCCTGGCAGGCAACAGAGCCGACGGTCGCCCTGGACATCGGCACCAACACGGAGATAAGCCTGATTCTGGAGGGCCACCTTCTGAGCTGTTCGTGTGCATCGGGTCCGGCCTTCGAGGGTGCACACATCCACGCAGGCATGCGGGCTGCCCCTGGGGCTGTCGAGTATGTTCAGATTGCGCGTGGGGCGGCTGATGATGAAGTGCGTGTGCAGACCATCGGCAATCGCCCGGCGGTGGGAATCTGCGGGTCGGGTATCTTGGATGTCGTGGCGGAGCTCCGCGGAGCCGGGATCATCGGCCGAACAGGCCGATTCCAGCAGGACCATGCGCGGATTGTGCCGTGGCAGGGCGGCGGCGCCTTCCGCCTTGTCGAGCAGCCGCACACGGGCAACGGGCACGACCTATTGGTTACGCGCCAAGACGTGAACGAGATCCAGCTCGCGAAGGGGGCCATTCGCGCCGGGGTGGAAGTGCTCTTGAGTGAGGCTGGGCTGAGGCACGATGATATCCAGACTTTCATCGTGGCGGGGGCCTTCGGGACGTATCTGGACCTGAAGAGTGCTACCCGGATCGGGATGTTCCCCCCACTGCCGCTGAACCGCTTCAGGCAGGTGGGCAATGCCGCCGGGACGGGGGCGC
>Ga0123333_10005900_pt1 | contig 10905 bp, 9 predicted proteins | sample BioC12SIPDNA_3_FD_89957 | JGI IMG/M metagenome (GOLD analysis project Ga0123333, IMG submission 89957) | Anaerobic biogas reactor microbial communites from Washington, USA - Biogas_R2_B C12 SIP DNA | ecosystem: Engineered > Bioreactor > Anaerobic > Unclassified | place: Washington, USA...
ATCCCCGGCGAGGAGTTCCACGGCCTGCAGAAAACCGCGGCGGCCTTCTCCGGCCTGCCCAAGGGCATGGAACAGGTGACCCTGGGCCTGCCGCTCCTGGCCGAACCGGCCGACGTCGAGGCCTGCGCCCGGGCCGTCATGGCCAGCCTGCCGCCTGACCGGAAAAAGAACGAGGCAGTCATCCTCATGGGCCACGGCACCCATCATCCCGCGAACATCTATTATCCAGGCCTGCAATACACCCTGAACCGCCTCGACCCGCTTGTCCTGATCGGCACTGTCGGGGGCACGCCTTCACTGGACCATGTGCGCCAAGTGCTCAAGGAGCGCAAGGTATCAAAGGTGTATCTCCAGCCCTTCATGGCTGTGGCCGGGGACCATGCAGTCAACGACATGGCCGGCGACGGGGACGACTCCTGGAAGTCCGTGCTCGCGTCCGACGGCGTGGCCTGCGAAGCGGTGCTGCGCGGCACGGCCGAGTTCCCCGCCTTTGTCGACATCTGGCTGGATCACCTGCAGGACGCCCTGGAGCGCCTGCCCTAGACCCATGAACGAGAATCGTCGCACGCGCGCATGGGCTGTCATGGCAGCAGCAGCCCTTCTTTCCATCTATGTGGCCCTGTTTTTCGGGTCATATCCGCTGACGGCCGGGGCCATCCACGAGGCCCTTGCCTCCTGGTTTCATGGCGGCGCGGACACGCAAGCCATGGTCATCGTCCGCGACATACGCCTGGGACGCGTTCTGCTCTCCTTCCTGACCGGTTCGGCCCTGGCCGTTTCCGGCGCGGTTTTCCAGGGACTGCTGCGCAACCCCTTGGCCGACCCCTTCACCCTCGGCATCTCCAGTGGAGCCGCCTGCGCAGCTGCCCTGGCCCTGGCCCTGGGCTGGACTCTGCCCGGTCTTTCCACCCTCCCTCTCGTCGCCCTGACCGGAGCCTTCGCGGCCATGTTCATGGTCCTGGCCCTCAGCAGACTGGCCGGGGGTTTTTCCCGCGAAAACCTGGTCTTGGCAGGGATTGTGGTCTCCACCTTTCTGGGAGCCATCATCGCCCTGATCAAATCCCTGAACGAGGAGTCGGTCTCGGCCATCGTCTTCTGGATCCTGGGAAGCTTCCAGGGCCGCGGATTCGAGCATGTCCAGCTGATGCTCCCCTATCTCGTCCCGGGCATGGCCCTGGTCCTCGGCTTCGCCCGCGAACTGGACATCCTGGCGTTGGGGGCCGAACAGGCGGTTCAGGTCGGGGTCGCCGTGGCACGGGTCCGCATCGCGCTCCTGATCGGAGCAGGCATGCTGACCGCCGCCGCTGTCTGCGTTTCCGGCATCATCGGCTTCGTCGGACTTGTCGTCCCGCACCTGGTCCGCATGCTCATGGGACCGGAATCCCGGCCCATGCTCCTCTTCTCGGCCCTCGGAGGAGGGGTCCTGCTGCTGTGGTCCGACGTCATGGCCCGAACCATCCTGCATCACGGCGCGGAGCTACCCGTGGGGGTGGTCACGGCACTTTTCGGGGCCCCCTTCTTCTGCCTGATCATGGCGCGGGGGCGCCGGACATGACGATGGGAAAAATGGTCCACGTAGAGGGGCTCTGCGCCGGATACGACGGACAACAGGTGTTGCACGACCTGACTCTGAACGTGTCCCGGGGCGAATTCATGGCCATCCTCGGACCCAACGGAAGCGGCAAGACCACTCTCCTCCGCGCCCTGTCGGGCGTGCTTTCCTCGGTCAAAGGCAGCATCCACATCGCAGACCAGGACACTTGCCGTCTGTCGGCCAGAGGCCGGGCCAGACTCTGCGCCACGGTGGCCCAGAAAAACCCCGACCTGTCCGCATTGCAGGTCCTGTCCCTGGTGCTCATGGGCCGCTATCCGCACATCGCCTTCCTGGGCGGCTACTCCGATGCGGACCATGACTGCGCCAGGCGAGCCATGCAGGAAACGAGCTCCCTGCACCTGAGGAGCAGACATGCCGGCACCCTGTCCGGGGGTGAACTGCAGAGGGTCATCATGGCCAAGGCCCTGGCCCAGGACACGGAGCTGCTGCTTCTGGACGAGGCGGCATCCAACCTGGACGTGGCCAGGACCGTGGACCTCTACGAGCTGCTGCGGGCCCGAAACCTCAATGGTCTGACCATCCTGACCGTTGCCCACGACCTGAACCTGGCCGCCCTCTATTGCCGACGGCTCGTCTTTTTGAAAGGGGGCCGGATCGTGGCCGACGGCCCGACCCAAGAAATTTTTACGTCCCATCTCCTGAGCGATATCTATGAAACACCCATTGCCGTGGTTCCGCACCCCATCACCGGGGCTCCTCAGGCTCATCTGCTGCCTCGTGCTTGAGCTCTGCCTGCTCGGTCTGCCGGCTGGGGCCGAAGTGGCAGTGACCGACGACCAGGGCAGGATGGTCCGCCTGCACCAACCCGCCGGCCGGATCATCGCCTTGTACGGCGCGTTCAATGAAATTCTGGCCGACCTGGGACAGGCGGAGCTGATCGTGGCCCGCACCGCGGCGGACGAACTTCCGGCGTCCATCCTCTGCAAGCCATCCATCGGCACACATCTGCGCCCCAATGCGGAGTTGATCCTGGCCCTGCGGCCTGATCTGGTCCTGCAGCTCGGTGGCCGCAGCGAAGCCATGGAGCCGGTGCGGTTTCTTGAAGAGCGGGGGTTGACCGTGGCTGTCTTTGACATGGAAAATTTCCCCCAGCTTTTCTCCACTATGGAACGCATCGGCACCTTGACTGGATGCGAACACGCAGCCAAGGAGCAGGTCGCGACCATGCGCGCCGAGTTGGAGCGCATCCGGTCCTCCCGGACCGGAACACGGCCAAGAATTTTTTTCGAGGTCCTCTATCCCAACCTGTTGGCCGCTGGACAGGAATCCATCGTGTCCGAAATAATGAGCCTGGCAGGAGGAATCAACTGCGTGCAGATCCCGAACAAACTGGTCCGGCTGGGCGAGGAGGAAGTCCTGCGACTCGACCCGGACATCTACCTCATGCAGCACGGTCCCATGAATCCAATCCCCGTCCCCCTACCGGAACGGCCTTTTTTCCGCACCCTGTCCAGCCTGCGCGAGGGCCAGTTTTTTGTCGTGGACCAGGGGGTGTTTTCCCGGCCCGGTCCGCGCAGCCTGGAGGCCGTGCGGCAGCTTTCCCGAATCGTTCACGGGTGGCAGAACAGGAGCAGACCATGAGCGGATGCCTGTATGGAGTCGGGGTGGGCCCGGGCGATCCTGATCTCATCACCCTGAAGGCGATCAAAATCCTGGGGTCCGTGGACGTCATCCTGGCCGCGGCGTCCACCAAGAACGAGGACTCCCTGGCCCTGGACATCGCCCGGCCGCACCTCAGACACAATGCCCGCATCGTCCGCCTGGGCTTCCCCATGTGCCGGGATGCACACACCCTGCAGACCGCCTGGATCCGCAACGCGGAACTGGTCCTGGCCGAACTGCGTAAGGGACATGACGCAGCGTTCCTGACCCTGGGCGACCCCTTGCTCTACTCCACCTTCGCCTATCTGCTGCGCACCCTGCGGGGACTGGACCCGGATCTGACGGCCAGCGTCATCCCTGGCATCACTTCCTTCCAGGCCGCTGCCGCGGCCACGGAAACCGTACTGGCGGAAGGCGCCGAGAATCTCGTCATCCTCCCGGGCATCCGCGAACCCGCAGAGCTTCGCCATAACCTGGCCCAGGCAGACAATGCCGTGATCCTCAAGGCATACACAAATTTTGCCGCCATCCGGGAAGAACTGCGTAATTTTCCTTTGCAGACCCATTGCGTTTTCGCCTCAAGGGTGGGCATGAAGGAGGAACTCATCACCAGGAGCCTGGCGGAGGCCCCTGACAACCCGACCTATCTGTCGCTCATGCTCATGACAAAACGCAAACCACGCTGAAAGCGAGGAACCATATGCCCAAAGCCATCATCATCGCCGGCACCTCCAGCGGTTGCGGCAAGACATCCGTGGCCCTCGGATTGATGAAAGCATTTGCCCGCAAAAAACTCTCAGTCCAGGGCTTCAAGTCGGGACCTGACTTCATTGACCCGGGCCTGCATCGCATGGCCACAGGCCTGCCCAGCCACAATCTGGACGGATGGATGCTTCCGGCCGAGGAAATCCGTCGCATTTTCCGCCGCAACAACGAAGGCTGCGACCTGTCCATCATAGAAGGGGCCATGGGGCTGTTCGACGGCATCGGCGCGAACAGGGAGGAGGGCTCAACGGCTCAATTGGCCAAGATACTCGACGTGCCCGTGCTGCTGGTGGTCAACGCCCGGGGCATGGCCCGGTCCGCTGCCGCCCTGGTCAAGGGATACGCGGAGTTCGATCCGGATCTGCGCCTGGAGAGCGTCCTTTTCAACATGACCGGCAGCCCAACCCATGGCCGCATCCTGGCCCAGGCCCTGGAGGTCCTGCCCAGCGTGCATGTGTTCGGCAGCCTTCCGCGCGTGTCGGACCTGCAGTTGCCCTCCCGGCACCTTGGTCTGGTCACGGCCGAAGACCTGGATCGGCGGGAGGAACGGCTCAACGCCCTGGCTGACTGGGTGGAAAATGCCCTGGATCTGGATTCCCTGTACAAATCCCTGCCCGATTGCACCCTGCCAACCTTGAATGACGGAGGCAGCAAAATGCCGGAAATCCGCATTGGCTACGCCAGGGACCGGGCCTTCTGCTTCTACTACGAGGAAAACCTGCGCCTGCTGCGCCAGGCCGGAGCCGAACTGGTGCCATTCTCCCCTCTGCAGGACGCCCATCTGCCGCCGGCCCTGCGCGGACTGTACCTGGGCGGCGGATATCCGGAACTTCACGCCCGTGAATTAGCCGCCAATGAAACCATGCGGACCAAAATCCGCGATTTTTGCCTGAGCGGCAAGCCGGTCTATGCCGAATGCGGGGGCTTCATGTACCTGATGCGCTCCATTGTCAGCCGCGCGGGCCAGGATCTGCCCATGGTCGGAGTCTTCGATTTCACCTGCTCCATGCAGGGACGGCACCAAGCCCTGGGGTACCGCGAGGTGGAACTCACCGGGTCCTGCTTCCTCGGCCAGGCCGGAGCCAAGGCCCGGGGGCATGAATTCCATTATTCTGTTCTGCACGGCGCAGATCCTGGGGTCACGGACATTTACAACGTCGTTGACCGCAGCGGCCATACAGCCAAAGGCGGATTTCTGAAAAACAACTGCCTGGGCTCCTACGTGCATCTGCACTTTGGTTCCAACCCGGCTATGGCAGCCCATTTTGTAGAGGCCTGCGGCGCATGACCCTGCGTCAGGGCTTCACCACGGGCACTGCCGCAGCGGCCGCGGCCAAGGCCGCGACCTTGCATCTGTTGACTGGCCAAGGGCACACGACTGTGGACGTACCCCTCCCCACGGGAGAGCGCCTGACCATACCGGTGCTGGAAAGCAGGGCCGAGGCTGACGGCATCCTGGCCGCCGTGATCAAGGATGCGGGAGATGATCCGGACGTAACCCACCGGGCCGTGATCCGGGCCTGGGTCCGGCCCGGTGCAGGAGAGGGGGTGGTGCTGACGGGCGGGACCGGCGTGGGAGTGGTCACCCGGCCAGGTCTGCCCGTGACCGTCGGGCAACCAGCCATCAACCCCGTTCCGCAAATTCAGATCCGCCAGGCGGTGGCCGAGGCCCTGGGCGCCGGTCCGCGCGGCCTGCACGTCGAGATCCGCGTGGACCGGGGCGAGGAATTGGCCCGCAAGACCTTCAACCCTCGCCTGGGGATAGTCGGGGGCATTTCCATTCTCGGCACACGGGGCACGGTCAAGCCCTTCAGTCACTGGGCCTACCAGGCCACCATCCGCCAGTGCCTCGATGTCATGGTCGCCAATGCCGTCCCCTGCCCCTGCCTGACCACGGGTGGCCGCAGCGAGCGTTTCCTCCGCCGTGCCAGGCCCGAAATCGCAGCGGAAGCCTGCGTGCAGGTGGCTGATTTTTTTTTCTATTCCATGCGCGAAGCGGGAAGACGCAGATTTGAAAACCTGTGCTGGGGTATCTTTTTCGGAAAACTGGTCAAACATGCCCAAGGCCATCGCTATACCCACGCCCGCAGCGCGGGCCTGGACCTGAGGACCCTCGCCCTGTGGTGCGCCGGCTGCGGTTTTGAACCCGGGGTTTGCGACTTCGTGGCCAAGGCCAACACAGCCCGACAGGTTCTGGAGGAAATACACGACCACCCCAGGGCGTCCAGGCTCTTTGCCCTGCTTACGGACAAGGCCCGATTCTGGGCCAGAGCCTTTGCCGGGACAGACATGCGCGTGGACTATCTGCTGTTTGACTTCAACGGACGTGTTCTGCGTGACAGCCGGGAGGCGGCATGATCCACGTCATCGGTCTCGGCGTTGGCCCTGCGGACCCTCCCCCGGACGCCATGTCCCTCATCCGTGGCTCCGCGATGGTCGCCGGCGGAACCCGCATTCTTGACCGCCTGGGCATCGAGGAACGGCGGAGAATCTGTTTCACCCGTGCTGACGAATTTGCGGCCCACATCCGCGCCCATGCCGCATGGGGCGACGTCTGCGTGGTGGCCGACGGCGATCCCCTCCTGTTCGGCATCGGCACGACGTTGCTGCGTTTTTTTCCGGCCCAGGATCTGAATTTCCGGCCCAACGTCTCGGCCATGCAGGCTGCCTGCGCCCGTTTCGGGCTGCCCTGGGCGCACTGCGTCCCTCTGTCCATGCACGGACGATCCGATCTCGCTCCCCTCTTCGCGGCCCTGGCCAGAGGCAGTCTGGTGGCTGTCTACACCGACCCTGAGCATGATCCCGGCAGACTGGCCCAGGCCTTGATGGAGCGGGGAGTTCAGGGCTGGCGCATGCATGTGGCGGAAGCCCTCGGCCTGCCCGAGGAGCGGCTGAGCAGCCTGGATCTGGACCGTGCGGCCGCGCAGTCGTGGCATCCCCTCAATCTCGTTCTTTTTGAGCGGATGAGCCCGCCACCCCTGGACCTCTGCCTGGGTCTCGATGATTCCCTCCTGGCCCATGACCAAGAGCTCATAACCAAGCAACCCGTGCGCGCCCTTGCCCTCTCGCTGTTGCGTCTTGCCCCTGACTCCACCCTGTGGGACCTCGGAGCGGGCAGCGGGGCCGTCAGCCTGGAAGCGGCACGGCTCGTCCCGTACGGACGGATCATCGCGGTGGAACGGCACCCTTCCAGGCTCCAGCACATCAGAGAAAATATCCTCCGTACCGGGGCCTGGCTGGTGGAACCGGTATGTGCCGATGTGGGCGAATTCCTCGCCAGGGAATCCTCTCAAACAACAATGACCCCATCCTCCCCTACCCGCATTTTCCTTGGAGGAGGGGCAACCCACCACACCCTGAGCCGCTGCTGCGACCTCTTGCATCCCGGCGGGTACATGGTTGTGTCGGCAGTGCTTCTTTCAACCCTGGTAATGACGCGCTCCCTGCTTTCTGAACGAGGATGGCCCTGCACCATCCACCAGATCGCACACAACAAAAGCGTCCCCCTGGGCAAGGACCTGCGATTTGTGCCATCAAATCCTGTTTTTCTTGTTGAAACCCATAAACATCAAGCGATGCATGAATAAATCACCGCATGTCTGGTTTGTCGGTGCAGGACCTGGAGACCCGGGCCTGATCACTGTCCGGGGACAGGAATGCATTCGTCAGGCTGATCTGGTCCTCTACGCAGGCTCCCTGGTTCCCAGGGAAGTGGTGGCCTGCGCCAAATCCGGCGCACTGGTTTTGGACTCAGCCGGCATGAGCCTGGAAGAGACACATGCCCTTGTCCTTGAGACGGTGCAGCGCGGGGGAACTGTGGCCCGGGTCCATACTGGGGACCCGTCCCTGTACGGGACCATCCGGGAACAAGGGGCCCTCCTCGAACGCGATGGCGTAGCCTGGGCCATCGTTCCGGGGGTGACCGCCGCATTCGCCGCTGCGGCGCGGGCCAAGGTGTCCTTCACCGTGCCGGAATCCACCCAGAGCCTGGTCCTCACCCGTCTGGCCGGGCGTACGCCCGTTCCCCGATCCGAATCGTTGCGCCATTTCGCCGCCCATGGCTCTTCGGTGGCCGTATACCTCTCCGCAGACAAGACCACATTGCTGGCAGAGGAACTGCGCCAAGCCGGACTGCCCGCAGACACAGTCATTGTCGTCGGACACAAGGTCGGACATCCCGGAGAACAGATTCTGCGCACCAGCCTTGCCGACCTGGAACAGAGGGTGCGGGAGTTCGACATCGACCGCCAGGCCGTGTTTCTGATCCTGCCCGGGGAGTCTGCTCCGGAAACCATGTCCCGGCTCTACGCCGCATCTTTTGGCCACGGATTCCGCAGGGCGATCCGCCCTGACACCTGGACCCGCCTGGCCGTCTACGCCTTGACCGCACAGGGTTTAGCCCTGGCCAGGCGCATGGTTTCAGCCTGGCCGGGAGACATTTTTGTGCCCCGCCGCCTGGCGGACAGCGATACCGTTGCCTTTGCCCGCCTGTCTGAACAGGTGCGGGCCAATTTCGGAGCCTATCACGCCCATGTCTTCGTTGCGGCGGCAGGCATAGTGGTCCGCACCATCGCCCCGCTGCTGCAGGACAAGACGGCGGATCCGGCCGTCATTGTCTGCGACCACGCTGGGCAGCATGTCATCAGCCTTTTGTCCGGGCACCTTGGCGGCGCCAACGACCTCGCCCGCCGCATAGCGAAACACCTCGGAGGCCAGGCCGTCATCACCACGGCTACGGACACCTGCGCCAGCCCGGCCATGGATGTACTGGCCCGGGAAAAGGGTTGCACCATCGCCGACCCGTCCCGCATCAAGGCCGTGAATTCCGCCCTGGCCGAAGGATTGCCGGTCATGGTACACGATCCGGAGCAGTATCTGGGAATTTCCGACCATCCGGCATTCAATCTCGTTTCTGATCCCGAGACGGCCCAGGTGGTTGTGACGTGGCAGAACCGCCCGCACCAGGGGCTGGTCCTGCATCCCATGTGCCTGGTGGCCGGCATCGGCTGCCGCAGGGGGGTCCACAGGGAGGATATCCTCGCCGCTCTGGACCAGGTCTTTGCCGCTCACCACTTGGCGCCGCAAAGTCTCCGATCCCTGGTCAGCGTGGACCTCAAGAAGGATGAATCCGGCCTCCTCCAGACGGGCCGAGACATCGGCGTGCCTCTGGAATTTCTGGACCGATCGTGCCTGGAACGAATCCAGGTTCCCAACCCGTCGAACACAGTGCTGAAACAAATTGGAGTGTCCAGCGTATGCGAAGCAGCGGCCCTGATGGTGGCCAGGAAAAACAATCCCTCGGCAAAACTCATCGTCCCCAAGACGATTGTGGGCCCGGTTACGGTGGCCGTGGCCGTTTGACCGTCATCGGCCTCGGCCCAGGCACTGCCGGACTTCTCCCGCCCATGGCCCTGCACTGCCTGATCCAGGCCCAGGCCGTGGTCGGATACGACAGGTATGTCGATCTGGTGGATCCGGGACTGCTGCAGGGCAAGACCCTGTTCTCCAGCCCCATGAAAAAAGAGATGGAACGCACCCAAAAGGCTGTGCAGTTGGCCCTGGACGGCATGAACACAGTGGTGGTCTCGTCTGGAGACAGCGGTATCTACGGCATGGCCGGACTGGTGCTGGAATATCTGGAGCGATGGGCGTTGGTGGACAGGATCGACCTGCAGATCATCCCCGGCATCCCGGCTCTGTGCGCTGCGGCAGCCCTGCTGGGCGCTCCGCTGATGCACGACTTCGCCTGCGTCTCCCTCTCGGACCTGCTCACTCCGCTGCCCACTATCATGAAGCGGATTTGGGCCGCGGCTGAGGCGGACTTCGTCTTGGTTCTGTACAACCCCAAATCCCGAAGGCGCAGTTCATATCTCGCCGATGTCCTCGATATCGTGGCCCGCCAGCGAGGTCCTCAGACCCCGGTGGGGTTCGTGCGCAACGCCTTCCGTCAGGACCAGGAGGTCCTTGCGACCACCCTGGAATCGTGTGATCCGGACCGGGCCGACATGCTGACCATCGTAATTGTCGGCAACAGCGCCAGTCGATTGGTCAGCGACAAGATCCTGACTCCACGGGGGTATTTCGAAAAGTATGGAGTGTGATCCGGTAGCCTGGGAACGCTAAGTCTCGTCCCTGTGCAGAATATTGAGCAAATCGTTTTTGAGCATCCACAACACCGTGCTTCCCAAAGCCGGAGAGCTGCATTCCTCAGCCAGCCTGCCCCAGGCAATTCCCCTCCGGGCCCGGACCAGAATGAACCGCATCAGATCCAGATCGATCCGATCCTCTATCCCCGCATACATCACGGGATGATCCTGCCCCCGGTACACGGCCCGGCCCAGGTCCGTGGCCTCCAGGACATGACTCTCGTGCAAACGCCCACTTGCATAGACGCTGAACACACGGCCGTAATCCAGGGCCAACGGATGCCAAAACGCCCCTTGGCCGGGCAAGGGACAGGGCTCTTCATGCAACCGCTCCCACAATGCCAGATATTGCTTCACAATCTTCGGCCAGTCGAACTTGCGGGCATGCTCCCGGGCAGCTGCGCCCATGCGTTCCCGCTCCCCGGGGTCGATCAGTCGGGCCAGATACCCGGCCAGAATGGCCACATCCACAGCCACGTCCTGGGCCAGCCAGAGGTGGTAGACGCTGTCGTACAGCAGGGGGGCCATGAGGCCGACCGTCTCATCCATTCCGCTGTCCATGGTCGGCACCAGCAGCCCTGTCTGACCATGCAGGACCAGGTCCCGATAGCCGTCATAATCTGAGGCGATGACGGGCTTGCCTGCTGCCCCTGCCTCCAGCAGGGTCAACCCGAAGGTCTCCTGGGGATTGTCGGCCAGGGACACAACCACATCGGCCCGATGCAGCAGGGCCTTTTTGACCTCGTCATCCGGGCAGCGGACCACCACGATCTCCAG
>Ga0123333_10005901_pt1 | contig 10905 bp, 8 predicted proteins | sample BioC12SIPDNA_3_FD_89957 | JGI IMG/M metagenome (GOLD analysis project Ga0123333, IMG submission 89957) | Anaerobic biogas reactor microbial communites from Washington, USA - Biogas_R2_B C12 SIP DNA | ecosystem: Engineered > Bioreactor > Anaerobic > Unclassified | place: Washington, USA...
CTGCAGGGGGCGCATCGCCAACTACAAGATCCCCTATTACGTCAAGTTCGTCGATGAATACCCGATGACGGCCAGCGGCAAGATCCAGAAATTCAAGCTGCGGGAGATGGCGATTCGCGAACTGAAACTTGAGGATTCCGAAACCGCTTGAGATTTCTGAGGGCAGAGCATGAACAAGACACCGGGCGCTGAACTGGAACGGCGCATCACCTGCTTCCAGAGTTTGCTGCAGGCACAAGCCCTGGACGGCGCCTTCATCCTCCAGAACGCCGACCTGTTCTACTTTACCGGCACCATCCAGCAGGGGGTGCTCTACCTGCCTGCGGCAGGCGCGCCCCTGTACATGGTGCGTAAGGAGTTCGGCCGCGCCCGTGAGGAGTCGGCGTTGGAAAATATCGTGCCGATCCGCGGTTTTCGGGATCTGCCCCGGTGCCTGGCCGATTTCGGCCTGTCCCCGCCGGAACAGGCGGGGATGGAACTGGACGTGGTGCCCGTCGTCCTCTATCAGCGTTTGTGCGCCAACTTCCCCGGCTGCGCCATGACCGACGTCAGCCCGCTCATCCGTGAGGTGCGGGCGGTCAAATCGGCCTATGAGATCCGCGCCCTCAGGGCCGCGGCGGAGATGGTCGAGGGGATCTTCCAGAAGGCCAAAACGGTCATCCGCAGCGGCCGGACCGATCTGGAAGTGGCCGCCGAGCTGGAATGCGAGGCGCGGCGCCTGGGCCACCAGGGCATCACCCGAATGCGCGGTTTCAATTCGGAAATCTTCATGGGCCAGTTCTCCTCCGGGGCGGACGCGGGGATTCCTTCCTCCGCCGACACCCCCCTCGGCGGGCGGGGGGTGAACCCTTACGTCGGTCGCGGCAGCGGCTGGAAAAGGATCGCCGCCGGCGAGCCGATCGTCTTCGATTTCACCGGCACCGCCGATGGCTACCTTTCCGACATGACGCGGATGTTCTGCATCGGCGGCATCGATGAGGACTTGCGCCGCGCCTATGACGACATGGTGGCCGTGCAGCAGTTGATGAAGGAGACCGCCCGCCCCGGCCGCAAGTGGGGGGAGATCTACGAAATCTGCTGCCGATTGGCCGCCGGACAGGGGCACGGCGGGCGTTTCATGGGGGCGCCCGGCGCCCAGGTCTCCTTCATCGGCCACGGGATCGGCCTGGAAATCGATGAATATCCCTTCATCGCCCGGGGATTCATGGATCAGGAATTGAAAAAGAACATGGTATTCGCATTTGAGCCCAAGGTGGTTTTTCCGGGCCGCGGCGCCGTCGGCATCGAGAATACCTTCCGGGTCACCGACGGTGGCGTGGAAGCCCTGACTTTTTCCGATGAAAGCCTGGTTGTCATTTAGATGGTTCACAATGAAAGGAGATGTACCATGGCAAGTCGTAAGTCGAGGATCAGCATGGCGGCGGTGGTATTCGTGGCGGCAACCCTGCTGGGGATGACGGCCTGGGCCGACGATGTCACCGATTCGATCAACGAAGCGTTGCAGGCTTACCAGAAGGGGGATCTCGCCGAGGCGGTGCAGAACCTCAATTACGCCTCCCAGCTGATCCAGCAGAAAAAGGGGGAGGGCCTGGCCTCCCTGCTGCCGGGACCCCTGGCCGGCTGGACGGCCGAGGACGCCACTTCCCAGGCGGCCACCGCCGCCATGTTCGGCGGCGGCGTGACGGCGGAACGGCGCTACAGCAAGGATGCGGCCGGGGTCACGATCCAGGTTGTCGCCGATTCTCCCCTGCTGCAGGGGGTGATGATGATGTTTTCCAACCCCATGTTTGCCACCGCCGACGGCGGCAAGATGGAAAAGATCGGCGCCCAGAAGGCCATCGTCAAATACGATGCCGCCGGTAAAAGCGGCGACATCAAGATCGTCGTCGCCAATCGTTTTCTGGTCACGGTGGAAGGTCGCGATGCGGACCTGGCGGACATGAAGGCCTACGCCGCCGCCGTCGATTACCAGAAACTGGCCGCCCTGCCCTGATACGGCCCTGGTTGCAAGCCTTTGGTCAGCAGCGGAAAAGCCCTCCTTGCGAGGGCTTTTCCGCTGCTGACAAGTCTGTTTCCAGGTTTGGAATCAGACAAAAAACCGTTCTTCATAGGCGGCGATGAGGCGGGAACGCAGGTCATGGATGCCGCGGCTCATGGCGACCTTGTAACGGTGGGGATTCGTGAGGCGCAGCGAGCCTTCGGGCAGTTTCTGCAACTGTTTCCGGCAGTAGTCGGCGCTTTCCGCCAGGGAAGGGCAGGGGCGGATGATTTCCCCGTTGTCCATCACCAGGCGGTGGAGTTCCGCGAAGCGGCAGGCGGCGGGCAGCCGTTTCTTCTCCTCGGGGGCCGCCGGGTTGTAGACGACATCCCCCGGCGCCACCGTTTCCTCGGCCAGGCAGAGGACATCCATGTCGAAATTCCCCTGGGGATCGATCACCCGCAAAACCTTTTTGCGGTCGGGCAGGGTCGCCTTGGCCAGGTCGCTGGTGACCTTCAGCTTGGGCTCGTCGTCGACGCGCACCAGCTTGTAGACCCCGCCCAGGGCCCCGCCCCCTTCCCCGGCACAGGTGGCCAGCCTGGTGCCGACTCCGTAGACGTCCACCTTGCCTCCCTCGTTGCCAATGGAGTCGATGATAAACTCGTCCAGTTCGCTGGAGGCGACGATGCGGGCCTTCGGGAACCCCTCCCGGTCGAAGGCCTCGCGGACCTTTTTGCTGAGGTAGGCGAGGTCTCCCGAGTCGAGGCGCACGCCGACGATGTCGTGTCCCTTGTCGCGCAGCTCCCGGGCCACGGTCAGGGCGTTGGGCAGCCCGCTGCGCAGGGTGTCGTAGGTGTCGATGAGGAGGATGCAGCTGTCGGGGAAACAGTCGGCATAGGCGCGGAAAGCGCTCAGTTCGTCGGCAAACGACATGATCCAGCTGTGGGCGTGGGTGCCGCGCACGGGTATGCCGAAAACCTGTCCCGCCCAGACGTTGCTGGTGCTGCGCACGCCGCCGACACAGGCGGCGCGGGCCGCCCCCAGACCACCGTCCGGCCCATGGGCGCGGCGCAGGCCGAATTCCAGCACTTCGGCCTTTCCCGCCACGCTGGTGATGCGCGCCGCTTTGGTGGCGACCAGGGTCTGGAAGTTGATCAGGTTGAGCAGGGCGGTTTCCACCAGTTGGGCCTCGGCCAGCTTCCCTTCCACGGTCATCAGCGGTTCGTTGGCGAACATGACCGTTCCTTCCGGTGGGGCGCTGACGCGGCAGCGGAAGCGGAAAACGGCCAGGTAGTCGAGAAAGCTTTTTTTGAAGATGCCGAGGCCGGCGAGGTAGTTGATGTCCGCGGCGGAAAAGCGCAGCCGGGAGAGGTAGGCGAGGGCCGGTTCCAGGCCGGCGAAAACGGCATAGCTCCCCTCGAAAGGGTTTTTGCGGAAGAAGAGATCGAAGACGGCGTTTTTTTCGTGCATCCCTTTTTCATGATAGCCGGCCATCATGGTCAGCTCATAAAGGTCGGTCAGCAGCGGTGAGTAGCCGGGATCGTACATTTTCCCCCTCCTGGGCTAAAATCTTTTATAAAAGCATAGTCCGGACCGCAAGGAGGGCAAGGCGCCGGTCAGCGGAAGAACCAGGAGGAGAAAAGGCCGAGGATTGCCGCCGCCAGGAGGACCGCGCTGCCCGTCCCCGCCACGGACCAGAACCGGGAGCTGTTGTGACGAAGGGGCATGAACCAGCCGAAAAGCACGCCGCCGAGGGCGCCGCCGAGATGACCGGCGTTGTCGGCGCCCACCATCAGGCCGAAAAGGAAGGCGAAGAGGGCCCACTGGAGCATCAGGTTGCGCCTTTGGACGGCCACGGGAATGGCCAGGCGATGGTAGAAAACGGCAGCGAAGCCGATCAGTCCGAAAAGAGAGCCGGAGGCGCCGACCACGGGGGTGAAGGGGTGCCACAGGTAACCGGCCAGGGTGGCGGTCAGGGCGGTGACCGTGTACAGGGTCAGGAAGCGGGGGCGGCCGATTTCCCCTTCCACCAGGGTGCCGACCTGATAGAGGACGGTCATGTTGAAGCCGAGATGGATGATGCCGCCGTGGGTGAAGGCGTAGCTGAGGCATCGCCAGATCTCTCCCCGCTCCAAAACGAGAGGCCAGAACTGGGCGCCCATGTGAAGCAGAAGGTTGGTGGGAGGAGACAGGACCGGTTGCAGCCCAAAGCCGGCCAGCACGCCGATGGCGATCATCAGCAGGAAGAGGAAAACGTTGATGACGATGATCAGGCGCGCCAGGGAGATTCCGGGCACGGTCGGAAAAGGGGAATGAAGAAACATGATGAATAGATCCCTTGGGAACATTGAAAGTTTCCCCACTATTCCAGAAAAATTCCGGCATCACAATGTTTTTTGACTGGTGACCGGTAACAGAAAGGCAGTGACAACCCCCCGTGCCCGCCCAAAGGCCGGGCACGGGGGGTTGTCCCTGCGCGAGTAACAAGATTTTGCCTCCCCCTTTTTAAAAGGGGGAATGAGGGGGATTTGTTTTTCCCACGAGCTTCGGGCTACGAGCCGCTTTTACAAAAAGGAGGAACCGGATGGCTTTGGAATCGATCAATCCCGTCAACGGGGAACTGATGGAAAGTTTTGCGGAATGGACGCCGGAGCAGACCAGGGAGACGGTGGCGGCGGTGGCGGAGGCCTGGCCCGCCTGGGCCGCTACTTCCCACTCCCGGCGTTCCGCGTTGCTGACCAAGACGGCACAGGTGCTGCGCGCCGCAAAAGAGGAGCTGGCGCAAACCATGGCCCTGGAGATGGGCAAGCCGGTCCGCGAGGGGCGCGGCGAAATCGAAAAATGCGCCCTGGTCTGCGATTATTACGCGGCCAACGGGGAGCGGTTTCTGAGCGCCGAGGAGGTGGCCACCGACGCCTCCCGCTCCTATGTCGCCTACCGCCCCCTGGGGACGATTCTGGCGGTGATGCCGTGGAATTTTCCCTTCTGGCAGGTGTTCCGCTTCGCCGCCCCGGCGCTGATGGCCGGCAACTGCGCCTTGCTCAAGCATTCCTCCAACGTTCCCCGGTGCGCCTTGGCCATCGAGGGGATTTTCCGGCGCGCCGGCCTGCCGGAGAATGTTTTGCGGACGCTGATGATCGGTTCCGGCCAGGTGAATGCCGTCATCGAAAACCCCCATGTCATGGCGGTGACCCTCACCGGGAGCGCGGCCGCCGGCCGCAAGGTGGCGGCCAAGGCCGGAGAGATGCTGAAGAAAACCGTTCTCGAACTGGGCGGCAGCGATCCGTTTCTGGTCCTGGCCGACGCCGATCTTGACGAGGCGGCCAAAGTCGGAGCCAACTCCCGCTGTCTCAATTCCGGACAAAGCTGTATCGCCGCCAAGCGTTTCATTGTCGTGGATGCCGTTTTCGAGCCGTTTCTGGCGCGCTTTGAAAAAGAGATGGCCGCCCTGGTGGTGGGGGATCCCCGGCAGGAGGCCACCCAGGTCGGGCCCCAGGCCCGCCAGGATCTGCTCGAGGAACTCCATGGTCAGGTGGCGCAATCGGTGGCCCGCGGGGCCAGGGTGGTGCTCGGCGGCGCGCCGCTGCCGGGAGCGGGGAGTTTCTATCCGCCCACCATCCTGATTGATGTCGAGCCGGGAATGCCGGCCTGGCAAGAGGAGCTGTTCGGGCCGGTGGCCGCCGTCATCCGCGTCAAGGACGAAGTGGAAGCGCTGCGGGTGGCCAACGATTCCCCCTTCGGCCTGGGGGCTTCGGTGTGGACCCGGCGGCTTGACAAAGGGGAGGAAATGGCGGCTTCCCTGCGCGCCGGCGCCGCCTTCGTCAACGGCATGGTGAAGAGCGATCCCCGCCTCCCCTTCGGCGGAATCAAGGTTTCCGGTTACGGGCGCGAACTCTCCCGTTTCGGCATCCGCGAGTTTGTCAACATCCAGACGGTGTGGATCAGGTAATGGAGAATCATTATAAAGTTTTTTCTTGAGGTGGCCAGGAAAGAAGAGGAAGATCAAAACCTTTGTGGATCGTTGTTCATTAACACCCGGCGCGGGCCGCCAGGGCTGATTCGGCGTTGGCAGAAGGCATAAAAGATGATTGAGGCGGACGGGGGAGTGGGGCGGCAGAGCCTGTTTCGGTGGGCCACTTTAGTGGTTTTTTGCCTCTTCTGTTGGTCGATCGGGCAGGAGCCGGCAGCGGCAGCGGCGCTGACGGATGAGGAATTGGCGGCGCGGATTCAGGTTTCCATCGCGGGCGACAGATTCCCCATCGATGGGATAAAAGGGAAATTCCATGCCGATCTGGCCTCTTTTTACGAAGGGCGGGAGTTCGTTCCCGCCTGGCGGGGCGATGGCGATCTTTCCCGCGAGGCATGGACCTTTATCGATCATCTCCGTGCCCTTGCCGATGAAGGACTGTGCCCGGAGGATTACCGGCTGGCCGAGGTGGAGAAGATGCTGGCGGGACGGCGCCAGGCGTCGGCCTCGGGACAGACCTGGGCCGGGGACTGGTGGGCGGCGCTGGATCTCCTCCTCACCGACGGCTTTCTGACCCTGGCCGCCGATTTTATCAATGGCCGGGTCAACCCCCGCCAGGTTCATGAAGAGTGGAGTTTTGTCAAAAGGACAACGGAACCGGTTCTGGCGCTGCGCTCGGCCCTCGAGGATCATGCCGTCGCCGAGGTTCTGGAGCAGCTGCGCCCAGTTGCTCCCGGCTATCGGAAATTGGCGGAATCGCTCGGAGAATACCGGGAATTGGCCGGCCGGGGGGGATGGCCGGTCATCGCGGAGGGGCCCTCGCTGCGGCGTGGCGCCAAGGATCCGCGGCTTCCCCTGCTGCGCCGCCGTTTGCTGGTCGGCGGCGATCTGGCCGCGGCGGTCAAGACCTCTCCCGACACCTTCGACGCTCCTTTGCAGCGGGCGCTGATCCGTTTCCAGCGGCGCCACGGATTGACAGCCGACGGCGTTCTCGGCCCGCGCACCCTGCAGGAACTGAACGTCACCGCGGAGGAGCGGATCCGCCAGATCGAGATCAATCTCGAGCGGTGGCGATGGCTGCCGCGAAACCTCGGCGAGCGGTACCTGCAGATCAACATCCCCGACATGATGCTGTCGGTAATGGAAGGGGGACGTCCCGTGCTGTGGATGCCGGTCATCGTCGGCCGTGCCGTGCGGGAGACGCCGGTTTTCACGGCGCGGATGACCTATATCGAATTCTCCCCTTTCTGGTATGTGCCGCCGACCATCCTGCGCGAAGACAAGCTGCCGAAAATCCGCCAGGATTCCGGTTGGTTGGCGAGAAACCACTTCGACCTCATCCCCTTCGGCAACAAGGGTGGCGAAACCCTTGACCCGCGCCGCATCGATTGGCAAAAGGTCGAGCACAACAATTTTCCCGGCTTGCTGCGGCAACGCCCCGGCCCGTGGAATCCACTGGGGCGGATCAAGTTCATGTTTCCCAACGATCATGCCGTCTACCTGCACGACACCAATCGGCCAGAGCTTTTTTCCCGCAACCGGCGCCTGTACAGTTCCGGCTGTATCCGCATCCAGCGTCCCCTCGACCTCGCCCAATATTTTCTGGAAGACCAGGGATGGGATTGCGAGAGCCTGATCCAGGCCATGGATCTCGATCGCCCCCGCCTGGTTTGGCTCAAGGAACCTGTGCCGGTCTATCTCCTCTATCTGACCGCCTGGGTTGACGATGGCGGCCTGGTTCATTTCCGCCGGGACCTCTACAATAAGGATCTGCTGCTCGATTACCTGCTGGCGCGGCGCAACCTGCTCCGGGGCAGCGGCGGCTGACGGCCTGGAAATCACCTCGTGGGTGGTGGCTCGCAGCCTGTAGCAAAACCAAATCCCCCTCGAGCCCCCTTTACAAAGGGGGAGGAAATTCAAATCGCCGTTCCTCTGTGATCTCTGTGATCCCTTTGTGTCCTCTGTGTTCAAAAGGTCTTTCGATTCAAAGGCAAAAGCGTTTATCACAGAGCATACAGAGATAATTTTTAAAAACATTAAAAACAATCAAGCAGGGATGGTTAAGCCGGGTTACAGCAGGTTTTTGAGCCAGTGGAGGGAGACCAGGGTGCCGGCGGAGGAGCCGAGGGATGACAGGAAGAAGACCAGCATGACGCGGGTCATGCGGTTTTTCCACCAGCCCTTGACGGTGCTTATGTCCTCGCCGACGGTTTCCATGTCCTTGACGGTGGGCGGGACGACGAAGGCTTGCACCAGAGCGGTGACGAAGCCGGCGCCGATCATCGGGTTGAGGGAGGTGATGGGGGCGGCGACGAAGGCGGAGGCGATGGTGAGGGGGTGCCCCAGGGCGACCAGGGTGCCCAGGGAAGCCAGCAGGCCGTTGGCCAGAACCCAGGCGAGAGCCGCTTCCGAGGCTTTTTCCCAATCGCCGCCGGCAAAGCCGCAAATGAACAGGACGATGATGGCCAGCGGCAGGAGCCAGGGGAGGATGCGGGAGAGGGTTGCCTTGGGCGGGATGCGGGATATCTCGGCGAGGTCCGCTCCGTCGTAGCCCTCTTCCAGAAGGCGACGGATGCCGGGGACGTGGGCGGCGCCGACCACGGCGAGGATTTTCCGCCCGGGGCAATGGCGGATTTGGTAGGCCATGTAGCGGTCGCGCTCGTCGACCAGGATCGTTTTCACCGAGGGCAGGGCCTCCCCCATTTCATTCAGCATGGCGGAAAGGGTATCGGTTTCCCGCAGGCGTTTGAGGGCCTCTTCGTCGATCTCCTGTTTTTCGAAAAATCCAGCCAGAAAGGTCGCCAGCAGGGTGAGCTTTTTCCACAGACCGGTTTTTCTCCAGGCCCGCAACAGGGTGGTGCGGATGTCGCGGTCGATCAGCTCCAGCCTGATCCCTTCCCGTGCGGCGGTCTCAGCTGCGGCGGCCATTTCCGCCCCTGGTTTGACGCCCGTCTGCAGCCCCAACCGTTTCTGGAAAGAGGCAAGGGCCAGGTTGACCATGAGATAGGGGAGCTGTCCTTTTTTGATGACCTGGATGATGTTCAGCGACTGCCAGCGGCTGTTTTCCCGCAGGGACTGGAAGCGCTGATGATCGAGTTCGATGCAGACGGCATCGGGGGCTTCGAGAGGAATCAGGCGACGGACTTCATCCACCGATTCCTGGGAGATGTGGGCGGTGCCGAGGAGGATGATTTCCCGGCCGTCCAGAAAGATACTCTTTGCTGCCGTGGGTTCCGGATTGTCCATAGGAATGGGCGTCTTTTTGTAGGGAATAGATCGCTGCCGGGAGGGTGTTCTTCAGCCGGAAAACAGTCCATGCAATGAAAAAAGGCATCGATGGGATGCCTTTTTTGCTTGAGCTCTCCACTCCTACCGTGGGCAGTTGGCCTCACATCGAAGACCAACAAGGGGGGACCTCTTGTACCGGCATCAGGCTTCCCGTTCCATGACGGGCCTGCTCACAACCGACCTGAAGAGAGCCCTATCTTAAGATATTCCGTGTGGGCATCGCGCCTCACGAGCAGGGCAGAGAGCATCTCTGTCATTTTCAGTATAGGGCAAGAGGAAGATCGTTACAAGAGGCATGTGGAAGAAATTTAAAAGGCTGTTTGGAAATGACCAGCACCTTTTCCGAGTCTTTCCTTCGACAAGTTTTTTCGTTTCCATTAAAATAGCCTTTGTCGGGAGGGTTTTGGCTATGGTCCGTGCAGCCGGAAAAGAGGATGGCAACCTTAAATTCGCCGTGCCGCTGGCCGATGGCTTGACGGTTGAAGCGGTCTTTTACGGCAGTGGCACCCTCTGTGTTTCCACCCAGGCGGGATGCGCCCTCGGTTGCCCTTTCTGCGCCTCGGGCCGGAAAGGCTTTTTCCGGAACCTGCATTTTTCTGAAATGATTTCCCAGCTTGCCGGTGCCGGCCGCGACGGCTGCCGGGTGCGGAGGATTACCCTCTCCGGCATCGGCGAACCCCTGCTGAACTGGGAAAATGTCCAGGCCTTCCTGACCTTTTGCCGTCGACAGGAGCTTCCCGTTTCGGTGACCACGGTTGGCCGGCCGCTCCCCCTTCTGCAGGAAATGCTCAACATGGATCATAACGGGGTGATGGTTTCCATCCATGCGGGCACCGCGGCAACCCATCGGCGGCTGATCCCCCGCGGTCCGGACTTCAACGATCTGTGGCGAATGCTGAACCGGTGTGTGCCGCAGATGTCGCGGCGGCGCCGGCGGCAGATCGGCATCAACTACCTGCTCCTGGAGGGGATCAACGACCACCCCGCGGAGATCCGCCAACTGGCCTCGCGGATGGAGTCCCTTCCCGAGGCGACGCTGCACCTTCTGGAATGCAACCCGATGCCGGATCGCCCCTTCCGGTCCCCCGGCGGCGAAGCCCGCCAGGAGATTTTCGACTATCTCGCTTCGCGCCTGACCAACGTGAGGCGCGGCAACCGTTGGCGGAAACAGGCCGAAGGCGGGTGCGGAACCCTGCTGGCCGCCGGCCCCCGGGCATCCGTTCCCGCCGCTTGTGAAGAAAGGAACCACCTGTTATGAGCGACCTTCTTGCCGACAACCCGCTGGCCCGCTTTTCCCGGGGCTTTTTCTATCCCTTTCGGGCCGGCCGCTACCTGGTCGGGCACCCGCGCCTGTGGAAATTCGTTCTCGTTCCCCTGCTGATCAACATCGTCGTTTTTTCTTCCCTGATTTATCTGGGATTCCTGTTTTTCGATGCCTACGTCCTGCAGATGGTGCCCAGCGGCGAGGCCTGGTACTGGCTCATTCTCTACTATACCCTGTGGGCGCTGGCCGCGGCGGTGACCGGGATGCTGGTTTTTTTCACCTTTACCGTGGTCGGCAACCTGGTCGCGTCTCCTTTCAACGATCTGCTGTCGGAAAAGACCGAAGAGATGATCGTCGGCACGCCGGCGAGGGAGCACTTTTCCTGGGCCGGCTTCTGGGCCGACGGCA
>Ga0123333_10005903_pt1 | contig 10899 bp, 10 predicted proteins | sample BioC12SIPDNA_3_FD_89957 | JGI IMG/M metagenome (GOLD analysis project Ga0123333, IMG submission 89957) | Anaerobic biogas reactor microbial communites from Washington, USA - Biogas_R2_B C12 SIP DNA | ecosystem: Engineered > Bioreactor > Anaerobic > Unclassified | place: Washington, USA...
ACCGTGAAGCCCTTGCCCTGGTCGCCGGCCTTGGCCGCCTCGATAGAGGCGTTCACGGAGAGTAGGTTGGACTGCTCGGCGATGTCGTTCACGGTGTTGATGATGTCGCCCACAGCCTGGGTCTGGTCGCTCAGGCGGTTGATGGTCTCGGTGACCACGGCCATCTGGCTCTGAATGCGTTCGAAGGCGGCCATGGTCTCTTCCACGGTGGCCCTCTCGGCGCCGGCCGCGTCGGCCACGTTCTGGGAGCTGTCGGCCACCTGGGAGGCCTTCTCGTGGGCCAACTGGGCCGTCTGCTTGACCTCCTCCACGGTGGCCGTGGTCTCGTTGGTGGCGGTGGCCGTCTGAGCGGTGCTGGCGGCCACCTGGGAGGCCACGGCCAGGAGCTCGGCGGCCGAGGTGCTGAGACTGCTGACGGCTTCCCCGAGCTGGCTGCGGACCTTGCGACTGGTCCGCACGGCGAGCCCGATGCCCAGCACCACGCCGACGGCGAGCAGGACTCCCATGATTATGACGACCATGCTCACCTGGCCGGCGAGATCCTTCACGTCGGCCCGCTGCCACGCCTGCACCTCAGCGAGATAGGCGCTGGCCGTCTCGCCCAGGCTGATGGCCAGAGGCTGGACCTTCGAGCTGACGTCGATGAGCGCCTGCTGAGGATCGGTGTTGGACAGGGTCAGCGCCGCGCTCAGAGCGAGGTCGCACTCGTCAAAGGATGATTGCAGGGCGCTCACGGTCGAGGCGCCCCCGGATGTGTCGGTGCCCGCCAACTCGGTCAGGGAGTTCAGGGCCTCCGTCGCCTGGGCCCGCGCCGCCCAACGGGACGACTCGAACTCGGCGCGCGTGACCTTGTCCGGCGCGGAGACGGCCGCGGCGCCGTAGATGAACATGTGGGCTGACGTCTCTGACAGGGTGGCGGCGGCCTCCGCGCGGGTGACCACGTCGTCGTATTCCTTGTTCCAGGATCCGGCCTGGAGGGCCATGACCAACCCCACGACCCCCATCACTATCATCAGAATGAGAAGGATGAGAACCGTGAGATTGATCCGTCGAGTGATAGTCATCTGCGCTGCCCTTTCTACAAATCCATTGACCCATTCGGTGAGGACCGCGGTCCTCCACACACGCACAGCAAAGCTCACTCCCCCACGTGGAATTCCGGCGCGAGACCGCCGGACAGGGCAGCGCTCCCCCAATCAGAGTGCTCCGAGCGTTAATATCGCCAGAAACCCACGGAGACTTTATAGTGCTGAAGCACGTTTCTCGTCCGTCCGGAGCGCGGGAGACGGTCGCCGGGTCGCGCGGCCCGGACCCGGCGGGGGTCGGCGATGGCCCGGCGGTGGCCGGCGGTTGCCCGACGGTGGCCGTTCAGGTATAACCGTGACGGACGCACAGACAAGGAGGTAGCCGAAGTGAGCAACACCGTCGCCAGAGCCCTGGCCGATAGAAGGTCCATCCGCGGGTACACATCAGAGCCTGTGCCCGACGACCTGGTGCGCGAGATCCTCACCGAGGCCCGCTGGGCGCCCTCGGCCACCAACACCCAGACCACGTACGTCTACGTCCTCACCGGCGACGCGTTGGAGAGCTTCAAAACCGACCTGCGCGCCAATGCCGAAGCACAGGTGCCCGAAGCCTCCGACCTGGGCCCGCGGGTGCCGCTGCCGCCACTCTTCCAGGCCCGCCAGGACGAGCTCTTCAAGACGAGGGCCTCCTTCGTCGCCGCCGAGGAGGCCAGGCTCGGCATCGAGCCCCAGACCCCGCCGGCGCCACCCATGGTGGCCGCCGCCGGTCTTTGGGGAGCGCCCGTCCTCTTGGTGCTGGCCATCCCCCGCGACATCGGCCTCCCCTACGGCTGCTTCGACGCCGGGGCGTTCGCGCAGTCCATCGCGCTCGCGGCGCATGCCCGCGGCCTGGGCACCTGCATCAACGGCTCCAACGTCCGCTACCCCGACCTCCTGCGCAGGCAGATCCCCGACACGGACGACAAGCTCTTCGTGATCGCCATCACCCTCGGCTATCCCGACTGGGACGCTCCCCTCAACCACTTCCCGCGCACCCGCCTGGACGTGGACGAGTACGCGACGTTCGTGAGATAGGGGATGGCGGCTACTGACGCAGCGGCGCGGGGCGAGGCCGGCAGAGTGCCGCCCGGCGGCGGAGCGGCGGCCGCAGGAGCGGCGCCGGGCGGAGCAGCGGCCGGCGGGTCCGTGGTTCGGACCGCCCTCGTGCTCTACTGGTCGCACAGCGGCAACACGGAGAAGGTGGCCCGCAGTATCCGGGCGGGGCTGGAGACCGCGGGACTGAACGTCACCGTGGCGCGGATCGGGCGGGTCGGGGCCGGCGCGGACGCCGATACCGGCGCCGCTGAGAATGACGCAGCCGCGAGGGCCGGCGTCCCGAGGGCCGGCGTCCCGAGGGCCGGCGCCGCCGTGGCTGTCGACGCCGCCGTGGCTGCCGACGCCGCCGTGGCTGCCGACGCCGCAGACCTGGATCTCTTCGCCTACGACCTGGTCTGTCTCGGCTTCCCCTCCTACCAGTGGCACCCGCCCAAACCGGTGGACGACTACCTGAAGACGAAGTTCGCCGCCTACCGCAAGGAGGATCGGATCCTCCCGTGCGCTCCCCAGTTACCGGGCAAGAATGCGCTCATCTTCTGCACCTACTCGGGACCACACACGGGCATCAGAGAGGCCGTACCGGCCGGCAAGTACGCGGGGCAGTTCTTCGAACACCTGGGTTTCGCCGTGGTCGACGAGTGGTACGTCCTGGCCGAGTTCCACGGCAACGAGGTGCTCAGCACGACCGGACACATGGGCGACGTCAGGGGGCTGCCCAGCGAGCAAGACCTGGCCCGCATCCAGGACCAGGCCCGGCTGCTGGCGGGGCGGCTGTAGACGGGGCGGCTGTAGGCAGGGCGACCGTCATGGTCGCCGTGGCGAACGGCTCGGAACTCCTCCCTCTCACGTCCGTGATCTCCATCGCCAGCGAGCCCAGGCTGAGCGGTTCGCCGGTCTTGACCGCCTCGGTGTTGAGTTGGATGCGGACGGAGGTGTCATAGGTGGACGCCTCATCGGCTTCCTCATCCGCCATGCGGAAATCGATGTGATCGGTGCCGCCGGAATGAGCCACCGCCTGCTCGCGGGACCCGGTCAGACTTGGCGGAAAGCCCCGGCTTCCCCGGATGTCGTTGGTCTCGATGATCACCGCCGGTACGCCGATCTGTCCCTGCGGCACGTAGCTCAGACCCACCTGCGTGCCCTTGTCGCTCTCGAGCACCCTGACACCCGAGAGGGTGAGACCATGAGCACCATCCGGTAGCCCCCACACCGGGAAGTCCAGCTTCGCCACCTTCTCCATACTCGCGACGATCGTGGCCGCCGCCAGGTCGATCAGAGACTGAGGGCTCAGTCGAGATTCCAACTCCGCTGTGAGCGGCACGAGCCGGTACTCGTAGAGGTGGTAGACCCAGGCGTCGCCCGGAGACCCGATCAGCCATTCCTCGCGCAACCGCAGCCCGCTGGAGCTTTCGACGTAGACGAGGCCGAAGTCGGCAGACCGTTCGTGACCACGCGGGATGTTGAGGTCCACTCGATACACGTCGACTTCGGCCCCCTTCAGCGTTTGGCGGCCGAGGCGGACGGTGTCGGTCGTGTCCCACCCGCCGGATTCGTCCATCTGGGCATCCGCCGGCACTGGGTTGCCGCGGAGCTCGCCCGAGTAGCCGTCGTACGAGATGTCCTGCCCGTCGGCTCGGACCCCTGAGAAAAGGATGGTGGCAGTGTCGGCGACGGCGGCCGTTGTGCTCGGGCCCCCAAGGACGGAGCTCGGATCGCCGAAAGTGTCCCACCTCAGGCGGTCGTTCTCGAAGTCGTACCAGCGCCGCGAGTGAGGCTCGCTCCCGTCCGACCGGGCGACCCAGTGGGTCATCTCGAGTACGTAGCCCGCGGAGACTCCCGATGACACTGGAGGGAGTTCGGCGGGCCCCGGCTCGGTGGTCACATCGATCAGCGCCGTGTCGAGAGCGCTGGGGATCACGTCCTGCTGCCCGTCGCACCCAAGCACGCCGAGGACGACGACCCCGCAGGCCAGCACAACAAGCACCTTCATCGATCGCAGCCGCATCAGGCGAATCCCCCCGATCAACCGCCTGCAGGACAACGCGCGAAAGGATATACCAGATGGCGGCTGGGCGCCGTCAGTCTTCCGGCCCTAACCGGAACCACCGTGACCAAACCGTTACTCGATCGATACCGACCCTCCATCGACGGCGCGCACGATGTGGAGAGGGGTCGGAGAGGGCCGCCCCGATGACCTGCCACGAGGAGGCGCCGAGGAATGCGGAAGTCAGTGTGTGCAGTCTTACTCCTCGCGACCGTGCTGCCGGTAGCCTCAGGCTGTAGCGGCCCTCGTACGTCCCCCACGACTGTCGCCACGGTTGCCCCCACGACTGTCGCCACGGCTGCCCCCACGACTGTCGCCACGGCTGCCCCCACGACTGTCCCCACAGCCGGCAGCCACCAGGACGGGACAAGCCCTTCCGGCGACCAAGTGACGCGGTCCGAATGGGCAAGGATGCTCTGCCTGGCGCTGCGACTCCCCGTGGTGGAGGGTGCCTTCCCCTGCCCGTTCTCCGATGTGGAGACCCCCGATGACGACCTGTTCCCGGACGACTTCGTCACCATCGCGGCCGCCAACCAGTTCGTCGGCGGCGGGCCGGGCGGCGTGTTCCGGCCGTCGGCGGGCGTGAGCCGCGCCGCGGCCCTCGACCAGGTCGTACGCGGGCTGAAGGCAAGCTGGCCTGACCTGCTCGACGCTTCCACCGAGGCGGTCTTGACGGAGGGTCTGCGGGCTGCCGCCCCGGACTCCACGGGACTGATGGCGAAGGACGAAGCGGCACGGATCGTCCAGAACCTGACGGAGCTCACGAAGGACCGCGATCTCGAGAACCGCTACCGGCCGGTGCTGCACCCCTATCACAACCGCTGCTACCAGCGCCTTGGATTCGCGTCTGGAGTCACCCGTCTCGTGCTGGATGCGTACGACGCCGTCACCACGCGTCCGTTCCCTGCGAGCGTCCCCGCCTACTGCGCGCCTCTCAGACCGGTCCCGGCCGGCACCGACCTTCTCTTCCAGACCTACATCTCGCCGGACCAGTTCCCCCCGGACATGGAAGCGACCCCGAGCTGGCAGGACCCCGCCATGGAGGAACTCCTCGACCGGCGGCGCGACCCGAACAACCCGAAGCCTCCCCCTCTCCACAACGAAAGCGTGGTGCTTCCCCTGGTCCGCTCCTTCCTGCACGAGCACCACCTGTGGCAGACGGACCTCGACAAAGGCGAGGCGGCGTGGGGACAGACCGCGGTGATCGATGGAGTCGACCGAGCCGTCACGGTCGCAGTGACCTACAACCAGACCGGAGTGGCCGGAGACGGGACGCTCCCCGGGCAGTTGCGCGGGGACGTGACAGCCGGCGATCGTCTGGTCAGTCTGGAGTGGGCGCTCATCGATCCACAGGTCATCGGGCAGGTGCCTTTGCGCTCCAGCGCCGAGATCCTGGCCGACACCCAGGCCTGGCTCGACGGAGACGTCGAGTGGGACCGCTGGCCCTCTCCCGAGGGGCCTCGTCTGCGACTGGCCGTGACCGGGGTGCTCCTCGACTACGAGCGCATCAGATTCCCGGCCGCCAACGACCCGGTGGCGCTCACCCTCATACCCGTCTACCGCTTCCAGGTGCAGGTGACGGAGCCCGCGAGCCATCGCGGAGCCACCGGCACGTGGACGGTATGCGCGGCCGCCGGCGCCCTGCTTTCCAGATGAAGCACGCCGGCGCGGCTTGACAGCCGGCCGGCGGCGGGCAAGGATGGGCACCAAGGCGAGAACTCCCGCTCCAGAAAGGACCGGACCCTATGGCCAAGGTGCCTCCAGAGAAACCGCTGTCGCGAGAGCAGATCCATAGGAAGGTGAGATTCTTCCGCTTCATGGCGTCCGTCCTCGGCCGCCGGATGATGGGAGCCGGCAGGCCGTTCGGCAGGGAGATGTTCTTCAACACGAAGGCCGGCAGGGTGCGGGTGCTCGCTTACGACCTCGAGAAGACCGAGGGGCTGCCCCTGTACATCAACATCCACGGAGGCGGTTTCGTCCTCGGCCATCCTGAGATGGAAGACCGCTTCATGCCCGCCATCGCCCAGAAGTCCGGGGTGAAGATCCTCAGCGTCGACTACAGCCTGGCGCCGGAGGCCATGTTTCCGGCGGCCCTCAACGAGTGCTACGCGGTGGTCGAGTACGCGAAGGCCCACGCGGTCGAGCTGGGCATCGACCCGGACAATATCGCCATCGGGGGCCAGAGCGCGGGCGGCAACCTGAGCGCCGGCGTCTGCCTGCTCGACGCCGAACGCCAGGAGCTCGGCCTCAAGGCCCTGGTGCTGGACTATCCCCCGCTCGACATCCATACCGACCCGTATCTGAAGCCCCGGCCCAAGAAGGCGCTGTCCCCGCGCATGTCGGCGTGTACGACCAGGCCTACGCCGGCACGCGCGTGGCGGCCAAGAACCCCCTCATCTCCCCCTACTACGCCACTGTGGAGCAGGTGAGGTCGTTCCCGCCCACCTTGGTCATCACCGCCGGCCAGGACTCGCTGGCGCCGGAGGCCGAGGCCTTCAAGGACAAGCTGATGGAGGCGGGGGTGGCGGTAACCTTCCGGCGCTTCGAAGGAGCCCGGCACGGTTTCAACCTCATGGACGAGCCGGGGGCCGCGGAGTCCTGGCAGATGATCGTCGACCACCTCAACCGTTACCTGGAACACCGGGAGTAGGCGCTGCCGAGAAACGGCTGACCGCGGGGGCCAAAACAAGGTGGGCGGCTGCCTTCACGCGCCGCGTCGGACGCGGCGAGGCCTATCGCTCGAGGCTCTCCACGGTCCGCCGGAAGGCCTCGTCGGCCGGCACGATGGGCGCATAGCCGAGGTCGCACCTGGCCTTGTCGTCGCGGTAGGTGTGATCGACGCAGGTCTGGACGACGGCGAAGCGGTTGAAGTTGGAGCGCGGCGCCAGCCGCTCCACGACCGTCGCGAGCGCGTAGGCCACCGGGTAGGGGACACGGCGCCGGGGCGCCGGCAGGCCCAGGGCCCCCAGGTAGGGGTCCATGAAGTCGAAGAAGTTGCGCGCCGGATAGTGATCGCCTATGAAGTAGACCTGCCCGGCCGCCTTGGACCCCGGGAAGAGATGCTCTGCCGCCACCAGATGGGCGTAGGCCACGTTCTCGGAGTAGGCGTGGCTGAAGCGGGCGCTGCCGTCCCCGAGCCGGAACCTGTTGCCTTTGCGGGCCATTGCTAGGACGCCGGCCAGGTGGTACCTGTCGCGGGGCCCGTACATCCCCACCGGGCGTAGCGCGCAGACGGCCAGGTCGGGCCCGTCGGCGGCCAGCACCATCTGCTCGGCTTCGATCTTGGTGCGGCAGTAGGGGTCGCGGGGCATGCGCTTGGGATAGGGGAGTGACTCGTCGCCGTAGACGACCGGCTTGCGGCCGTCGACCACCACGTCGATGGTGCTGGTGTAGACGAGCCTCTCGATGCCGAGCTCCCGGCAGACGTCGAGCACGTGGCGGTTGCCCCGCACGTTGACCTCGTCGTAGACACGGGCCGGAGTGCGAGGGTCCCAGACGGCGGCGGCCGTCTGGAAGACCACCTCGGCGCCGGAACAGGCGGCGGCGACATCCGCTCGCGAGCGGATGTCGCCCCGAACGGCCTCGCAGATCGGTTCCGGCAGGTCTTCGAGGTCCAGGATGCGCACCTGCTTGCCGGCGGCGAGCAACTGCTTGACCATCTCGAAGCCCAACATGCCCGCGCCGCCGATAACCGTGCAGCGCCGGTAGCCCAGGGTGGCCCGGGCGGCGCCGGCCGGCACGGCGCCGCCCGGGTCTGCGCCGCTCACCGGGGAGCCTCTCTTTTCGGGCGGGGGTGTCTCACCGTGACCGCTCTCACGGGGCATGCGGTGACGCACTCCCCGCAGCCGGAGCACAGCGACGGCCAGAGAGCCGTGACGCGCCATTTTTGAGGATCGAAGCGGTCGGGCTCAGCGGCGCCCACCGTCTCATGCAGCAGGAACACGGCGGGACGGCAGACCCGCAGGCAGACGCCGCACTCCCGGGGGTCCACCCCCACTCCGTCGCCGCAGCGGGTGTAGTCGATGGTGATGCGGGTGCGTCGCACGGCAGGTCTTCGGCACTCGGGACGGACGGGGGCCGGCGGTCGCCGCGCCGCTAGTACCTGCCCGCCATGGCCGGAATGTGGTCACGCGGCACCAGATGGAGGGCGTCCGTAGAGCAGGCGTGGCGGCACACCCCGCAACCGTAGCACTTCTCGAGGTCCACCACGGGATGATCGAGAAGCGGGTCCATACGCAGCGCGCCGAACGGGCATCTCTGCACACAAGCGCCGCAGCCGTGACAGACCGCCTCGTTCAACTGGATGAGATATTCGGCCTTGTAGATCGACTGGATGCCGAAGTCCACCCGAGGCCGGATGCCCGCGCATTCGGGCGTCTCGCAGGAGCAGAGGTTGTTGATGTAGGGATAGGGCCCGTACCAGATGGTCCCGATGTAGCCCTTGGCGTTGTGCTCCCTGAAGCGGGCGACGGCCTCGTCGCGGGTGAGGTGGTACTTCTCCTTCTCAGGAACGAAGCGGGGTAGCTTGTCGATGATCTCCGACATCACCCCGAAGTTGATGCAGCACGACTCCTTGACGCCCCGGGTCATATAGCGGCACATGCAGTTCTTCTCGATGATGGGCTCGCAGGCGCAGTGCCTGAGGATGGCCTCGCCATCCTCGACGGGGACCACCTGGCCGATGTGCCCGTCGGGCCGGAAGGGGTTGGAGGGGACCTTGGTGCTGTGGAGCATGCGCTCCGTGAGTCTCTTCACCACCCGGCCGATGATCGGCATCCGGAACGTGTAGTCCATACCGGCCGGACTGACGCCGGCCACCTTGCGCACCGAGATCTGCTCGAAGTTGGTGTACTGCTCGAGCAGGAACTCGCGGAGGTTGTATTTCTCGACTATCTCTTCGGAGTAGTGGGCGGCGTTGAGGTACCACCTGCCTCCGGCGCCGTGCTCCATGCAGTGGTCGCACATGACGGACATGATGACGGATGGATGGGGGCCGGCGCAAGTCCCGAACGGCGGATGTCCGGGGTGGTGAGACCGGCCTGCTGCGCCCGCAGGCTACGAAGCCGCCTGCCCCTCCGGAGCCTTCGCCTCCCCGGAGACCCGGCGCAGGCAGAGCGCGAGAAGAGCCAGGATGACCGCCGGGATGACGGCCACGGCGATGGCGGCCCTGAATCCCAGTCCCTCCGCCACCGGACCGGTCATGTACGGGAACAGCGAGGCTCCCAGCCCGGCGGCGATCTGAAAGGCCGAGAACACCACCCCCGCGTGCCAGTTGGGGAATCTGCTCGAGTAGCTGCCGATCTGCGAGACGCTCGCCGATGCGCCCAGACCGGCGAACAACATCAACGCCAGCGACGCTCCCTGGCTCGGGGCGGCCGCAGTCGCGCCCACGAACACGGCCATCACGATCGCGAACCCCACCAACATGGTCGACGGCAGGAAGCGGCGGATGAGCGTGCTCATGGCCGACCTCCCGATTAGCTGGCCGACGAAGTAGAGCGTCACCACCATGCCGGCCCAGGCTCCGCCGGCTCCGAACACGTCGACCTCGAACTTCGGCAGCCAGGTGGTGAGGATCGCTTCCGCCCCCGTGTACATGAACCCGGCCGCCATCATGGCCGCCACCAAGCGGGGATTGAAGGCGACCACCTCTCTCACGTGGCGCAGCCGCAGGTTCTCCCTCCCTGGGATATCGGCGAGCGGGAAGACGGCCAGGACGAGGGCCAGGAGCACCGCGAAGCAGGCCTCCCCCGTGAGGACCCACCTCCAGGTGACGCCCCATTGGATGAGCGCTCCCCAACACAGGGGGGTGACTATCATGGCGAACACGCAAGACAGCATGATGAGGTTGAGCGCCCACGCGGTCTTGTCCCGCACGTGCGCGGCGATCCACATGCCGGGGATGAGGCTGAACATGACGCTGGCGAAGCCGACGAAGAAGTACGCGATACAGAATGACCACAGGCCCCTGGACAGGAGTCCGGCCGCGGCCAGTCCCGCGGACAGCACCAGGGCGCCGCCGACGAGACACCACTTGACCGGCACCCGCGCCAGAAACACGTTCACCACCAGGATGCCGAGCGGGGTCCCGAGGAAGAAGGCCGTCGCCGGCACGCCCCCTTGCGCCAGAGGTATGCCGAGATCGCGAAGGATGGAATCGAGGAGCGGTCCCAAGGAGACCGCGGCCATGCCCGTGGCGAACTGGGCGAGATAGAGGGGGACGCGCGACATACTCGGCCCACTATGGACAGTCGGGCCTAAGAAAGCAAGCCGGTCGCGGCGCGCCTCCGCAACGCGTGAAGGCGGCTCGACGGCTTCTCACCGTCTGCCTGCATCGTGCCCACTACTCCGCGGGCGTCTCCCACTGATAGACCACGAAACCGGCCTTGTTGATGTAGGCGTGCTCCGTGCCGGCCTTGTTCAGCTCCACCAAGGCCAGCCCGCCCGGCAGGAACGGCTCGGCAGCGGCGAACTGCGCCGGGATGGCCAGCCTGCCCTCGCGGTCGATGTAGCCCCAGCGGTAGTCGCCGGCCCCGGCCTTCGGCTGCACGGCGGCGAGGCCCTCGGAGAAGGGCCCGGCGTCCCAGTATCGAGGCGGAATGACCAGAGACCCCGACTCGTCGATGAACCCGTATCCCACGTACCCCGCCTCGTCCTTCAGCTTGACTGAGGCGAGACCCTCGGAGAACGGGCGGGCGTCCCAGAAACGGGGCTCGATGGCGAAGGCGCCGGAGG
>Ga0123333_10005904_pt1 | contig 10898 bp, 10 predicted proteins | sample BioC12SIPDNA_3_FD_89957 | JGI IMG/M metagenome (GOLD analysis project Ga0123333, IMG submission 89957) | Anaerobic biogas reactor microbial communites from Washington, USA - Biogas_R2_B C12 SIP DNA | ecosystem: Engineered > Bioreactor > Anaerobic > Unclassified | place: Washington, USA...
ATGCCAATGCATCTCGGTCGCCGCTAGATCACGCGACAGTCGGAGGCATATCAGTCGCGCTGTGTGTGACGGCGCCGCATACAGAAACTGTCACGCCAAGCCCGAGAGGAATGCAGCGGGTGATATGACCCGAACCCTGGCTGGAGGCAGAGTGTCAAGCGGTGACAGTCTGTCTCCAGCTTCTATTGTGGGAATCAGATTTTCCGAGGTCAATGCCAGGTTCTATGAAGAAGCATCCAGGCGTACTACAGGTTAGGGAGCTTGCGGCGGAGGAACTCCACCGCATATGTGATTCTGCGAGTTTTCCGTTTGAGGTGACGGACGACCTCCCGTTCGAGCCAGGCATCATTGGGCAAGATCGGGCCATTGAGGCGCTTCGGTTTGGATTGGACATTCAGAGCCCCGGCTTCAACATCTTTGTGATGGGGCCGACCGGTTCGGGGCGTCGCTCTATCATCAGACGGATCGTCGAGGAAAGGGCCGCGGGCGAGGCCGTACCGGACGATTGGCTGTATGTCACCTCGTTCGCCGATCCAGGTAAGCCGCGGGCGATCCGGCTGCCCCCTGGAAGAGGACGCCAGCTGCGTGCCAGTATGGAGCGCTTCAGTGGGACCGTGGCGGAGCGTCTGCAGCAAGCCTTTGATACGGACCGGTATGATCACGCTCGGGAGGAGTTGGAGCAGCAGTACCGTGCGCTTGAAAGGGAGGCCTTAGCCGCGGTCGAGACCGCTTGCCGCGAGCGCGACTGCGCGTTGGTGCGCTCTCCCTCTGGGCTATACATTGCCCCTGTGTACAACGGTGAGCTGCTGTCGCCAGAAGCGATCAGCCAACTTGGCGCCGAAGAGCAGTCACGTGTTCAGCAGGCCCTCGAGTACCTCGAAGGCATGCTTGAGGATGCTCTGCGGCACTTGCGTGACCACGAGCGCCGCGTGCAGGCCGATATCGATCGCCTAGACCGTGAGGTAGCCGACTTCACGCTAGATCCCCTGCTGGATGAGTTGCGCATTACCTATGCAGACCAGCCCGAGGTTCTGGCCTTCCTTCAGGAAGTTCGTGACGATGTATTGTCAAACATCTCGGTCTTCCGTTCCGGAGAGGCCACGCGGAGCGACTTCGAGGGTGCATCGCTGCTCGATATACCAGTCAACAAGCGCTACCGCGTGAACCTGCTGGTTGACAACAGCCAACTGAGCGGGGCTCCGGTTGTCTTTGTCGAGCGCCCGGACCTGCACAGAGTCTTCGGGGCTGTTGAGTACGACGTTCACTATGGTGTCACGGTTACCGACCACACTCTGATCCGTGCAGGGGCCCTTCACCGCGCGGACGGAGGGTATCTGATCGTCGATGCAACGGCACTCCTCGATGACTACAGCGTATGGATCGGACTCAAGCACGCGCTGTCCCGACAAGAGATCGGCGTCGAGTCGCCAGACGGTCGCCGGATGGTCCGTACAGTGACACCCAGTCCAGAGCCCATTCCTTTTCACGCGAAGGTGATACTGGTTGGTCTGCCTGAGGTGTACTACACACTCTACGAACTTGACGGTGACTTTGCCAAGTACTTCAAGGTGCAGGCCGACTTTCACACTGAGGTGGACCGGACTCCTGAGACAGAAAGCGCCTATGTGAGGTTCATCCGTATCCTGTGCCAGCGCGAGGAGCTGTTGCCGTTCACGGCAGAGGCTGCCGCGCGCGTTGTGGAGTTTGGCTCCCGGTGGGTTGAGCACCAGGATCGCTTAAGCGCCCAGTTCGGACACGTCGCGGATCTGGTGCGCGAGGCGCACTATTGGGCGAAGCAGAGCGGACGGACGGTGGTGGGGCGCGACGACGTCATCACGGCGCTACGACAGCAGCGCCGGCGTGTGGGGCTGCTGGAAGAGATCTCACTGCGCGCCATCCTGGAGGACCGTCTCGTTGTCGCCACGGAAGGCGCCGCGATTGGGCAGGTGAATGCCCTGACTGTCGTCACGTATGGCAGTTGCACCTACGGCGTCCCCAGCCGCGTGACTGCGCGTGCATATGTGGGACGGGGCAGCGTCATTGACATCCATCGGGAGATCGATCTCGGCGGTCCCATCCATAGCAAGGGGGTCTTGACGCTCATGGGTTACTTTGGCGGACAGTACGGCACCTCGCGTGCGCTGTCGATGGAGGCCAGCTTGAGTTTCGAGCAGGTGTACGAAGACATCGAAGGGGACAGCGCCTCGTGCGCCGAGTTGTATGCTCTGATCTCGGCAGTGTCTCAGATTCCGTTGCGCCAGGATCTGGCGGTCACCGGCGCCGTCGATCAGTCGGGCCGGGTTATGGCGATTGGCGGGGTCAACGAGAAGATCGAGGGCTACTTCGAGATCTGCAAAGCCCGAGGACTGACGGGCTCTCAGGGCGTGATCATACCCCGAGCCAACATGCGCAATCTGATGCTGGAGGAGCAGGTCATTGAGACGGTACGCCAGGGCCTGTTCCACATCTATCCAGTCGCTTCCGTTGACGAGGGTCTGGCCCTCCTCACGGGTCAACCTGTTGGCGAGCCCGACGCCAGCGGCCGGTTCGCTCCTGAGTCTGTCCATGGGCGGGTAGCAGCGCGGCTAGAGGCATTCGCCAAGAGCGATGACGAGCGTTCGGTTTCATAAAATGAGGGTCGCAACCGTTTCCTGAGCGTTGGGGAAGAGGGGGGACCGATGGCTAACTTGCTGCAGAACCCGGGGTTCGAGGGTGGTTGGACACGCAAGACGTACACGGGCCAGGAGTTCGGGGAGATCTTCGTTCCGGAAGATTGGGTCGCTTTCTGGAAAGAAGGCCCACCCGTACCTCACGACCCGAGCAACACGAATGGCTACGGGCGTCCCGAGATGCATGTGATCAACCGCGAGGCTCCGTTCCTCGATCCGCCCCGTGTTCGCAGCAGCAATCGCGCTCTCAAGTTCTTTACCTTCTACCGTATTCACGACGCTGGTGTATTCCAGCAGGTGGCAAACATCGAGCCTGGAATGCGCTTACGCGCGACGGGATGGGCTCACGCGTGGTCGAGCACTCAGGACAACCCCCGGGCGAGTGAGGGGGTGGGTGATCAGCCGTTCTTCGTCCGCGTTGCCGACTACGGGAATGACGATGGGGTACGCAATTTCGTCTTCCGGGTCGGGCTAGACCCTCGTGGGGGCACGAATCCATGGTCCACGAGCGTGGTTTGGGGGGAGGGGGCACATATCTACAACGGCTTTGCCCAGATTCCGCCGCTTGAGGCTGTCGCGCAGTCGACAACCGTCACGGTCTTCGTCCGCAGCTCGGTGCTTTGGCCGTTCAAGCATTGCGACGCCTACCTCGACGATATGTTACTGGTACCCGTCGCTACCCCTGCAGCTCCCATTGAGATCTCGATCACGCCGCAGCGCGTGGTTGCGGGTGAGCCCTTTGAGGTGTCCGTTACAGGGGGCGCAAGCCCACAGACTCTGTCGATCAAGGTGGCAGGCGATGCGGTGTTCCAGAAGGAGACGCTCATTTCCGACTGTGCGGCGACCTGCCGGTGTGTCGCCCTAGAGCCGGGAGCTTACGAAGTGCGGGTGTCGGCTGTGGGGGAGGGGACCAAGCAGGTGCCTCTCAAGGTGCACCCACGTCCGGCGCAACCTGGTCCTGGACTGGTGCCTCCGCGCGAACCCTATGAGCGAACATACCTTCTGCTACCGCCTGGGGCTGGCGACCCGTGGTTGGAGGCAGTGCTGGCGAGTGGTGTTTGGGAGCGCCATCGCTGGACTATTGGGGGCAGCGCGGACGATGCTGGTATGGGCCCGGCAGGTCGCCGGGTGATTGCAGTGAATCCCGAGCTTTGGCCCGGCGACTTGCACGTGTTCTTTGCCCAATATTACCCGGGTTTGACGTACCAAGTTGTCCGCGTTGCCACGCCCGAGGCCCTGCAGGAGGCCCTGAGTCATCTCGATTGAGGTGAGCAGGGACGGTGAGGCTCAACAGCCGACCGACAGCGCCAGGGCCATACGTGGCTCTGACCGGGACCGAGCCTGTCAGGCAGCCAGAACCTCAACGCCCTTGATGGCGTAGTAGAAAGCCAAGGACTCGTTCATACCACCCTTGATGCGGCGAGAGACCTGATCCATCACGTCGATGAACATCAATCCTTCGCCATCCCGGGAGCAGATGATCCCCAAGCGTAGCCGCTTGCCTGAGTTCTCGATACCCCACTGACCGTTGAAGCGCCGACGGATGGTTTCCCCCAAGAAAGCGCCCCAGACGGTGCGGATTTCCTGCGATGGCTCGGAGAACTGGCGAATGTGACGTTCGATCCACTCATCCAGCGTCTGGAGACCCACCGCGTTGTAATCGACTTCGATCCCGGAATAGCGACTGAGCCCGACCTTAGCCCGTTCAGCCAGATCGGTAAGTTGTTGGGATCTCGGGGGCGGGATGAACTGCATCGAGCGCTTCGCCATACCAACCTCTTTCTTACCCCTACGATTATAGCATAGACGCGATGCCAACACAATGCGCGCCTCGATCTGCGCTTTCAACAGAGAGGCTTTCTTGCTATAATGGCGTGTACTAGAAGGGTGATCCAGGAGTGAATCCGTATGGAGATCAGGTGGTATGGCCTCGGCTGCTTCCGGCTCAGCGAACGCGGGTATCCGGTCGTTGTGACCGATCCCTTCAGCGAAGACGAAGCGGGACTCTCCTTGCCGCGTGGTGGGGTCGATGTAGTCACGTCCAGTGCATTGATCGATGATTACAGGAGCGCTAGTTGGCCGGGGCTGCGAGGTGTCACCAGAACTGTGGCGAGCCCCGGCGAATACGAGATCGGCGGCACCTTCATCACGAGCGTTGCTGCCACCGGCAGTGAGGAGCCGGGCTCCATAGTCTCCGACAGTGTGGTACACGCCATCAACTACGACGGCGTCGTTGTCTGTCATCTTGGAGCACTGACCCGCACTCCGACGCAGTCGCAGGTAGAGGCGATCGGACGGGTGGATGTTTTGCTGATCCCTGTAGGCATACCCGGCACGAGCCCGGCGGTTACGTCCGAGACGATCAGCCTTATCGAGCCAGACATCGTGGTGCCGATGCACTACGAGGTGCCCGGGCTGAAGCTAGACCGCCTTCCCGTGACGGGATTCCTGAAGGAGATGGGAATCGCGCAGCCAACCCTGGTGCCGGTGCTCAAGGTGACTGCTGGCTCCAAACCTGAGGAGATCCAGATCATCCTTCTGGAACCACAGTAAGATTGCCTGGAGTGTATGATGCCAAGACGCGGAGCTGTGGTCATAGCGGTGTTGCTGGTATCGATCGTTGCGTTGACCGTGGGTGTCTCATGCGGACGACAGGCGCCGGCCGATGTCGAGGTCGAGCCGACTGCGGGTCTAGAGGCAATACAGGCGCAACTTGAGGCCGGTGACTTCGAAGGCGCCGAGGCTGAGCTGACTGCTCGGCTGGAGGCTGATGATACAAACGCCGAGTTGCACTTCCAGTTGGGTCTGACGCACTTCAAGTTGGGCGAATATGAACTGGCACGCGAGGCATTCGAACGATCGTTGGCGCTCGACCCGGTGCGGGCTGCTGCGGTGCACCACAACTTGGGGGTCCTGGCCTACCAAACAGGTGATCTATCCACAGCGCTGAACGAGTTTCAGGCTGCGCTCGAGGCCGATCCTGACGATGCGGACACCCATTACCAGTTGGGCGCTACCTACCTGGTGCTGGCCTTTCCTTTGGAGGCCACGCTGCCTGATCCCGATCTGATTGCTGAGGCGCAGGCGGAGTTTGGCCGCGCTCTGGAGATCGCTCCGGGCAAGCCCGAGGCGCTGGTGGGCCTGGCCAACGCTCACATGCTGTTGAGCGATTACGACCGGGCTATACCGTTGTTGGAGGACGTTCTGGATGGCAGCCCCGACATGCGCGAGGCACTATTCGCCCTGGGTAACGCCTATGCCGCGGTCGGCGAAACGGAGAAGTGTGTTGCGACGTTCGAGCGCTTCCTGGCGACGAATCCGCCCGCAGTGTGGGCCCAGCAAGCTGAGGAGATCCTGGCGCAGATCGCCGGTGAGTAACCGGTCATCAGAACGACGGTTAGCGACGTGGGCCCGTCGTGCCGGAGGACAGTGGCGTTCAGGGGTGACGCAAAGGCCATCAGTCATGGGAAACGGAGTTGAAGCGTGAGCCTACCGACCAAACTCATCCTGACCTGGAATATCGCGCCCGGACAAGAAGAGGCATGCTTTGCGTTCATTACTCAGGAGCTGCCAGCAGCGATGCAGGAAGGCGGGCTGGAACTGACAGACGCTTGGTTCACGGCCTTCGGCGACTGGCCACAGATCCGGATCGCGTTCGTCAGCACGGATCTCAAGGTCCTGGAGGGTTTTCTCTCTTCCGAGGACTGGCAGAAGCTGAAGAAGACGTTGCTGCCCTACACCAGTGACTATCACGAGAAGGTGGTGCAGGCCAAGGGGGGCTTCCAGTTCTAGCCAGCGCTCGGCGATGTGGCTATTCTAGGGGCAGGGGGATCTGAGCACCTCTCTGCTCCACGATGGGGTCGAGTCCCAGGTAGACCTCGATGTCTGAGCGTTGCTTCACTTCGACGCTCATCCGGCGCAGATGCCGGAACTTCACGAAGGTCCAGCGATCTTGTGTGGCAATGGCCCTCAGACGCGGGTCGCGCTTCAGCTTCAGAGCCACCAGCGCAGCGCGCCCACCCGGCAGAACGAGGCAGGGCCGTCCACTGCCCGTTGGAGGCGCTTTGAGCAGATGCGGGCCCAGGAGCGCGGTCGCGGTACACCGGAAGGTGTAGAGCGGGCGGTCCCCGTCTTGCCACGTAATGTCACGGTTGAGGCGTCTACTCACGCCGAAGCCGATGCTCTCCCCCAGTTTCACCAGTTGTTCGCGCACTTCTGCTATCTCTGTGCGACGGAGCAAGGGGTCGTCCTCTGCACGCAGTGATACCTGACCATTCGGCCCAACTTCACTGTAGGCAGTGATGCACGCGGTGACAAGCGGTTGATCGGGTGACAGAGGGCCGCTGAACCTGGCATATACCGCTGCCAGGAGATCATCAAATCGCATCTCCCTCTCCGCGACCAGGAGCCGGCGTACGTACGCCTCGACACGATCGCCCAAAGGGGGGTGAGGTTTCTTTGGGGAGCTGAGCCAGAGAAGACTGTCAGGTGGCGCACCCAGCCTTGCGACGAGGCTCCCGGGCTCGTCGGGATCGATAAGCACGAGGTCGGGGTCCTGTGACTCGAGAATGCAGGCAGCTTCTAGGCGGGCGCGGGCCATAGGTTCGCCACGACGAGATAGGATGCGTCGGCACGTCTCCGGGCCTGCGGCGCTCGCCCGGGGAAGCCCAGGACCAGGGCGAGCTTCGGCGTGGTGCAGTAGTAACCGCACGCCCACTGTCGAGCAGATCAGGTAGCGTTCGAGCTGCATCTGTGAGCGGGCGACTGTGTCGACTGCTGCCCGCACAGCCGCTGTGTTGAGGGTCGGTATGATCGCCAGAACCTTGGCTTCGCGATGGAACAAGGGTCGTAGGTGGTGGAGTGCCGTGACCAGGCTCCGGCTGTACCATTCCCAGTCCAGGCGCCGGCGCCGCATGAAGCTGTGCAGACCCGCTGGCACGCTGTCGCCCCAAAGCCAGGTGGCCCAGAGCACGGAGAGGGCCCAGAAGACCGCGTCGGGCGGTCTGATCTCGATGACGAGACCCTTCACGGAGCCCTCGAGACCCCTGTGCCTAAGGTCCTGTACAGATCCCTCGATGAGCAAGAAGGCGCCCCCGGTCCGCACCAGAAGCTCATCTAGCGAGTGGACCGCCATCTGGGCGTCGGGCAGGCGCGGTGTTTCTGTGGATCTGCTGAGGCGGTAGTGATCGAGTGCCAGCTCAAGCGCAAACCAGACGTTGTGCTCCAGGAAGCGCTGCGGCGAGCGCAGGCTCTTGGGGCGGTCTTCGGGAGCGGTGTAGGGCGAGAGGCTGCTGGCGCGCTCACAGGCCTCGAGAAACAGACCGCTGACAATGCGGCGCACCTGAGGGGACGCGTTCAGTTGGGGCAGGCGGTTCAGAGTGTCCATCAGGACGGCTAGATTGCGAGAGGTGTAGAGTCCGATGAGCTCTGCGGCACGCGGTCGTAACGGATCCTCGGGTCCCGCTGCTTTGCTCAGCGCCAGGTGGTAAGCTGGACCGGAAGTAGCGGAAACACTCCCCGCCGATGCCAGGTCGCGCTCGTCAACGTCGCCTTCTTGGGATATGCCGCATCTGGGGCATCGAACACGTTTAGCAAATGGTCGCCCGGCGCCACGGTCCCACGCGAACCACTCGGCGACGCCAAGGCTACCACATTCAGGGCAGAGGGTCTCGTATTGGGCCCGGATATGGGCGATCAGTGGGCGTTCACCTTTGCGGAGGTCGCCGAGTTGGCTTAGCGCGCTTTCGACCTCAGCGGGAGGCGCAGGGTCTAGTTCAACCCTGGGCACAAGCAGCTCGACAGGATTGCGGTTCAGCGCGATGATGCGTCGTTCGGCATCGACGACTTCTGTCAAGGACGATGCGCCAGCCGTCCCCACTTCCAGGATCAGATCGCCTGGTTGGGTGGCGGACCTGACGAACTCCTTGACGACGCCGGACAGGCCGGGGGATCGGTAGCGGGCCAAAGGGAAGGTCGGCGCGGTCGGCGTGCCAGGGATCAGGACAGGGCCCCTGGCATTGGCCATTGATGCATCCTCCTTGTGCAGAGCTCAGACTATGGGAGCCGAGCGTGGACCCAGGCGTCAGTAGGATGTGTCCACTAACAGCTTCAGTTGGAGGCGTTTATAGCTTCTGTGACTGCGTCCTTGATCGCCGCAACATCGGGCGCGCCCGCGCGCCGGTACACGACCTCTCCTTGACCGTCGAAGACAAAGAAGGTCGGCACACCAGAGACTTGCCAACGGTATGCCAATTCCTCGCCTGGATCGCCCTTGACGTTGAGGCGTAGCAGATCGGCCTGAGCGACAAGGTCCCGTTCAAGCTGATCGACCTTGGGCTTGGACGCCAGGCAGATGCTACACGTGTTCGAGTAGAGCTCGACAACGGTCGGACGTCCTCCGGCGAGTTGTGCTTCCAGTTCACCCACAGAGCCAAACTTGTCGCCAGGGGTACGCAAGACGGCGTACGCGATAACCAACACGAGAACGATGAGGATGGTGAGACCATCTTCCTTCACCAATGACCACAACTTCTCTTTCATTCGACGCTCCACGCTATTGTGATCCGCAGAGATCCGCTATCCGATCCGTCCATCCATCGAGCGCCGCACCTGGCGCAACCATGGACCGGAGCCGAGCGAGATTCTCACGATCTTCGCAGAGATCCTCGCTCTTGGGCGTTTCCAGTATTCCCGTAAGGCCATCTAGCCGTTGATCGCGCAGTAAGCGGGCAAACGCTGCAGCACCGAGGTGGCCATCTCCAATGTGCTCGTGACGGTCACGCCGACTTCCCAACGGCTGCTGGCTGTCGTTAAGGTGTATCACTGCCAGCCGTTCGAGACCGATGGCATGGTCGAGAGCCGCCATCATACCCTCATAGCCCTCGACTGTGCGCACATCGTAGCCGGCTGCAAAGACATGGCACGTATCCAAGCATATTCCAAGTCGCTCGCCTCCCTGTGTCCGGTCGAGCAAGTGCGCGAGCTCTTCAAAGGTTCCCCCAAGGGTGGTGCCCTGTCCCGCTGTCGTTTCCAGAAGAATGCGCGCCCGATATCCTGGCAGCGCTGTGTGCACTTCACTCAGCCCACGCACCGCCTGTGCCAGGCCGTTGTCTGTGCCGGCTCCGGTGTGAGCGCCTGGGTGTAGGATCAAGTAGGGTATCTCCAGCGCCTCGCACCGTTCGAGCTCCTGGATCAGGCTGGCTACCGATCGGCGGTTGAGCTGCAGGTCGGGAGATGCGATGTTAATGAGATAGGCTGCATGGGCCACCACGGGACGCAGCCCCGCATCGTTGACGGCCTCCCGGAACAAGGTAATGGCAGTGTCATCGAGTGGAGGTGCATCCCACTGCCGGCTGTTCTTGGTCCAAATCTGGAGTGACTCACACCCGGCCTTCAACCCACGCTCAACCGCGCGATGTAGGCCCCCGGCGATCGACTCGTGCGCGCCCAATCTCAACATTGTGTCAAAGTGCAGTGTGCTGCCTACAAACAGAGCGCTGCCGCGCTCTACCCGGCGTCCGGCAGCTCTCCCGGCAGAGTCGGGTTAGGGCTCTCGACGACGCGGTAGCTGCTTGTTATCTCCACGACCTTGCCCAGCATTCCCTGTGCCGAGCAGTACCTCTGCTCAGACAGCTCGATTGCTCGCTTGAGAGACTGTGGGTCGATCCCCGTGCCGTAGGCGATGTACTCGATATGGATCGCGGTGAACACGCGCGGATGCTCGGTTGCGCGGTCCGCGTCAGCCTTCACCTGCAGGTTCGTCATCGGCTGACGCATCTTGGCCATGATCGAGACCACATCCATTGCCGTGCAGCCCAAGAGTCCGACAAGTAGGTGCTCCATGGGCGTGAGACCACTATGAGTGCCAAACTGCGCGCCCGATGAGTCGATGATCGTCGCGGGCCCGTTCTCGGGCTCTCCGACCATACGGAGGCCGGGTCCTATCCACGTTACCTGTGCTTTCATCGCGTGCGCCTCCTGCGTGGCTTATCCCTGAAGCGGAATGACGCAGATGAACTTCAGCGTCGTGGTGCCCGTGTTTCGATATCCGTGAATCTCGTCGGGCTCTACGAGCAGGAACTTGCCGGGCTCCAGCGACCCGGCGTCTCCGGCCGGTGTCGTGGCGACACCCCGGCCCTCAAGAACATAGATCTCGTGCTCATAGGGATGGTGGTGTGGCTCGAAGACCACGCCTGGGTCGATCTCGATGACACGCATCGCGAAGTTGGG
>Ga0123333_10005907_pt1 | contig 10894 bp, 7 predicted proteins | sample BioC12SIPDNA_3_FD_89957 | JGI IMG/M metagenome (GOLD analysis project Ga0123333, IMG submission 89957) | Anaerobic biogas reactor microbial communites from Washington, USA - Biogas_R2_B C12 SIP DNA | ecosystem: Engineered > Bioreactor > Anaerobic > Unclassified | place: Washington, USA...
CACGCCGACCGGCGTGTTCACCGCCGTGCCCGGTGAGGAAGGCCCGACGCTGATGCCGGGCCAGCCGCTGCCCACATTCACATTCCCGCCCTACACCGTCACACCGGTCATCATTCCACGTGTCGCGCCCTCGACAGTGCAGACGGACTCCGGCAGCCTGCCGCCGATCCTGCCGATCCTGGCGCTGGGCGCGTTAGGGCTGTTGGGACTGCTCGTCTCCCTGTTGCGCCGGCTGTGATGATGCCGCCGCCGGGTCTGCTGTCTCGTTTCTGCGCGCGTCGATGTCCAGCGCCGCCATGATCGCAAGCGCGGCGATAGTGATCGCCAGTGGCAGTGCCAGGCGCGCTGGCCCGCGTGCTGTCTGCGGGACTGGGCGCGGGCTCTGCGCTTCGCGATAACGTATCGCCTGAAGCAAGACAGCGGCGACAAACACACCCAGCAGGTTGACCGTCAGCCAGTCCAGGTCCCAGTGGGCTTTGCGGCCCAGCTCGTGGAACAGGTCGTCGGTCCAGGCGAGCGATGCGTAGGCGAACATGAACTGCGCCGCGAAGCCTGCCCAGGCAGATCGGGCCAGCGCGGCGCTCCATGCCGCCACGCAGCCCACCAGAATGTACCCGCCCAGCGACGACAGCCCCCATGGCATCGCGGGGGTGATGTCCTGCGGGCTGCTTAGCGCCCAGAAAACGCCCGCCAGGGCGCCAGCCGCCCAGATTCCACGCCGGCCCCCCAGGGGACGGACCAGTTCGGGCAGCGCCAACCCCCACCAGAGCCACGCGCCCGCGAGCGGGATCAGGACCACGGCGAACACGACCCCGATCTCGTACGCGGCGGGCTGCAAGTCCAGCCCCAGCAGCGAATCCGGCAGGTTGATGACCGGCTGCGGCAGCGGCAGACGCCCTACCGCGTCCTCCAGCAGCGTGTTGGTCAGATCCATCAGCCACCAGGCCACCGGCCATATGCTCAGCGCGGCTAGCCCAGCCAGGACAAAGCTTGCCGGATCGGGCGGGTGTGCCGGCGCCCTCTCACCCGCGGCGCGCCCGGCGATCAGAGCCGCGCCCCCCGTGATCAGCGCAGCGAGAATGTACCGCAGCGTGACAACGTCGCTCCCAGCCAGCGTATACTGGATCACAAAGAGAGCACTCGCGGTGATGGCCGCTGCCGCCAGGATCGCCCCGGGGTAACGAGGCTGGTTTCTAGATACGGAGGAATGATGCACGGTTCCCGTCCTTCAACGCGATGAGCCGATTATACCGGGAAATTGGTGATATAATTCTGTGGACTGTGCTGAAGGAGGCCCACCACATTATGCCGGCGATTAGCGTTAGTGAGACAAAAGGCATTCAGATTCTCGAGATCACGGGGCGCATGGACGGTGAGCTGGCCGCCGCGATGGGACAGGCGCTGGAGGAGATTCTCAGCCAGGGACACGATAAGCTGGTGCTCAACCTGGGCAACGTGGATTACATCAGCAGCCCCGGCCTGCGCGAGATCGTCCGAGCCTACAAGCGCGCCCAGGCGGGCGGCGGCGACCTGCGCATCGCCAGCCCGTCCGAGCGGGTCATGGATGTCTTCAAACTGGCCGGGCTGGATACGACGCTCCAGATTTTCCGCTCAGATATCCAGGCCGTCGACAGCTTCTGACCGCACCCTGGCTGGCACGCTGTTCGTCGGATGGTATAATCCCTTTCACATTCTACAGGAGGCACTCATTATGGTCATGGAAATCAATTCATCTGAGATGAAACGCGTCCAGCTTTTCGAGGTCATCGGGCGCATCGACAGCACGAACGCCGCCGAGCTGGGCAGCGCGCTCGACCGCTCGGTAGACGAGGGGCGCAACAACCTGGTGCTGGATCTGGGCGGCGTGGAATATATGAGCAGCGCCGGTCTGCGCGAGATGGTGCGCGTGCTCAAGCGAGTCAAGCGCGGTGGTGGCGACCTGCGCATCGCCAACCCATCCGACCGGGTCAAGGAAGTCCTGGAGCTGGCCGGTCTGGACTCGATCTTTGAGATTTACCCGACGCAGGTCGAGGCTGTCGGCAGCTTTTAGCAACGTCTGGGTTCGAATACCTGCACAATTCCAGCTATTCCGAGGATTCCTATGGGCGAAGTAAGCCGCCTCGCGATCCCTGCCCGTCTTGAAGAAGTGCGTCACGCCTGCGACTTTGTGGTAGAGGTGGCCGAAGCAGCGAATCTGGATGAACGCGCCGTCTATCACTGCCAGATGGCCGTTGACGAGACGATCACCAATGTCATCGAGCACGGCTACGGCTTTCAGGGGGAAGACAGCCAGATCGAGATTATCTGCCGCACCGAGGGCGACCATTTCCTCATCACGATCACGGACGACAGCCCTCCCTTCAATCCCCTGGAGCACGCAGCGCCCGACCCGTCCGAACCCCTTGACACCCGCGAGCCCGGCGGTTGGGGCATCTACTTCATCCGCAAGCTGATGGATGATGTCACCTACAGCCGGGTCAACGACAGGAACCAGCTCACGCTCGCCAAGCGACTGCTGGCCGCCGTCCCCCTGTTGGCCGAGACGGGCGGCGAAGGCGAAGAACTGTTTCCCACGCAGGTTCTCAACGGCGACGCGACCGCTGTTTTTCCGGCCGGCCGGCTCGACAGCAACACGAGCCTGATGCTTGAAAAGACGTTGAATCTTCAACTTCAGCAGGGGTATGTCTGGTTGTTCGTCGATATGGCCCAGGTCGAGTACATCGCCAGCAGCGGCCTCAAGGTGCTCGTGGCCGCGTGGCGACGCGCCCAGGGACAGGCCGGCGACGTGATTCTGAGCAGCCTTCAGCCGCGCATTGTCGAAATCTTCGAGATGGTGGGATTCGACATGTTGTTCCAGATCTTCCCTGATCTGAATGCTGCCCTCGCCGCTCGATCCAGAAGAACGTAACCTAAACACCCGGGTTCCACGAGGGAAACCATCGACTTGGACACCACGCTCATCGTCGTCATGGTGGTCGGCGCCACACTGGCCGTAGGCAGCGCGGGCGTCGGCCTTGCCTTGGGCTATTGGCGGGGGCGTGCGCGCGGCGCCAGCCTGGCCGCCCATGAAGACATCAGCCCCGAGCTGGATGTCCTGGCGGGCGTGGGGAACGCCATTCTCAGTGTGCAGCTCAAGGTCGATGCGCTGTGCGAGGTCGTCTACCAGCAGGCCACGCGGATCGTGGACACTCAGAACTTCCAGATCGGCCTGTTCGAGGGCAACGATTACATCATCAAGGTCTGGCTTAAAAACGCGGAGCGCATGCCCCCGCAGCGCTTCGAGGACAACGCCGACGACGGTATCATCGGGTGGATCCGGCAGAGCGGCACGGGCTTGCTCGTGCGCGACTTCGAGCGCGAGTGGGACACCCTCCCCGCCCGCCCCAGCTACAGCGCGTACAACCCCGCGCGGTCGGCCATCTTCGCCCCGTTGATGTCCGGCGGCGAGGCGCTGGGCGTGATCGCCGTCCAGAGCGAGCGCCCCGACTGCTTCACCGACGAGGACATGCGCCTGCTGACGCTGCTGGCGAACCAGTCCTCCGGCGCGATCCGCAACGCGCAGACCTTCGAGGCCACCCAGGAACGCGCCCGCCAGCTCCGGCTGATCAACGACGTCTCGCGCCAGGTGACCGCGATCCAGCCCCTGCCGGACCTGTTCCGCCAGATCGTGACGCTCATCCAGGACGCATTTGGGTATTATGCGGTCAACATCTTCATCGTCGATGACGTCTCGGGCACGATCCAGCTTAAGGCCAGCAGTCACGAATCGCTCGCGCCGGACGACCTGATCCTGGCGCCCGGCCAGGGGTTGGTCAGCTGGGTGTGGAGCAATGTCAAGCCGGTGATCGCGCCCAACGTCGCTGAAGACGAGCGCTTCATGCATACGGTCACGCTCGCCGCCACGCGCTCGGAGATCTGCGTGCCGCTGACCGTTCAGGGGCGGGTGATGGGCGTGCTCGACGTGCAGAGCAACCGGCTCGATGCCTTCGGTAGCGACGATACCTTCATGCTGGAAACGCTCGCCAGCCAGCTCGCGCTCGCCATCCAGGAAGCGCAGACCTATGACGCCGAGCGCCGCCAGACAGAGCGCATCAACGCCATGACCGAAGTTGCGCGCGCCCTGGTCTCGATCCTCAATATCGACGACCTGCTGGATGAGGTGGTCGATCTGGTGAACGACCACCTGGGCTACGACCGCGTTCACCTGTTTCTGCGCATCGGTGACCGGCTGGTGTTCCGCAGCGGGAGCGGTGTCCACAGCGGGCGCTGGGCGCTGGAAAAGCTATCCTACGACATCAGCGGGCCCGGCATCATACCATGGGTGGCGCGCGAAGGCCAGCCACGCTGGACCGGCAACGTCAGCGAAGATGAAGCCTACATCGTGGGGCCGGGCGTGGAAGATACGCTCAGCGAAATGACCATCCCGATCCGCATGGGATCGCACGTCCTCGGCGTCTTCGACATTCAGAGCACGCAGGCCAACGCATTTACCGACGAGGACGTCATCCTGATCCAGGCGCTCGGCGACACAGTGGCGATTGCGCTGCGCAACGCCAGCCTGTTCGCCAACGAAACCCGCCGCCGGATGCTGTCCGAAACGCTGCGCGAGTTGAGCACGGTGCTCGGCTCGTCGCTCGACCTGAGCAGCGTGCTGGACGGCATCCTGGTGGGGCTGGAGCGCGTCGTCGAATACACCGCCGGGCTGATTCTGCTGCTGGATGCGGATGGCAACGTGTTTCAGGTCAGCGCCGCGCGGGGCGAGATTCTCGATCCCGAATCGGACATCTGGGACGACACGATCCCCTTTGATGAGGCGACCGACCAGCGTCTGAGCGATCTGCTCCACACGCTGAATACGCATTCGGAAGATGCCGAGGCCATCGCCCACGACGACATCCTCGTGCCGCTGCGCGTGGCCGGCGAACTAATCGGCTACCTGGCGATCGAGCGCATCGGACCGGACCGCTTCACGCCCGAAGAGAACGAGATCATCGCGACCTTCGCCAACCAGGCCGCCGTCGCCATCACCAACGCTCAGCTCTACATGGCGCAGCGCGAAGAGGCATGGGTATCCAACGCCCTGCTGCAGGTTGCCGAAGCGACTGCGCGCGCCACCAACCTGGACGAGGTGCTCAGCACCGTAGCGCGCATCACGCCGCTGCTCGTCGGCGTCGAGTGGAGTGCGGTGATCCTGGCCGACGACGCGAACACCTTCCGCGTGGTCGAGATCGCCGGGCCGTCCGCCGAAGTCACGACGGCGCTGACTGGCCTCATCCTCACGCCCCAAACCTGGCCGCTGCTGGCCCAGATCAAGCAGGATGGCCAGCCGATCCTGATCGATAGCAGCACGGCTCAGCCCGCCAACCTGCCGGTCGAGATCAACATTGGCCAGGGCGTGATCCTGCCCCTGTTCGCCAAGGGAGAGGTCATGGGACTGCTGCTCATCGGCCAGCGCGACGACAGCGAGCCGATGACCGATCGCAAGATCGAGCTCGTGAGCGGCATTGCCAACCAGGCCGCGCTGGCGATTGAAAGCGCCCAGCTATTCGCCGCGCAGCAGGAAGAAGCCTGGGTCACTACCGCTCTGCTCCAGGTAGCCGAGGCCGTCAACACTCAGATCGACCCGTATCAGAGTCTGGAGACGGTCGTCCGCCTGACGCCGCTGTTGGTCGGCGTCGAGCGCTGTGCGATCATGCACTGGGATGGCGATCAGGATTGTCTGGTGGGAGGGCCGTCCTGGGGGCTTGCGCCCGACGCTACGGCAACCTTTCACGGCCTGGCCTTCACGGAAGAAGACGGGCCGTTTATATCCGACCTGCTGGCCGCAACCGAGCCGATCTCGGCCGGCGTGGGGACGGACTGCGCGCTGCCGCCGGTCCTGCAACGGCTGGTCGAAAGCCCCACCCTGCTCGGCCTGCCGCTGATTGCGCGCGGCCATCTGGTGGGGGCCATGCTGGTCGATCACCCGGCGCTGGGTGGCCCGATCGATCAGCGTCGCCTCAACATTCTCAGCGGCATCGCGCACCAGACGGCGCTGGCGCTCGAGAACTCGCGGCTGCAGGCCGAAGCGACCGCCGCCGAGCGCATCGAGCGGGAGCTGGAAGTGGCGCGCGGCATTCAGACCAGCTTCCTGCCGGAGACGTTTCCGGAGGTGCCCGGCTGGGAGGTCGCCGCAGTGTACCGCGCGGCGCGCCAGGTCGGCGGCGATTTTTACGACTTTTTCCCCGTGGACGATCACCACTGGGCCATTGTCGTGGCCGACGTGGCCGACAAAGGCGTGCCCGCAGCGTTGTTCATGGCCCTGTCGCGCACGCTGCTGCGCGCGGTCGGCTCCAACCGCCAGGCGCCCGCCGAGACCCTCAGCCGGGTGAATAACCTGTTGCTGCGCGATACACGATCGGAGTTGTTCGTCACCGTGTGGTATGGCCTGTGGGATGCCCAAACCGGGCGTGTGACCTATTCCAGTGCGGGACATAACCCGCCCGTGCTCGTGCGCGCGGACGGGACCGCTCAACTGCTAAGCGTGAAGGGGATCGCCCTGGGCGTTATTCCGCAGATCACGCTGCAGGAGGAAGAAGTCACGCTGGGACCGGGAGATATGCTGGTAGCTTATACGGACGGCGTGACCGAGGCGCTGCGTTCCGACATGGCCGAGTTCGGCGTGGTCGGTCTCCAGTCGACGCTCGTCAACCTGCGCGCCAGGCACGCCAGCGACATCGCGAGAGCGGTGTTACGCGCGGTAGATACCTTCGCGGCAGGTGAGCCCCAGTTCGACGATGTGACCATGATCGTCCTCAAGCACGCCAGTAGCGCCGGTCAGGACGCGGCAGACTGACGCGATTCCCCGGCGCAACCTCCCGGCGCCCAGCCGGACACGCTAATTGCGTCCCCAGTTGTCCCATTCCAGGCACTCGCCGGTCGTCGGGTTGAAATGACTCGCGCCGCCATAACACGCGCCCGGCAGCGGCTCGCCGTTTTCGTTCACCCGGTTCTCGTCGATGTCGTTGAGATTCACCTGGTCCGGCGACATGACGGTGACGCAGTCGATGGCGCCCAGCGGGTTGATCGGCTGGCGCGGCTCCAGCAGCGGCTCGCTCGGGTTGAAGTAGTTGTACGTCAGCCGGCTGACGTTTTCAATCAGCTCCCACGCCTGGAGCGTTGGCAGGTTGTTGCCGTCCTTGTCCAGCTCCCAGGTGTACATCACTATCACGTAATCGCCGCCGGGCGAGAACACGATGCCGGCGTCGGCGCTCGTGCCGGGCGGGCCCCAGCCGTTCTTGTGCGCCACGCGCGTCCCTTCCGGCACGCCCAGCTCAATCAGCCGCCCGATCCGGTTGCCGCTCAGCACTTCCAGCATCTGCTGGCATTCTGTCTGCGTGATGTCGTCCGGATAGAGCGCCATCAGGCCGCTGCCGTTGTTGGCGCAATCATAGATCTGGGTCAGCAGCATGCCCATGTCCTCGGCGGTGGTTTGCGAATACGGATCGTTCGCGGCGACGTAATCCGGGTTGCCTGCTGTCTGGGGGCGGCAGACCGCGGCCTCCCATTCATACGTCCGGTCGGCCACGTATAGCGGCGCGCTGATATAGGTGTGCTCTGCGCCAAGCTCCTGCGCCGAGCAGGACACCTGATTCAGCCCGTTGCGCAACTGGGCCTCTGGCTCCAGAATGTCGCCGCCGGTGCCGCCCGCGATCTGCATCAACCAGTTCGATGAGGCGTTGTTGCTGCACAGAATCGACTCCGTAAGCAGGTACGCCGACTCCTGGTCCATCACCAGTTTCTGTTTGAATAGGTTGATCATGATCGGGATCTTGATCGTGCTCACCCCGTTGTAGCGCACGTCCTCCAGAATCCCGATCTCCTCACCGGTCGCCAGGTCCATGATGTACACGGACGCCAGCGTTTCGTCGCCATTGTACACGAAGCCGCGGCTCGCCATCAGGTCGAGGATCGCCTGGCGCAGCGTGTCCATGCCGCCCTCCGCCCCGCCGACTTGCAGGGTCGGCAGATCGACGCGCCGGTTAACCGGCTCGGGCTGCAACAGCGCCGCCGTCACCAGCGGCACCGCCGCGTCGACGTCCAGGCTCTGCCCCCACTGCCCCGACCGGAAGGTGAGCGTGCCCAGGTCGAAACCCGCATCACCTGGCTGGGTCTCGTAGCGTTCCTTGAGGCTCTGCAGGTAATCGCGCACGTTGCTCTCGATCAGCTCCGCGCTAAGTGGCACAGTCACCGCCGCCACCGGGCGCCGTCCCAGATAGTTCCAGAATCCCGCCCAGAAGTCCTGCTGCTGAGTGCTTTGAGCCCGTGCCTCGGCCAGCATAGCCTCCGTGTTCAGGCGAAAACCGACCTCGACCGGGTCCAGCACGATCGGGCTGCCCAGGTACGACAACTGCACGGGCTGGTCGGCGTAAATCTCTTCCAGCCGGATCTGGACATCGGCCTCGCTCAACCCACCGACCGGAATCCCGGCTATGGTCAGATCCGTCGGCAGATCGTCTTTCGTGCTGCTGTACTCGACCAGCTCGAGCATGCCCAGGATGATGGCGCCCAACAGCAGCAGCGACGACAGAATTTCCAGCACCGGCACGCGCATCCGGCGCTGGCGTTCGCCTAGCCGTCCATATTCCATCTATCCACCTCCCTGATCGCTTTTTCGTGGAACGCCACCAGCGGCGGCAGGGCGTTGCGGGGCGCCCAGCGATACCCCAACAACTCGTGACTCAACCGGATCGCCTGGGGATGGCCATCCAGCTCGCATAGGTAAACCACGTCCATGTGGGCGCGCATGTCCGGCGCCCGCTCGATCAGCAGCGGGCGGACCGCGCGCACGCGCAGACCGGTTTCCTCGAAGAACTCGCGCTCGGCGGTCTGGGCCGGATCCTCGCCGCGCGCCAGCCAGCCGCCGGGCAGGCCCCACGGTTTGTGCGCATGGAGGACGTGCTCCACCAGCAGCACCTGCCCCGCCGGATCGACCAGCACCCCCACGACACCCACCGTAAACCGGGGCTGCACCAGGCCGTATACCCGCTGCACGAGGCGCGCCGCCCACGGATGGCGCTGCACCAGCCCGGCGATGCGCCGGTGCCATCGGCGCCCCTCGGTGCGGAACACTCCAGCGGTCCCTTCCAGATCGGCCATGCGGTCCCCCGCTCTACCTACACACCAAACCCACAAACCACAAGAGGCCAAACTCGCCCGGTCGCTCCAGACGCTTGGCCCCCCTGTCTAACCCATGAAATCGCCGGTGAGTGTACCGCGCCGTGTGCAGAAATGCCAAATCCGCAGCGCGCGAGTATAATTCAAACGGAATTGCAACCCGTATCAGACGTTTGTGCGCGCCTGGCGCATGACCGTGCTATACTGGGCAGCAATGAGGGGGATCCCGAGAGGAGCCACGATGGATTCAGCTCCAGAGTTTTTTGACCTTTTCGTCGAGCCAACGGGCGAACTGATCTATTTTCTGGCGGTGTTTGCCATCAGCCAGGCGGCGCTGCTGATGGCGCTCGGCCAACGGCTCCGCGGTCCCGGCGAAATCGCCGCCGGTCGGTACGCCATTCTGGTGACGGGAATCGTCGCGGCCTGGATCGCCATGGGCGCCGGAGCGCTGTATGCGGTCGTCACCGACACGCCGAATGACGCCGTCCTGCCGCCCCTGGAGCGCGCCGTCAATATGCTCGTGATCCTCTTCGCCAGTGCCGCCCTGCTCGCCGCCGACAGCGACAAACCCCAACGGGGCATGTGGCGGCTCACCGCCCTGCTTGCCATCGCGATCCTGGGCGCGTATGCAGTCACTGCCTCACAGTGGGAACCGCTGGCCCGTACCGAGGCGTTCAACCAGCACGACCTGGGATTCGCCTGGACGGCAGCCACCGGGATCCTGCTCATCGGCGGGCTGATCCTCCTCTTGACGCGGTACCGGCAGACGGCCGACATCCCGCTCAAACTGCTGTTTTTTGTCGTGCTGCTCATTGGCCACGGCTACACGCTGGTCCGCATGAGCGGCGACAAGCTGGACGGCGATACGTCCGGCGCGGTGCGTCTGGCATTCCTCACCGCGATGCCCGTGCTCGTGGTGGCCGTTTACCGGCTGGTGCTCGAACGGCTGACCACGGCCATCGACGAAGTCTCCGAATATGCCGAGGCTGTTTCCCGGCCCCAGGCCGCCGCGGCGGCTCACGCCCCGCGCCCAATCCAGCCCACGCCCGCCGGGTTCGTCTCCCATTCCGAGTCGATGATCCTGCTCAAGGCCATCGGCCTGATGCTCGAGAAGGAAGAGCCGGAGGCCATCCCGCGCCAGATTGTGAGCGCCGTGGCCTCGGTGCTCAAAGCGGATGTCGCTGTGTTGCTTTCGCACGATGACGACCAATGGGCCGACGTGGTCGCCGCCTTCGACAACATCCAGCAGCGACTGATCCCCGGCCTGGCATTGAACCTCGACGAGCAGCCCACCCTGCGCGAGGCCATCGGCAGCAAGTCCCAAATGGTCCTGCGCACCGACTCGAATGTCGATGAGCTGGTCGACCTGTACACGCGCCTGGATATCACCCAGCTTGGCCCGGCGTACATCCAGCCGCTGACGCGATCGGGCGCGGTGCTCGGCGTGCTGGTCGTTGGCCTGCCGTACACCAACCGCGAGCTGCTGAACACGGAAACCAGCCTGCTCGAGGGGTTGGGACCAGTCGCCGCCCGGCTGGTGGCTCTCAGCCGCGCCGCGCAACTCGGCCGCCTCGAGGCGGAAGACAGAGCGATCGAGGCCGTAGTGGCGGGTGAAGCGCCCGACGAGATCGATGCCGAGAGCGTTCAGCGGATGCGCCTGGAGATGCAGAGCAGCCTCGCGCTGGCCCAGGAGCAGATCGCTGAGTTGAGCCGCATGGTGCGCGATTTGCAGGTCGAG
>Ga0123333_10005909_pt1 | contig 10893 bp, 8 predicted proteins | sample BioC12SIPDNA_3_FD_89957 | JGI IMG/M metagenome (GOLD analysis project Ga0123333, IMG submission 89957) | Anaerobic biogas reactor microbial communites from Washington, USA - Biogas_R2_B C12 SIP DNA | ecosystem: Engineered > Bioreactor > Anaerobic > Unclassified | place: Washington, USA...
GACTCTCAGGTGGTATGCGCGACTGTCGCCGGTTGTAGGCCCCGTTCGGGCTCCCGTAGATGTGCCACTTGCCCACATACGCCGTGTCATACCCGGCTGCGGCAAAGCACTTGCCCAGCGACACAGCATCGTCGGCAAGTGGCACGTCGTTCACGTAGACACCATGCGTCAGGGGATACTGCCCGGTCATCAGGCAGGCCCGATAGGGGCAGCAGACAGGATGCCCCGAGAGGGCGTGCGTGAAGTTTACACTGTGCGACGCCAGACGGTCGAGCGATGGGGTAAGCGCATTGGGGTCGCCCGCATATCCCGTCGCCTGCGCCCGCATCTGGTCAGCAAAGACGAAGACGACATTGGGTCTAGCCATCCAGCGCTACCTCGCCACCGTGACCAACTCCAGGTTCAGCAGCTTGGCCAGTTTCTCGGCCTTGCCAAGTTGGTGCCCCACGCCAAGGGCAAAATGGTGCGTTGAGCCGGTCTCGGTCCAGGCTTGGCCAAACTCACCCGGACTCATAGTGCCGAACTTCACCCGCGTGTTGGTGTTGCCGATCTGCAGGATCGGTCCTGGCACCGATGCGCCCTCCGCCGCGACGAACTTCAGCCGTCCCTCACCTGTCTGCGTCATGCCCAGCATCGTTACGGGCCCGTTCTTGACGTTGAACTCCACCGAGACACCTCGCCCAGCCTTACCGTGGAAGAGCTTCATACCGCGAAGGATGGGCTTCTGGTCGCCGATGCCGATATGACCCGGACCATCGTGACCAGCGATGATGAAACCACCCTCGAAATCGAGCAGATAGAGCTCGCAGAAGGAACCGCCGGCGCCGAAGTGCTCCTGGACGAACATCGCCACGCAAGTCTTGAGATCAGCCTCGCCTGCGCAGGGAATACCCCGCGCCGTCAGCATCGAGTTGCCCAGGATCATCGCTGCAGCCACGCGCTCGTACTCGTTGTCATTCCAACCCCGGTAGTAGTAGGCCAAACCGTCCAGCGCGAAGTCGGCGACGAGACGGTCCTCGGCCACTGCGACCTGAGCCGCCCACCGGAGCTCGTCCTCCTGCACCTGCTCGGTGATCGCGTCATAGCCAGGTGGCGGCATATGGAACATAGCCTTCGCCTCAGCGACCTTGGCGTCGATCTCCACCTCAGTGACGCTGTGGACGCGGTCGACGAGATCGCACATTTCCAGGATCTCGATGTGAGTCCCCAACTGGCCCTGGTGCATCGTGAAATCGGTGTACATATCCAGCATACCCGGATAGTAGTGACCGAGATAGCCCAGACGGCTGTTCATCAGCGCCCGCTTCGTTGCTGCGGCCTCGACCCACTCCTGGACCTGAGTCCAAACACGATCCTCGAAGTCGCCGCCCACCACGCAGTGAAAGGGCAGGCCACACCGTTGGAAGGCACATGAAACCTCGGGGGCGGTCATCGCTGCCCCGATCAAGGTGAAATCCTCCGTGCCGATGTTTTCATAGGGGACCGTCGGCACCATCTGCAACGCTAGCGTCAGATACGGCGCGATGTTGCGCTGGGCCACGGGCACCAGCACGTGTGATGCCGTATAGGTCATGATCTCGCCGATGATAAGGTCCACTTGCTCCCGAGCGAATAGATCGCCGACCTCGCCGCTGCGCTCCGCGCGATCGACAAGCCCGCCGCGGACCACCTCATAGCCCATCCCTTCCAGCTTCTGGGCGTGTCGCTCCATCGTTTCCAGGACTGCTGCCTTGAGCTTGGGGAACTGCGGCCAATAGGCCGCCAGACCGCTGCCGAAGTACCCAACTTTTGGTTTTGGACGCAGTGCTCTTTCCATCATAGCCTCCATTCGTATGTGTCGTGGGTTCGAGCCGCTATACGTGCACGACATCGCGGCCTGCCTCGCCGCCCAATGTCAGAGTTCCGCAATCGCAGTGATGTCGGAGTCGACGTGCTCCTCATAGGGCAGGAAGTGCGCCAGCAGCGACCAACCCCAGAAGGGGTCAAGCCCCAACCCATCGCCGGTCTCAGCATCGTAGTACTCCCGGTTGCCGGCCTTGACGACTAGGTCGCGCGTGTACTGGGCCACGAGCGAAGCCAACTGGTGATACCCATAGGCACGGAGCCCGCGGTAGACCATGTAGTTCGTCGGAACCCAGGTCTGGGCGCGCCATCCGCAGCCCATATCGCAAGGGAAGTGGTCGCGGCTGTACCAGCGCTCGCTCTTCGCCAGCGCTGAAACAGGGTAAGGTGTCCAGAACTCACGTGGGTTGAAAAGGTGCTCGAAGACCATGCGGCGCGCCTGCTCGGGCGTCGCGACCTCTGCCCACAACGCAGCAAACGCCGCTACCGACTTCACCCGGATAAGCGCCTCGTTGGGGGTGTTAATCGCGCCCCACCCCGCTTTCCTGCTTTTGAATGGCTCCGCCGCACGTGCGTTCCCATCGTAGAAGAACCCATCGACTTCGTTCCAGAGCAGCTTGCGGATGCGCTGAGCAAGGTCCGCAGCCGTCTGAGCGTAAGTCTCGGCGATGTCGATCTTGCCATAACGCTGCGCCAGAAGCGCGAAAGCGCGCAGCTCCCGCACTAGATAGCAGTTCAGGTCGACCCCTTCGCTGAACTGATCCAACCAATAGCCGGCGCGCTCGTGTTGGTTGTCCATCCCGGTATGCGGCGCGCTCATCCATTCGCTAAGGCCGTTGCCATTACGATCCATCGCAGTAAGCCAGTAGTCTATATAGCGGCGCAGCCGAGGGTAGTAGTGCTCGTTGAGAATCCAGTCTGTCTCGCCGTAGACCTCCGCCACGAGCAGCGCAATCTGGGCGAGGAACGGTTTCACGTGCTCAGGGTCGTGGTACTCGTTGCTCGGCACGGAGCGCGAGATCATGCCGCTCTCCTGCTGATGCTCCAGGAAGATCGTCACACCGTTCTCGATGTAGGTCGCCGGCCAGCCCATGTAGATCTGGACGATAGCCTCGAAGTACTGATCCCAGTCGTAGAGAGTTTCGTACGCGTAGCCGGTGAAGTAATCACGTCCGGTGTCTTGGTCGGTGAAGATGCCGCGATGCATCAGCGCTTCTTCTGCCCCGAGCTCCGCCCGCATACGGAGCAAGGTCGGGTCGTCGGCCAATCTGTTCACGCGGCCCCCATCGGCAAGAGGACCGGTCGATGGGTCTTGCCCGATTCATAGGCCGCCAGGAAGACCTCCAGGTTCCTACGTCCTTCTTCACCCGGAATGTCGGGGGCGTGCCCGGCGAAGACAGCCTCGGCGAAACGGTCGAAGTATGTCGCATACGGCTGGTCTCCGAACGCCCCCTGAGGGAATGTTATCTCAACCCAGTCCCCCTTCGTGAGCCCCTCCACATCGTTCTCGGTGTACACGAGCAGACTGTTGTTCTCGAACACGATCTGACCGGCGGTCCCGAAGATGCGATTGCCCGAAGCGCGCGTCCCCCGAATTCCGCTCTTGGCGGCACCGGGTGCACAGGAGCCCGCCATGAAGGTCCCCAGGGCGCCATTGGAGTAGCGCAAAGTCACTGCGATGAAGTCCTCGACCTCCACCGGCGTATGGTAGGTGTCATACTCGGCGTAGACCCGCGTGACCTCCAGCCCGGTAACGTACCGCAGTCGATAGATGTCATAGATGTAGTTCATGATGAGAATCCCGCCACCGGACTCGGTCTTCGACTTGCGCCAGGTCGTTTGCACGCGCCCCGTGTAGCCACCGGTCCAGTAGCTCGCCGGTTTGTTGGCGGCCCCGAAAACCTGGGTCGCCATCACTTCACCAATCGCCCCTTGCTGGATCAGCTCCCTCGCCTTGATCGTGGAAGGTTGATAGCGCACCCCGGCTTCCTTCGAAGAGCACAACACGCCGGCCCGTTGGCAAGCGGCTATGAGCGCGTCCGCATCCTGGAGCGTGGTCGCCATCGGCTTCTCCACAATGACGTGCTTCCCTGCCTCGGCGGCTTGAATGCCCAGCGCCGCATGTGTGTTGTGCGGCGTCGAGATGATCACGGCATCCACGTCCGGGCTACCCAGGACATCCTCCACCGAAGTCGAGCAGGGAATCCCAAACTGCGCCTGATATGACGCCGCGACGTCCACAACAGGATCAACACCGACAACTGCCTCGGCGCGTGTGCAGTGCTCCAGAACACGGCCTGTGGACGTGTACGCGATCTCACCCAGGCCGATCATGCCGAACCGCAATTTGCGTAATGTCTCTTCGTTGGCAGCCATGTCTACGCTCCCTTGAGGTCTTCGATGAACTGGCCGAATTTCCCGATGTGGTGGGCCAACACGGCGTCTGGATCGGGAGGGTTGATCAACTCGACAGAGAAGTAGCCCCCGAAACCATCGGCGGCGAGCAGCTCAAAGGTTCGCCGGTTGTCTGCGTCGCCGACGTGGACATCGTCTGGCGTCGCGGAGAAGTGCAGATGCCGCACATAGCCCCGGATGAAGCTATAGGCCTCGTCGACGGATTCGCCCCTCTGAAGATGATGCCCAATGTGCCACAGAACACCCAGGTTTGGAGCAGCGGCAGCATCGACGATCTCCCGGGCCCACCGGCCCTTCATGTTGGTGTGCGTCTCCACAAGCACCAACACCCCGTGCTGCTGCGCCCACTCATCGACAGCAGCATATGACTCTGCCGCTTGGTGTAGCACGCGATCGCGCTCAAGGGGTTCCTCTGGAAGGCTATCGCTAAAGGTACGGATGCATGGTGCCCCAAGCTCTCGAGCCAATTCTATGTACCGTCGCAACGTCTCCCGCTGCGGGAGGTGGTCCTCCCGGTTGGGCGCGTTGAACCGCACGCTCGTCGCGATGCAACTCGCAGCGATACCATGATCCTCCAGCGTCCGTCGCGCTTCAGCAAGCCGCGATGGCGCGACTCCCAATTCGATCCCGTGCGCGTGCCCCCACTCGGTCCGGAACTCGATGCCTGCATAACCAAAGCGTTCGGTTGTCGCGATCAGTTCGGGCAGGGACTGCTGGGGACAGACTGAGCTCATAAAACCCGGCTTCATCAGGGCACCGCCTCATATCGGTAGTCGAACCTTCTGGGCGGGGCGCTATCCCCGTTGAGGAAGAAGTCATCGATCTCACCGGTTCCACGGATGTTGTCGGCCCAGTGAAAGTCAAAGGCCACGGGGCCTGTGCCAAGCCCAAGGAGCGCACGGGGTACCGCGAGCATCAACTGGTTGCCTTCAACACGGTAGCGAGCCTCCCCCACCTCGTGCCAGCTCCATCCGCCACTGGCCCGATCGCCGGAGTAGGCCTTGACCGTGGTCCGGCGAGCATCGATCACGCCGAGATTCACCACGAAGTCATATCCATGCCACCCCGTAGTCTTGTCCTGATCGGTGTTGATGAACAAGAGCATCCAGTTCGGATCGGTGCACGGCGTGATCGGGCCCCGGGTTCGCGCGTAGAAGTAGACCATTTCGTCATCACGAGCCACCTTGAGCGTCACGAACTCATTGCGGCCGGTGGAGTTGACGTAAGGGCCTGCCAGGCCCCACCCCGGCTCGTGCCTATGGAGGGTATCGTACAGGTGATCGCGGAACTCTGGTCGTATGCCCTGCCACTGCCCAAAGCCTGCGTCCAGGTCGATGCTCTGAGGCTGAGACGGAGCCATCGGTGGCCTCACGCCCTTGTAGCGCCGGATGCCATCGATCATCTGGTAATAGTAGTTATCCGTGTGGCCACCGCGCATGGGTTCTGCATCGCGGCTGAACTCCCGGTTGTACTGATCGATGAAGTAAATCTCGCCGACGTGGAGTGGCTTGCCCGCTCGCCCCAACGTTGCGCCCGGGAAGAAGCTCCATTTCGCCTGCAGGGCCTCGTAACTCGGGTCGTCACAGACCATCCCGCCCGCGGTCCACTCATTCCAACCGGTGATGAAGACGAACTCGGGATCCACCTCCAGCGCACGGCGCCACTGCTCAGCAAAGTGCGGGCCGCTGTCCGTATGCGGCGTCACATCATAGATGTCGGTCTCCGGCTCGTGTCCGTCGTGGTAACTGCGGCCGATACCGGAGAGCGGATGTTGCCCAATCGCCACGGGCACCTGTTCTGCCACACCCCGCTGGTCCCAGCCGACGCACTGCGGATAGTGGGCCACCCAAGGCCAGCGGTGATGCCCTTCTTCGCCATACCACGACAACGAGTCCCAGGCCCAGCTCTTGCGTATCGTGAAGAAGTCGCGGATATGAGGCGCGAACTCCACCAAGTTCATATCGCCGCGAACCTCGGCGTGCTGCCCAAACAGCAACAGCGGCTTGCCCTTCCAGTAGAACCATAGATCGGCGTAGCGCCCCTTGCTGTAGAGATTCTCCCAGAGCTGATAAGCCGACTTCTCACTCGCCAGGAAGCAGATGTCGGGTGTCTTCTCACCCTCACCGCGGACTTCACGGAACACCTCGCACACTGCCTCGTAGCACTCCGGGAAGGTCCTGTCGTTCGTAACATCGAAGATCAGCGTGTCCACACCTGCATCCGCCAGCATATAGGCGTGCTTACGTATCACCCACCGGTCCGTCGACCGGTAGTAGCCATCCTCGGGCTCACCCCAGTGATGCGGAAAGTGCGGCCAGAACTGGGGGTGCTCCGGATTCTCAGCTAGGAGCTTGGTCACATCGCGCGGCGCGTCCGGCGCGGTGTGTTCCCGCGCGATGAAGTAGAAAATGCCGACGAATCGGTTCTCCCGTGGCGGTCCACACTCGTCGAAGCCCGGCAAAGCGCGCCCCAAAGCATCCATGGCGACCCAGGTGTCGCTGTAGACATCGTGCTGCATTCGCTCCCTCCTTAGTGATGTGGCAGAGCACATCCCTGATCACCCGCAGGTCGTGCAGCATCCCGCAGGGACCGGTTCAGATCGCTGCGAGTGCCCACGCACCATAGATACCGGGTGATGGATCGAGTGCCCTGGCTTCGCTGCCACGTTATAGCACACGCACCTAGCCTTCACAAACAGCGCGTGTCGGTCAGAGAATCTCCAGTCCGTTACGATCCGGAAGCTCCGGGAAGGGCGCTGATGGCAGCATCTGGTACCAATAGGCCACCGAGCAGATGTCGTGCTGGCCTGGCAGAAAGCGACCTTCACCCCGCCATCCGAGTGCCTGGATTGTCACACGCAGGTCCTGCTCGAACCGTATAGGGTCCATTACGTGCCAGCGATACATGGCGTGGCGATGCTCTGCGCGGTACGTTCCATCGGGCTTCAGCACCTGGTGCATACCCAGGAAGGGGGTCGTATACGTAACATACTCCCCATCGACCTCCCAATCGAACGCACCCCCAAAGTAGTCCTCTGTGCCCGTGCCGCATATCGTCGGAAACTCGTCGTCGCCATCAATATAGAACTTGATCTCGCCTTCACCCCACCAGCGGTCATTGTGTATCTGCCATCCCATGGACGTCCCCACGTAATGTCCCATCCCCTTCACGCCATCCAGGATGGTGTAAGGAATGCCATAGGGCACGGGATTGGTACGCCGGAACTGAGCATGAAAGTAACCGACATCGTCCGGAACGTCTGTGAGGGTGTAGTTCACCTGGTAGAAGCACGCGGCGGTCTCCGAAGGGTGACGGTTCTCCAAGGTCATCCGGCAACGATCTCGGAATGGCATCTCCCAGAAGCAGTTCATCCCGCGGTTAGGGTTGGCCGACACCGGCAGAGAGTTGACCGGCGCGAACGGGCCGCGGGTCGGCGCCCGCCGGTCCTGGAAGGGCCAGGGCGTCGCGAAGAAGTCCGGCAGGGGACACTCGACTGAAGGGCGCTCCTGATCGTCCCAAGTGATCCGCAGAATCGAGTCGCGATTCATGATCGTCCCGGCGAACCACATGCTCTGTACTGCGCCGGGACCCTCGATATTCGCCAGCACAGCCGTCTCGCCGGGGGCCACCGTCACGTAGGGCGAACACTTCCACCCCCTGCCCAGTTCGCGTGCGGGCCCGTTGGGATGCGCTTCGGCCATGGCACCGCGCCCCTTCCCGCCCGTAGGGTTCTCAGCCGAGATGGAGCGGGTCTTGGCGGACGACAAACGTGGAAGGTTGCCAAGGTGCAGACCCAGTCCGTTGAAGCCTGTCATTGCGACCTCCTTGAGAAGAACACCGGCTCCGACACAATCCTGATGACGCGACCGAAGAGCAGCGGAACGTTCCGCTGCTCTTCCGATCGCTCTTACAGCTTCCAGCCAGAGTCGCCTACCGGCTCACAGACCCTCACCGGCTTCGCGGCTCAGAATGTCGAGCAGGTTCACGGCAATGGCATCGGGCATGATGACCATGCCGCCGTAGTTGCCGGTCACGCTGTTGTGGGTATCGGCAAAGCAATCGTCGAAGGCCCCGGTTGCGTAGTCGTCGTATGTCCACGGCAGGTTATGCGGCAGCCAGTGGGCCTCGGTGTGGTCAACCATCCAGCGCAACGCAGCGACTGTGATGCCCTTTTGGTACATGTGCCAGTCGAGTTCTGGGTCGATCTCAGCCCAATCGATGCCCAACTCGATCGACTGGACGAACGTCTCCAGCACCTCCCACTGTACGTGATCCCTTACCCAGTTGGCGAAGTACCAATCGCTGGAACACAGGCAAGGCTTGGTGTTGTACATCATAGGAAGGTGCTTGGGCTGCCACAGGTGTGTGAACGGCAGCAGCGCCCGGATCCAGTGCACCGCCTTCTCCAGGTAGCGTGCATCGCCGAAGGCCCGGTATGCCATCACGTATGCATTAGCGGCGTGTCCTGCAGCCAGCAGGTTGGGCGCATGGAGAGGAGTCTCCCAGAAGTCTCCGCCCTCCGGTCGCTCCATCGGCATGCAGGTCTCCAGCGCCTTACGCGCAGCTTCCGTGAATCGAGCATCTCCTGTAGCCTCGCCGAGGCTCAATAGCTCCATCGCCGGCAGGATGGTGATATCGAGCGCCGTATCGCCCGCCAACCCCATCGGCTCTAGGAACTCGCGCGCTACCACAAAGTCGTCCTTCTGATAGTGGCGCCCGTCGGGATCAAAGGCAAAGGCGCCGTCCTCACGCTGATAGGACAGCAGCTCTTCACCCCTAGCGAGCTGCGCCTCACGGTCCTCGCTTCTGAGTAGGTTCCACCGGCGCCTGGGGCGCCCACTCTGCGCCTCGCACCACGCCACTTTCTCGCGGAGAGACGCTGCGAGCGGCGAATCGGCATAGTCGCTGAGAAACCGCTGCGCAAACCGGGGAACGTGGGGCCCGATAGCATCGCGTTGGGGATTCCCGAATCCTCGACCCGGATGCCACAGATGCGTCGCATAGGCCTGTACGATGTGCTCCAGGGCCTCAGGCAGGAGCCAGCGGGGTTCGGGTGGCTCGGGCATGCCGTGTCGCCGCACCCAGTCGACCACAACATCAAGACTGGTTCCGTCGACCAGGAAGATCTCCGCGTCGAACTCCACGCGTTGCTCCAGGTGGAGCTCAAGCGGTGGCTCCGCGTAGATCTGGTTTTCATGCGCCTCAATGTCGACGTCGGGTACCATTAACCCCATCAGGTGGTTGTTGTCCCGATCCACGAAATTGGGCGAGGCGAACACCGGCTGCGGGTACTGGTAGCGATAGTTGAACCAACCGGTTGCGCGGCGGTTGGGCTCCCACGCCATCCCGATCCCTGTGCCATTGCGGCTCACAGCCATCACGGGCGCAGCGACCTTGTTGGGATGGGGAACCCATTTCATCGCCCAGGGATCCTTGAACCAGTCGGTACCGCTCGACCACTCCTCGCCGACCAGCCATTCCACGCCCGGCAGGATCGCGTCGTCCTTGGCAACACCAAAGGTGTCCTGACCCACCTTGAGCCACGGCCCACGGATGTACCGCGCGTAGACGTTGCCCCTCGACACGAGACGCTGCGACACGTATAGGATCGGTGCGTCGGGCGCGAGCCGCAGCGTGACCGTTCCCTCCATAATGTGCTGGTCCAGAGGATAATTGATCCACGGCTCAAAGGACGTGCCCTGCAGCTTCTCACGCACGATCAGAGCCTTGACCTCGAATACCAAAGTCTGACCCTCTGCATCATGCTCCTGCCGGACTGCCTGCGCTTCCAGGCGCATCGGTATCTCCTGGTCCCTTAGCAGGATCTCCCCGAGATGGTCCAGCACAGCGACACACTCGCCTTGGGCGTTGAAGATCTCGCCCCATCCCCATCCGGTCAGCCGCTTGTGAACGTCCAATCGCATCCGCTCGTTTTCGAGCGTGACCGTTTCATTGCCATAGCTTCCCCGTCTGTAGACAGGGCTGGCAGAACTGACAGCCATTGTTGTCCTCCCTATGGATAGCCCCTCGAGCCCCTGCCCGAAGGACTTGGTTGTATTAGCTTGTGGTAAACGTAATGTCGACGCTCACAGGCACTGGGTTGTCCAACGGATCGTCGAGTTCATAGCGACTCAAGCGATACCGGGTAGTCGCCCCCTCCGCCACCAGCGTCAGAACATGTTGCCCAGGCTTGACGCCGCGCAACGACACCTCTACCTCGCTTCCGGCAGCGAGACTGGTCATAACCTTGCCATCCAACATCACGGAGACGCCCTCTGCTGGAGCACCCAGCATAGACCAGTCTACCTGCAAGGTCTCGCCCGACACCACAGCGCCCTCCAACGGGCTGCTTACTGCGAGCAGGGTCGAGTCGAACGGTTCATCTGGCTCCATCCCACCACGATAGAGATCCATGAGAGCCTGCGTGAGATTGAGGTAGTAGAATCCCCATCCGCCATCGCCGCGGTAGCCGGGGGCGGTCAGCGAAACGGGCTCCAGGTCATCACTGAACTCGACATCATACGTGTCCACATAGATCGTATGGTCCGGTCCATAGCCATGTCCATCCGGTTGACCGGTGAACTCGTTGAACTGGTGCAGGAAGACGACCTTTGGACGATGCGCCAGAGCCTGCTA
>Ga0123333_10005910_pt1 | contig 10893 bp, 13 predicted proteins | sample BioC12SIPDNA_3_FD_89957 | JGI IMG/M metagenome (GOLD analysis project Ga0123333, IMG submission 89957) | Anaerobic biogas reactor microbial communites from Washington, USA - Biogas_R2_B C12 SIP DNA | ecosystem: Engineered > Bioreactor > Anaerobic > Unclassified | place: Washington, USA...
ATGTGGTGGCACTGGCTCATCGCCGTGGTCGTGCCCGCGATGCTCCTGTTCATGCTGGGCTCGACCGGCTACTCGCTGCTCATCGATGGCTACGAGGGCTACCCGACCTGGTACCTGAACCTCCTGGGCTGGGGTGCCGTCGGCTTCGCGATCGTGTTCGCCGTCGTCTTCACGCTCATGCCGGGGCGACACGACCGGGCGGCCCTGGACGAGGCGTTCGATCCGGATGACCTGACTGACGAGGATGAACTGGAGGAGGTCCGATGACTGGCACCGCGATCGCATTCCTGCTGCTGGCGATCATCGTGCTCTGGGGCGGCTTGGCCCTGGCGATCGTCTACTACCGCCGCTCCGGCGCCGCGGGGGGCCAGCCCGTGCGGGACCGCGAGGGCAATGTCTCCATCCCGCACGACACCTGAGGCAGTATGCCGTCAGCCGGGGGCCTCCCCGGCTGACACCGGGCCGTGGGTGAGCAGGGGGTCGTCAGTGATACCTGCCACTGGCGATCACCTGCGGCCCCTCCGTCACACTGGCATCAGGGGCGCGTCAGATCGTGAGGCACGACCGTCACCGGCCAGGGATGGCTGAGCACCGCCGGTTGCGCCCCCACGACGTGCCCGACGAGGTCATAGCCGCCGCCCGTGAGGTGCCACGCGTGCAAGGAGGACTCGTGCGGGTCGATCACCCAGTAGTTGGGGCACCCGGCCGCCTCGTACCGTGCGTGCTTCAGGCTCAGGTCGAAGTGCCGGGTGCTGGGCGAAAGCACCTCGACCGCCAAGACCGGCGCACCCTCGATCCGCCGCTCCGTGATGGAAGCCGCGCCCGCCACGAGAATATCCGGTTGGACCACGGTGTCCGCCGCGAGCCGGATGTCGAGCGGTGCCACGAAGACCTCGTGCCCGGGCGGTGCGCTGGCACTCAGGGCATGGGACAGCCGTGTCACCACCCGCTGGTGCACGGGCACGGGCGACGGCGTCACGACCAGGACCCCGTCGATGAGTTCGTAGCGGTGCCCGTCGTCGACATCACGGATCTTCTCGAAGTCCTCGAGGGTCAGCGGCCGGCTCCGCGGCATGGTCGGCATGAGTCCCATGGTGCCCTCCCTGTTCCATGGCCGCCAGTATGCCGAGTGGCTGGGACGGGCGTCGGCCTTCGTCCACAGGTGTGGTCCCGTGGGCGTCGTTCCTTACGCGACACCGGCCAGCACGGTGACGGGGATGGCCCAGACCTGCTCATCCAAGGGGTAGGTGTCTGCGCCCGTGTGGGCGACGAAGCCTTGCGCGAAGCGGTCACCCAACTCCTGACGCAGCCAGCGCAGGTGACGGGCGTCTCCGACTGTCGGGCGGGTCCCGTGCTTCACTTCGATCGCGAGGGTTCGGCCGCCGACCTCGATGACGACGTCGACCTCCTTCCCGCTGCCGCTCGTCCTCAGGTGGGTGAGCACACCCCCGACGAGGTCGACCTGCGGCCTCAGTTGCTGGAGGACGAAACTCTCCAGGTACTGACCCGCCAGGCTGGGCGATGCACGGAGGTCATCCCGGTGGACGTCGGCGAGGGCCAGGGCGAGCGCGGTGTCTGCCAAGAATCTCTTGGGATAGGTGGTGAGTCGCTTCAGGCGGTTGCTCTCGAAGGCGGGGCTCGGAACCGACAGATGGGTCCGCTCCAGGATGTCGTCGTAGGCCTTCCACGTGACCTTGTTGATATCCGCCGCCTCCCAGACGCGCTGATCCGGCACGGCCTGCGACTCGAGCGTGGCGAGGACGCGCATCGTGCGCAGCAGGCGCGAGGAGTCGCGCCCTTCTTCGCCGGCGCGTTGGGAGACCAGCCCCGCGTAGGCCTCGAGAAACAGTGTGGTTTCCGGCATGGCCCGTGTCACCGGGAAACCCGAGCGCAGCAACCAACTGGTGTCAAATGTCGCGGGTGCTCCCGCCGTTGGCGCGGGAAGGTCCCCGTTCAGCACTGAGGTGAGGAAAGGGGGATCGGCTCCGAGCCCCTCAAGTTCGGAGACCGTCATGGGTCGCATCACCAGACGCACCGCGCGCGCGGTCAGCGGATAGGTCGGCCCGTAACTCGCCGGCTCGACACTGCCGGTGAGGATGAATCGTCCTGGTCGTGGGTCGTCGTCGACGATGCCCTTGAGGGCCCACAGAAGGTCGGTGCCGGCGAGTTGCCACTCATCGATCAGGATGGGCGGTTCCAGTGCAGCGAGGTAGGTCGTCGGGTCAGCCACCAACTGCTCGCGGTCTCTCGGGAGCAGCACAGCGGACTTCGCCAGCCGTCGTGCCGACGTGGTCTTTCCTGCCCCCCGGGGTCCATCGAGAAGCACGATGGGGGCGCTTCCCAGCGCCACCTCCAGTGCCGCATCAAGATGCCGAACGAGGTAATCGGACGAGTCATCCATGCATAAAAGGTTACTCACTAACCGTGTTTGCGGCTAGTCAGTCACCGTTTTCGCAAGGTTTGTGCACCGCCTCGACGGTCACCTCGTCCAGACTGCCCACGACCAGGTCGGCCAGCGCGAGCGCGTCCGGTGCGGGCGGGAAGGCCTCGTGGGGGACGGCGATGACCTTCATCCCGGCGGCCGACGCCGAGCGCAGGCCGTTGCTGGAGTCCTCGATAGCCACGGCATTCCCGGGGGCCACACCGAGCAGCTCACAGGCCCGCAGGAAACCGTCCGGCGCTGGCTTGCCGGCCGCGACCTCCTCGGTGGAGACCGAGACCCGGATCAGGGCGGCGATGCCCAGAGTCTCGAGCGAGCTGTCGATCAGCCGTCGCGGCGAGGACGACGCGACGCCCAGCGGCCACACGGCGGCCAGCCGCCGCACCGCCTCGACCGCCCCGGGCAGGGTCGGGAGGTGCACCCGGTGGCGCGCCGCCATCGCCTCGATGGTGCGCTCGGCCGGGTCGCCGCTGATGCCGACGGTCGTGGCGAGATAGTCCGCCCACTCCGGCGTCGACATCCCCATCATCGCCTCGGTCGCCCCGTCGGGCCACGGCACGCCGTCCTCGGCGGCGAGCCCACGGCGGACCTCGTCCCACACGGTCTCGGTGTCGGTCAGGACACCGTCCATGTCGAAGACGACGGCGGCGATGGAACCGGGCGAAGTGGTCATGTCCACCATCGTGCCCGGTCACGGCCGGGGGTGCACAGACGGGGTGCAGCACAATGGGGTGATGGTGCGCGTGACCAAGCCCTGGCGGGTGACCCGGCTCGGAGGTGACGGGTCCACCCGGGTGCGTGCCGACATACTGGCCGGGGAGGAACCACTGGAGGTGCGGCTCGGCGGGCGGTCGTTCACGGTCACCATGCGCACCCCCGGCCACGACTTCGAGCTGGTCGCCGGGTTCCTGGTCAGCGAGGGCGTCGTGGTCGACCGCGAGCAGATCCGGTCGATGGACTACCGCTCGGGCATCGCGGCCGGGGGCGAGCGGGACTACAACGTCGTCGACGTGCGGCTGGCCGAGGGGGTGCCGCTGCCGGACACCTCGATGGAGCGGCACATCTACACCTCCAGCAGCTGCGGCGTGTGCGGCACCGCGTCCATCGAGGCGGTGCGCAAGACCTCTCCGTATGCCGTCAAGCAGGACCCCCTGACCGTCCCGTTGGCCGTGCTGCTGGGTCTGCCGGAGAAGCTGCGGGCGGAGCAGTCGGTCTTCGACCGGACCGGAGGGGTGCACGCCGCTGGTCTGTTCGTCGACGGCGAGCTGGTGTGCCTGCGGGAGGACGTCGGGCGGCACAACGCGGTCGACAAAGTGGTCGGGTGGGCGCTGCTCGAGGGGCGGCTGCCGCTCGCCGGCACGGTGCTGCAGGTCTCCGGGCGGGCCTCCTTCGAACTCGTGCAGAAGGCCGCGATGGCGGGCGTCCCCGTGCTGTCGGCGGTCTCCGCTCCGTCGGCGCTCGCAGTGGAGCTGGGCGAGGAGCTGGGGCTGACGGTCATCGGGTTCAACCGGGGTGAGACGCTGAACGTGTATACCCGGCACGGCCGGGTCGCTGGTGTGGAGGAGGTCGAGGGCGGTGCTTGAGATCACCGACGTGACCAGGCGTTCCGACGACCTGTGCGTCGCCCGTGTCCCGTTGTTCCAGGCGCTCAGCCGTGAGGAGCAGGAGGCGGTCGCCGACCTGGCGCGGCCGGCGCGGGTCGCCAAGGGGGACCGGATCTACTCCGCCGGTGACGACGTCTCGCAGCTGATGGTCGTGCACACCGGGCTGCTCAAGATCAGCCGGATCTCCGCGGACGGCCAGGAGCAGATCATCCGGGTCCTCGAGCCGGGGGAGTTCGTGGGGGAGTCGGCCTTCCTCAACGGGGGGCGGCCCGACCACTTCGCAACGGCGCTGGAGGCCGGGAGCATGTGCGTCTTCCGGCACCAGGACGTCGGGGCCCTCATCGCGCGGCACCCGAGCATCGGGCTGCGGATGCTGCAGGGCGTGAGCCGCCGGCTGGAGCAGACCGAGGAGCGGCTGGCGGCGGCCACCTCCGTGGAGGTCGGCGGGCGGCTCGCGCGCTACCTGCTCGACCTCCCGGCGCAGCACGCTCCGGACGGCGCGGTGTCGGTCCGGCTGCCGCTGGCCAAGAAGGACATCGCCTCGCTGCTGGACACCACCCCGGAGTCGCTGAGCCGGCAGTTGCGACGGCTGCAGGACGCCGGGGTCGTCGACCAGCGCGGCTCGCGCGAGGTGCGGCTCCTCGACCTGGACCAGTTGCTGGCCCTGGCCGACTGACCGCGGACCCTGTCCCGGCGCGACCCGCCACCGCCGCGGCTGGTGGGATGGCAGGATCGGTGGGTGCGGTGGACTGCGGTGGCCCCGGTGACCTGGCCGAGCGACGAGGGCTTCGACGTGTGGTGGCGCGGCACCGTGGCGGAGGCGCTGGGCACCGATGGTGACTCGTCCGAGGTCTTCGGGGTCGACGGTGAGCACGTGGAGCTCGTGTCCGGGGAGCACCTGCGGCCGGGCGCCATCTATCGCTGGGTGGCACCGGACGGAGTCGTCGGATCCGCGGCGTGGGGGATCGGGGGCCGGCCGGACCGTCGGGACGCCTACCTGGAGTATCAGGAGAACGACGACCTCCGCCGCCGCGTCGAGGTCCGGGTCGACGGGCTCGACGCCTGTGCCTCGGCAACCGCGACCAGCACGCTGAAGCACCTCGCGGCCGAGGTGTCCTTCGTTCCGGAGCGGGAAGGCCTGCTGGACCTCGAGGTGACCCTCGACTGGCTCCTGGTCCGGCTCAACGCCCGGGTCGTCCCGGCCGAGACCGGGGAGCAGCTCCGGGTGTCGCTGCGGGTGGTGGGCCGGGGCCTCTGGAGGCCGGTGGTCGCCCCGCTGCTGGTGCCCCTCGGCGTCTACCTGCGCCACCTGCTGACCGAGGAGACCCAGGAGGCCGCTGACCGACTGACCCACCTCGACATCGACCCCCGCGGCGACGGCGCGCCCGAGCGGGAGCTGGCGCGGATCCGGGCCGGGGCCGAGCTGATCCGGGAGCGTCTGCACGAGGTGGTGCGCACCGTCGACGCGCGACCGCTCTGGACCGGGCGTCGGGCCAGTCACCTGCGCGAGGCCTTCGCCGCGCTCCCCGCGGTCGGCATCGGATGGCCGCCGGTGACGCCCGCGATCACCTTCGGGGAGAGCGGCCGCTGGTGGGACGAGGAGCAGTGGATCTTCGACCGTGTCATCGAGGCGAGGCCGTGGCGTCGCAAACGGCACGAAGAGGTCGACCGACAGGTCGACAGCTGGCTGCGGCCCCAGGAGGAGATGGTGCGGTACATCGCCGAGAAGCAGGCGGAGCTGCTCGCGACCCCGGACCCGGCTGACCACCTCGTCCCGACCACGGCGGCCGAGCTCAACGAGTGGCTCGACCTGTCCTGGCTGGCCACCCCGTGGTCCACCGTGCGGCACCTGATGACCAAGGGCGCCGACGCCGACGACGACCTGCCCCCGATGCGGACCGACGAGGACGCGCGCCGCTACGTCACCACGATGCTCAAGGAGATGACCGAGTGAAGACCGCAGATGCCGTGATCATCGGAGCCGGCGTGATCGGCAGCGCCATCGCCTACGAGCTGTCCCGCGCCGGCCGGTCCGTGCTGGTTCTCGATCGTGGCAGGGGGCCGGGACAGGGCTCCACGAGCGCTTCCTCCGCCGTGGTGCGGTTCAACTACTCAACCTGGACCGGAGTAGTCACCGCGTGGGAGTCCAAGCACCGCTGGGAGGCGTGGGAGGACTACCTGGGCGGACGGGATGGCGGCAGGCTCGCCCGGTTCCACCGCACCGGCGGCCTGTGCCTGGACTCGCCCAACCAGTCGGCGGAGAAGGTGCTGGGCCTCTTCGACCAGGTCGGGGTGCCGTATGAGGTGTGGAGCCCGGAGGACCTGCGGCTGCGCCTCCCGCTGGTGGACACCGGGAGGCACTACCCGCCCAAGCCGGTGGCCGAGGACGCCTTCTGGGACGAGCCGACCGGCTCGATCGGTGGTTACTGGACGCCCGACGCGGGCTTTGTCGACGACCCCGCGTTCGCCGCCCACAACCTGATGGTTGCCGCGCAGCGGCTGGGCGCCAGCTTCCGGTTCGGGGCGACGGTGACCGGCGTCCGCAAGGAGGGCGGACGCGTCCTCGGGGTCACCCTCGACGACGGGACCCGGCTGGACAGCCCGGTCCTGGTCAACGCGGCCGGCCCCCACTCCGGGGTGGTCAACGAGCTGGCGGGCGCCCTGGAGGACTTCCGGATCACCACCCGACCACTGCGGCAGGAGGTGCACGAGATCCCTGGCGTGACGGCATACTCTCCGGGCGTGCCGCTGGTCGCGGACCTGGACCTGGGCACCTACTTCCGGGGCACCCCGGCCGGCAACATCCTGGTCGGTGGGACCGAGCCGGAGTGCGACCCGTTGGTCTGGCTGGACGATCCGGACGACACCTCGCTCACGCCGACCCAGGAGATCTACGAGGCGCAGACCTACCGGGTGGCCCGGCGGGTCCCCGAGGCCACCGTGCCGCCCCGGCCGCGCGGGATCGTCGGCGTCTACGACGTGAGCAGCGACTGGGTCCCGATCTACGACCGCACGAGCGTCGACGGCTACTACGTCGCGATCGGCACGAGCGGCAACCAGTTCAAGAACGCGCCCGTGGTCGGCGAGCTCATGGCCCGGCTGATCGGTGCGGTCGAGGACGGGCAGGACCACGACACCGACCCCGTGCAGGTCCCCCTGGCGCACACCGGGCACGTGGCGGACCTGAGCCACTACAGCCGGCTGCGCACGCCGGCCGCGACCTCCGGCACCGTCATGGGCTGAGGGGCGCGGAGCTGGTTGTCACCCGGTCCGGTTCTGCAGCAGGGGCTGCAGGGGGGCGAGTGCGGTGGCAACGGCGCTGTAGTAGACCCACGTTCCGCGGCGTTCGCTTTCGATGAGCCCGGCCTCGCGCAGTTTGCGCAGGTGGTGGGAGACCGTGGGCTGGGAGACGCCGAAGTCTCCCAGGTCGCACACGCAGGTCGCCCCGGTGGTGGCGGCGATCCGGGTGTAGAGCCGCAGCCGGACCGGGTCGGCCAGGGCCTTGAGCAGGGTCGCGAGCTGCTCGGCCTGATCGGTCGGTAGACCCTCAGCCGGCGCGCAGCCCGCGGCGCAGGCGGCGGTCTCCTCCAGCTCGGTGAGGGCTTCAGCGGTCAGCACGGAACTATATTGACAAGAATCTAAATAGGTTGCAAGGATGGGCACTGGATCGACGTCCATCGAAACAGAGCGGAGTGTCTCGTGGAACCTGCAGCATCCTTGCCCGTGGTTGTCGTCGGTGCCGGCCCGATCGGCCTGGCGATCGTCGCCGAGCTGGTCGGCCGGGACCAGGACGTCATCGTCCTGGAACGAGGCGAGGCGGTCGCAGCGGCCGTCCGGCAGTGGGGGCACGTGCGGCTGTTCTCGCCCTGGTCCGAGCTGACCTCGCCCGCTGCCGTTTCTCTGCTGGAGGTCACCGGCTGGGCCCCGCCCGACCCGCACACCTACCCGACCGGGGCCGACTGGGTGCGTGACTACCTCGACCCGCTTGCAGTGGTGCTGGGAGAGCGGGTGCGCACCGGACAGCGGGTGGTCGGGGTGGCCCGCGCGGACCGGGACCTGCTCGTGGACTCGGGACGTGAGGACCAGCCGTTCGTGGTGCATGTCCAGGGCACGGACGGGACCGCCACCCGGGTGCTGGCCCGCGCCGTGGTGGACTGCTCGGGGACCTGGGGATCCCCGAACCCGTTGGGGGCCGAGGGCTACCCCGCGGCGGGGGAGAGCGCGGCCGCCGGCCGGATCCTCTACGGCATGCCCGACCCGGAGCGGGACCTGGCCAGGTTCGCCGGGGCGGCCACCGCAGTCGTCGGGTCGGGAGCCTCCGCCCTGACCGCGCTGATCTCGTTGACCTCGTCACCACTGCACACCCCGGACTCCCGGGTGGTGTGGGTCGTGCGCCGCGGCACCGTCGGCAACGCCTTCGGCGGCGGCGAGCTGGATGAGCTGCCAGCCCGCGGCGCGCTGGGCACCCGGGTGCGAGCCGCGGTTGACGCCGGGCTGATCGAGGTCGTGACCGGGTTCCGCGTCGCTGAGGTGCGGGAGCGAGCGGCGGACCTGGCCCTGGTCGCCACCGATGGTCGGGCCATCGAGGGAGTGGACCAGATCGTGGGGGCGACCGGCTTCCGGCCCGAGACCTCCTTCCTGTCCGAGGTCCGGCTCGACCTGGACCCCCGGTTGCAGGCCCCCACGCTCCTGGCGCCCGGCATCGACCCCAACGTGCACTCGTGCGGCTCGGTCCAACCGCACGGCTTCGACGTGCTGGCCCAGCCCGAGGGCGACCTCTACCTGGCCGGGATGAAGTCCTACGGACGGGCACCCTCGTTCCTGGCGATGACTGGCTACGAGCAGGTCCGGTCGATCGCCGCGGCGCTGGCCGGTGACCTGGACGCGGCCCGCGCCGTCGAGCTGACGCTGCCGGACACCGGAGTATGCGGCGGTGCCGGTCTGTTCGACGAGGACGCGTCGGCCGGTGGTTGCTGCGGCGCCCCCGCCGGTCCGCAGGAGCTCACCCTGACCCGGCCCGCCCGGTGACCAGCCCGTCTGGCCCGACTCGGAGGAGACCCATGAGCAAGCCCAGCGTCCTGTTCGTCTGCGTCCACAACGCCGGCCGTTCTCAGATGGCTGCCGGCTATCTGCACCAGCTCGGCCAGGGCCGCATCGAGGTGCGCTCGGCCGGGTCCGCCCCGGGGGAGGCCGTGAACCCGGTCGCGGTGGAGGCGATGGCTGAGGAAGGCATCGACATCTCGGCCAACCGCCCGAAGATCCTGACCACCGAGGCCGTCCAGGACTCGGACGTGGTGATCACCATGGGTTGCGGAGATGCCTGCCCGATCTTTCCGGGAAAGCGCTATGAGGACTGGGAGCTCGACGACCCGGCGGGCCGGCAGATCGAGGCCGTCCGGCCCATCCGTGACGAGATCCGCCGCCGCGTCCAGGCGCTCGTGGACGACCTGCTCGCCCCCGTGCCCTGAAGGCGAAGGCTCACCAGGGCGTCGCGGCGGACAGGTCGGCGCAGATGATGCCGGTGTTGCCGTCGTGGTCCGCGATCACGGTGAGGCCGGGCGCGTTGCTGTCGTCGACCACGGTTCCGCCCGCAGCGACCGCGGCGGCGACCCGCTGCTCGACGACCTCGGGCGCCACGTAGACCTCGACGTGGAACCGCTGGCGTGCGGGTTCGTTGTCGTCGGCGTCCCCGAACCACAGGTTCGGCACCCGCCCGGTGGCGTCCCGGATCTCGTCACTCGGTGTCCCCCGCCCCTGAGCCTCCGCGTTCCCCGTGAGCAGCGCCGCCCACACCGGAGCGATGGTCGCCGACCGCGACGTGTCCAGGCCGAGCTCGATCATGCTCACCGAGGTCGGGTCGGCGTCGAGCCCGTGCGCGGCGGCGATCCCGGTGATCCGTCGGGCGAGCTCGACGTCCTGCTGGGTGACCCACTCGATGACGTGCTCGGTGCCGTCGTCCTCGCGGTAGACGGCGTCATCGGTGACCAGCCTGAGGTCGACGAACCCGTCCCCAATCGACACGCCAGGGTGGTGGCCGAGCTCGTCACCCGCGTCACCGACCGCGGCGACGAAACGAGCCGCGGAGCCGAAGTCGGCGACCAGATAGCGGGCGTGCAGTCCCTGGGCCAGCTTGCGCCAGTCGGTGAGGCCGGCCGCCGCGATCTGTTCGCCCATCAGCATGTCCATGACTCTGACCCTAGATCTGCTGTGGGTCGGAGCGCAGGTCTGCGACCCTCGTCGCGATCTCGACCTGACGCGTCAGGAAGGCGCGCTCGTCGAGCTTCTTGCGACGCATCCACAGGGTGACCTCGGCGTTGCACTTGCTGGCGTTGCACGAGCCGCAGGCGGGCACGACGTTGGTGAGCGTGTACCGTCCGCCGCGAGAGATCGGCAGCATGCAGTCCTTCTGCAGGCGGTCGGTCTCAGCGCCGCAGTAGGCGCAGCCCCTCCACGCGTCCACGAGGGACGTCCACTGCGCGTCCGTCAGGTCGTGCACGGACCTGGCCATCCGTGCCTTCCGGCGCCGGGCGTAGGTCGCTGCTCGTTTCCGCGATGCCACAGGGCCACGCTATCGACGGTGCGGCGTGATTCTTGCGAGCCGTTCCGCGAGTCCGCGATGCGCTGGCGGCACATGTCACGAACCCCAGACAACGTGAGATGTCTGGGGTTCGTGACCTACCGCCGAGGCGGGGGTGCCGCTCAGGCCGCCGTGGCGTGCTCGCGTTCAGGTCGAGACTGCTCGGCCCTCGAGGCGTTCAGCTGCGCCGCCACCGGCTCGCGGTGCCGCACCAGGCGGACCGCGTTGAGGATGACGACCAGCACGCTGATCTCGTGCACGAGCATGCCCGA
>Ga0123333_10005917_pt1 | contig 10881 bp, 11 predicted proteins | sample BioC12SIPDNA_3_FD_89957 | JGI IMG/M metagenome (GOLD analysis project Ga0123333, IMG submission 89957) | Anaerobic biogas reactor microbial communites from Washington, USA - Biogas_R2_B C12 SIP DNA | ecosystem: Engineered > Bioreactor > Anaerobic > Unclassified | place: Washington, USA...
CCAAGCCTTGATGCGGAAGAAGTCCGCCTCTTCCGCGTTGCGATCGACGGCCAGGATGAAGCTCGAGACCTTGGAGCCGCCATTCACCTCCTTGACCTCCACGTCGGTGGCCAGGCGGCCGATCAGATGCACGCTGTTCATGTCCTTCCTCCTCGTTGCTCGCATCCGCTTCCCTAGCCCCGGGGATCGACACTCTGAGGCACTGGCCCCGGGAGATGCAGCCTCGTGCAGCTCCGTTGTCCCATCACGATCCCGGGGAACGCAGCGTAGCGGGAGGACAGGCCGGGGCGAATACAACCAAAGATGGAGATGTTGGGGGGACTGGAGATAGACGCGGGCCTTAGCGTCGAAGCCGTCGGATACCGCACACGAGACAAAGACCCTCTGGCCTCACTACTCCCGCAGAACGGCCGCAAACAACGTCTTTGTCAACTCATGGTGATCCCATATCTCCGCGGAAGCGCGTCCCGGATCTCGGTCCCGGACAGCCGAAAGGATCCGGTCGTGTAGTGCCCGAATCTCGGCCATTCTGTGCTCAGAGATGGCCTGCTTGACGGGCAGGAACAGTTCAGCCCGGATTGCGTGCGTGGCCCATTCGAGACAGAGATTGTGCGTCGCCCGTGCGAGTGCGTCGTGAAACCCGGTGTGCCACCTGACCGATGTCCATTGGTCCTCAGCTCCAGACCCGAACCGCTCGAGCGCCTCGAGGTCTTCGGCAGTCCTCCGCTCAGCCGCGAGGGCGGCTATGTTGCTGTCGACCATCCACTGGAATTCGAGGAGATCGTCGACCTCCCCACGGCGGTCGCGCATCCAGTCCTGCCAGCAGCGGGAAACCGTGTCGGCATCGTTCACCCGCCACCCACCCTTGGAGCCATGCGTAACGACGAGGAAGCGGGCGGCTTCAAGATATCGAAGGGCGGCCCGCACCGTGAGAGTGGAGAGACTGAGCTGCCTGGCGAGTTCCCTCTCGGACGGCAGTCTGTCACCTGGCCCCAACTGTCCCGAGAAGACCAGAGAGCGCAGATAGTGAACCGCGTTGTCGCTCGCTCGGTTCTGCTCGATCGGGCCGGGAGCCCAAAGGCCGCCAAGAGGTATTCGGTCCATGTCCATGACCGAATGATAGCAGCCAGGCACTATTGCATTAATGATATATACGTTGTTACATTGCGTGCATCAGTTTGTGCGGAGAGGGAGGAGCGGTGACTGGTTTCATCGACATGCAGCGTCAAGGTTGGCAGAGGAACGCGGAATACAAGGATCTTCCCTTCGTCCTTGAGCGCCCTCCCGTGTTCAGCCCGGCAGGAGCCGCACAGGAGCCGGCCAACGGAAGCGGAGCGTGGTGGCGTTGGAGCCCGCTCTTCCTGCCCCTCGAATACACCCATTGGCTGGAAGAGAGCGTAGCGCACGTCGACTCCGTCTACATCGGCGACTGGAGCGCGCTCAGCAAGTTCCACGTGAAAGGGCCCGACGCCTTCACGTTCATGCAGTGGGTGGGCATGAACGACCTATCTGATCTCGCGATCGGCCAAGTCAAACACCATGTGCAGCTGACCCCGGAAGGCCTGCTCGCGTCCGAGGGCATCGTGATCCGCCTCTCGGAAGACGACTTCATGTACACGGGCGGGGGAGGCGACTGGACCAACTTCATGTTCGGCCAGGGTTCTTGGGACGCCAAAGCCGAGATGCTGGACGCCGACCACTTCATCTTCGAGGTCCAGGGACCAAAGTCCATCTTTGTCATCGAGAAGGTCATCGGAGAGAGCCTCCGCGATCTGGCCTTCAACTTCTCTCGCCCAGCCAAGATCGTCGCTGCGCCGGTACGGGTGCTCCGCACGGGCATCAGCGGTGAGCTGGGATACGAGCTCCACGGCCCGGCCGAGCACGCCAACGGGGTGTGGACGGCGGTGGTCGAGGCCGGCAAGGAATACGACATCAAGCAGCTCGGTGTGCGCTCGCAGCTCGTCCAGCACGTGGAATTCGGCTTTGCCACGAACGGCCTCGACTACCTGCCGGCCTCCATCGTCACGCCTGGAGCGCCCAGGCTCATTCCTCAGTCGACGGCACGAGGCAGCTACATCCCCTACACGGGCGTCGGCGAGTTCTTCCGCTCCCCGCTCGAGTTGGGGTGGGGCTGGAACGTGGATCTGGACAGTCACGACTTCGTGGGGCGAGAGGCCATCAAGACGGAGCTCGCGGGCGGTGGGCCGGCCCGCCGGCTGGTCGGGCTGGAATGGAACACCGAGGACGTCATAGCCATCTTCGCCTCGCTCTTCGGCGATGGCCCCACTATTCATCCCATGGAGCTTCCCCGCTACACCGGCTTCGAGTTCGATGAGATCAGGCTGGACGGTCAGCGAGTGGGTTGTTCCACCTCCCGAACCTACAGCCCCACCCTGCGGAAGATGATCTCCCTGGGAGTCATCGCAAAGGAGCTGGCGGAGCCCGGGACAGAGGTGACTGTTCTTTGGGGTCCTCCCGGCCCGGTGCAGAAGGAGATACGCTGCGCGGTGAGGGCTCTTCCCTTCAAGGAGGACCACCGGAGGGTGGACGTCACGATGCTCTAGGCGAGAGCAGCGGTTCATCGTGGTCGAGCGGCCGCATCCCTTGGGGATGGAAGCCGCCGCGGGCGAGGAACCTCCGATCCGGCAGCGTTCGAGCGGGCCCTTGCCCTTTACGCCTCCACACGCCGAACGGCTCGATACTCCCCGAGGAACCCCTCGATGGCCCGTGACAGGCGGCCGAGAGTCTCCGCCCAGGTATCGAGACAACCGTAGCCGCGATCAGTGAGCTCGTACAGGCGACGAGCCGGACCGGCGCTTCCCGCCACCCACGTTGACGCCACCATGCCCGTCTGTTCCATCTTCCGCAGGGACCGGTAGACGGCCGAATGATCGACTCCGGACGCACCGGACAAAGGCATCTCTCGAAGCCGGGCGACGATTGCGTATCCACTCGCAGTACCCGACTCGGCGATTGCAAGAAGGGCCGCTGCAGCAGTGAACTTGTCCAGGTTGCGGCCACTGCAGGGGCAGTGCTCGAACGTCGTCGCCTCGGAGGCCGCATTCTCTACTCGGTTCTGCTCCATTCCTCGTCCTCTCGCTCCGTTTCGGGACTATGCGATATAATCACATAAGTGAGTACGTCACTATACGCTTCGGGCCGGCATGTCAATTGTAGGCGAGTCGCTAGGATAAGAAAGGGGCGGGGATGGGTGTCGATCCCAACGTATCACGCATTCTGAAGGAGGCGGAAGACGGCAGGCCCATCACCAGGTCCGAAGCAAAGCTTCTCCTATCGTTGCCCGAACGATCCCCGGAGGCGGCGCTACTCCGCTCCACAGCCAACTCGATATCGCGCAGGCGATTCAACAACTCAGCGCTTCTCCTGGGCCAAATCGGCGTGGGTATGGCCCCCTGCGACGGCGACTGCGCTTTCTGTTTCTTCGCGCGCTCTCACACCAGCATAGAGCCCTCGGTCCTGTCCACGGAGGAGGTCCTCGACCGCTGCCGACGGTATGTGGCGGGAGGCGCCCAAGGTGTGTTTCTCATGACCATGCACCGTTTTGGTTTCGACTGGCTCTGCAATCTGTGCAGGCGACTCCGCGCCTCCATCCCGGACCGTTTCGAGATCCTTGCCAATGTGGGTGATATCTCGCTCACGCAACTCGAAGAGCTCCGAGAGGCTGGAGTGAGCGGCGCTTATCACGTCTGCCGGCTGCGAGAAGGACTCGACTCACACATGGATCCAGAGTCCAGGCGCAGTACGATCGAGCGGATCCTTGAAACCGGTCTCGACTGGTACACGATGTGCGAGCCTGTGGGCCCTGAGCACACGCCGGAGGAGCTGGTCGAGCAGATATGGCTGGGCGTCGATCTCCCCTGCACGCAGCATGGAGTCATGCAACGCTTCCCCGTTCCCGGCTCGCCTCTCTACCACCATGGCCGGGTCTCCCTGCCGCGTCTGGGGCAGATCGTGGCCGTCGTGGTCCTCGCGACGCTTGGCGGCCGGGAGCTGAAGAGCGTGGCTGTCAACGTCTCCAACGTAGTGGGTCTATTCAGTGGAGCGAACGCGTTCTTCCCAGAGGCCGGGGAGCCCGATACCAAGGAGGCGATGGCCGGCGCCGCACAAATGGCCGACGGCGGCTTCACGACGGCGCTGTGGCGGCAAAGCAGCGAGATCACGACGGCGGATTGCCGAGGCATGCTGCTGGAGGCAGGGTTCTCGCACCTCATGGACACCCGAGGCATCCCGAGACGGGAGCTGTAGGGTCCGACGCCACCCTCCCCACTCCCGTGTTGTGTAGAGTCTAGGGCGATGGATTCACACTCGCACTCGAGAAAGGAGGTGGCGTCGTGGTCTTCAATCGCATGACTTGAGCCAATCGGTGCGGTGCACGTGGTGCACCCAGCATGTCGGTCGCGACGCCGGCCGCCTTCTCACTCAGCCCACCGCTCTTCACGACCTAGCCCCGCTTCTTCGTTCCGGTCTAGGCTCGAGATCGGCAGGCCCCCAGAGGGCAACCGCTCGTGCCGCCAGTTTCATTGTTCCGTCGCGACGCCGTATGCGGCCGCGCGAAGACGTCCATAGTGAAAGGAACCCCATGGCCGGACATCTGACGCTTGATGGAAAGACGGTCGCGTTCCGCGAGGGACAGACCCTGCTCGAAGTCGCCCGTGAGAACCGGGTGAAGATCCCCTCGCTCTGCTATCACCGCAAGACCGGACCCGCGGGACGCTGCCGGCTGTGTGTGGTGGAGGTGGAAGGCCAGCGCACGCTGGTGACTGCCTGTACCGTCGCCGCCCAAGACGGACAGGTCGTTCGTACGAACACTGAGCGCGTGCGCGAAGCCCGCCGCATGATCGTCAACCTTCTGCTGTCGAACGGCGAGCACAACTGCCTGTCGTGCGAACAGAACGGGGCCTGTGAGCTGCAGGATGCCGCGTACGACCTGAGCATCGAGGCGCCGGCCCTTCTCGTGGCGGGTGAAGCCGTGGAGACTGATACCTCGAGCGAGATGATCGTCGTCGACCGACGCAAGTGCATCCTCTGCGGCCGTTGCGTCGCGGCCTGCAACCATGTGGTCGTGAACGAGGTGCTCGGCATGGGCGAGCGCAGTGCCGATTCGCACGTGATCTTCGACATCGACCGCCCTATGGGCAAGTCGGGTTGCGTGCAATGCGGGGAGTGCGTGCAGATCTGCCCCGTGGGCGCCATCATCGACAAGAAGGCCATCCGCAAGGGCCGCGCCAAGGATCTCGACAGGATCGACACCACCTGCCCCTACTGCGGTGTCGGCTGCCAGGTCACCCTGCACGTCGACCGTGATGCCAATCGAGTGGTCCGCGTCACCGGCCGCGAGGTCCCGCCCAACGACGGCATGCTGTGCGTGAAAGGGCGCTACGGCTACGAATTCCACGCCAACCCGGAACGCCTGACGCATCCTATGATCCGCAAGAACGGGGAGCTCGTGCAGGTCTCCTGGGACGAGGCGCTCGACTACACGGCGAAGCGCATCAAGGACATCGTCGACGAGCACGGCCCCGATGTCTTCTCCGCCCTGGGCTCAGGACGCATCACCAACGAGAACAACTACGCCATCCAGAAGTTCACGCGCGCGGTCATCAAGACCAACAACGTCGACCACTGCGCCCGCGTCTGCCACGCCCCGACGGTGGCGGGTCTCGCCGCGGCCTTCGGCAGCGGCGCAGCGACCAACTCCATCACCGAGATCTCCAATCTCACTGATGTGATCTTCGTGATCGGCTCGAACATGACCGAGGCTCACCCGGTGGTCTCGTACTACGTCAAACAGGCGGCCAAGAGAGGCGCGACCCTGATCGTGAGCGACCCCCGCAAGAACGACCTCGTGCGCTGGGCCGATCTCTTCGTGCAGCACCGCGTGGGGACCGATGTGCCCTACATCAACGGCCTCATCAACGAGATCTTCAAGAACGGCTGGGAAGACGCGGAGTTCATGGGCAACCACACCGAGAACCCCGACGACATCCGCGAATGGGTGAAGGACTACCCAGTGGAGAAGGCGTCTGAGATCTGCGGCGTGCCCGTGGAGACCATGCGTGAGGTGGCCCGCATCTTGGGCACGGCCGAGAACGTGAGCATCATCTACACGCTGGGCATCACCGAGCACACCTGCGGCACCGACAACGTCAAGACGCTCGCCAACCTACAGATGGTCCTCGGGCACCTCGGCAAACCCGGCGGCGGCGTCAATCCGCTGCGCGGTCAGAACAACGTGCAGGGCGCCTGCGACATGGGGGCGCTGCCAAACGTCTATCACACCTATCAGGCGGTCGACGACCCCAAGGTGGCCGAGAAGATGGAAAAGGACTGGGGGGTGACCGGTCTGCCGCTCAAGCCCGGCTACAAGATCCCGACCATGTTCCAGAAAGCGCTCGAGGGCGGCACCAAGGCCATGGTCATCATCGGCGACAACTCGGTCCAGACCGAGCCCCACATGGCGAAGACGGTGGAGGAGATCAAAGCCCTCGAGTTCCTGGTGGTGGTGGACATCTTCCCCAACCTGACCACCGCGCTCGCCGACGTGGTGCTACCCGACACCTGCTACAACGAGGACGACGGCACCTACTCCAACCTCGACCGCCGTGTACAGCGCCTGCGCAAGGCTGTCGACGCGCCCGGTGAGGCCAGACCGAGCTGGTGGATACTGCAGGAGCTGGGCAGGCGCCTTGGCGTCGACCTGAAGTTCACTTCCACGGAGGCCGTGTGGGAGGACATGCGCCGTACCTCCACCAGCTTCGCGGGGATCACGTACGAACGCCTCGACCATGGCGGCCTACAGTGGCCGTGCCCGACGCTGGAACACCCCGGCACGCCGATCCTTCACCGAGACGGCAGTTTCACCCGCGGCAAAGGTCTCTTCTCGCACACCGACTACCGCCCGCCGGCGGAAGTGCCCGACGACGAGTATCCGCTGGTGCTCAGCACAGGGCGACGGCTCTGGCACTACCACTCCGGCACGCAAACACGGCACAGCGTGGGTCTCGATGTGCTCTTCCCCGACGAACTGCTGGAGATCAGCCCTGAGGACGCCGGGGAGTTGGGCATCAGCACCTACGACACCGTGAAAGCCATCAGCCGGCGCGGCGAGATCACGCTGCGGGCCTGGGTCACCGACCGGTCGCCGAAGGGCGTGTGCTGGTGCTCGTTCCACTTCTACGAGGCACACTGCAACGTGCTCACAAACAGTGCCTACGACGACGTCACCGAGACGCCCGAATACAAGGCATGCGCCATCCGTGTCGAGAAGGTCGCAGACGGCGCGGATCTGGAGGAGAGTGTGCAGCGACAGGCCAGGCCGTAGAACGGGCGCCAGGCAGCGAGGACATCATGATAGGTGGTCCGGCGTCGTGACCGACCCGGGATCGCAAACCGATTCTCTCGTCGAGGTTGATGCCTGCCGTCACTCCACGGACGGAGGCGCGACTCCGCCGGTGAGTGAGACCGTGCGGGTCGTGCGGGAGGACGCGCTTTTCATCGACATCGACGAGGCGGGGTCGTACTCGCTGCTATGCACTCCGACCGACCTCAGGGCGCTGGCCGTGGGCTTCCTGTTCACTGAGGGACTGATCGTCGACCTGAGCGACATCGCGGCCCTCGCCCACTGTGCTGACGACTCCAGGAGGATCGTGGTGAAGCTCGCCAAGTCCGGCGCTGTGACCGGCCGGCCGATCCACGGCCGGCCGGTCGTCTCCTCGTGTGGCCTCTGCGGGGCCGACGACCTCTCCTCGCGGATGTCGGGACTTCCCCGGGTCGGGAACACGCTGCGAGTCAAGCCGACCTCGCTCCGCCGGTCTGTCCAGGTCCTACGCAGGCGGCAACCTCTCTTCACCGCGTCCGGCGCGACCCACGCCGCCGGTCTCTTCGGCGTATCGGGGGAGCTCCACGCGGTTTTCGAGGATATCGGTCGCCACAACGCCCTCGACAAGGCAGTCGGCAGTTGCCTGCTTGATGGCGCCTCCCCCCTGGGGTGCGGCGTCATACTCTCAAGCCGGGTCAGCCTCGAGCTTGTGGACAAGTGCGCGCGCGCCGGCATCGAGTTCATCGGCGCCGTTTCTGCTCCCACGTCGCTCGCCGTCGAGGCGGCAGACCGCTGCGGCATCACTTTGTGCGCCTTCGTCCGTAGGGCCCGTGCTACGGTGTTCACGCACCCCGAGCGACTCCAATGCCGACGGGATCCTTCAAGCGAGGCCCCGTCGACCCCGGCCCCGCCCTCCTCCAGGCGCTTCTAGGACCGCTCCAGCTCTCTCTGGTGCTCGATGCAGAGAGTGGCGTAGGGGACGGCGGACATGCGGCCGGGGTCGATGGGGAGTCCGCAGCGGTCGCAACGACCGTAGGTACCCTCTTCGATCTTCTCCAGAGCCCGGTCCACCTGCACCAGCAGGCGCTCGACGTTCCCCTGGAGGGTGAGATCCAGCTCGCGGCTGAATGTCACCGTGCCCACGTCGGCCGGGTGCTGATCCGACGACTCCTCGTCGGCCTCTTCCTCCAGCGATATGGCCAACGATTCCCCGATCTCTCCCTCGCGGTCGAGAAGCCGCGACCGGAACGCCATGAGGCTCTTCCTCGCCTTCCGCAGATCCATGAACTTATGCCTCCACGTCGACACCGATCGCCGATACGTCTCTCTTACAAGCCATTCCCACGCAGAGGGGTGTGACAAACGCGACGACGGCATATGCCGGACCCGACGACGGGTATCCGCTAAACCCGGCAGCCCTCCCGGCCGATATCAGAACCATGAGAAACAGCATGGACAACAACCTATCTCGCACCGCCGCGCCTATGGTGTTCTGCCGCTCGTGCGCCTCCCCGCTCATACAGGCTCTCGATTGGGAAGAGGAGGAGGAGTCGCTGTGGGGCATAAGGCTTTGGTGCCCGGAGTGCGGTTTCGAACAGGCGGCGACGCTCGACCGGTCGCAGCTGTTCTACCTGGCGTTGGCAATAGAAGAGGGCTTCGGCCGGATGCTCGACGCGCTGGATGAGCTGAATCGGCTGTCGTCGTTGCCCGAGGAGCCCGATCTCGTGGACAGGGCGATGACGGACAGGATGGACTACTCGGGCCGCTGACCCCGGCTCATAGTCCGCGCCGCCCCCACCAAGCGCTCGGCACGACGGCCGGGCGCCGGTGAATCCTCTAGGTTATGCTAGGCGCACCACACCCGGCGATAGGAGCACGACGATGGACATGCAAGTCTTCTTTCCCGGCAACAAGAAGGTCCACGCCCGCTACAAGGGTTTTGTCATCGAGACCGATCAACCCGCGAGCCAGGGCGGCGATGATTCGGCTCCCTCGCCTTTCGACCTCTTCATCGCCTCGCTTGGCACGTGCGCGGGCATCTACGTCCTTGGTTTCATGCAGCAGCGCGGCCTGCCCACGGAGGGAGCCGGCATCGTCGTACGGCCGGAGAGGAACCCGGAGACCAAGCTGATCAGCAAGATCTCGATCCACATCAAGCTACCGGCCGGCTTCCCGGAGAAGTATCTGGATGCTGTGGTGCGCGCGGCCGACATGTGCGCAGTCAAGCGGCATCTCGAGAACCCCCCCCTGTTAGAGACCTTCGCCACCATCGGCTAGAAGGCCGCCTCGGAACAGCGCCCCGGGACCTAGCTCGGGCGCCAGCTCAGGGTGTCGGAGTCCGCGTCGCGCCGGCGTTCGAGTTGCACCAGAGCATCCTTGTACTTGGCGTGCCGCAGCCCCATGACCTCACCCAACAGCTGGATGAAGCGCCAGAACCCCGCGCCTATCTCCTCCGGCGGCGCGTCCACGTACACGTGACCGGCCGCTATTCCGGCCCCCTCGTGCTCCTTGACCGCGTGGAACACGGTCTTGCTCAGGATCATGTCGATCTCGAGATCCATCCCCTGTTCGCTCAGACACCTGATCAGGCCGCCTCCGTCGCTGATGCGAATCATCGAATCGGATGTTGCTTCCGCAGGGGGCGGCTCGGGGGGTGCAGGCTCCCGGTCGAAGCCCGCCGACGAATCGAGGGTGGCCCGCAGCACCGGCGCCGCTGAGTACCCTGGATCCGCGCTCTCTGCCGGGGCCAGACCGACATACGCGACCACCGGCCCCAGGCGGCCGGGATACGTGAGCGGCGTCTTGGCCTGGAACCGGTCGCCGGCCAAAAGCCTGGCCCGCAGCTTGGCATCTCCGGCGAGCAGCGCCAGCAGCCCCTGGTAGCTGAGAACGAGACTTTCGCCAGCCATCAGCCGCGTCCCTACACGCCTTCGGGAGGCCGGCCTTCACCGCCGGGCCAGATATCCGCGGCAGAGTCGCGTATGGGACTGGGAGCTTCCGGAGCGACGGTGCTCGCCCAGGGGGGCCCTTCTCCGGAGGGAGCCGCGGCCGGCGGGGTCTGCGGTTGCGGTGCGCCAGTGGCCTGGGTCGACGCCGCGCTCTGCGACGGCTGCGCGGCCTGCCCGGCGGGTGGGGCCTGCGCCGGCTGCCCGGCAGGTGGGGCCTGCGCCTCGCGCTCTGCCCTCCAGGCGGCCTCGGCCTGAGCTTTGGCCGCGGCCTCGGCTTTGGCTTTGAGCAACTGGTCTTCCAGCCGGGTCATGTCCTCGAGGATCTTCTGGCGCAGGCTCTGGTCGACCTGTCGCCCTCGGTAGAAATCGAACACCAGGTACCCGAGCTTCTTGGCCAGGCCATCCATCTGCATCTCGATCTGAAGCTCGCCGACCTTGGCCTTGCCCTTGTCGATCGCCTTGTCGGCCCCCTCGGCCAGACGCTCCACACCCGCAGCGAGTTTGTCCATAAGGCCCATGAGCGCACCTTCCTTCGTGGATCACTCCACCAAATGTACCGACTTGTCGGAAGAGACGCAACGTCGCGGAGCCTAC
>Ga0123333_10005918_pt1 | contig 10880 bp, 6 predicted proteins | sample BioC12SIPDNA_3_FD_89957 | JGI IMG/M metagenome (GOLD analysis project Ga0123333, IMG submission 89957) | Anaerobic biogas reactor microbial communites from Washington, USA - Biogas_R2_B C12 SIP DNA | ecosystem: Engineered > Bioreactor > Anaerobic > Unclassified | place: Washington, USA...
AGACGCATCTCGGTACGTTGCAGTGTTCGGGAAGTTCGGTTCGGGAGGCATTCTCGATGATCGGACAAACGGTATCCCACTACAGGATTATGCAAAAACTGGGCCAGGGCGGCATGGGAGAGGTATTTCTGGCGCACGACATGTCGCTCGACCGCGAAGTGGCCATCAAGTTCCTTCCCCGGTCTCTGGAGCGGGACGAGACCGCCCGCAGGCGCTTTCTCCGGGAAGCCCGGTCGGCGGCCGCCCTGGACCACCCCTACATCTGCGGCATCCATGAAGTCGGCGAAGCCGAAGGGAAGAACTTCATCGTCATGGAGTACCTGCAGGGCCGGACGCTCGAAAACAGGCTGGCAGAGGGGGCGGTGCCGCTGAAGGAGGCCATGCAATACGCCCTGGAAATCACCGAAGCCCTGGTTGCGGCCCATGCGAAAGGGATCATCCACCGGGACCTCAAGCCCGGGAACATCATGCTGCTCGGGACGGGCCACGCCAAGGTCATGGACTTCGGCCTGGCCAAGCAGGTGTCCCTGGCGGCCCCTCCGGGGAGCCGGGAGGACACGCTCACGGGCGCGCTCACCGTCGAGGGCACGACCGTGGGCACGCTGGCCTACATGTCGCCGGAACAGGTCAAGGGCAGGCCCACCGACCTCCGCTCGGACCTGTTTTCCCTGGGCATCGTCCTGTACGAGATGCTTTCCGGGATCCACCCGTTCAAAAAGGATTCGGGCTTCGACACCGCCGACGCGATCCTGCGTGAGGCCGCAGTGCCGTTGGCGGATCACAGGGGCGATGCGCCTCCGCCGCTTGCCGGCGCCGTCGACAGGCTGCTGGCCAAAAAGCCCGAGGACCGGTACCAGCAGGCAGAGGCGGTCGCGAGAGATATCCGGAGGGCGATCGAGGAGGCTTCCGGGAAGCAGGCCCCGGGCACGCCGTCGGCGTTCGCCGCCTTTTCCCAAGCCCTGAAAAAACCGGCGTACTGGATCCCCCTGGCCCTCGTCCTGGCCGCGGCCGCCTATGCCGCCGTGCAGGGGGCCCAAAGCTACCGCAAGGGCCGGTGGGCGAGGGAAGTGGCGCCGGGGGAGGTGGAACGCCTGATCGAGCTGGAGCGTCCGGTCGCGGGGGCGCGGGTCCTGGAGGAGGCGGCGCGGTTCGCGCCGGGCTCAAGGGAGCTCGACCGGCTGCGAACCATGATCTATCTGGAGGCGGACCTCAGGATAGAAACGACGCCGCCCGCCGCCGAAATCTACATCCGTGATTACTCGGACGTGGAAGAGAACGGACCGTCCCGCTGGGATTTTTGGGGCCGTTCGCCGCACTCGGCGAAGACCCTCATCGGGCACCACCGCTTCCGGGTGGCCCTGGAGGGATTCGAACCGGTCGAATTTGCCTCCGGGAGTGGCACCGTCCGGCTCCAGCTCCATCCGCGGGAGGACATCCCCGCCGGCATGGTGCACGTGTCGGGCATCGACGGGGGCCGAATAGGCCCGGTGGCGGCTCCGGGAAAAGCGGATGCGTTCTGGATCGACCAGCATGAAGTCACCAACCGGGAGTTCAAGGAATTCGTCGACGCGGGAGGATACCGGAAGAAGGAGTACTGGAGGCACCCTTTCATCCTCGGGGGGAAGGAACTTTCCTGGGAAGCCGCGATGGGCATGTTTTGCGACCCCACGGGGATGCCCGGGCCGTCCGCCTGGGAATTCGGGACCTACCCGGAGGGGAAGGCGGAGTGGCCCGTAGGCGGCGTCAGCTGGTTCGAAGCCGCGGCCTACGCGGAATTCGCGGGCAAGAGCCTGCCCACGATCTTTCACTGGTTCCATGCCGCCGGCTTCGGCATCTCCGCGAACATCCTTCGGTTCAGCAATTTTTCGGGGAAGGGACCCGCCGCGATCGGCGCCTATCGCGGCCTGGGCCGTTTCGGGACCTATGACATGGCCGGCAACGTCAAGGAGTGGTGCTCCAACGCGATTGACGACGCCCGCTACATCCTGGGCGGGGCCTGGAACGAGCCCGATTACCAGTTTTTCAATGGCGCCGCCAGGCGGCCTTTCGAGCGGGAGGCGGCCTTCGGTTTCCGCTGCGCCCGATACACGGCGCCGCTGCCCGGTGTTTTCCTGGACCCCGTTCCGGGCAATTGGTTCATTACCTACGACCGCAGGCAGGACAAGCCCGCCGACGACCAGGCCTACCGGATCTATTCCAGGCTCCATTCCTATGAAAAGACCGACCTCGAGCCGGCACTGGAGCTGGCGGACGAAACCTCGTCGCAGTTCTGGCGCATGGATAAAGTCACCTTCCGGGCCGCCTACGGGAACGAGCGCGTGATCGCGGAGCTGTACCTCCCCAAAAATTCATCGCCGCCCTATCAGGCGGTGCTGTACTTTCCGGGCGCCGGCGCCCTTGTGCAGAAAAAATTCTCCGGGTTCGATTCGTTCGCCATGCATTTCATTCTCCGCTCCGGCCGCGCCTTCATGGTCCCGTCCTACAAGGGGACACTGGAGCGGGGGCCTTCGAAACTGGGAAAGCTCGACAGTGAAACGCGGCTGCACTGGTCGAAGGATCTGGGACGATCGATCGATTACCTGGAAACCAGGCCCGACATCGACGTCGGGAAACTCGCTTATTTCGGTTTTAGCCTCGGCGCATCCGTGGGGCCGCGCCTCGTCGCGATGGAGCCGAGAATCAAGGTCGCGGTGCTCGGGGCCGGCGGTTCCGTGCCCGTGACCGAGGGGGAGGTGGATTCCTGGAATTTCGCACCCCGGGTGCGCGTCCCGGTCCTGATGCTCAACGGCAGGAGCGATTTCATCTTCCCCCTGGAGACGAGCCAGCGGCCGCTGTTTCACATGCTGGGGACTCCCGAGAAGGACAAAGTGCACAAGCTCTACGAAGGCGGTCACGACATCTTCAGCCGGATGGACGTCTTCAAGGACATGCAGGAATGGCTGGACCGCTACCTCGGCCCCGTGCAGATGAAGCCGAATCCGTGACCGGCGCGCCCGCCAGCGGCCCGGGCCCTGGAGCACCGGACTGCCGCGCCCAAAATCCTGGTCGCCCCGCCGGCTCGTCGGGCCAGCCGATCGTCTTGTACTCCTTGCCGTACTCGCAGTAGGCCCGGATCAGCTCCACCCGGCCGTTTCTCGTCTTGAACATATGGGAATCGGGCCGGACGTTGTTGCAAAGCGTGCAGGCCTCCACCGTGCCCGCGTCCGCCAGAAAGCTCCGGGGCCGCGGGTCCTGTCGGAGAATCCCACGGGCGGGCAGTTGTGCGCGGGCATTTCCGCCCCCTGGTCGATCCCCCCCCCCAGGGTCGTCTGCATGCCGTTTTCCCGGCGGCCAGAGACACCGGAGAAGGCGATGCCGGAGGCCTTCGGCTTCTCCTTACTGGACGAACAGTTCCAAATAGTCGTCGGCTGCGGCCATCATCGCCAGGCGGGAGCTCCGCCGCCCGGGCGGGAGGATGCCTTCCCAATCCTGGCCCCTGGTGTCGAGGATGGCCCGAACGTCGAGCGCCTGCTCTCCGCGGACGACGATGGCCTCGATCTCGGGAATCTTCCCCCGGTCGATCTTAAGCCGCACGCCGCAGATCACCGGGCGGCCGTCTTCCTCGATGATGGTCTGGGTGTGCGCCCCGCATTTCCCCGGGCCGGTCGACCCGCACCTGGACGTGGCCCTGCCCGCGGTTTCCCGGGCGCCCTTTCCGATCGCACCTCCAGGCCGTTTCCCGTGTACCTCGCACCGGAAGCGGCGGGCCGGATGGCCGTCGCTTCCGGGGCTGCAAAGAACGTGTCCGTGACGGCTTGAAGGCTTCCGCGCGGGGCCGGCGGGTCCCTCCGGGCGCCGGGCGATTGCAGTCCCTAACGGACGGCACAGCGGGAAACATCTACCGGAGGGGTCCGCCGATAGGGTACCCTGGGAAGCGGCGCGGGCGGCCCCGGCGGTTCAAGCCGGGCGGCCCGGCGGCCGAGGACGGAGGTGTGCACCATGGAGCCCAAACCGCGGATAGGCGCTTTTGTCGCGGCGGTCCTGCTTTCGGCCTGGGTGCAGGCGCCCGCGGCCGGTCCCTCCCGTTTCGGATTCGACTTCTCCGGCGCCGGCCCCTCTGCGGGCCGGGTGCCCGTTGCGCCCGGGATGTCCTACTCCGGGGAGCGCGGGTTCGGGTTCGAACCCGGGGCGGAGCTTGTGCAGACCGGCTGCGCCATCACGAGCGACAAACCGTTTTACTTCCACATCGCGCTCCCCGAGGAAGGCGCCTACCGCGTCGTTGTCACCTTCGGCGATTGCGCGTCGGCCACCGACAACACGGTGTTCGCCGAACTCCGCCGCCTGATGGTCGAGGGCGTCCGGACCGGCCCCGGCGCCTCCGCCGCCGCCACCTTCATCGTCCACACCCGCACGCCCGCCATCCCCGGCGGGGGCCGGGTGCGGATCAACGGCCGCGAGCGGACCCTGGAGCCCTGGGCCTGGGACGACCGCCTCTCGCTCGAATTCAACGGCGCCCGTCCGGGCGTCCGCTCGATCGATGTCGAAAAAGTCGACGTCCCTACCGTGTACCTGCTGGGGGACTCGACCGTGTGCGATCAGGCCAGGGAGCCCTACAGCAGCTGGGGCCAGATGCTCCCGCGCTTCCTGAAGCCGGAAGTCGCCGTCGCCAACGGAGCCCAGTCGGGCGATGCGATCGCCCCGGCGCTGTCGGCGGGGAGGTTCGCCAAGTTCTGGGCGCACATGAAGCCGGGCGACCACCTCTTCGTCCAGTACGGCCACAACGACATGAAAAGCAGCGCCCCCGACGCGCTGCAAACCTATGCCGCCAACCTGGGCCTCGTAGTCGACCGCACCCGCGGCCTCGGCGGCATCCCGGTGCTGGTGACCTCCGTCAGCCGGCGCACCTTCGGCCCGGACGGCAGGATCGCCGACTCCTTCGGCGGCTACACCGACGCCGTCCGCGCCGTGGCCGGGGAAAAGGGCTGCGCCCTGATCGACCTGCAGGCCTGCAGCGCCCGGTTCTACGAGGCCCTCGGCGAGCGGCGATCGCACCTGGCTTTCGCCACGATGCAGGAAGGGACGCACCACAACAGCTACGGCAGCTACGAGATCGCCCAGTGCGTCGTCATGGGGATCCGGCTGGCACGCCTGGACCTGGCCGGGCTTATCAGGGATGATTTCGGGGGCTTCGACCCCTCGCGGCCCGATCCGCCGGAGCATTTCCGGATCCTTCGGAGCCCGCCGGCGGCCCGCATCACGCCTCTGGAAGACTGAAAGCGGATGCGCCCGCAGGGGGCCCCCGGGCGGGGGGCCCCCTGCGGGCGGCTATTGCCTATTTCCCTTCTTCGGCAAGAAAGGAGTACCGGGCGACGACATCGGTCAGCCGGCAGTAGTGCCACCGCGGGTCGTCGGGCGTCCAGGTCCCGTCGGTGTAGCCGGCGCAGCTGCCGGGCGTCTCGAGCCGGTATTCCTCGAGCGGGTCGTCGACCAGGTTGTAGAATTCGCAGCCTTCCTGGCCGGCGGTGCAGACGACCTTGTAGGTCGCATTGCGGGCCCCGACACTGCGGGTCCCCCCCGTCATGAGGTTTTCCGTCTCGGTCAGGATGTAGCCTTCGTTCGGGTCGCGCACAACCGAGGCCTTGTCGAACAGGATCGGGGCCAGGCTGACGGCGTCGAGCGGCACCGTGGCTGTGCCGCCGCTGTCGGGCACGGTCGCGGGCGGCTCGAGGCCCGCCAGTTCCAGGATGGTGGAGAACAGGTCGGCCGCATGCACGAAGGCGTCGCTTTGGGCGCCGGCGGCGATGCCGGGCCCCCGGACGGCCATGCCCACGCGGGCGCCGCTTTCATAGGCCGTCCCCTTCCCCCGGCCCTGGCGGGTGATGTACATGTTGTCTATGAAATCCAGGTTGGGCCTGTTGTACATGGGGGTGCCGTTGTCGCCGATGTAGATGACGTGGGTGTTCCGATCCAGCGCGTCGACCGCCTCGAGCAGCTTGCCCACGACCGTGTCCAGGGACGTGGTCATGGCCCGCATCAGCGCTTCCCCGCTGCAGGATCCCGTATCGGACGACCCGAAAGCGCCCCCGCACTCCTTCATTTCGCTGTAGCTCTCCGGGTCGAGCGTGTCGGCTTCCGGCACGCACATGGCGCTCGGCTGCTGCCTGGCCGTGGCGTGCGACAGGTTGAAAGCCACCCAGGCGAACCAGGGCTTGTCGGGATCGGCCGCCTCCCGGGCGGTGATCCACTCTATGGCGTCGGCGATCTTGACCACCGGGGCGTAGGTCGTCGGGGCGATGCCGGGGAGGGACCGCTTCGGCGGGGCCTCGGTGCGCCAGGTGTCCGCGGGGGTGTCACCGTCCTGGATTTGGTAGTCGTATTCCCAGTAGGTCGTGATGGCGGCGTGGAGGTTGCCCCGGAACAGCTCGAATCCCGCCTCCTTCGGCTTCATGCCCGGGTAATCCACGGGCGCTCCGGGCAGCCCCGCCATGTGCCATTTCCCGAATACGGCCGTGCTGTAGCCGGCCTCGTCCTTCAGTTGCCGGACGAAGGAGGCGTGGTTCTGCGACAGCGCGTCGGCGTAGGTGGTGACCTTGGTCTTGGCGGCGAACAGGCCGGTCAGCAGGGTGGCGCGCGTGGGGGAGCAGAACGGGTGGGCCCAGACGTTGGCGAAGCGCATGCCCTGGCTGGCGAACCGGTCCAGGACGGGCGTGGAGGCCTGCCGGCCCCTGATGGCGCCGGCGCCGGAGTGGTTGTGCCCGGAAGGCCCGTACTGCCTCGCCAGGCCGTCTATCAGCCCCGGGTACATGCCCGTGGTCACGTCCATGCCGACGTCGTCGGCGATGATGAGCAGGATGTTCGGCGGCGGGGATGCCAGGTCGCCCTCCCCGCCGTTTGTCGGGCTGCAGCCGCTCAGTCCGATACTGACCGCCAGGAGCGTCAACGCCGTTGCCGTCACGATTTTCATTGGCCCCTCCCTCCCTGGATTTAATCTGGATGCCCCATTCTACGTCCCCGGCGGCGGACGAATCCACCTTTTTCTCGGCCGGACGCCGGATTTCTACCGGAAACCTGTGGCCAAAAAGGGCGCGCGCCGGGTATCATCGTCCGGAGCCCCGTGCGTGGGTGCGGGCGGCAACACCTTTTTTGGCAGCCTCCGGGCGGGGACCAGGGAACCGTGGACGCGATTTCATTCTTTGCGGCCGATGCAGGGCCGGATCAGCTCTACCTCACCGCGAGAACCGACGGGGGAGGCGCCGCGGCCGCCGAAGACGCATGCGCACGGGCGGCCTCGGCGCTCGATTCCCGCGGGATGCGGATTCTGAGCGAACGGGCGTTCGGCACGCTCGACTTCCACGCGGACTACGCGCGGATCCGGGGGAATCACCGGGCCTTCGGCCGGGGCCCCTTCTCCTACATCGAGGGGGCGCCGGTCCGGGGGGGCGGCCTGAGCGGCATCCAGATTCACGCCGTCGGGCCGGCCTCGGACGAGGATTACAGCATCCTCTACGACGGTCGGCGGCCCTGCGGGGCGGTCTGGAGGCGGCACGATGCCGCCTGGGTGCACCTGGCGGGGATCCGCGGGGCGGACGGCGGGAGCCGGGGCGATCAGGCCGCTTCGATGTTTGAGGCCATGGAGAGAATCCTGGCTTCGGCGTCGGCCGACTGCCGCAGCGTCGTGCGCACGTGGATCTCGCTCGACGGCATCCTCGACTGGTACGGCACCTTCAACCGCGTGCGCACGGAAAAGTTCCGATCCTGCGGATTGCTGCCCGCTCCCGGAGAAGGACCGGGCCCCACGCCCGCCCGTCTGCCGGCCAGCACCGCGATCGGGGGGCGCAACCCAGCCGGGGCGGCCTGCTGCCTGGACGCTTTGGCCGTCTCCGGCGCCGTCCGGGCATCGGTGCTCGAGGGGAGCAGCCAGCCGCCGGCTTCGAGCTACGGCTCCGCATTTTCCCGCGGGATCCGTTTCTGCGAGAAAGGGTGCCGCCGGGTGTTCGTCTCCGGGACGGCGGCCATAGGCCCGGACGGCCGCAGCCTCCATCCCGGGGACGCCGAGGCGCAGATGCGGACGACGCTCGAGGTTGTCGGCCTGCTGATCGCGGGGCAGGGAGGAAGGCTCGAAGACATCGTTTCGGCGACCGTGTACCTGAAAAGAGCCGGGGACCGGAGCGTGTTTGATACGCTCGCCGGGCGGCTCGGGTTGACAAGCCTGCCGGCGGTCTTTATCGTAGCGGATATCTGCAGGGACGAGCTGCTGTTTGAAATGGATGCGGTCGCGGTTATCCGATGAGAACCTTCGGCCCCGGATCCGTCGGTTCCGCCGTATTGCCGGCCGGAGGGGAAACTGGCTATGCATACAAAACGATGGGCGATCCTGCTGGTGCCGGCCGCGTTCTTTCTGGCCGCGGGCTGGGCGTGGTACCACCGGCCCGCCGCCCGGACGGCGGAAGACGGCGCCGAGGTACCGGCGATCTACTCCGGCACGCAGTCGTGCCGGGACTGCCATGAACATTTCTACCAGCTCTGGGCCACGTCCCACCACGGCCTGGCCATGCAGCCCTTCACCGAGGAACTGTTCCGCACCAAACTGGCGGCCCAGGCCGGGGAGATGGCGATCGGCGACGCCGCCTACCGTGTGGAATTCGACGGGGAACGGGGCTGGGTCCGGGAGCGCGGCCCGGAAGGCTCCAGGGACTACCCGATGGTGCACGCGCTGGGCGGGAAGAACGTGTACTATTTCCTGACCCCCATGGACCGGGGACGACTGCAGGTTCTCCCGCTGGCCTACGACGTGCAGAGGCAATCGTGGTTCGACACGGCGGCGAGCGGCGTCCGGCATTTCCACGACATCGAGGAGGACCCGGTGGGTTGGAAGGACCAGGAGTACACGTTCAACACGTCCTGCTACGGCTGCCACGTGAGCCAGTTTGCGCGCAATTACGACCTGGGGACCGATACCTACCGTTCCGTCTGGCTCGAACCGGGCATCAACTGCGAGGCCTGCCACGGGTCCGCCCTGGAACACGTCCGCGTATGCCGCCGGGCCGAAGGGGGCGAGCCTCCCCGGGACCTCGAAATCGACGTGATCCTCCCCCCGAAGTACAGCCACAAGCTCACAAGCGACGCCTGCTCCGTATGCCACGCCAAGGCGTCCCCGCTGACGGCCTCCTACCGGCCCGGGGACGATTTCTTCGACCATTTCGACCTGGGCGTTCTCGACCTGCCCGATTATTACCCCGACGGCCGGGACCTGGGCGAGAATTACACCTACACCCAGTGGCTGTTGAGCCCCTGCGTCCAATCGGGGCAGCTCGACTGCACGCACTGCCACACGTCGAGCGGAAGGTTCCGGTTCGCCGGCGAGGCCGCCAACGACGCCTGCATGCCGTGCCATGCGGCGAAGGTGGAGGACGCGGCCGCCCATACGCACCACCCGGAAGGGAGCACGGGCGGCCTGTGCATCTCCTGCCACATGCCTATGACCGAGTTCGCCCGCATGCGCCGCAGCGATCACTCGATGCTGCCTCCCGCCCCCGCGGCGACGATGGCCTTCCGGTCCCCCAACGCCTGCACCCTCTGCCACGCGGAGAAGGACGCCGCCTGGGCCGACGGGTGGGTGCGCCGCTGGCGCCGGAGGGACTTCCAGGCGCCGGTTCTCCACCGCGCCTCCCTGGTCGAGGCGGCGCGCAGGGGCGACTGGGGGAAGCTCCCTGAAATGCTCGCCTACCTGGAGAGCCCGGACCGCGAGGAGGTCTTCGCCGCATCTCTGGTCCGCCTGCTCCGCCCCTGCGACGACGCCAGGAAATGGCCCGCCCTGGTCCGGGCGATGGAGGACCCGTCCCCGCTGGTGCGCGCCAGCGCCGCCGAGTCCCTGGGCGACCGGATCGGCCCGGAAGCGCTCGAGGCCCTGGGCGCCGGGGTCCGGGACCCTACCCGGCTGGTGCGCATCCGCGCCGCTTCCGCCCTGGCCGCCGTCCCGCGGGATGCGCTCGACGCCGCGACCGCGGCGGCATTCGACCGGGCCGCCGAAGAGCTGCAGGCAACCCTCCAGGCCCGGCCCGATCACTGGGCCTCCCACTACAACCTGGGCCATTTCCACTTCGCAAAGCGCGACTACGCCCGGGCCGCGGAGTTCTACGAGGCGGCGATCCGCCTGCAGCCCGACGAGATTCTTCCCCATGTCAACATCGCCTTCGCCTACAACGCGCTCGGGGCGGACGACAAGGCCGAGCGGAGCCTGCGCCGCGCCTGCGCCATCCGGCCCGACAGCCTGGAGGCGAACCTGAATCTCGGCCTGTTGCTCGGGGAGATGGGACGCCTCGACGAGGCCGTGCCCTACCTGGGAAAAGCCGCGGAACTCGACCCGCGGTCCGCCGTGGCCGCCTACAACCTGGGCGTGATCCACGCTGAGAAGGGACGGACCGATCCCGCCGTCGACTATTTCCGCCGCGCCTACCGGCTCGAACCGGAGAACCCGCACTACGGCTATTCCCTGGCCTTCTACCTCGAGCAGGGGGGCCGGGCCTCCGAGGCGGTCGACGTGCTGCAGCGGATCGTCCGGCAGAGGCCGCCCCGGATCGACGCCCTGCTCCTGCTCGGAGACATCCACACCAGGCAAGGGGACCCGGAGGAGGCCCGGGCCCTGTATCGGCGCGCGCTCTCGGACGGCCTGCTGTCTTCCGAGGACGCCGGGCTCCTCGAGGGCAGGCTCGCGGCCCTGCCGCGGTGACGGGGGAGCCGCCCGCTGCCGGGGGATTCGCCGGGCCCCGCAGTTTGGAATTGACAGAAAATCGAGATGGATGCGACACTAGCCTCGATTTCCACAGTACCGGAAATGACTAACGCCTCCAGTGTGGATCCTTTTAGAAGCAAGTAACCACGCGGTCTCCGCATCTCCGTAC
>Ga0123333_10005922_pt1 | contig 10877 bp, 5 predicted proteins | sample BioC12SIPDNA_3_FD_89957 | JGI IMG/M metagenome (GOLD analysis project Ga0123333, IMG submission 89957) | Anaerobic biogas reactor microbial communites from Washington, USA - Biogas_R2_B C12 SIP DNA | ecosystem: Engineered > Bioreactor > Anaerobic > Unclassified | place: Washington, USA...
ACCTCGGCCTGCTGGGATTCTTCAAGTACGGCGGATTTGCCGCCGAAAACCTGACCGCGCTGCTCGCCTGGTTGAACGTCCCCTACGAAGTCCCCGCCCCGGATTATCTGTTGCCGGTCGGTATTTCGTTTTTCGTCTTCCAGTCGATGAGTTACACGATTGACTACTACCGCGGCCAGGTCCAGCAGGAATTCAACTTCATCCGCTACGCCGCCTTTGTCTCGCTCTTCCCCCAACTGGTCGCCGGACCGATCGAACGGGCCAGCAACCTCCTGCCGCAGCTTCACGGCAATCCCAGAATCACGCGAGCGGACTGGGGCGACGGGTTGTCGTTGTTCGTTGTGGGCCTGTTCAAGAAAGTCGCCCTGGCCGATTACCTCGCCCAATACGTCGATGCGGTCTACTCCGCTCCATCCCAATACGCCGGCCCGGCGCTGGCGCTGGCCACGTTCGCCTTTGCCTGGCAGATCTACTTCGACTTCAGCGGCTATACCGACATGGCCCGTGGAATCGCCCGAGTGATGGGCTTCCGACTGATGTTGAATTTCAACAACCCCTACCTCGCCACCGGCCTGGGCGACTTTTGGCGACGATGGCACATCAGTCTCTCCACCTGGTTCCGCGATTATGTTTATATTCCCTTGGGCGGAAGCCGCCACGGCACGTTTGCGACCTATCGGAACCTTTGCCTTACCATGCTGGTCTCCGGGCTCTGGCACGGCGCCGCGTGGACCTTCGTGATCTGGGGCGCTTTGCACGCCCTGGGGTATTCGCTCACAAGGGCCCTAGAAACGTCGGCCGTTTACCGGCGGCAGGTTCCGGCATTGCTAAAGCAGGCCGGCACGTTTCTCTTCGTGACGTTTACCTGGATCTTCTTTCGGGCCGAGAACCTTGCCGACGCGCGAATGATCGTCGCCAAGATCGCCGCCTTCGGTTGGGAAGACCCGGCTTGCCCCCTGCTGATGCTGGCGATGGTGGCGGCGATCTGGTTCTACCAGTATCTCTACGAATCGAATGCCCGCCGGATCCTGCGGCCGGCTCCCGTCCGCATTGCCCTGGTGCTGCTGATGCTCGGCTATATGGCGATGTTTGGAACCTCCAGCGGCCAGGCATTCATCTACTTTCAATTCTGACAGGCATGACCGAACACTCGCGCACGATGGAAATTCCCACCCAACGGCCCGGCTGCGACCTCTCGGCCGATGCTGCCGAGGTGCCGTTCGGCTCCAACGAGGTGAGACTCTCGCTCGGCCAATGGTATGTCGTCGCCCTGCTCGTCGGCGTTTCGGCATACGCAATCCCTGCGGTGTGGAAGCAGGTCGAGCCGCTCGATTGCGGGCCGGACTACCGCGTGCCCTACCGGCTGAGCAACGACTATTGGTCGATCGAGCGCTGGATCGATGAGGCCGCTTCGCAACGCAGCACGCTGCTGATCGGCGACTCGGTCATCTGGGGGCACTATGTCGGCAAAGATGCCACGCTGTCGCATTTCCTCAACCAGTTGACCGGCAACGACCGCTTTGCCAACCTGGGCGTCGACGGGATCCATCCGGCGGCGCTGGTCGGACTGCTGGATCACTACGGCCGCGGCATTCGCAACCGCGACGTCGTGCTGCACTGCAACCTGTTGTGGATGAGTTCCCCGCGGCACGATCTGCAGGAAGAGAAGGAGTTTGCCTTCAATCATCCGCGGCTGGTATCGCAGTTCTTTCCGCCGATCCCCTGCTATCGCGAATCGCTTTCCGGCAGGATTGGCAACGTCATCGGCCGCGAGGTGCCGCTGCTGCAGTGGGCCACCCACTTGCAGATCGCCTACTTCGACAATACCGATCTGGCCGACTGGACGCTGGAGCACCCTTACGATTGCCCGGTCACGGCAGTGACTCCGCGGCTCCCCTCGCCCGACGAACCGCCGTCGCCCGAGCCCGTGGCCAGGCCATGGACCGAGCAGGGGATCGGGAAGTTCGATCCCGCCTGGGTCGACCTGGAGACGTCCTTTCAATGGCATTGCTTCTGCCGGACCATCGAAGTGCTCCAGCGGCGAAAGAACCGCGTTTTCGTCGTCCTCGGACCGTTCAACGAGCACATGTTGGGCGACAAGAGCTATCGGGTTTATCAGGCAAGAAAACGCGAGGCTGAAGATTGGTTTCGTCAGCAGGGAATTGCCTACTCGATTTCCGCACCTCTGCCCAGCCAGTACTACGCCGACGCCAGCCATCCCTTGGCGGAAGGCTATCGACGGCTGGCCGAGGAGTTGCTCAGAAACGAGCAGTTCTGTAAGTTCCAGGGTATTACGGGGTTTTCTTCACAAGGAAGACAGCTTCCACTGGGCTCGACTGCTGGAAGCGACAACCGCCGTGTGGCACTGCTCGGAGTTGAATGCGTCGTCCATCGGGAATGACTTATCCACAACTCCAAGCAGTGCGGTGCTGCGAGCCCGCGCGGCGAGTCCCACTGCTTGTGATTGTGGTAAGTTTTGCAGAAGTGGATGATCCATTCAATCACAAGCAGTGCCACACCGAAAACCGGGACTCCCACAATCACGCAAGACAATTCAGATTCTACAAACCGCAAGAGGGTATTCATCCTTGGAGCAACCCATGCCAACGCAGAAGACGAACACGCCTGCCGTCCTCCTCGCCACGATCCTGATTCTCTGCGTCTCCGGCCGGGCGGACGCCGTGGATGGCCAGACCCTTTCCCACCAGGGCGTCACCGTCTGGATTCCCCCGACCGGCTTTTCCGGATCGGCCAAGATCTTCGGCGAAACTTCGTGGCAGACGATCGCCGCGGAGCAGTTGCCGAAGACGCTGACGCGTGATCCACTGATCGGCACCGACACCGCGCTCTGCGCCTTCGATTCCGGCGGCTCTCGCATTACCATCTATTCCAGACAGGGTGACCGGTTGGTGAAGCGGGCGTCGCTTCGTCCGAGTGCCGCCGCGCCGGACGGCCAGTATCGACTGGTGCGGAACGGCGATCGCAACGGCCTGGGAGTGGAAGTCGTCCGGGATGGGAAGATCCAGTATTCGTTGCGAATGATCGGCAGCGGACTGCTGGAGTTGGAACCGGGACAGGCCGATGTGCTGGCGGCGTCGGAATGTCGCTTGTCCTACGCCCTGGTTCCTTCGTTGATCGGCACGGATCTCGTCTACGCCCCGGCTGCCTTCCCCGAGAAAGAGCGGCTGCATGTTCCGTCGATGAGTCTTCTGGTGGGGCTGGTCGAAGGGGGCGATTGCACGATGGTGGCAGCATGGCCGCCCGGCGGCCAGACGGTCGAACTCGGCCTCAGCAATCCGGTCGGCCAGCGGCATTTCGATCGCTTCGCCGTGGCGCCGGCGGGGGAGAGCGTGTTTCTCCAGTTTGTCGAACACCCGGGAATCTGGCACGCGGAGCCGCTTCGGCCGGCTTGGCTGGAAAAGGATACCGTGATTGGCTGGAAACGGCCCTTTGAGGCGAAATGGATCGGCCGTTTCTACATCGAATCGGAAGCGATCAGCTATCCCTTCTATTTTGCAGGCGAGAAGCGGAAGCTGTGGGGGCGCTACATGCGAAGCTGGTACGAGTTCCCCGTGTGGTTTGACGGCGACAGAACCTGCCTGCACTTCGAGAAGAAGTTTCCACCCCAGGGAGATCTGCTGATCTACTGCCTGGAAAAGCACCGGAAGGCCGCCGGGCCTGCATCCCCCGTCGAAATTCTCCAGGAAGCGATTGGCAGCGATGCGGCGAGCAAGCTGCTGGATTTTGCCGGCATCGAGGAGCGTCCGCTCCTGGCCCACCACGAAGCCGTTTGCGCCATGACCAACAAGATGCAAGAGATCTTCGATGCCGGAAACGAAGTAAAACAAAGAGCTTTCATCGAACAACGGTGTGGCGACGTCGCTCGTTTTATCGGGATGATCCGCCGGCGCGTCGAGGAGTACGGCGAGTTTGGCCAGAGAGTTGGAAACTTACTCCGCGAGCGCGGGCAGATCCTCCCGGACGAGGGCCGCGAAGAACTTCAGTCGCTTGCCGACGATATCGAGCAGGTAGCCGGCGAAGACCTCCCCAAGGTTTCGCTCGGGGAGGTTCGCGGCTGGACTGACCAGATGAAAGGCTTTGCCGCCGAGGTGCGGCCGACGAACGCGAAAGAATACGAGAAGCTGGCCCGCCAGTGCCGCTCGGTAGCCGGAAGCCAGGATGAGCTGGCCAGGGAGGAGAGTATCCGCGCGATCCGGCTGATGGAAATGGCGGCGGCCATCGGTGTGGACTCGCCGCAGCAGGCCGGTTTGGTTGCCCAGATCGTCGCCGACTGCCGGCAGGTCTTGAGAAGTCCGACGTGGTGGGAGCCGCGGCGTTATTGCGAACCCAAATCCAATCCGGGAGCCCCTTGATGACGAGATCAGCAAGAATTCCGCCGGCAGCCTTCGTTCCGATCACGGCCGTCGCCATCGCAGCACTAGGCGGTTGTCTCAAGCCGGTGGAGAAGCCGCAGGAGATCCCACGCACGGAATCCCCCGACCATCTGCCTGCCCGGATTGTCGCGCCCCATGGCGAGGAAATGGTGCTCGTCACCGGCGGGGAGTTCTCGATGGGCAGTTCCACGGCGGTCGACGCCGCGCCGGTCCACCGCGTTGCCGTGTCCGACTTCTACATGGATCGCTTCGAGGTGACACAGGATCTCTACGAGAAAATCATGGGGCACAATCCGTCGCGGCGAAAAGGGAAAGACTGTCCCGTGGAGCGGGTCCGCTGGTTGGACGCCATCAAGTTTTGCAATGCCCGTTCGGCAGCAGAAGAGCTAAAGCCCTGCTACGATCTGGCCACGAGAGCGTGCGACTTCGAGGCCAACGGCTACCGCCTGCCGACGGAGGCCGAATGGGAATATGCGTGCCGAGCCGGCAACGGCGGTGATTATTCCTTTGGCAACGACGCGGGCAAGTTGGAGTCGAACGCCTGGTTCAAGGGCAACACCAAACGCCGCGCCCGGCCGGTCGGCGAGAAGCCGGCGAGCCCGTTCGGACTGCACGACATGACGGGCAATGTGTGGGAATGGTGCAACGACTGGTATCAGGTCGATTATTATGCCCAAAGCCCCACGACCGATCCACGGGGGCCCGGCCAAGGCGAGAAGAAGGTGCTCCGTGGAGGCGCGTTTTCCAGTTCGGCCGAGAGTTGCTGCTCGTGGACCCGCTACTGCGACGAACCCGGGTTCGCGGATGCTTGTGTGGCGTCGGACGATTGCGGCTTCCGCTGCGTCCGCAAGGCATCTCCGCAATCGCGCCCACTTCAATGAGAGAGGAATCTGACGATCAATGTCCGGTCGCCCCCACCGGAATGCTCTTTTGCAGCTTCGCTTCGGCCCAATTGGCCATGTCGCTGTAGTAGTTGTCGCCTGCATCCGTCACCACCAGGCGGAGCCGCGTGACGCCGGCGACGGGAACATCGACCGCTTTGACTTCCCCCAAACCCGGAAGCAAACCGCTCTCGAACAGCAAGCGATCGTCGCCAAAAACCTGAAAGATCACGGTGCCGCCTTGCTCTGCCCCGCCGACTGTCGCTGAGAAACGACTGTACTGGCCGTCCAGCCGGTAGACGATCTCCGAAGGCGCGTGGGTGCCGAGCCCTTTGCGATAGCGCCGCCCGCCGAGTCTCAGCGGCTTCTCGGTCACGTCGCGGTCGCGGCGGGGCAGCCGATCGCCGTTGGCCGTCCAGCCCGCGGTGCCCAGTTCCCAATTGAGGTTGCTCAAGTAGCTCCAGCCGCCGGCGGTCTCTTCCGGCACGGGCGGCCGCGGCGGAGGCGGGTCAGGCAGAACCACCTTCTGCCGTTGCACGGCGCTGCCTTGCAGCGAAGCGAGATCTTCCCTGGGCCGGTCGGCCAAGGCGTCGCGGAGACGGGCCAAGGCTGAAAGAAGCTTCCGGTAATCAGGATCCTCTTGCGTGGCGAAGACCAATTCATCGCATCGCTGCCAGCCGCCGACCGATTGGGCCAGTGGCGCCGCGAGAACCCTGGAAAGCGCCACGTCGTGGCGATTGAGGCTCATCCACCAGGTGTCCTGCCCGCCGTCGCCCGAGCTGTGGCAGGTGATGCATCGCCGCGCATGAACGGATTCCAATTCCTGCCGGACCTCGCCCACGAATAGGTTCCGTTTCGGGCCGTAGGAGTCCGACTCGTATCGGTCGTAGTAGACTGCGTTGGCATCGATCCAATTGACCAGACGCAGACGCTCGTCTTCGCTGAGACGCACGTCGTGATGCCCTGCGTCCAACAGTCGCATGAGCGGGGAGACTTTTGAGCCGTAGGTGTAGAGGGGCTGGGCGAAAACGTCGTCGGGATGGTCCCAGCGATTGGCGTTGGCCGCTTTGATGTACGGGAGCAGTTCTTGATAGCCGACGGTGAACTGATCCGTGAGATCGTCGGTCAGTATCACCCGGTTGGTCGCTCGGTCGTGGGTGTGGCAGGCGATGCATCGGGCGTTGAGCACCGGCTGCACGTCGCGGAGAAAGCTGATGATCTGCGTGCCCCACGGCGGCGGTTGCGGGCGGCTCGGCTCGCGATGCAGGGCGGCAACCGGCCGGGCGGGCGGCGCCGTGTTGCGAGCTTCGTGACACCCGATACACGCGCGCCGCTCGCCCGGCTTGAGGCAGACGACGCTTCGCATCCGCTGGATTTCCTGCTGGTTGGCATCGAGCACCTCGAAGTACACGTTACGGTTCGCCGGGACAACCCAGTGGGCGGAACCGTCGGGCTCGATCGGCACCGTGCCCAGGATCCGCTTGATCGTGAAGATTTGCGTGCCCGACGTGAGTACAACGCCGCCCCGCGGCACCCCTTTGCGAGGCACATCTTCCAGGATCCGCAGGTAACGGGCGGTGCCGGGCGATACTCCGCCGAGGCCAATCGACACGTCGGCCAGCACCAGCGTCGCTTCGGCGTCGATGGCGTCGACTTCCATGCCCGGCGGCAGAACGGACGGCACCGCATGCGGATGCGGTCTCGGCACAAGCGGGATCGGCTCGGCGCAGGAGATCTCGGCATCGCGATAGATGAGGGCCAGATTGCCGTGGCGGTCGCCGACGTAGAGGGCCCAACTGGTCTCCAGCCAGGGCAGCACGGTGGGCGTGTAGGAGCAGAGATAGGTCGTTTCACTCAGCGGCCAGGGATCACTGTACCAACCGCGACGGCTGTCTTCGGCGCGCTCCCCGGTGATTGGTATGCGCGGTGTCAGCACGGTCAGCGGCCCCGGGCCGTCGATACCGCGGCGGACGTCAAGCAATCCGATCGCTCCGTGAGTCTGCCCGTGGTGCGCGGTGAAGAGGGCCATCACTTGGCGGCTGCCGGGAACAGGACGGGGAAACATGACCACATTGGGCCGGATCGTGGCATTGCCGTAATACGGCGCCACCATGGTGCCGTCGGGGTTCATCGTGAAGGGGTTGTGGAGCGACGTGACCGACCGCTCGTTGTATTCCCAGCGGCAATAGAGGATCCGGCCGTCGGGCAGCAAGGTCGGATTGAAATCATTGAAGACGTTGAAGCTCAATTGCCGGATATCCGAACCGTCGGGCTGCATCGAAAAGAGCGTGGGAGCGTGGCGATCGCCGCCACACATCACGAAATGCTCGGACCGGTCGGAGGTGAAGCCGATTCGACCGTCGGCCAGATAGAACCCTTCGCAATCGTTCTTGGGTCCGGAGGTGAGGCGTCGCAGCCCGCTGCCGTCGGCGTGGACTTCGTAAAGATGGTAACTCTGCGAGCCGTCCCACTGGTCGGAACCGTTGCCAAACGCGAACAACAATCGCTGCGCGTCCCAATGAAGACAGATGTCGCGATACACTCCCTCGCCGAGAGAGTCGACGACCGCTCTCACCTGGCCGCCGGGCCGCACCGGGGAGAGACGGAAAATGCCTCCGCCCGGCCGGTTGAAGAGATGGTGGGCGTCCATGAACGGTTGCTCGGAGAAGAACGGCTTCCGCTTGGAGAACAGCAGTGTGTCGAACGCGATCTGCCGAAGGAGCAAATCATCTCGCAGGAACGAAGCCTCTTCGAAGAGCGACCGCCAGGCATCGCCTCCCAGGGCATCCGCGCGGTCCTTGAGACCGGCCAACGCCCGCGATGCCTGCGGGTCGGGAGTGTCGGCGAGGATCCGCTCGATGCTTTGCAGAACTGCCGCGACGTTTTCCACGTGCGTCAGCAGGGGGATCTCGTAGCCGTGGCCTTCGACCTCCAGCTTCAACCGAAGCAGACCGCCTCCGGGTTCCGACAACTCCACCGGCAGACGAACCACTTCGACGGCGCCAGGAGCGATCCTGACCGTCTGAGCGGCGCCGGCACGGGATTGGCTGGGTCGGTGGAAATCCCAGCGCCACGTCACCACAAGGGTTCTATCCACCGCGCTGCGCAGAGCCAACTCGATCTCATTGCTCCCCCTGTGAAGATCGAGCGGCCCGTCGAGCACTACGGCAAGCGGGGCGGGCACTGGGCGGAACGAGAGCAGGCGGTCGAACCGTCGCTGGTAAGCGTGGTACCACTGGTCCTTTCCACCTCCACCCGGATGGAAGCAGCCGCGGACGGCCGTCCCGACAGCCACCGGCTCTCGCTTCTGAGGCTTGTCCCTCCCGTTCCGCTCCACTTCCACTCTCTCACCCGTCAGCCGAAGGTGGACTGCCTTCGAGCGGTCTGCCGGCGGCAGCAACGCCGGCGGCAATGGGCATGGCCAGCAAACCGCCTGTCCATCGACGGGTACCGGAAACGCCGGAACTTCGGACGTGGCTAGCCCCTTCTTCTCCAGGGTCTCCAACACGGCTTCCCAGTCGTCGATCGCTTCGAGCGACTCGCGGAAGTACCAGTCGAAACGGACCATCTCTCCGGAAGCAGTTTCGCCCGGGGCCTCGCGTGGCGCGCCGAGCAGCAAGGCCATCCCGAGGAGTACAACGCCGGAATCTACCCACCATCTCATACCAAGCATCCTTTCCTCCGCACCCGCGAATTCCCCTCATTCAGTCGTAACAAGCGTAATGGCCATAGAGGGTCGCGAAGAGACTGAAGATTGCCGGATTGTCGGCAGGAGAGCTGGCGCAAGCTTCCAGCTTGCGATGCCACAGTCCGCCGCAAGCTGGAAGCTCACGCCACATATTTCTCGAACGATGCTAAGATAGTCCCGTGGCGTGTGACTGTCCAGTGAGATGGCGCCAGATTGACGGACAGTCGGAGTGCCTAAGGTTCGTTCTGCAAAGTAGTGGTTCTTGGCGATTCGACTTCGCGGTCATGGCACACTCCTTTGTTACCCAGTATAGCGGCTGGAGCAAGCACTTGGAGTGTCCGGCGATTCGGCGCCACCTCACAGGGCAAGCGGCAGGAAATCGCTTCCCAGCGGCCCGTCTGTTACCATCAGGCAGGGTGATGGCGTGACGATAAAGCGGCCCGGCTGGAGCGGGTGACCTCCACTGTGCTACAATAGAGCTTGTCAAGAAAGTTTTGCCGCGGCAACGAGGAGCAAAAAGTGATCGTTCCCAGCGATCGCCCGCTGTCCGAAATCGAGTTGGTCGCCTTCGACCTGGAAACGACGGGCCTTTGCGCGCGATCCTGTCGGATTGTGGAGTTCGGGGCCGTGCGGTTCCGGTTGGATGGCACCGAGGTCGCATGCATGGAGCAGCTTGTCGATCCCGGGTGCCGAATTCCGCGGTTTGTCACCGGCATTCACGGGATCACCGATGCGATGGTGAAGGGGATGCCGGGTGTCGGGGCAATCCTTCCGCGGTTTCGAGATTTCCTGGGCGATCCCGATACGCTGCTGATGGCCCATAACGCGGCATTTGACATCCGCTTCCTCGAAGCGGCATTCAACCGATCGCGGGCGGAACTCCCGGTTCAACCCGTCCTCGATACGCTACGACTCGCCCGCCGATGCGTACACGGCCTGAGCAACCGCCGTCTGCAGACACTGGCAATCCATTTCGGCCTGGCCGCCCGCGAGGACCATCGAGCCTTGTCTGACGCGAGATTGGCCAAGGGGCTTTTCCTGGCGATTCTGCGGGAGCGGGGCGATTTGAGAACGATACAGGATCTATTCGACCTCGCAAAGCCGATGGAGTTTGGTGTCGCGACTGCGGACCCACTGCCCGTCGCGGCCGTGACTGCGGAATTGACGTGGGCTATCCAACAGCAACGGACGGTGGTCATGGTATACTCCGGTGGAAGCAGTGGATCGGCCAGCAGACGGATAACGCCGCTGTCGTTGGTGCGGTCCGGCGGCCGACCTTACATGGTCGCTGTCTGCCACATCGACGGAATCGAGAAGACCTTTCGGCTCGACCGGATCGTGGAACTTCGAGTGGATGAGTGAGATTTCCAGCGCAAGCCCGCCATCAGATCATCCCCGTATCCGGCGTCGTCCACCTGGTGCAGACAAAGACGAGCCTGAGCAGGACGGGCGTCCCGTACTACAGTTCAACCACGACGCCCTATCCCCGGTTAGACTCAGCCCTGTTAGCGGAAATCAAATCTCCTGTCACTTATGCTCCGCCCGTTGCTAACACATCTCGGCCGATTGCGCGGGCGCCGCTGGCGATTCCAGTTCCAGCTTCGCACGCTGTTGCTCGTATTTCTCATCGTGGCCCTGGGGCTGGCGTGGTGGCTTGACCGGAGAGCGCTCGTGGGCCGAATTCAGAGGCTTGAGGACCGGATGTTTCCCCCGGTGCTGGCGGGAAGGGCTTGGGGAGTCGAGCAAGCGACGGGATCGCCGGATACGAACGGTTTCGGCGATCTTTACACGGCGTGGGCGTCGCAGACTCCCGACGTCCAGCAGGAATGGCTATTGTTGAGATATGCCAAGCCGGTGCGACCGACGGCGGTGATCATCCATGAAACCTACAACCCCGGCTCCTTGATCAAAGTA
>Ga0123333_10005925_pt1 | contig 10875 bp, 8 predicted proteins | sample BioC12SIPDNA_3_FD_89957 | JGI IMG/M metagenome (GOLD analysis project Ga0123333, IMG submission 89957) | Anaerobic biogas reactor microbial communites from Washington, USA - Biogas_R2_B C12 SIP DNA | ecosystem: Engineered > Bioreactor > Anaerobic > Unclassified | place: Washington, USA...
GCTGCATCTTGACGGGCTGCTGGAACCGGCTCTTTCCGAAGTACCCCTCGATGATCTCGATGCTGCCCAGGGTGTCGAGCTGCGTCAGGAGCACTGGAACACACAGCTCCTCCGCGCGGTTGATGACAGCAGGGCTCGGATAGATGTTGCCGGTCAGGATCAGGCAGCGGGTGGAGGTTTCCAGCGCTGCCAACTGGATGTCAGCCCGGTCGCCGCCGGTGATGACGGCCTTGTTGGGCTTGCGGCGGAAGTAACTGAGCGCGCTTTCGACGCTCATCGCACCGACCAGCATGTGCTCGACCAGTTCTTCGGTGCACTCGGAGGAGCAGAGGACCTCTGCATTCAGGCCGTCCGCCAGTTCCTTCACGCTCGGTGCGGAGAGCATGCTCTCCTTGGGAAGCACGCCGAAGGTGCGGATGCCGCGGCGGGTGAAGTACGGCGCGACCACATCCTGCACGAATTCCATCTGTCCTTTCGGCACCTCGTTGACCACGACGCCCAGCATGTGCTCGCCGAAGTAATTCTGCGCGGTCATGATGCGGTCGTAAAGCAGGGTGTCATCCCACTTGATGATGCTGAGGACGCGGGCATCGACCAGCTCGACGACCTTCTTCGGCGGCAGACCAGCCACATAGCCCTCGCGCAGACTGCGACCGCCTTCCATGACCAGGATATCCCGGCCTTCAGACATCTTCGCGAACGCTTCCATCAGCTTGGGCTGATAGTCCGTCTCCGGCCCGCGGAGCTGCTGTTCCAACTTGGCCGGCGTGAGCGCTACGGGCGAGATCAACTCGGTCGGCTCGGACATGTCATAGACCTGTTTGGCGAAGATGACATCCTCGTCGTAGGGCATGCCCTCGCGCAGCGGAACTCTGACGTTGACGGGCTTCATGTATGCTGCCTTGAGCCCGTCCTTCCGGAACTGCATGCCCAGGCCTATGCACAGGGCCGACTTGCCCGAGAACGTCTCGGCAGAGGTGATGTAGAGTGTCTTCATATGATTCAGCGCTCCTGATAATAGACTACTTTAAGGCGAGCCGCATGTCAATTCCCAGGACGCCGCGGCCCTGCTCGAATACGATCAACGGGTTGATGTCGAGCTCGACGATCTCGGGAAAATCGGTGACCAATTGGGAGATCCGCAGCAGGGTGTCCACGATGGCCTGGCGATCCGACGGCTTCTCGCCGCGGACGCCGCGCAGCAGCTTGTGGGAGCGGATCTCATCCAGCATCTCGGTGGCCTGGCGCCGATCTATGGGTGCGATGCGGAAGGTGACGTCCTTCAGCGCCTCGACGTAGATGCCGCCCAGGCCGAACATGATCAGCGGGCCGAACTGCGGATCGCGGTTCACGCCGATGATGATCTCACGACCGCCCTTCACCATCTGCTGGATCTGGCAGCCCCAAATCGTGGCGTCGGGCATGAAGCGTGTGGCCCGGTAGACCAGCAAGTCAAACGCATCCCGCACTTCGCTCGCGGACGTGATGTTCAGCTTGATGCCGCCGATGTCTGACTTATGGAGGATGTCGGGCGACGCAATTTTCATGACGACGGGGTAGCCGATCTCCTCTGCCATGGCCACAGCTTCGTCGGCCGTGGCAGCCACACCCGACTTCGGCAGCGGAATGCCGTAGGCCTCGAGCACCTCGCGTGCCTCGGCGTCACCCATCGTGACGCGACCCTCTGCCCGCGTCTTGGCAAACAAGTTCGCGACCTTGTCCTTGTCAACCTCGATCGATTCCACCGCCAGGCGCGGCGTGTTCAGCCAGTTACGCTGGTCCCGCATGGCTGCGATCGCCATCACGCAACGTTCCGGCACCTGGTAGTTCGGCACATCATGCGAGCGGAGCACCTGGACGCCCTTGGCAATGGCAGCGTCGCCCATGAACGCGCCGAAGACCGGCTTGCCGTACTTCTTGGAAATCGTGCCCAGGGCATCGGCAGTCTCGGGAATCTGGGTCATCGTCTGGGGCGTCAGCACGACCATGAGGGCATTGACGTTCGGATCGGCCAACACGAGGTCGATCGCCATGGCGTAGCGGTCCGCGTACGCGTCACCCAGGACGTCGACCGGGTTCGCCACGCTGGCGGCCGGCGGCAGCTTGGCCTGCAGCGCCTGTTTGGTTTCGGGGGTCAAAGCCGCCAGCCGCAGGCCGGCATGCTCGATCGCGTCGGATGCCATGATGCCGGGCCCGCCCGCGTTGGTGATGACGCCGATGCCGTCGCCGTCGATCAACGGTTGGCGGGCGAAGGCCTGCGCGATATCGAACAGATCCTGCACCGAGCCAGCACGAATGATGCCCGCCTGCTTGAAGGCGGCATCGTACGCCGCTTCCGAGCCGGCCAGGGTGCCGGTATGGGATGAGACGGCTTTCGAGCCGGCGCTGGTGGTGCCCGACTTGATGGCGATGATCGGCTTGTGCCGGGTCACCTCGCTGGCCACGCGTATGAACTCGGGACCATTGGTGATGCCTTCGAGGTAGGCCATGACCGCGCGGGTCTCGGGATCCTCAGCCCAGGCAGTCACGAGGTCGAGCTCGTTGATGTCTGCTTTGTTGCCGATGCTGTAGAACCGGGAGAAGCCGATCCCCTGGCCCATGGCCATGTCGAGGATCGACGTGCAGAGCGCGCCGGATTGGGACATGAATGCGATCTTGCCCCGGCGAGGCATGCCTGCGGCAAACGATGCGTTCAGCTTGCAGACAGTGTCGATGATGCCCAGTACGTTGGGGCCGATCAGCCGCATCCCGTAGCGCTTTGCGATCTCGATGACCTGTTGCTCCAGCGCCTTGCCCTGCGGACCGATCTCGCGGAACCCTGCGGTGATGATCACCGCACCCTTGAGCCCGCGCTGGCCACACTGCTCAATGACGCCGGGAACGACCTTGCTCGGCACCAGCAACACGGCAAGATCGACCGGATCGGGACATTCCAGCACGGAGGGGTATGCTTTCTTCCCCAGGATCTCTGGCGCCGTGGGGTTGACCGGGTATATCCCGCCTTCGTAGCCGTACTGGATCACGTTGTTGAGGACCTGATACCCCAGCTTAGCTGGGTCCGTGGACGCGCCAATCACGGCCACGCCCCGCGGTTCAGTGAACATTTCGAGCATGTGCGACTTCCCTTCAACGGGTTGTGATGACTCCGGGCCTGTACGCTAAGCCATCTCTGAGTATACCACGCGTAAAGTGATCCGCCCAAGGCTGAGCGCCGCGCGAATCACTCGTACATTATGGCTCTAATCAGGTACAGAGTAAATGACGCGGGTCATGTCCGGACGGCTTGCTTCGGACGTGCAAGTCGCGTACAATTGCGGGCAAGGAGTTGGCGCATGATATACATGGATCACTCAGCCACGACGCCGGTCGATCCGGAGGTCGTGGCGGCCATGAGCCCCTATTGGACCGAGCTCTACGGGAATCCGTCCAGCCTCTACGGGCTCGGCCGCCGCGCGGCGGCTGCGCTCCAGTCCGCGCGCGAGACGGTCGCGGGCCTGCTCCATTGCGAGCCAGCGGAGATCGTTTTCACCAGCTGTGGGACCGAGAGCGACAACCTGGCCATCCGCGGCATCGCGCTCGCAGCGGCAGCCAGGGGGCAGCGTCACCTGATCACGACGCCCATCGAGCATCCGGCCGTCCTGCACACGGTCGCAGACCTGGTCGAGCGGTTTGACTGCGAGGTGACGCACGTTCCGGTGGATCGCGCGGGGATGGTCGACCCGCAGGCGGTCGAGGCGGCAATCCGGCCCGACACGGCCCTGATCAGCGTCATGCTGGCCAACAACGAGGTCGGCACCGTCGAGCCGGTCGCGGAGATCGGCGCCATCGCCCGGCGGCACGGCGTTCCCTTCCACACCGATGCCGTGCAGGCGGGCGCCTACCTGCCGCTGGACGTGCAGGCGCTGAACGTCGACCTGCTCGCGCTGTCGGCCCACAAGTTTCACGGCCCGAAAGGCGTGGGGCTGCTCTACGTGCGGAAAGGCCTGCGCCTCATGACCACGCAGACGGGCGGGAGCCAGGAGCGGGCGCGGCGCGCCGGCACGGAGAACGTGCCCTACATTGTGGGCATGGCCCGGGCACTGGAACTGGCCGGCGAGCGCCGCCCGTCCGAGACCGAGCGGCTGATCGCCCTGCGCGAGCGCCTGATCGAGGGCGTGCTGGATCGCATCCCCGACGTGGAGGTCAGCGGGCACCGCACGGAGCGGTTGCCCGGGCATGCCAGCCTGATCATCTACGGCGTCGAGGCGCAGTCGCTGTTGATCGGGCTGGACCTGGCGGGGATTGCGGCCTCCTCCGGGTCGGCCTGTGCCAGCGGCGCGCCGACTCCCAGCGGCGTGCTGCGCGCCATGGGTTATGCGCCGAACGACGCGCTGGGCGCGCTGCGCTTGACCCTGGGCCGCTCCAACACGGATGCGGACGTCGATACGCTGCTCGAGGTGCTGCCCCCCATCGTGAGGCGCGTGCGCGGTGGCTGAGCGCGTCGTCGTCGCGATGAGCGGCGGGGTCGACAGCTCGGTTGCAGCGGCCCTGCTTCGCGAGCAGGGATACGACGTCATCGGCGTGATGCTGCGCCTTTGGTCCGAGCCTGCGTCGCCCGTCGTGGGCGGTGCAGTGGAGCAGGCAGCCAATCGCTGCTGCTCGGTCGAGGCAGTGACCGATGCGGCCGCGGTCGCCGATCGCCTGGGCATCCCCTTTTACGCCATCGATGCCGAGGCGCCCTTCAAGCGGCACGTGGTGGATGCGTGGATCGATGCCTATGCCATGGGCCTGACGCCCAACCCGTGTCTCGCCTGCAACCGGCACATTCGCTTCGGGTTTCTGCTCGACTTCGCTCGCTCGCTCGGCGCTGCCTGCCTGGCCACGGGCCACTATGCGCGGGTTGAGGTCGCGGACGACGGGCGCTTTGAGCTGTGGCGCGGGGTGGATCGGAGCAAGGATCAATCCTACGTCCTCAGCGTGTTGGGTCAGGCCGACCTCCGCCAGGTGCTGCTGCCCGTCGGGGCGTATGCTAAGGCACAGGTGCGTGCCCTGGCAGCCGAGCGGGGCCTGCCTTCGGCCACGCGTGCGGACAGCCAGGACCTGTGCTTTGTCGCCGATGGGGATTACCGGGCGTTTCTCAGCCGGCACGCGCCGCAGATCCTGCGGCCCGGTCCGATCCTGGACACCCAGGGCCGGCCGTTGGGCGCCCATGCAGGTCTGGCTCACTTCACGATCGGCCAACGCAGCGGTCTGGGCATCGGGGGCGGTGAGCCCCGGTACGTGGTAGGGCTGGACGTGGCGCGCAACGCGCTGATCGTCGGAACTCGGGATGAGTTGGGCGCCACCACCTTCCGCACCGGCCCGATCAACTGGGTGGCGGGCATGCCCCCCGGGGAATCGTTTGAGGCGCACGTCCAGATCCGTTATCGGGCGCCCGCGGTTCCGGCTCGCATCGTGCTGGAAGACGGCCTGACATCTGCCGTCGTCCGACTGCAGGCGCCCCTGAGGGATGTGACGCCGGGCCAGGCCGCGGTCTTCTATCGGGGCGATCGCTGCCTGGGCGGGGGACTGATTCTGCGGGGCCAGGTTGAAGGGGAGGGTTGAAGGTGCAGGCGCTGACTGACCTTGTGCTGGATTTCATCTTGTCGCCCGTGCTGTGGCTGTCGATCCTGCTCGGCGCGATCTACGCCGTGATGTTCACATTTTGGCGCGGCGGATGGCGTTACGTGTGGCGCGACGTTGTTGCGGGGGTGGCGGGATTCGGGTTTGGCCAGTTGTTTGCGACCCTCGTGGGCCTTCCGACCGTGCGAGTCGGCGAGGTGCACCTGCTCTGGGGCTCGCTGGCGGCCGTCCTCTTTCTTGCATTGGGGCGACGCATCTGGGCGGGAGGATCCGCAGCCTCGAAACCAGGCGCCCGCGGCAGACGCTGACGCGGCGGGCGCTGCCGGCCGGCAGCGCCCGCCTGGCCACACGAGGTGCGATCCGCATTTTATGTGGGGCGTCAATCGTCGCAAACGGCCGTGTCTGGTCTTTACGAATGGCAGCGCTTATGCTAGACTGACATCATTGACGGAGGTGGGGAATGAGTATGGCGCGCGATATTGCCATCATCGTGTTGGCGCTCGAATCAATCATCATAGGAATCTTATTGGCCGTCTTGGTCATCCAGGTGATGCGATTGGTGCGGATGCTGCGCGAGGAGGTGATGCCCATCTTGCGATCGACGCAGGATACGGTCAGCACCGTCCGGGGCACGGCTGACTTCGTGAGCGATCACCTGGTACAGCCTGTGGTCAAAGCCTCAAGCTTTGCCGCCGGTGCACGACAGGCCGTGAGTGCTATTTTCAGACGAAGCAACGGACGCAACTAAGGAGGGTAGTCAAATGAGCGACAACGGCGGTGGAAACTTCATCTTGGGATTCCTGATCGGCGCAATGGCCGGTGCAGCAGCAGCCTTGCTGATGACGCCGCAATCCGGCGATGAGCTGCGGCATACGATCGAGAAGAAGAGCGTTGACCTGAAGGACGAGGCCGCACGGCGTGCCGAAGAGGCGCGCTTGCAGGCGGTGAAGCTGGCCGAAGAGGCCCGCGGCCAGGTCGAGCATGTGGGCGAGCGCGGACGCATCGTGTTGACCGAGAACGTCCGCAAGGCCCAGCAGGTCGTCGAGGAGGCGAAGGAGAAGCTGGCGAGCGAGCCGCCGGCGATCGACCTTTCCTGACGGGATCACCGACGTGTCCGGCACGGCGCCCCGAGCCGTGGTCTGGACGCGCCTGTATCGATGATGCGACAGCCAATCGGGCGGCAACGAGTCACGTTGCCGCCCTTTTTCATGCGTATCCGCGTCGCATCGGGCGGGCAGACTGCAGCTCCTGCAGCGCAGGGCTGATGGTCTGAATGAGGTCGCGTGCGGTCACGGACGCGGCGCCGAGCGCCTGTCCGACGATGAAGCCGCTCAGCGCGTGCGTGTAGGCGCCAAGGACCGAAGCTTCGAACGGTCCCAGCCCCTGGCCCACCAGGGCCAGGATCACGCCCGCCAGCACATCGCCGCTGCCGGCCTTCGCCAGCGCGGCATTCGCAAATGGGAGAACCCCGGCCCGGCCATCGGGATGGGCGACGACCGTGTACGGCCCCTTCAGCAGGACGATGTGGCCCCACTGCGCGGCATAGCGCTGTGCGATCGCGATGCGACTCGCGTTGACCTCTTCGATGCTCAGCCCTGTCAACCGGCTCATCTCGCCCGGGTGCGGTGTCAGCACGCTGCCTGGCGGGATGCGTTGAGCCCAATCCGGCGTGCCCGCCAGCACGTTCAGCGCATCGGCGTCGAGGATGACGCGGCCCTGCCAGGCCTCCCCATCCGGGGCGCCCCGCAGGGCGCCCCGCAGGGCCTCCAGCAGGCCGAGCAGAAACTCCTTAGCGTGCGGCTCCGTGGTCAGGCCGGGGCCGATCAGCAGCGCGCTGTAATCCGCCAGCCTGGCGACCGCGGCTGAAACGCCGTCCCGGTGCAGCACGCCATCAGGGGCGGGCAGGGGCAGCCAGGTGAATTCCAGCCAGGTGCCGGCCGCCGTGGCGTGAACGGCGAACGGCACGGCCGCGGTGACCAGGCCGGCCCCGGCGCGCGTGGCCGCAGCTGCGCTCAGGATCGGCGCGCCGGAGTAGGCCATCGATCCGCCGATGACCATGACCTTCCCGAACGTGCCCTTATGCGCGTTGGGGGGTCGCTCGGGCAGCCAGGCCGCGACCGTCTGCTGGTCCATCAACTCGACAGGTAGTGATTGGCCGAGTTCCTCGGGGACGCCGATATCCACCACGGCCAGCAGGCCGCACGCGGCCGCGCCCGGGAACTGGACCTGGCCCCATTTGGGATAGGCAAAGGTTACCGTGAACGTGGCCGGAATGGTGACGGGATCGAGCTCTCCCGTGTCGCAGTTCAGCCCGCTGGGGCAGTCGACAGCCAGTACAGGCAGGGTGAGGCGCTCCTTGCTGGGAAACCAGGCCGGAGAGGGAGAGGACGGATCGGACCACCTCGGGGGCTCGTCCAGGCCGAACTCGTCAACGTCGTAGTCGTCGTCTTCGAACTCGTCCCCGAAGCCCCCGGCCTGCTGACGCGAGGAGATCAGTGGCTGTGCCAGCGGGTACAGCGGCGGCTGAAGACCCGGCGGGTAAGCCGGCTGGGGCTGGGGGCGGCGCCGCACCGCAATCTCTTCTGCCACCACCTGCATCAGGCGCTGGAGTCGCCCCTCGATCGGCCGAGCCGCGCCCGTGCCCAGCAGTGCATCGATCACGAGCGAGGTCTTGCGCACCTCGTCCCGAAGCTTGGCGAAGTCCTGGTCGTTGTCGGCCCACAAGATCGTGACCCCGCGGCGCCGCCGCTTCAGCCGCGCGAAGTTCGGGTCACCCTTGATGTCGCGGCGCCAGATGTACAACGTGATGTCAAAGTCGACCTCTCGCAGGTAATGCGCGGCGACCAGGCCATCGCCGCCGTTGTTGCCGGGTCCGACGAGAACCAGGGCGTGTTGCGAGTCGCCTTGGGCCAGCAACGCGCCCGCAAACCCCGATACCATGAAGCCGGCGTGCTCCATCATCTCCGCATACGAATGACCCGCGGCATCTGCCCGCCGTTCCAGGTCACGCATCTGTTCGACACTCACGAGCTTCATATTCACGTCTCCTTTGCACAGCGCCCTGCGACGAGGACCATCGCGGCCACCACGGGGATCAATAAGAGGAGGTAGATCAACTGGAAGATGGCCGAGGGGGACGTTCCGATCGGGTCCAGCGGGTGGCGGATCACCCCGGTGCCGGAGGCCATCCACCCCACCGCCAGGGCCAGCGCGGCCGCGGCTGCGGAGGTGAAGCGCGCATCCCCGACCATCCGGGACACCAGCAGCACGATCAACCCCGCCGCGGCCAGCTGCAGCGTCATCGTGACGCGGGGCTCTCCCCAGGCGATCCAGGGGCCCCAGGTCAGGCGCGTGGCGGGCATGCTGACGATGAAGTGCGCGATCCAGAAGCCCCAGCCGCTCAGCAGAAAGCCGGTGGTCCAGCGGGCCAGCGCGGCGCGCCGGGTCAGCAGATGCAGCACCCCGGCCACGCCTGCGGCGAACATGCCGAGCATCCCTGCTCGGCTCAGGGCGCCATGAAGATACACGATCTTGATGACCTGGCCGAGCGTCTTCTCGAGCGGCATGATGAGCAGGATGGTGGCCGCCAGGACGGCACAGAGTGCGATCAACTGCCAGAAACGGCGTGTCGGAAGGGTCATGCGGCAAGTCTCCGGTGCGGGTGTCGGGGGCCATCATAACCCAGGTTGGCGCATGGATCAAACGTCCCGTGTGAAGGGTGCCTCGCGTACGGACACCCTTCACATAGGGTGCGTTTAACCATCTTCCGCGCTGTGTGTTATCATCGGGCAAGACGCGTCATTGGAGAGGAACTGTCTCATCTATGGTCTGGATCGTCCTGGCCAGCATCTGGATCGCCCTCATCGCCCTGTCGCGCTGGGCCTATCGCAGCGGCCGCTGGCGGGCGCCCTGCCACCTGGACCTCACAGCGCTGGCCGTGCTGGCGCTGGCCGTGCTGGGTTTCTTCTGGCGCGTGGTGGCGGGGCAGAACTGGATGCCGGCGGACGGCGGGGATCTGGTCTCGTTTCTCTTTCCAACCTATCGGTACGCTGCATCGACCCTGGCGCAGGGCGCCTGGCCCCTCTGGAACGGGCATGTCTACGGCGGTGCACCCCACGTGGGCGACATCCAGGCCGGTTTTCTCTATCCGCCCAATTTGCTGCTGTTCGCGGTCAAACCCGATTTCTCCTACGCAGCCCTGCAGGGGCTGAGCATGGCCCACCTGTGGTTCGCGGGCGCGGGCATGTATCTGTTCCTAGCGCACGGCCGGGGGCTGCGGCGCACCGCCGCACTCGCGGGTGGCCTCGCCTTCATGTTTTCCGACGCGTTCCTCACGCATTTCGGGAACCTGAACCTGAACGCGGTGCTCAGCTGGCTGCCCTGGGTGTTTTGGGCCCATTCCGCCGCGCTCGACCGGCTGGCGGTCCCTTCCGGGCCGGACCAGCGCGAGCGGCGCGGCTGGCTCGGGTTCGCGCTCCGCGCGGCGCTGCCCGGCGTGCTGCTGGCAGTGGGCTCGCTGGCCGGGCACATCCAGGCCACCCTCTTCATCGCATTGGCGCTGGCCGGCTACACGCTGCTGTGGCTCTACACTCAGCGCACGGAGTCAGGCGGACTTCATGTGGCGGGTCGCGCCCTGCTGACCCTGTCCATCGCCGGTGCCGTCGCGATCCTGCTGGCCGGCCCCGTCCTGCTGCCCGCACTTGATCTGGCAGGACGGACGGGTCGCACGGCGTGGACCTACACGGAGGCGGCCGGCTATTCGCTTTCCCCTGCGCAACTGGTCGGCTGGCTGATCCCGGGCTTTTTCGGCCGCGGTCCCCAGTTTCATTGGGGCGCCTGGCCCCGCGTCGAGGTCGGCTACCTGGGCATCCTGCCGCTGATCCTGGCAGGCATCGGCGTCCTCCTGCGCCATCGGGACCAGGGGCGCCGGATCTGGCCCCTGGTCTGGCTGGCGCTGGGGAGTTTCGTCCTGGCGCTGGGCATCTACGCCATTCCGCACGGCTGGCTGACGCTGCTGCCCGGTCTCGGCCAACTGAGGGCGCCGGCCCGGCTGATCGTGCTGACCGACTTCGCGCTCGCTGCGCTGGCCGCGTACGGCCTGGACATGCTGCTGCGACCCCTGGATGCGGACCAGCGCGCGGCGTTGGGGCGGGTGCTGAGGGGCCTGGTGCGAATGGCGGCGGGGGTTTTCGGCATCGTCCTGCCCCTTGCATACCTGGCGCTCCTGCTCGTGCAGGACCGCGACCCCGCGATCGTGACGCGCGTCTCCATCAC
>Ga0123333_10005930_pt1 | contig 10868 bp, 14 predicted proteins | sample BioC12SIPDNA_3_FD_89957 | JGI IMG/M metagenome (GOLD analysis project Ga0123333, IMG submission 89957) | Anaerobic biogas reactor microbial communites from Washington, USA - Biogas_R2_B C12 SIP DNA | ecosystem: Engineered > Bioreactor > Anaerobic > Unclassified | place: Washington, USA...
CCGGGCATCACCCAGCGGGCGGTGATCCTGCCGCCCCAATCCGCCATCGGCGCCATTTCCGACACCCTGCGCCAGGACATCATCGATACCAGCGAGCTTAAGGACAAGTACACCCAGATGTTTGACCGGGAAAGCGCCTATGAGATGCTGGCCGCCAAATACGCCTCCCAGGGGGTGGGCGGCACCGCCCGGGTGGTCCTGGCCCAGGGGGAGGGCGTGGTGGAGGCGGCGGCCCAGACTGTGGCCCAGGCCTTTACCACCACCTTCACGGTGTTTGACCCGGCCACCGGCCAATATGTCCAGCGCCAGGTGGAGGCGCCCATGGCGCCGGAGCCCGCCGTGGCGTCCCCGGCAGCCCCCCAGCAGGCGGTCAGCCGCCAGGAGCAGGCGCCCCCGCCGGTTCTGGTCTATAACCCCCAGACCGGCCAGTACGAGCCCCAGCAATTAGCGCCCGTTAAGGAGGCGGCCCCGGTGAAGGTGGCGAAGGAGACCAAGAAAACCACCACCTCCACCCGCAGCGTGAAAACCATTGGCGAAAAAATGCTGGACAACTTCACCCGTTCCACCGCCTCCGGCGCCGGCTACACCATGGGCCGCACCCTTTCCCGGGGGATTCTGGACATCCTGGGCATCAAATAAACCCAGACAAAAGGAGGCAGAGCCATGCGCATTGGCATCCTGACCAGCGGGGGGGACTGCCCGGGGCTTAACGCCGCCATCCGCGGCGTGGCCCGGGCCGCCTACCAGACGCTGGACGCGGAGATCATCGGAATCCGGGCCGGCTACCGGGGCCTGATCGACGGGGACTACCAGATCATGCAGCGCCAGCAGTTCTCCGGCATCCTCACCCTGGGCGGCACCATCCTGGGCACCAGCCGCACCCCTTTTCGCAACATGCGGGTGGTGGAAGAGGACAACGTGGATAAAGTCCACGCCATGAAGATGAACTACAAGGCCATGCGCCTTGACTGCCTGGTCACCCTGGGGGGCAACGGCACCCACAAGACGGCCAACCTGCTAAGCGAGGAGGGCCTGAATATCATAGGCCTGCCCAAAACCATTGACAACGACATCTTCGGCACGGACTTTACCTTTGGCTTTCACACCGCGGTGGGCATCGCCACGGACGTGATTGACCGCATCCACACCACCGCCGCCAGCCACAGCCGCTGCATGATCATCGAGATCATGGGCAACAAGTCGGGCTGGCTGACGCTTTATGCCGGCATGGCGGGCGGAGCGGACGTGATTTTGCTGCCGGAAATCCCCTATGACATCCATCAGGTGGCCCAGGTGCTGGAGGACCGGGCCAAGCTGGGCAAGTACTTCACCATCATTGCTGTGGCGGAAGGGGCCATGAGCCGGGAGGAGGCCGCCATGAAAAAGAAAGAGCGGGAGGCCGCCCGGGCCCAGCGGGAGTTTTCCAACGTCTCCCAGCACATCGCGGCCCAGCTGGAGCAGATCACCGCGGTGGAGTGCCGCACGGTGATCCCCGGCCACATGCAGCGGGGCGGCAGCCCCTGCGCCTATGACCGGGTGCTGTCCACTCAGTTTGGCGTTCATGCGGCCAAGCTGATCAAGGACGGCCAGTTTGGCGTGACCGTGGCCCTAAACGGGCAGAACATCACCCAGAACAGCTTAAAGGACATCGCAGGCGTCCCCAAGCCGGTGGACCCGGAGAGCCAGATCATCAAGGCCGCCCGAAACATCAGCATCTCCTTTGGAGACTGAGGAAAAAAGAATGAAGCACGTCTGCCCGCCGCATGAATTTTCAAGCGGCGGGCGTTATATTTATCAGGAGTGAGACAGGAGGAAAACGTATGTGGATTTGCAACCGCTGCCAGACAGCCAATAAGGAGGGCTACAGCCAGTGCGTGGAATGCTCCGCTCCGCGAAACGCCAGGCGCTTTGGCGCCGGCCGGCCGGTGTCCGCCCCCAGCGTGCAGACCGCCTCCCCCGAGCGGCGCATGCAGAATGTGGAGCCGGCAGGCCAGGAGGCGCCGCCCGCGCCGATCAGCCGCAAACCGGTGGCCCCGCCCTCGCCCCGAAGGGCGGCAGGGGGCTTTATCCGCCTGGCGGGGCTTCTTTTGGCGGTGCTTTTGCCCGCCCTTGCGGCGCTTTTGGCGGTGCTGCGCATGGATGTGCTAAGCCCTGTGATCCGCGGGCTCTTCTTTGGGCCTGAGGCCCCGGACCCCGGCCTTTTGGGCCAGATGAGCTACTGGCTGATGGCGCTTGTGGCCGTGCTCCTTGCCCTGTGGCCGGGGCTTTCCCTGGTGGCCTTAAGCCGCCTGATGGGCCTGTCCCGGCGGGGCAGGGGATAAGGCGGTGCGCCTGTTCATCGCCCTGGGCCTGCCGCCCGCCTTCCTTGTGCTGCTTAAGGAGGCGGGGGAGGCGCTGGGCGCTGACGCCCAGAAAATCAGCCTCACCCGGGCGGAAAACCTGCACCTCACCCTGCGCTTTTTAGGCGAGGTGCCGCAGGAACACTTGCCGGCGCTAAGCCGGCTGATCCTTGGCCTTGGGGGCCATGCCGTCAGGGGGACGATCAGCGGCTATGGCAGCTTCCCCGCCCCTGAGGGCCTGACGCTCTGGGCGGGGATAGAGGGCGGCGCTCCCTTAAGCGCGCTGGCAGCCCAGGTGGGAAAAGGCCTTGGCGCCCTGGGCTTTGCGCCCGAGGGCCGCCCCTTTGTGCCCCATGTGACCCTGGCGCGCCGGGCGAGGCTTAAAAAGCCTCTGGCCGAACTATTGCCCCTGCTGCCCCTGCATCCAGCTCCCCTGCTCTTGGGCCCTCTTACCCTGTTTGAGAGCAGACTGGGGCCGGGCGGCCCCCGGTATAGCGCTGTGGCATCAGGATAAAGGAGGAGGACTATGGCCCAGGCCTTTGATTTTAAAAAAGCAGATAAAAGCCTGTACCTGCCAGGGCTTAAGCCCGTGCTTATCCAGGTGCCCCGGATGCGCTTTTTTGCCGTGGACGGCAAGGGCAATCCTAACACCGCGGCCAGTTACCTGGAGGCGGTGGCGCTGCTGTACGGGCTGTCCTACACGGTGAAAATGGCAAAAATGTCTGGCGCAACGCCTCCGGGCTACTTTGACTATGTGGTGCCGCCGCTGGAAGGGCTGTGGCAGCTGACTGACCGGAATACAGCCCCGGGGAACCTTTGGGTCAACAAGGACGCGTTGGTCTGGACCAGCCTGATCCGGGCGCCTGATTTTGTCACGGCGGAGGTGTTTGAGCAGGCCAGGGCGCAGCTTGCCGCAAAAAAGCCGGAGCTTGACAGCGTCCGGGCCAGGTTGTGGGATTTTGAGGAGGGCCTCTGCGTGCAGCTGATGCACCTGGGCTCGTATGATGATGAGCCGGCCTCTGTCCGGAAAATAGGCGCATTTTTGGAAGCGGAGGGCTATCAGCCAGATATGGGAGGCGAGCGCCGCCACCATGAGATCTATCTCTCAGACCCCCGGAGGACAGTGCCTGAGAAGCTGAGAACAGTGATCCGCCACCCGGTGGTGAAAAAATAAGAAAGTCTGAAGAATGAGGTTTGGGGAGGGGAATGTTGAAGCATTCTCCTCCCCAATTTTTCGTGCCCTTATCTTCCTCTCACTGCCCCACCTTCACGGTGAAGGCGTTTTCCTCCTGATAGCTGGTTTCAAAGAGGGCGTTCTTGCCCGGGCCCTGGGGGATGGTCTTTCTGATAAAGGGCACAAAGGTGACCTCGTCCGGCAGCGTCTTAAGGGGTTTGGTGTCATACGAGCCGATGAACCCCATGGGGTCTGCGCTGCCGCCGAAGCTGCCGAAGCTGAAGCCGGTGGCGGTGATGGCCCCGTCCTCGCCCCGGGCTTCAAAGTAGAGCACCTCATCCTGGGCCAGCACATCGGGCCGTTTGGCGGTGATGGTGAAGCGGGCCTCCATCTGTATGGGGGTAAGGCTCACCTGGTCCACCGTGAGGGTGTAGTCTTTGAAATCATAGCTGGCCGTTTGCTCCAGGGCGTCTTTGCGTTCTCCTTTTTTGGTGGTGAAGCTGCGGCTGAAGCGGTCCACCTCGGAAAAGGCGCCGGAGACAACCAGGCGCTCCCACATGCGCATGTGGAGATGCTCCTCTTCCGTGAGGCCTTCGGGCAGGGGCAGGTAGGCGCTGTATTCCACGGTGGTGTCGTTATAGGTGAGCAGGATTTTTTTGTTCTTGTAGCGTCCCTGAACAGCTGCTCATAGTCTTCATGAGCGATTTTGCCCTCTCCCTCATAGTAGCCCCTGGCGGAATACTGGTCGGTCTCTATGGGCCAGTTGGGCTTTAAGACGTGGAAGGTGAGGGTCCAGGTGATGTCATCCTGGGCGCCGGGCATGCGGTCTTCCATGATGGCCATATCCAGGCTGTAGTTGCCAGGGCCCTCAGAGCTGGGCGCCCGCTCCGGCAGCCAGGCGCCGTCATAAAAATCAAAGCCGCTTTCAATATCCACATCAAGGGCCTTTCCCTGGCTTTCCGCCGTCACAAAGGGGAAGACATAGACCTCGGGAGCGCCCGGTTTATGCGTCATGTTCATGGCCACAAAGAGGCTTTTGGCGTCGGCCAGGGCATCGTTGATGGACAGGGAGAGGTAGTCGTTCTCATAGCTCTGATCGATCTGGGTGATCTGATCTATGAACTTGGGGTCGATGTGGTCTTTTACGCTGTAGCTGGTCACCAGGGCGATGGCGGTGGCGGCCAGCGCCAGAATCAGGACGAGGGCCAGGGCGAGGGACAGGCTTAGTTTCTTTTTCACGGGTTCTTCCTCCTTCAGGTTAGCCAGGGTGCGCATGAACTGCGCGTGCCCCGCAGCGGAAACAGGAGGATAGTTTTTCTTCAGGTCATCCAGCTTCATGGCTTGTTTCCTCCTCTTCCTTAAGGGTCAGGCGGAGGGACTTGCGGGCGCTTGACAGGCGGCCCCGCACGGTGCTTCCGGGGATGTTCAAAAGCCTTGCGATCGCGTCTGTGGGCAGGCCTTCCAGGTAGTGGAGCATCACGCAGACGCGCTGCTTTTCAGGCAGCCGTTCCACCGCGTCCCGCACCGCCAGATCAGGCGGTTCGCACGGGGCTTCCGGCAGGGTTTCCATGGGAATCACCCGGCGGTCATGGCGGTAGATCCGCTTGCAGCAATTGATAAGGATGCGGATCATCCAGGTGTCAAACAGCGCCTCGTCCCGAAGGGTGTGGCGTTTGCTCCAGCCCTGAAGCAGGGCCTGCTGCATGGCGTCATACCGGTCCGCGTCGTTTTTCAGCATCCCGCAGGCCACCCGGTACATCACGCCTTCCATGGCCTGGGCCTTTCGGGCGAAGGCTAGCTTGTCAAGCAATCAGTCACCTCCTGCGCAGGGGCCCCTGCGCTCATCCGATGCATCTGCCTATTAGATGCGCGGGAAGAGAAAAATGTCCACGGGCGATGTGTTTTTATTTTTTTGGGGAGAGGTGTTTTGAGAAAACCTCTCCCCAGAGCGCATGTCACCCCAGATTCACCCGCCGCTCAAAGGCGCAGGCCCAGGCGGGGCTGTGCTGATGGGAGATCACAAAAAGGGTGCGGCCCTTAAGGCCTGCGATAAGCTGGGCGATGTCTTCCGCGGTCTGCGGGTCCACGTTGGCCAAAGGTTCATCCAGAATCAGGATGGGGCTTTGGCGCAGCAGGGTGCGGGCCAGGCAGATGCGCTTGCGCTCCCCGCCGGATAGGTTATGGCCCCCTTCCAGAATCAGGCTGTCAAGGCCCCCGGGGCTGGCGAAACGGTGCAGGTTCAGGCTTTTTAACATGGCGATCATGGCCGCATCCGGGAGGGATTGATAAAGGCTCAGGTTGTTGCGCAGGGTGTCGTTAAAAAGCGTGGGATCCTGGCGCAGGATGGTGATCAGTTCGCTGGGCGATTTCACTCTGTCTGCCGCTGCGCCGCCGATGCTAAGGCGGCCTGCATCCGGCTGGTAATAGCCCAAAAGCATGTTCATCAGGGTGGTTTTGCCCCCGCCGCTGGGGCCGGTGATCAGGCACTTTTCCCCGGCGGCCACATGCAAGGTGAAGCCTTTTAGGATGCTTTCGCCCTGGGGATAGGCGAAGCTGAGGTTGTGAAAACGAATGTCCGCAGGCTGGTCCGGGTCTGCCCTGGGAAGGTCTGCTGCCGCCGGGGCATCAATCTGGGCCAGAAGGTCTTTGGTCACGGGCCGGGCGGCGGTGATCTCCTGCAGGTAGCGGGAGATGGAGATGATGGGGTAGGAGAGCTGATCGATCATGCCCACTGCGATGAAAAAGCGGCCCGCAGTGAAGGAGCCCTCCAGCACCAGCCAGGCGGAGAAGGCCAGGATGAGAAAGTGGGACAGGTAGGAAAGCAGGGTGGAGAGGGAGCGGGCAATATAGCTCATCTTGCGCATGGCATAGTCCTTCTCCTGCACATGCCGGTTGGAGCGCATAAACAGGCCCATAATGGGGCGCTGGGCGCCGTAGTTTGCGATCAGCTCAAAGCCCTTAAGCCACTCCGCCACCTTGCCGAAATGCTCCTGAAAGGCGGCGGTGCTGGCCTTCTGGGCCTTTTGCAGCCGGCCCTCAATCAGCTTTGGCACATAAAGGGGCGTGGTCAGCAGGATCAGGGTGAGTGCCGCCACCCATGGATCAAATAAGAAGAGGGCGGCGGACACCAGGATGATTTTAAGCAGCACGTCCAAAAGCAGGGGCAGGTTGAAGAGAAAGCTGTTTGCCGCCAGGTCGATCTGGTCGGTGTAGGCGGCCAGGATATCCCCTTGTTTTTTGTCCAGCATCTGAGGCGGGGTTTTGCGCAGCTGGGCGGCAAAGAAGTCCGCCCGTAACTGTGCCCTGGCGCGCACAAAATAGCGGCCCCGGAAGCGGTCAAACAGGTGATAGCAGATGATTTCAAAGGCGATAAGGCCAAAAAGCTTTAAGACGAAGCGGAGAGTTTCACCGCCCAGGCCCGCCAAGGCCTGATCCAAAAGCTGCCCCTTGGTGAACTGCACCAGAACGGCCAGCCCACCTGCCAGCAGAGAAAAAAGAACCGCGCAGGCAAACAGACCCGCCTGCGGACGGATATAGCGTTTCATAAGGGTTCCTCCTGATCAAATGATGTTTGAGGTCATCTGACAGAAGGCAAATAATCTGTTGTTGTTCGCCTTCTGTCTCAGAAGGCGCCGCGCAGACGAACCATGGTGTTCTCTCCTTAAATGATTAATATCAGTGTTCTTATTGATCCTGATAGGCCCCGATGGCGCCGCTGGCGCCGATGCGCGTGACGCCCTGGGCCAAATAGCCCTCGATGGCCTCCCGGCTGCGGATGCCGCCGGAGGCCTTGATCTTAACCCCGGGCCCGATATGCTCTTTAAACAGCGCGATGTCCTCCGGCGTGGCGCCGCCGGTGCCAAAGCCGGTGGAGGTTTTGATGAAATCCGCCCCCGCCTGGGTGACGCAGCGGCACAGGGCGATCTTCTCCTCCTGGCTTAAATAGCAGGTTTCCACAATCACCTTTAAAATCCGGCCTTCGCAGGCGGCCTTGACGTCTCTGATCTCCTGGGTGACGGCGTCAAAATTCCCCGCCTTCACATCCCCTAAGTTGATCACCATGTCGATCTCATCCGCCCCTTCGCCGATGGCCTGGCGGGTTTCATAGACCTTGACGGCGGTGGTGTTATAGCCCAGGGGGAAGCCGATGACGGTGCAGACCCTAAGCTGGCCGCCGTATTTTTCCTTGGCCTGGCGCACAAAGCGGGGCGGGATGCACACGCTTGCCATCCCGTAGTCCACGCCCTCCCGGCAGATTTTGTCCACCTCTTTCCAGGTGGAAACCGCCTTTAAAAGCGTATGGTCAACATGGGAGAACACGGTTTTCTTATCCATGGCCTGGCTCCTTTCCGCTTGAATCCTTTTGGAAATGATAGCAAAGCCCGGGGCTCATTGCAAGGGCGCTGCGTGCTTATGGCAGGGTTTTGGGGGTATATTTAAAGTATCATTCTAAAAGAAAGCAGGCGATGGTGCTATGGAATTTATCAAAGATGGAAACCGTTTTTATATGGGGGAGGACAAGGCCAAGCCACTGGCGGAGATCACCTTTGCGAACCTGGGCCAAAACCTGGTGGTGGATCACACCTTTACAGACCCTTCCCTAAGGGGACAGGGCATTGCCCGCAAGCTGGTGGAGCGCGTGGCGGAGCACGCCCGGGAGAACGGCTTTAAGCTGCTGGCCACCTGCCCCTACGCTAAAAAAGTGCTGGAAGAAGAGGCCTTCAAAGACATTTACGCAGGCAAATAACAGCCTGGGTATTTCCTGCCCCGGGGCTTTTGTCCCGGGGCAAACCGCATACAATACAGTTGAATCAAACAGCAGAGAGGAGACCTGTCCATGAAGACCACAATCAGTGCCAAAGGCATGAACGTGACCCCGGCGATTGAGAGACGCGTGCTGAAGAAAACCCAGACCATGAGCAAATACCTGCGCCCGGACACCGAGATGTTTGTGCGCATGCGCAAGGAGCGCAATGAGCGGGTGGTGGAGATCACCGTGCCCATGAACGGCGTCCTGCTCAGGGCGGAGGCCAGCAGCGAAGACAACCTGTTTATGTCCATCGACCGGGCCCTGGCAAAAATCGAGCGGCAGATTCTCAGGCATCGTACCCGGCTTGACAAACGCCTCCGGGAAGAGTTCCCAGAAGAGGTGGTGCCGGAGTTCATCGAAGAGCTGGACGCGGCGGACCAGAGCGCCCGCCAGGTGGCGCGCTTTAAGACCTATACCGTGCGCCCCATGAGCCAGGAGGACGCGGTTTTGCAAATGGAGCTTTTGGGCCACAGCTTCTTTGTCTACATCGACATCGACACGGACCGCGCCCATGTGCTCTATCTGCGCAAGGACGGCAGCCTGGGCCTTCTGGTGCCCGAAGCCTGAGAAAGTCCCTTTCATATATAAAAAAGGAGAGCGCTTTATCCGGCGCTCTCTTTTTATGTGCATAAAGCCTGTTAAGCTTTTGTCACCTGGCAGAGGTTTGATTTGTAAGAGGGGAAGCCGGAGACGGGATCGAAGTCCCGGGGATGGAGCAGGTTAACGTTGGCCTTCTCCCAGCCGTGGAACATATCGGTGACACCGGGCTTCACGATGACCGTCACCCCCGCCTTGGCTCTGATCTCGCCATAAGGCGTGGAGACGATGATCCCATCGCCTGTGACGATGCCCCGCTTATGTGCATCAGCATTGACAGGCTTATGCAAAATTGATGTTTTGGTCGAACATAGTTGCCAAGTGAAAAATAAAGGGGCGCGTCCAGCCGTGACCTTCAGCCCTGTCCACCCGCCTCAGATGAGCCTGGCCGGCCGGGCCCTTGCCCTGATGCGGGGCATTGGCAACCCGGACGACCCGGAGAGCCAGGTGCGTTTGGCCACGGAGCTTTTAGGAAACCCCATGTGTGTGATCTACATCAAGGGCAATGTGCTTGCCTGTACGCGCGCCGCTTTTTTGCGTATTGCTTTTCGCATTTTGGAGATGCAGCAGTAAAGGCTCAGCGGCGGCGGTTGAGGTTTCCGGCCAGACAGCGGGCGCAGGCCTGGCCCGCCTGATCCGGCTTGACCGGGCCGCCGCATCGGGCGCAGTGGGTGGTCACTGCGGGGTTGATGAAGCACTTGACATGGCCCGGCAGCTCTCCCGCGCCAAAGCCCGTGATGGCCTTGTCCGGGCAAACGGCCTGGCACAGGCCACAGGCGGTGCAGCGGTGCGGGTAGTGGAGGAGATAGCGGCGGTCTTCCCGGGGGGCGAGGTAGACCTTCAGGGCCTGATGAGGGCAGGCGTTCTCACAGAGGCCGCAGCCCCAACAGACGGCGCTGTCCACCAGGGGCGTAGGCCAGGTGAAGGCCTTGGGGCTGTTCGCTGACTCCGCGCTCTGGTATACTTGGCGCAGAAGCAGCCGTCGTGGAAACAGAGGGTTATTCTCCAGCTTAGCGTCCTGCGGCATCAGGGCCCCCATTCCGGCTCCCGCGCCACGCGTCAGGCTGCGAAAGGCCTCCCGCCGGGTGAGGTCAAGGCCGGGCAGCGCCTCACCCACAGGCAGAACGCTTAAGCGAGTAGTAAAAAAATCTTCTCCCAGAAACTGGCAGGCCAAGGAGAGCGCCTGGTCAAAGCCCGACAGATACTGGGCCCGGTCGCAGCCCTCACAAGCGGCGCGCTCAACAAGGGCCTTGCCAGAGAGGGCAAGAGACGCTAAAATTTCCCAGGAAATGACCCCCAGGCACCAGGGCGCCCAGTCTGCTTCACTGGTGGACTTTTCACAGGCGATGAAGCGCGTTTCCCGCCTGGTGGTAAACAGGCGCAGGATCCGCTTGAAATCCTGATAGCTGGGGGCGATGGCCGCGGAGGGGCACCTTGCCACACAGAGGTTGCAGACGATGCACTTGTCCCAGTCCGCTTTTTGACCAGCGGGGCGCATCATGGCTCCGGTGGGACAGACATCCACACAAACCTGGCAAGGGTGCTTGCGCTGGCGGGCGTTGAGGCAGTTGGGCTTTACAAAGGAGGGATAGTCCTCCTGGGTCAATCCCTGGACGGCGAGTTGGACGAGCTTTCTCTCAAGCATGGACATTCCTCCCGCAGCTTGGTACGATACAGCCATAATAGCAAAACCCTGGGGCGAGGGCAATTGGCTAAGGAGGCGCACTTGAGAGTCAGGCGGAACACAGCGTTCGCCATCCTTTGCGGCGGGAAATCACCCGGCATGTGGAGGAAGGAAAGCTAAAGGCGATGCCCTTGATGCAAAGCCACGGTGCGGTTGAGATGACGCTGCCGGATGCTTTCTCTGATGACGCGCTTCTTAATCTCAACACCCCGGAAGACCTGGATGCGCTGCATGAAATCCCGGCAGGCAGCCGAACGGTTAGCG
>Ga0123333_10005932_pt1 | contig 10865 bp, 7 predicted proteins | sample BioC12SIPDNA_3_FD_89957 | JGI IMG/M metagenome (GOLD analysis project Ga0123333, IMG submission 89957) | Anaerobic biogas reactor microbial communites from Washington, USA - Biogas_R2_B C12 SIP DNA | ecosystem: Engineered > Bioreactor > Anaerobic > Unclassified | place: Washington, USA...
CCCGCCAGCGCAGGCTGGAATCGTCAGTTACCTTGCTGCCGACCATCGTGCTGAACCTATCCACCGTCGCGGTGACCAGGTCTGCCGCCGAGGAACCCGGCTGGGTGAAGATGATCAGCAGCAGCATTACGATAGCCAACCCCAGCGCCATGCTCCAGGCCACGGCTCGGTGCCGTTCGCGCCCTTGAATGAGGAACGCAAACAGGGCCAGCGAGAGGACAGAATTGATCCAGAAGTTGCGGTTGAATGTGAGAATCACCGCGAGGCCGAGTATCCCGACTTGCAGTACGCGCATCACGCTGGTGGGTCGCAGGCGGTCCACCAGCAGCGCGATCAGCCCGCTGACGAATCCGACCAGCACCATCGACTGGCCAGGCGGCAGGATGCGAGCGATGCCTTCGTAGCTGGCGCCCTGGGTGCTCAGGGTTTCGACCCGGCCCGGCAGAATCGGGAGCGAATCGCCGAGCAAGAACTGGAGGAACATAACACCACCAACGACGGTTGCCAACAGCAAAAAGCCGTCCAACAGGCGGGCAAGCTGTGCCGTGCTTCGGATGAGGTTGGTCACGGCGAAGAACACCAGGTAATACGACACGATGCGGATCCCGCGCAGGGCAATGTTGAAATCCAGCCCTGACCGCATGATCGCCCACAGCGTCGCGCCAAACGTGATGCCGAAAAAAAACAGTAGCGGGGCGTCGAGCGGGGTTCTCGCGATGTGGAAATCCGGCTCGAGCAGCCACCGCAAGGCGATCATCCCGAACAGGCCCAACAGGATCACATCGGGAATGTGCAGGCTGCCAACTCCGATGGGGATCAGTGGCAGGTCGCTCTCGAAGACGACGCTTGAGGTCAGGACCAGAATACCCAGCAGGCTATATTCTGGGTGTTGGAGCGCAATCAATACCCCGATCGTCCCAGCGATGACAACCAGCGCCCACAGCGGTGAGACGATCAGATAGAGCGCTCCAACAAAGAGGCTTGCGCCGGAGACGATCGTGGGAAGCAGCGTCAATGGGATGCCGCGAGCATGATGAGCACGCATAGCGTTTAGGCGTCCTGATCTAGTCCCAGAGAATAGTCCCCATATTGGCCGGTCGTCAGTCTCACGTCAATTGTAATAACGGTACGTGCGCTCGCCTCGCGCCCGGTTCACAACAACGCCGATTAGCGGCGCATTGGTATTGCCAAGCTGCGTGCAGGTGTCCTGCACGCGATCGCCACTGGCGATGGCCCGCCCGACCACCAGCAGCACCGCATCCACTTTTGGGGCCAGGAGGATCGCGTCCATTACGGCGAGGAACGCAGGCGTGTCGATCAGAACCATGTCGAATTGGTGGGTGAGATCGTTCAGGATCTCGGTCATGCGCTCGGAGTCGAGCAGTTCGACGGGCACCGCTGATGGCCCGCTGACCAGCGTCGTCACGCCCTCAAACGACGTCGCCTGCAAGGCGGTGTCCAGCGTTGTTTCCTGCTCCAGCACCGCGCCCAGACCGGCGGCGTTTGGGAGGCCAAAGATCGTGTGCAGGCGAGGCCGCCGCAGGTCCGCGTCCACGACGACGACGCGGTGGCCCGACTTCGCCAGCGCAAATGCCAGGTTGGCGGTGACGGTCGATTTGCCTTCGCGCGGTTGGGCGCTGGTCACCAGCAGGGTGCGTGGGGGCGCATTGCCCGCAATCGAGAGGATATTCGCGCGCAGTCGCCGATAGGCTTCGTGTTGAGGCGAGGGATGGTTATAGATCATCGGTTTGTGGCGCCAGCGAATGTCCGGGATGGATCCAATGATAGGCAGTCCGGTTCTGGCCTGGATGGCGTCGCTAGTGAACAAGCGACGATCCATATGCTCGGCGAGGAAGGCAAGTCCCAATCCAGCGGCTAGCCCACCCGCCAACCCCAGGGCAAGATTCACAGGCCGGTTGGGCTTGGATGGTTTGGTGGGGGCGGACGCCGGCTCCACCACGTAGACGCGATTGGCGCGCAGAACGTCGGCGGTTCGCACCTCTTCATACTGGCGCAGCAGATCCGCATATAGACCTTCTTTGAGCGTGATAGTCTGAGCGAGAGCGCTAATGCGCTCGTCGTCTTGAGGGGCGATATTGGCCAGTTCTTCCATAAGAGCACGCGCTTCGCGCAACTCAATATCAATCTGGTTTATGCGATCGAGAAGGATATCGGTCGCTGTAGGCGCGTTGCCCGTATACAGCTCGGGGCCGCGCTCGATCAGGACTTCGGCCAGTGCATTCGCGATGACAGCCGCCATCATAGGTTCGCGGTGCTCTACGGTGACCGACATTAACTCGGTGTTTGCCAGAACCTCGACCGATACGGCAGGTATTTCCCCCAGATCTAGCCGCTGCGTCACTTCATCGATGATCGGCTCGCTCACTGCGATGCGGGCGTATGATCCCATTAGCCGTTCTGTGTAGGCAACATCGTACTGCTGCCAGGTGCCCAGGCCGGAGCTCGATGTAAGAATGCGCATCAGCGTTGACGCGGTGTACGTTGGCGACATGCGGGCCGTCGCCACGCCGGCACCCAGCAGCGCGAGAACCGTGCATGCCAATATAATCGCCTTGCGTCTCCACGCGATCTGAAAATAGGCCGATAGTCTCATCGTCACTCTGCCGCGAGTTGCGGATTGTATCAGGTTGTTGCGGTTGCCACGCGTGGACTGTCGACTGCCGTGTTGAATGCGATGTTGCCCACCCCACTTGGGTTTATTTTAACCCAACCGTTAAGTACATCATATCATCGCTCACCTCTAGAAACAAGTGCCGGCGATAGTCGCTTACGGGGAGCCGGCAGGATGGCGATGCTTTTTGACATGTTGAATTAGGAGGAAATGTATGCTTTGATAAGAGACACATCTTTGGAAAACCATCCAAAGAGACCAGCGTGTCTGTAAGCACTCATGAGATTCGCCCGAATAGGAGCAGGTAATGTCTTCCATCCCACTGGTCGATCTCAAAGCGCAGTACGCCGCCATCCAGCCGGACATCGACGCCGCCATCGCGCGCGTCATCACCAACACCGCCTTCATCAGCGGCCCGGCCGTGGCGGAGTTCGAAGCAGCCTGGGCCGCCTTCCAGCGAGCCCCGGTCGCCGTCGGCTGCGGCAGCGGCACGGCCGCCCTGGTGCTGGCGCTCCAGGCGCTGGACATCGGCCCGGGCGACGAGGTGATCACGACCGCCCACACGTTCATTGCCACCGTCGAGGCGATCGAGTTGGCCGGCGCCACACCGGTGCTGGTAGACATCGACCCGATGAGCTACTGCCTCGATCCCGCCCAGCTTGAGGTGGCCATCACTCCGGCGACGCGCGCGATCCTGCCGGTGCATATCTACGGGCAGATCGGCCCGATGGATCAGATCGCCGCTATCGCGCGCCGCCACGACCTGGCGCTCGTCGAGGACGCGGCCCAGGCCCACGCCGCCGAATACCAGGGCCAGCGCGCTGGATACTGGGGCGCTATCGCCTGTTACAGCTTCTATCCGGGTAAGAACCTGGGCGCCTACGGCGACGCGGGCGCGATCACCACGCGCGACGAGGCGCTCGCGCGGCGGATGGCGCTGCTGCGCGATCATGGCAGCGCGGCCAAATACGTGCACGAAGTGATCGGGACCAACGAACGGCTGGACGCGATCCAGGCGGCGGTGCTCAACGCCAAGCTGCCCTACCTCGAAGCGTGGACCGAGGCACGCCGCCGCCACGCCGCCGCGTACACCGAGCGTCTCAAGGACGTGCCCGGCGTGACGGTGCCCGTCGAGTTGCCGGACGCGCGCCACGTCTATCACATCTACTGCATCCGCGTGCCGGGGAATCGCGATGCGATCAAAGCGGCGCTCAACGAGCGCGGCATTGGCGCGGGTGTCCACTACCCTTTCCCGATCCATCTCCAGCCGGCGCTGGCGCATCGCGGCTGGCGGCGCGGCCAGTTTCCGGAGGCCGAGGCCGCCGCCGCGACGATCCTCAGCCTGCCGCTGTATCCCGAGCTGACCGAGCAGCAGATCGATACCGTGGTGCAGGCGCTGCGCGAGGTTCTCAGGGCGACGCCGTAGGCCCGGCTAGGCGCGCTCGATGGCGCTGTTCACCGCGCGGACGATGTGATCCTCCGCGACCAGCCGCCGCACCGCCTCGATATAGCCGTACATGATCGTGTCGCGCGGGATGAATGGTACCTGCTGGCGGATCAGATCGTAGGCCGGCTGCGTGCCGCGCCCCAGCCGCGCCCCCTCGCCGACCGTCTCCTTGCGGAAGTCGATCCCCTGGGCGGCCGCCATCAGCTCCAGCGCCAGGATGCGCTCGACGTTGGCGCTGATGTCGCGCAGCTTGAGCGCCGCGGTGCAGCCCATGCTGACGTGATCTTCGACGTTGGCCGAGGTGGGGATGGTGTCCACGCTGGCCGGGTGGGCCAGCACCTTGTTCTCGGTCGCCAGCGCGGCGGCGGTGTACTGCACGATCATGAAGCCGGAGTTCAAGCCCCCTTCGCGCGTCAGGAAGGCGGGCAGCGTCTGCGTGTTGGATGCCTCGTCGATCAGGCGCATGATGCGGCGCTCGGCGATGTTGCCCAGCTCGGCCAGCGCGATGCCCAGGTAGTCCATGGCGATCGCCAGCGGCTCGCCGTGGAAGTTGCCGCCGGAGAGCACGCTGATCGCGCCCGCCTCGTCGATGAAGATCAGTGGGTTGTCGGTCACTGCGTTCAGCTCGATATCGATCGCCCAGCGCGCATAGGCGATGGCGTCGCGCACCGCGCCGTGCACCTGCGGGATGCAGCGCAGCGTGTAGGCGTCTTGCACGTGCGACGGATCGTCGTCGCGCGTGAACTCGCTGCCGTACAGCAGCGCGCGGAGATACGTCGCGCAGTCCACCTGGCGGGGGAAGGGGCGCAGCCGGTGAATGCGCTCGTCGAAGGCCACCGACGTGCCGTGCAGCGCCTCCAGGCTCAGGCAGCCGGCGATGTCGGCGACCTGGCTCAGCCGCTCGGCGTGGTAAGTTTGCAGCGCGCCGATCGCGCACATCACCGACGTGCCGTTGGTCAGGGCCAGCCCCTCCTTGGCCGCCAGCGCGATCGGCTGGAGTCCGGCGCGGGCCAGCGCCTCGCCACCGGGCAGGATCGCGCCCTGGTATTCGGCCTCGCCCTCGCCGATCAGGGCCAGACTCATGTGTGCCAGCGGGGCGAGATCGCCGCTCGCGCCGAGCGATCCCTTCTCCGGGATGACCGGATGCACGCCCGCGTTCAGCATCCCGACCAGCAGATCGAGCGTGCCGGGCCGGATGCCGGAATAGCCGCTGGCGAGCGTGTTGGCCCGCACCAGCATGATCGCCCGCACGGTGGGCGTATCGAACGGATCGCCCACGCCGACCGCGTGGCTCTCGACGATGTTGCGTTGGAGCAGTTCGACCTGCTCGCGCGGGATCACCCGGTTCTTGAATGCGCCGAAGCCGGTCGTGATGCCGTACACGACGCGCCCCTCGTCCAGCAGGTGGGCGACGGCGTCCGCCGCCCGCGCGACCCTGGCCCGCGCCGCGTCGCCGATGACCACGCGCGGATCGCCGGGCGCGCCACTCGCGACAGCGACGACCTGCTCGATGGTCAGACTGTTTCCGTCAAGCACAATGGTGTCCACGAGCAAAGTGTCCTTTGACTCTTCTGTCTCTCTAGACCACGACGCCGTTCTTGATGACGCACTCGACGACGTTCCCGCCCAACTGGTAGGCGAGGTAGCGTACATCGGGCGCGCTCAGGATCAGCAGATCGGCGGCTTTGCCAGGCTCGAGCGAGCCGACCCGGTCCCCCAGGCCGATCGCGTGCGCCGCGTTGATCGTCGCGGCGTTGAGTGCCTCGGCGGGCAGCAGGCGCTGGTAGCGGCAGGCAATCGCCATGACCAGCGGCAGCGACGGGCAGGGCGCCGAGCCGGGGTTGATATCGGTCGCCAGCGCGAGCGCCGCCCCCGCGTCGATCAGGCCGCGCGCGTCGGCGTAATGGTGGCTGCCCAGGTGGAAATTGACCGCTGGCAGTACGACGCCGACCGTGTCCGACGCGGCCAGCCGGGCCATGTCGGCCGGCACCGTGACGTCCAGGTGATCGACCGACGTCGCGCCCAGTTCGACCGCCAGCCCGACGCCGCCCAGCGCGGTGAACTCGTCGGCGTGGATCTTCAGTCCCAGTCCCAACGACTGGGCGGCTTCCAGCACGCGCCGTGACTGGTCCAGCGTGAACGCGCCGCGCTCGCAGAAGGCGTCGGCGAACAGCGGCAGGCCGTTCGCGGCGAATGTCGAATCCCGGTACCACGCCGCCGCCTGAGGCAGCATCTCGTCTACCACCAGCGTCACGTAGTCATCCTCGCGGCCCCGGTATTCGGGCGGGATGGCGTGCGCGCTCAGAAAGGTCGGGACGACCGTCACCGGGCCGGTTTCGGCCAGCCGCGCGATCGCGCTGAGCATCGCCATCTCCGACTCGACCGACAGGCCGTAGCCGGTCTTGATCTCGACGGTGGTCGTGCCCAGCCGCAGCATCTCATCCAGCCGGGCGGCGGCACCGTGGGCCAGCTCATCGACGGAAGCCGCCCGCGTGGCGCGCATCGTGCTCACGATCCCGCCGCCGGCTTCCATGATCTCGAGGTAGGTCGCGCCCCCGATGCGCTGCTCGAATTCCGCGATGCGGTCCCCGGCATAGACGGCGTGTGTGTGCGCGTCCACCAGGCCGGGACAGATCGCTTTGCCGCGCGCGTCGATGGCCTGGGGCGCGGTGAAGCGGGCGCGGATGTCCGGCGTGGAGCCCACCGCGATGATGCGCCCGGCGCGGATGGCGAGCGCGCCGTCTTCGATCAGGCCCAACTCGCGCATGGCCGCGCCGCGCTTGGGCCCGTCCGGGCTGGCGCAGGTCGCGATCTGAGCGGCGCTGTGGATGATCAGGTCGGCGGTTGCAGGCATGGCGATCTCTCGCGTGTGTGGTGAATTCGCCCCTGAACTATAGGGCAGATCGACCCGATCTGCAATGTCGCGCCGGGGATAATGGGCGCCGGATGAGACCCGCGCCGGAGAGGACCTACAGCGCCCGGGCGGATGGGCGCGTCACGGTGCCGGGCGGACCAGCGCGGCACCGCCGCACGATTCGCGCACGATCAGCGCTGTGGGCAGCATCACGTGGCACGGCGTGCTGTCGCCATGTTCGATCAAGTCGAGCAGGATGGTCGCCGCCTGGGCGCCCTTGTCCTCGATCGGCTGCCGGACGGTCGTCAGCGGCGGCATGACCTGCGTCGCTGTGGGCAGATCGTCAAACCCGACTACGGCCACATCGCCGGGCACATGGAGCCCCGCCTCGTGCAGCGCCTGCAGCGCCCCGCGCGCGGTGATGTCGTTGGCCGCAAAGACCGCATCGACCCGCTGCTCGATCAAGGCGCGCATCCCGTCATAGCCGCTCTGGTAGCTGAACGTGCCGATGGCGATCAGGTTCTCGTCGACGCCGATGCCGGCTTCCTCGAGAGTCTCCCGGTAGCCCGCCAGACGATCCTGCGCGTCGGTGTTGGCGAGGTTGCCGGTGATCAGGCCGATGCGGCGGCGGCCCAGCGCGATCAGATGCTGGATCACCTGGCGGGACGCCTGAATGTTGTCGATGGTGACGAAGTTGATGCGGTCGGCATACTGCCCCGGGCGCTCGACCAGTACGAACGGCGTGCCGGTGCCCAGGAAATGCTCGATCAGGCAGTCGTCGCAGGCCGCCGAGGCGAGAATCACACCGTCCACCAGGCGGGTGCAGATGACCTGCCGGTAGAAGCGGTCTTCATCCTCTTCGGCGCCGCCCAGCCACAGCGCCAGCGCGTAATCGCGCTCGCTGGTGACGCGCGAGATGCCCTGCAGCAGGCTGGGGAAATAATAGGCGTCATCGAACAGCACGATCGGCGCCTGGGGGATGACCAGGCCAATGATGCGGGTGCGCCGCGTCACCAGGGCGCGCGCCGCGGGGTTGGGCGCAAAGCCGACCTGGTCGACGATCGCCATGACGCGCTGCCGGGTTCGCTCGCTCACGTAGCCATCGTTGTTGATCACGCGCGAGACCGTCGAGCGCGACACGCCCGCCTTGGCGGCGATGTCTTCCAGACTCATCGAGCGTTTGGGGGAGGGGGACCTAAGAGCCATTGTACGATCGCCTCATCAGGTATTTTTTCTGAGAGACATATCCAATTCACTAACTTTACTCTAGGCGATTTCCTGCTGCCTTGTCAACGGGTCCCACTCGCCAGCAGCCGCCGGCGGGCAGGGGCCGGGGACTCAGCCCGTGCTGCCGCGCCGGACCAGTAGCTCATCGTACAGGTGCTCATGATATTCCGTGTCGCCGTCGATGCGCTTGAACAGCAGTTGGGCCGCGATCGTGCCGATCTCGCGCTTCGGCGAGCGAAACGTCGTGAGCGCGGGCGTGACCTGGCTCGCCATGAGGATGTCATCGCCGCCGATGATGGCCAGGTCGTCGGGGATGCGCCGGCCCAGCTCGATTGCCGCGCGCATCGCGCCCAGCGCGACCAGATCATTGCCGCCGATCAGCGCGTCGAGCTCGGGATGGTCCATCAGCAGCGCCCGCCCGGCCTCGTAACCGGCCTGCCAGTTGGGTGGGCAGGTGACGCACCATTCCGGCGACGAGGGGATGCCCCTGGCCTGGACGGCCTGCACGAACTGGTCAGCCTCGACCGCGATCGCGCTGCGGGCCAGCCGGATGTACCCGATCCGCCGCCGTCCAAGCTCGATCAACAGCTCAGCGGCGCGCAGGGCGCGGTGGCCCTGGGCATAGCGGCTGCGGACCACGCTGGCGAGGTGGTGCGGCACCTGGCGGTTGACAGCCACCACGCACTGGTGCTTCTCGATCAGCGGCAGCAGCACGTAGTCCGGCAGGCGCGGGGCGCAGACGATGATCCCATCGACGGTCGTCTCCTCGATCTGGCTAAGGGCGGCCTGCTCGCGCGCCAGGTTTTCGTCGGTATTGACCAGCAGCACGCTGTAATCGCGCTGCCAGGCCACGTTCTCTGTGCCCTGGAGGACCTCGGCGAAGTAGGGGTTGGTGATGTCGGGCAGGACCAGCGCGATCATGAAGGTTTTGTTGGTGACCAGGGTGCGCGCGGCGCGGCTGGGGCGATAGTCGAGCTGGATGATGATCTCGCGCACGCGGTCGCGGGTGGCCTGGCTGATGCGTCCCGTGTTGTTGATCACGCGCGAGACGGTCATAGTCGAGACACCGGCTTCACGGGCCACATCTTCGAGGGTAACGCGTTTGCGGGCCATGGCTGAGCAATCCTGTTGACAAAACACCAAAGTGAGTCTACACTGTGCTCAGGTCGAGTTAACGCTAACCCATCCAGTCACGCTATGGTGAGTTACGAATACTTCAGAGTTAACGCTAACTCGTCTCCAGTATACTGCATTGTGCCAGCGTGCACAATAGGTTTGCACCGTTTTCTCCGGCGAATTGACCGGGGAGCCGGGCAGTTACTTGACATTTGACAATAAACTAATGATATGATGATGTTAGCGCTCTCGTTAGCGTTAACAGGATTTTTTTGATGCCTCAACAACGCATTACGATGGCTGATGTAGCTTCCGAGGCTGGCGTTTCGCTGATGACCGTCTCGCGCGTGGTCAACAACAAGGGCGAGATCAGCGAGGGCACCCGCCGGCGCGTCCAGAGCGTGATCAACCGCCTTGGCTACCGGCCCAGCGACATCGCCCGCAGCCTCGCCACCAACCGCACCGGCACCATTGGCCTGGTCGTCCTCGACAATTCGAATCCCTTTTTCTCTGAAGTGGCGCGCGGCGTCGAACAGGTGGCCTTCGAAGAGGGCTACAGCGTGTTCCTGTGCAACACCGAGGAAGACCCTCAGCGCGAGCTGGCTGTGCTCCAATCCCTGGAAGAAAAACGCGTGGACGGCCTGATCCTGTGCAGCTCGCGGCTCGAGGAAGCCGAGCTGCAGGCCGTTCTGGCGCGCCATTCTGCCGTGGTGCTGGTCAACCGGCGCGATCCGGAAGGCCGCTTCGGAGCGGTGCTGATCGATGATGTGCGGGGCGGGCGCATGATGGTCGAACACCTGATCAGCCGCGGACACCGTCAGATCGGGTTCCTGGCCGGCCCGGCGCGGTCGTTCAGCGGCGCGCAGCGCGCGGTCGGCTACCGTGCTGCGCTGGAGGCCGCCGGGATTCCGCACCGGCCCGCCTGGGAGCGGCCCTGCCTGCCCATTGTCGAATCCGGGCGCGAGGTCGCTCACGATCTGCTGAGCTGCTATCCCGAAATCACGGCCCTGTTTTGTTACAACGATCTGAGCGCCATCGGCGCCTTGCACGCGTGCGCCGACCTGGGGCGCCGGGTGCCGGAGGACGTGGCGATCGCCGGTTACGACGACATTCCCATGGCGGCACTGGTCACCCCGTCGGTGACGACCTGCCGGCTGCCAAAGACCGAGCTGGGTGGGCAGGCGATGCGGCTGCTGCTCGACCACATCCACAACTGCAGCGGAGACTGCCAGGACATCATCATCCAGCCACAGCTCATCATTCGCGCGAGCGCGCCCTGACCGGCGTGGTGGGCCACCAACCACCAGAGAGGAGGTCATCTGACAGCAAAGCCCATCGCACGCAGATCTCGGAAAGAAAGCCTTAAGTCTTAGCTGAGGAGAAAAAATGTCTCATAAGCGTTTACTGATTACCGTTCTCTCCATTGTCGTGGCTGTGGCAATGGCCCTGCCTTCGTTGGGCGGCACGTCTTCGGCCTTGGCCCAGGACGGCGGCTACAAGGAGGCCCCGATGCTGGCGGCGAAAGTCGCGGCGGGCGAGCTGCCCCCCGTTGAGGAACGCCTGCCGGCCAATCCGCGCGTCGTCGAGCC
>Ga0123333_10005934_pt1 | contig 10863 bp, 9 predicted proteins | sample BioC12SIPDNA_3_FD_89957 | JGI IMG/M metagenome (GOLD analysis project Ga0123333, IMG submission 89957) | Anaerobic biogas reactor microbial communites from Washington, USA - Biogas_R2_B C12 SIP DNA | ecosystem: Engineered > Bioreactor > Anaerobic > Unclassified | place: Washington, USA...
CGAGTGGCAGGATGAACTGCAGACCAAATACACCGGCGGTACGGTGGTGCACGTCTTCCTGGGTGAAAAACTGCCCTCGATCGAATCCACCAAGGCGCTGGTCAAGTCGATCGCCAACGGCTACAAGCTGCCCTACTTTACGCTCACGCCCACCTTTTCGGTCTGCCCGACTCACGGCTACCTGGCAGGCGAACACTTTACCTGCCCGGTGTGCCAGCCCGAGGAATCCTGCGAGGTTTACTCGCGGGTAGTGGGCTATCTACGGCCCGTCAAGCAATGGAACCGCGGCAAGGTCGCAGAGTTTGAGCAGCGCCGCACCTTTGAGGTGGCTTCGGAGCCATCCGAACAGGCGTGAAGATCGCCGGTATACAGCGCGTCAGCCTGCTGGATTATCCCGGTCGGGTTGCAGCCACCCTCTTTGTGGCTGGTTGCAACCTGAACTGCGGTTTTTGTTACAACCGTTGGATGATCGACGCCGACGCCGTGACAGAAAGCCTCACTGTCGCCAGCCTGTTGAGCTGGCTGGCGACTCGCCGTGACAAGCTCCAGGGAATTTGCATTACCGGCGGCGAACCGCTGATGCATCCTCAGCTGCCTGACCTGATCGGAGCAATCCGCGCGCTGGGCTTTGATATCAAGCTGGATACCAACGGCACCTGGCCAAAGCGCCTGCAGAACCTGATCCAGGCCAAACAGCTCAACTATATTGCCCTCGACCTCAAAGCCCCTCTTGATGCGCGTTATGCCCAGGTTTCCGGCGGATATGACGTCAGCGCCAAGGTGATCCACACCCTCGCGGTGCTGCGTGCCAGCGGTGTGCCCTACGAATTGCGCACCACGGTATGCCCAGGTCTGGGGAAGGCCGAACTGGGAGCGATCGCCGAGGCGGTGCAGCCCGAAGAACGCTGGTATCTACAGCCCTTTCGTGCCGTAGAGGGGGTCATCCCAGAATGGCGCGAGCGCGAGGCGCTCTCGGATGGGGCGCTGCTGACGGTGGCTGAATTATTTCGCGGCTACCTGCCGTTGATCGAGGTGCGCGGGGTTGAGGCTGGCTAGATCGTGTCGTTTGTGTTTTGGCGTGCCTTGAGCTGCGCGCGGAGTTTTTGGTGCTCTTCGCGGCTGATCGGGTAGAGTGCCGCAAAAATTATCCCGCACAACAGGAGCAAAGCCGGTCCCAAGCCGGTGAATAGGCGGATCGCCAGAAGAGCATTGGCCGGCTGCATGGGTTGGTTAGCGACATACCCGCTCCACTCCAACACCACGCCGATCAGCAGGAGCACTACCCCGCTGATCGCTTTTTGTGCCATCATCACGATCGAATAATAAGCTCCCTCACGGCGTTGGCCGGTGCGTAGCTCGTCCCACTCGATGGCATCCGGGATGATCGACCATGGCAGCACATGAGCGGCCGAAACACCAATCCCCGCTAAAAACGCCATCATGATAAAGGTGAGCACCGGCGTATCCGTTGGCAGTATCATGATCCACAGCTGCACCAGCATCCAGAAGCCAATGCCGATGATATACGCGAGGCGCTTGTTCTTGCGCTTGGAAAACATCGTCCAGAAGGGTAAAAACAGCAGGGCAGTCGCAAAGAGCGTGCCGAACACCAGGTTGCTGATCTCCGGGCGCCGCAGATAGTAACGCAGGTAGTAGAGCATTACCCCCGAAAGCACGTCCACGGCGCACCAGGTGAACAGGTGGATGCCCATGCTCACTAAAAAGGGGCGGTTGGAGAACACAGCGGAAAACGAGCTCAGCAGCTTGGGGTGCTTTTCAATGGGGATATCACTGCGTTCGCGTGTGCCGAAAAAGGTCACCAGCAGTAAAAAGATGCCCACCACCGCAAACACCACGCCGGTTTTAAAGATAGAGTCAGCGTGCTCGGGAGTGTAGGTGGGCACCAACACGGTCGGCAGAGTGAACGCTACCAGGCTCCCAAAGATCGAAAAGCCCATACGAAAGGCCGTCAGGGTGGTTCGCTCGTCATAATCGTGCGTGAGCTCGGGAGTCAGCGCAAAGTAGGGCATATAGGTGAGGGTGGCAGCCGTGTCGTATGCCACCAGCACGGCAGCGTAAAAGACGGCTTTGAGGGTCGGGTTGGCGATCGGCGCGTTCCACCAGAGGAGCACAAAGAGCACCCCAAAGGGGATGGCGCCATACAGAAGAAATGGCCTGCGCCGGCCGAAACGCGTATGTGTCGAATCTGACAGGTGCCCGACGATCGGGTCGTTGATCCAATCCCACTGGCGCGAAATAAAGATCACGAGGCCGGCCAATGCTGGACGCAAGCCGACCACATCGGTCAAAAAGATCAGCAGGTAAACACTCACCATCGTAGAGGTGGTGCTAAAGCTAAAGTCAGCCGCGCCGTAGGCTAACCTCTGTCTCCAGTTCAAATGTTCGCTTGGCTCGACAGTAGCGTGTTTGGCCAATTCTCGTCTTTCTCGCTTTTCGAGGACACCCAAACTCCAAGTGCTATCTCATCATAACACTAACAATAAAAAACTGCAACAACCAAATGAGCAAAGGAACGTTAGTCAGACAAACTAATGCGCAGGGTGATAATCTCGAACGGGCGCAGCTGCAGCCAGACGGTGCTTGCCTCGACCGGGAGCGCCTCGATGGGGGCTTCCAGCAGGTCGGCGCGCTCGATGCTCTGTACCGGCAATCCCATCCGCAGCTGGCAGGCGGCTGGCTGTCCGTGGCACTCGTACAGGCGCAGGATCAAATGCCCGTCGGCAGAGAGCTTGCAGGCCGAAAGCAGCACGTTGTCGGCGTTTACTTCCGCCAGGCTCCAGCATGCCGGCAGGTCGCCGGGATGGCTGGTTGATTTATGCGCCAGGAGCGGTGTATTGAGTGCCTGCCCCTGCTGGGGGCTGCCGGCTGTGCGCCAGTCGCCGGCATGCGGCAGCAGGGCATAGTGAAAGCCGATCGTCTTGAGGTCCTGCCCGGAGGCCGAGCCAACCCCAGGTTCATAGCCGCCCGAAAATCCATACGCCACCAGCTGCGAGGCGCGCAAGAGCGAGAGCATCAGAGTGCCCTCGTCGGTGTTGTTGCCAGGCAGCCCGCGGTTCAAGAGGCTCAGGCCGTGCGTCCCGGCGCTGTAATCCATCCAGTTTTGCGCCGGCAGCTCTTGAGAAGGCCGCTCAAGGGCCCCAAAGGGGATCTCGTGCGTGATGCGTCCCTCGGGCAGTGTGGTGGGGAAGAGCACGCGGTAGCGCACAAACTCTTCCCGATTAGTTAGTTCGGTAAAGCAATCAATGCGGGGTAACCCGGCATACAGCCGGACGCGTAAGCGGATCCAACCGCTGTCATAAGGGTGACTGATGTTGAACTCGGCCATCACGGCGCCGGCACGTACCTGGCCGTCTCCTACGGTATGGTGCGAGTACACCGCCGTACCCTCGGCAGGGGGCGGCTGGCGTTGGACGCCTGCCACTGCCATGCCAGCCTTGAGCGCGCCGCCTAACTGCCAAAAGTCGCCGCCATCGTGCTCGCGCGCCACCACGTTGCCGGGCGCGCGCAGGGCCTGCCAGCCGCTGCGCTTATCCAGCAGGCCGGTCATGGCACCGCTCCACAAGTCGAACTCGAGGCGATAGTAAGCGTTTTCAAGCGCGCCGTGCTCGCGCGGCATGCTGGTGTCGTTGGCGGTACTGAAAGCGCTCTGCTCGCTCGCGCTCGCCCACACCTCTGCCTCGCCGGTGAGCGTATCTGTGGGCACCAGATGGTAAACACTCCAGCCCAGGGCAGGCACCTCACGAGCGATAAACAGTACGTTGGCCTGCAGAATCCCGCCGCGCGGATGACGCTGCGCGTCCAGGATCTGTACCGGTGTACGGCTGCCATCCGGAGCAATTGCTACAAGGCTGTGGACACCATCCTCTGTAAAGGAAACACTCGTCTCGACCACGTCATCACGCGTAAAGCCCAGGGTGTTCCACACGACCACGGCAATGCCGTTGCCCTGTGTGTCGATCCTGCCTGCCAGCGCTTCCAGGCGCTCTTGGCGTAAATCACTGGCCAGGCGCTGAGCGTAGGCATAGCTGGCCATAGTATCCTCAAAGACCTTGTCGACCTGCACCCCGCAAATGCAATCGTGGAACTGGTTAAAGAGCACCGGTTCCCAGGCACGCCACAGCGCGGCGCTATCGGAGGGCAGCCCAAGGCACGCCGAGATGGCGTCGAGCGCCTCGACGGTGCCAAAGAGGACCTCGCTGGCACGGTTGGCCTGCTTGACCTGGATTCGGCTGGAATAACCGCCCTGAAAGATCGGGTTGAGGTCCGCCTTGAGCACCTGCAGGGTGTTGCCGCCGTCGGTGGCTTCCTTCAGAGCTGTCAGAAACTCGTCGGGCGAGGCTACTATGATGCGGAACGGCGCATCGGGCTGGGCGTTGAACTGCTCAGCCAGCTCGCTCACGTGCGGCTCAGGCTCGCCCAGGTCCACGCCAGCCATTCCTAGCAGGCAGTCACTGGCAGAAATCGCCTTGAGCTTGTCATAACGACCGTGTATAAACTGGCTGAACTCGGTCAGATTGCCAGGTGACCCAAAGACAAAGCCATAACTGTAGGGCAGCCACAGTGCCAGGAAGCGCGTGCCGTCGATACCCTCCCACCAGAATTCGGCCTGTTTGGGAGCTGGCCAGGGCACCCCGCGCGCGAAAAAGTAACTGTTAAAGCCGGCAAGCTGCAGCAGCTGCGGCATCTGGGGGTGATGCCCAAAGGTATCCAAAGCCCAACCGACGGTGATATCCAGCCCCAGGCGCTCGCGCGCATAGCCTTTGCCATAAAGCACCTGACGCACGAACGACTCGCCGCTGGGGATGTTGACATCCGCCATGGTGTCCATCCCGCAGGTGATCTGCATGCGCCCCTCAGCCAGCATGCGGCGCAGGAGAGCCTCTTGTTCCGGGTAGCGCTCCAGGAAGGGCTTGATATAGCAGGTCTGGTCTAGCACAAAGCGGTAGCGCGGGTCCTCTTCCAGTGCCTTCAAAGCGCGCAGGATGATCGGCAGCCCCATCTCGAGGTACTCGGCGCGCGTTTTGAACACCACCGCGTCGTAATGAGTGTGTGGGACGACATATAGTTTGTCCATGACGATTCCTTTCAGGCGAGTGTCAGCTGACGCTCGGTGCGCCGTAGGCTTCGGCTGCTTCCATCATCAGTTGCAGATGATCAAGCGGGGTGTCCGGTGTAATGTTGCAGCCGTCCGACAGGGTATAACCACCATAGGGTGCCAGGGGCGCTAGGCAATGCTGAGCGGCGTCGTGGATGGCATCCGCCGGGCCTTCCTGCAGCAGCCAGCAATCGACGTTGCCTAGCAGCTGGACGCGCCCGCCCAACTCTCTGGCGGCCACCTCCGGCGGGACCACAGAACCAAAGCCCGAAAAATGAGTGATGCGCAGATTATCGCGTAAGGTTCCCAGCAGATGCGCGCTGGAGCCGCACATGTGCATGACCCGCACCCCCGGAAAGGCATCATAGAGCGCATGGCACCAGGGAGCCACAAACTGCTCCACCGAGATGATCTGCGCCGAATCTTCCGCCAGGGCAATGCCGCCCCGGCGTGAGGGGTCGAGCGTTTCGTGGCAATAGGCTTCCATGCGCTGCATAGCGCGCGTGATCTTGCCCAAAAAGCGTTGGCAGGCGTCGGGGGCTTCGTACAGCCAGGCGTACCAGTCGGTACCGACCAGGTCAACAGCTGTCGAAAAAGGCCCCAGGCCATACATACCTGTCGTGGCATGCACCGGGATGCGCTCTCCGTTCAGGCGCACCTCGACCTCATCCTCAAGCAGCTTGTGCCATTCACGCACCCATTCGATGCTGCGCCCCCAGATGCCATCCTGCGGACTCGCCTCGGGCCAGTCCTCCATTTCGTCGATGCTGGCAATGCAGAGCATCACACACGGCGGCTGGTCGTCCTGGTAGCCGACCGGCGCGCCAAAGGCAGCCGCATTGGGGATATTCTCGAAATCCGGCTGCAGGGTAATGGCAGGGGCCGTCAGGCGGTCTTCGGGCACGTGTTCGACCAGCCACTTGTAATTCTCTAGCTGGTGGATCAGATGGGCGCGCGGCGAGGAGAGGTACTCGTCATAGCCCACACCGCGCTGCTGCAGCAGGTAGCGGGTATAGACGCCCAGCACCACCGGCACGCGGTCGAGTGTGCGGAACTCTGTTAAAGCCCGCATGCGCGCCTGGCTTGTGCGCATACGGGCGGGGTCGTAACGGATTTCTACTGTTGTCACTCTTGCTCGGACGGGTAGATCGAATCCATATAAGCGGTAATTTCGGGTACTGCGCTCAGCTTTTCATAGAAAAAGTTGTTGACGATATTGATCACTTCAGCCCGTGAGGCCGTTACCGAGGCGTTCATCGCTTCACCGCTCTGCTGACCTTCCAGGGCGCTGCGCAATCTGAGCAGATGGCGCACGATCTCGGTCTCTTCAGCGCCCTCTAGCACATCGATCACCGCCAGGATCAGCTTGTCGCATTGTTCAATAACGGTGCTCTTTTCGATGCCGGCACCGGCGGTCAGCCAGTCATCGAGGGTCTGGATCAGCGACCAGACCTGGTAAAGGATCGTAGTCGGCTCGTCAAAGAGCTCGCGCAAAAAGACGGCTTCGTGGTAACGGCCCGTCAGCCTGAAGATGTTGTACATACGTTTGGCCACTTTACCATAGTTTTTGGGCGATTTCAGGTATTTGAGAATTTCACCCTCTAACTGTTTGACATAATGGTCAAGCGCGTCGCCGGAGACCTGCTTGGAGAGTTTGGTAAAGATTGGCACCGACTCGGCCTGCAGGTAAACCTCCTGAAAGTACGGGTCGAGGTAGCCATCCAGTGGCACGATCTTGCCGTCGGGCGCCTCCCAGGTAACATCGAGCATGTTGGAAGCGTTGGCGAGCTGCCCGCGCGTGCTATCCGCCACCACCCAGTCGAGCTTGCACCAGCCCGGTTCGTGGGCAACGTCGTCCCAAGTGACGGTTGCCGGCTGGCCTTCGAGTGTTTCCACCTCGATCTGCCCGGCCTCAATCTCACTCGGTCCCCAGGAGATCGGGCTGCCTTTGGAGCGCTTGGCACCATCGCGCATGCAGTCGTCAGGGTATGAGCCGAACTTGACTTCGATCAACTGGTAATCGGGGCCCTTGAGCGAGCTGAGTGCCTTTTCGCGCATGATGCGTGCGCAAATACGGGTCGCCTCTTCACGGGTGGGGGCGATAATGTTGACGCGCTCAAAGTAGTCGGCATCACCAGGATAGGTCTGGATCTTGCTCTGGGCGGCCGAGCCCGAGAGCGCCAGAGCGGTCTCAACCACACCGGGCTCGTCGTCGAACTCGACAATCTTGCCGATGCGCTTGAAATGCTCGAGGTCGGTGGGGCTAAAGTCCAGCATCACCATGTTGAGGCCATAGACACCGCTGGTCTCGTCGACAGTGATCTCGTGATCCTGCATGGCAGCCATGGCGGTCAGCCATTGCAGGGCGGCTGACTCATCGACCTGCACGCCCAGTCGGCGGGCTGAATCGATAATGCGTTGCAGGGCTTCGGGAGCAGTTGGCTCATTTTGGTCGCTCATCTTGCCTCCTTGATGGGGAGCAGCGCAGCTGCGCATAATAGGGCGGTCCAGCTGCCCGATTGCAGCTGCCGTTCAGATAACCAAAGTAAACTAGCGGATAATAAATCCAGTGTCAAGTCCATTCAGGGTTGAGCGGCATGGTAATATGCCAGCGGGCGTAAGAGGTCGCGGATCTCAAAGCTGGTCATGTTGGAGACCGACCCGGCGGTAAAAATTACCCCGCCCAGGACGTAGCTGTCGCGGCGCATCTCGTTGTCATACCAACTGAGCTGATTGAGGTATTCCGTCACGCCATCGGGATCAAGACCCTGCGAACGCCAATAATCCACAAAGTCGAGCCAGCCATCACCGCTCGGTCCGGGTCGGTCATAGACTCCGCCATCCACGCCCAGTTCGGTGATCACCAGTGGGATCGCCAGCCCACGCGGGATGAGGATATCCTCATACCACCAGCGATAGCGCAGCGTCAGAGGACCGCGGTCGCTCACCGGCGCCCGCCCCGGCAGGGCCACGCCGATCGAGCGGTTCATCGTCGGGGCGTCGTATTCGTGCAGCGACAGGATACCGCCGTTAGCCTGGGCGGCGCGGATGGCGGGCAAAAACGCCTCAAATTCGTCCCACTCTGGCACGCCCGTCGAGAACGACCCAATCGCGCACTTGAGCCCATAAGACGCCATCAGGCGCACGCGTTCGACCTCAAAGGTTGTGTACCATTGCATGCGGCCGCGTACGACGGGCTCGTTCATACCCTCCCAGTAGTCGATCCCGCTGTAGGATTGGTACCTCGACAGGAACTTGGCCACAAAGGCTCTGGCAGCCTCCACCGGGTCACCCTCCATATCCTGCGAGACGTCCGAAAAACGCCCGATGGTCACCGTTTGCGGAGAAACCTGCTTGACCTCGGCCAAAAAGCCCAGGTCGTCGACGCCCTTCACCACGCGTGGCTTGACTACGCGGATAAAGGCCATGATGCGCGGGTCGTTGTTGACCTGCACATGGATGCCCAGCTTGCTCTGGCCCGGCTGGCTGAGCGGTTCGGGCCACTCAGGGGTCGGGGTAGGCGTGGGCGGTGCCTGGGCTGGCACTGGTGTGGCCGGCTCGGGCGACGGTGTGGCAGTGGCGCTCGGGATAGGGCTGGCCTGGTCATTCACAAATGGAAGGTAAAACACGAATCGCTCACGCGTGGCGCTAGCAGAGGCGGCAGGGGTATCCGCGCCCGGCGGTGCAGTCGGAAGCTTGACCTCTCGGCAGCTCACCGTCAGCGCCAGGAGGATCAACACGGCCATTAATAGCGCCCAGCGTGTGGGGTTATGTGTACGATTTTGGTTCGACATCATCCCCTACTCTATAGGAGAACTGGCAGTTGTTCAAGTTTACTGTTGCGATGTTGCTGGTTGATACTTTGGAACAGGGACAAAAATTATTGTGGAATATTAAGTTATTATAAAATAATAGTTGACATTGCCAAAAATATGTGTTATAAACACCTATATGGAGGTACCTATGCATAGTCGCATCCCAAACTGTCCGAACTGCGGCAAGCCCATGACAGTGGCGCGGCTCGAATGTCCCAGCTGTGAGACGGTCATACTGGCCAAATATCGTCTGAACTGTCTGAGCCGGCTGCCAACCGAAAGCCAGAGCTTTATCGAGCATTTTGTGCGTTATCGCGGTAACCTGAAGGAGATGGAGCGTGAGTCGGGTGTATCGTATTGGGCGCTGCGTAACCAGCTGGATGATGTGATCGGCCAGTTGGGCTATACGGTGCCGGATGAGGAGGCGGCTGCTGCTGAAACTATGCGCCGAGAGGTGCTCGCGCGCCTGAGCCGCGGTGAGATCGATATCCAGACCGCTGCCGACCAGATCATGAACCAGGAAAGCTAGAGGAGAGCCCAGATGGACGAGACCATGAAGATCCTGAGCCTGCTGCAGGAAGGCGAGATCGATGTCGAGGAAGCTCTGCGGCGCATTGATGTGCTCCAGATTGCTGATCATGTGGAAACTAGGTGTCCGACCACCAGGTTGACAGAAGAGGTTGCAGACGAAATGCCGTCTAGTATCAGCGATACAGCTGACATGCCTGGTCGCTTGGGCGATCCCATAAACGCGGGTTCCGCTTTTAATGACGCAGATGATAAAGGCTATCGGCGTACGAGCAGCTCACCAAGTGGCGGTATGTGGATCGACGCCGACCTCACTGGTAGTAAGATGCGCGATGCTAATTTTAAAGTTGCTATCCTAGTCGATGTAAAACTTGGTGCGATTTCCGCCAAGCCTGTCTGGTTGGCAGCGATATGACTGGTGCGCGCGTGGATCATTCTGATTTCCGTATCGCAAATCTTTCAGCTGCAAACCTGAAAGATGCGCACTGGCGGACAGTTGACCTGCGCGAGGCGAACTTATCAGGCGCGAATCTCCGTAAAACAGATTGGTTTGAGGTAGACATGCGCGGGGCGAACCTATCTGGTGCCGGGCTAAGCCAATCTGTGGTAGGCCGATGCGACTTGCACGGTGCTAACCTGAGCGGTGCCGACTGGAAAGACGTGCATTTGAGTACCTGTGTGTTGACAGGGGCTAACCTGGCAGGAACGAACCTGCGCAGTGCAGACCTCGAGGGATGCAACCTCAAAGGTGCCAACCTTGAAGGCTGCGATTTACATGGGCTCAAGCTGCATGGGCTGGATCTGGGCGACTTAGACCTGCGCGGAGTCGATCTGAATGAAGCCAAGCTGAGAATGCTGGCTAGACGATGATCTAAAACTCGGTTACCACGTTCATTTACCATTCGACTGGCCAGTATTGCTCTCAGTTTAACCATTTTGCACCAGCTTCACGGTGGCTTTTTTTCGTACCCCGTTGACAAGCGCTTGAGCGCGTTTTATACTATAAACAGTCTCTGGTTTCCGGGTTTGAGTGTCTCGATGTGCGTTTCTGCCTCAGTACTGGTTTAGGTCGACCACCTCACAGCATCTCGGTTTGTAGTTGGGGGGATAGGTCCGCAAGCGATCCATCGGAGGCGTCTGTGCCCACCGTGGCGTGTTACGGCCCAATTTCATGTTCCTGGGTTTGGCCCGCTCTGCAGCGGGTCGACCGGCACGTTCGACGCACTTCTGAAACCCTCGCCAGGCAGCTGCCCGTCGATGTTGCCAACCTGCGTGGCCTCTTTATCGATGCTGCCGAGTTTGCCGAATTAATCGCCCAGCCGCTAGGTGCTCCGCGCCTGCCTCAGATTGAGCCTGAACCTGCCGGTGGTGCGTTACCCGAGGACGATTGGCAGGCGTTTATCG
>Ga0123333_10005943_pt1 | contig 10850 bp, 9 predicted proteins | sample BioC12SIPDNA_3_FD_89957 | JGI IMG/M metagenome (GOLD analysis project Ga0123333, IMG submission 89957) | Anaerobic biogas reactor microbial communites from Washington, USA - Biogas_R2_B C12 SIP DNA | ecosystem: Engineered > Bioreactor > Anaerobic > Unclassified | place: Washington, USA...
GCTGCACGGTGAGGAGGTAGGCAGTCCATGCGAATGGGCCCATCCATGGCATGGATTTGTCCACTACAACCGGCTCGGAATGACCGAGCCTTTCACCGTCCCACACGCAATCCGCCCGGCGGCTGCCGCGCCGCGTCAACCGTGGTTCGCCTCAAGACGCTCCGTCACACAGCACTGGCCAGACTGGCCAGACTGCTGCGCCGAAGTCGACGCATTGACCACCGGTGCGTCCCCCATGCCGGACAGCGCTGTGAAGTAGCTCCGCACCACGCGGTCAAAATGCTCGCTGGTCATCTCCATCGGCAGGTCATTATACGCACAGTAGTTGCGGATCTGCAGCAGCAGATCGCGCGGATGGCAGCGCCGCAGCGGCCGCTGGTACGGCTTGTAGTGCCGTTCCACCATGTCACTCACGACGTCGCGACGGTACTCGCAGTGGAACGACCGGCACAAGGTCTCGAAGAGCCGGAGGAATTCCTCCAGGCTGGGATCGCTCACCTCGATCTTGTAGGGGATCCGCCGCAGGAACGCTTCGTCCGTCAGATCAGTCGGATCGAGGTTGGTGGAGAAGATGATCAGCTGCTCGAACGGCACCTGGATCTTCTTGCCCGTCGCAATTGTCAGAAAGTCCTGGCGATTCTCGAGCGGGATGATCCATCGGTTCAGCAGCGCCGCCGGCTCGATCCGCTGCCGACCAAAGTCGTCGACCAACAGACAGCCGCAGTTGCTCTTGAGCTGGAGCGGCGCCTCACTTACGTTGCTCACCGGATCGTGCCGGATCTCCAGCGCATCGAGCGTCAGTTCTCCACCCACGATCACCGTCGGCCGCCGGATTTTGATCCAGCGCCGGTCGTGGTCGGTGTTCTTCAGCAGGCTCTTCTCGGTCGTCGTTTCGGCCCGATGATAGGCCGCGTCGTAGAGCTTGATCAGCTGGCCATCTTCGGTGAGCGTCTTGGGAATCCAGATATCCTGGCCGAAACAGGCCGTGATCCGGGCGGCCAGCGTCGTCTTGCCGTTTCCGGGCGCGCCGTACAGAAACAGGCCGGCCCCCGAATTGATCGCCGGACCGAGCTGGTCGAACAACTCCGGCTCCACCGAGATATCCGCAAACGCCTTGGCCAGATCGTGCCGCTTGGGAGCCTCCGCGCGGATCGTCTGCGCTTCGACCGATACGATGTAGTCCACCAGCGGCACGGGAGCAGCTCCCACATAGGCGCACGATTCCATCAAGCGCTGCGCCCACTGCCGCCCCTGCTCGGTCAAGGTGTAATAGTAATCGTTCATCTGGGCGGATGCCGAATGCACCAGGATCTGACGCTGGCGCAGTGAACGATAGATCGCATCCAGCGTCCCGAAGGGTAGACAGATCTGCTCAGCAATCTGCCGCCCGCTGGCTGAACCGACCACCATCACGTACTTGCAGATCAGCGTCTCAATCAAGGTCGGCGACAGACCGGTCTCTTCAATGCTGCCCGGCTCGGCCGGCAAGAACGTCTCGTCCGAAAAGATGGCGGCCAGCAGGCTGCCAACCGCCGGCGAACTGTCAAGAGCGGTCATGGTCGCACCGTCCAGAGTCGGGAGTGGATTGCGTGAAAGTCGCGGCCCGCACCGCCCACATGCGCACAGGGCCAGCGTACGCAGCAAGTCTACGTCGCAGAAGGACGTGGAGAGTACCACCTCCCAGACGCCCGTGAAGCAACACGCATATTCCCTACAATCCAACCATCCACCCTCTACCGGTCGTGTGCTCAAGCCGGCTCATCTCGGCAACCGATTCAACAGCGGAGGAACGACCCGGCAAACGCCGGACGGACAAGGCCCGGGCACCGTGCACCGGACCGATGCAGTGTGCAGGAGACACAGGGTAGGTTGCGTGGACGGTCATTCTGCAGCAGCGTTCTTTGTGCTGTCCCATCACGACCTGCACGGGCTGGTCGCCACCGGGACCGGTCGCCTGCTGGACGTTCTGAACGATCAAAACACCCGATATCTCAAACTGAACAACGTCCGGATCTGTCCCCGCGCCGAAAACCATACGCTCGTCACACTCGCGAGCACCATACTGCTCAAGAACAACATTCATCTGGCACTGCTGCTCGGCGAGAACCGCCGCAGCGAGGGCCAAGTCTTCTTCGCGTCGCTGGCCAGAACAACCATCGATGTGGTGCTGTCCCTGCCGACGGTCGTGGTCGAAGGCCGCATTCACGCGAAGGCCGCGAAGGCCGCACAGGATCCGCAGACATACCTGTCCCTGGAAGCTGCCGCGTTCTTTCCTCTCACCGAAGCTCGAATCCTGGGTGACGCCTGCAGTGACGGCCGGCAGGAAAACTCCGTGATCCTGGTCAACAAGGAAGCCATCTCCTCGATCTCCTATAAATAGTCCCAAGAGGCCTTGCCTCCGGAGTTGTATTATGCGTCTGTTCGTCTGCCTCGGGTGTGCCATAACGGCCTGTCTGGCGAGCGCTGTGGCTGCTCAGCAGCCGGCCGGAGCCCGGCAGGAAGCGAAGATTGACCAGCCCCTGACGGCCAACGAGCGATCGGCCGCTACCAGACTGACCCGCCTGCCCAGCACACGGCTGTGGTGGAACGACGAAAACCGCGTGATCGGCGCCAGCTTCAAAGGCGATGACGCGAGTGACTATGCGCTGGCCCTCGCCAGCCACCTGCCTGGGTTGCGGACCGTCGTGCTCGTCGCTACCCCTCACAGCCACCTGACAGACGACGGCCTGGCATCGCTTGCCGCACTCCCCAACCTGGAGTTGCTGAGCATCTGCGGCAATCGGATCACCGACGCCGCACTGGTGCACGTGGCACGCATGTATCAGCTCCGGGCACTCGTGCTCAGTTGCCACATCACCGACTCCGGACTCCCAGCGCTGGCCGAACTGACCAACCTGGAATACCTGGATCTCACACAGTCCCAGGTAACCGACGCTGGGGCGATTCAGCTGTTACAGTTTGCCAAACTACGCACCCTGATCCTCAACGGCACGCAGATCACCAACGACTCGCTGGCCACGCTCGCTGAATTGAAGACACTGGAGGATCTCTATCTCGGCAACACACTCATCGATGATGGGGCGGTCGCATCGCTCAAGCAGATGGAGCAGCTGCAACTCCTCTTCCTCCGCGACACACAGTTCACGGCCAATGCCGTGGCCGAGTTGCAACCGGCCCTGCTGGAGTCCTGCACAATCATGCACCAGTCCGGCACTTACCGGGGCACGCGCAAGTCGCCCCTGGCCATGACCCACTGGTCGGGCCAGGCGGTGGCCACACGCGCCGCCCCCTGACCGGCCCAGCTCCCCAGCCCGCGCCCACGCTGCCGCCGCCTCACGCCTCCTGCCCGCTGAGCTCGAGCTCCCCCCTGCTGAGCTTCCGCGCGCCTGCGCGGCAAGCCCGGCCCAGCAACCTCATCCTGCGCGCGCCGGAATTTCATTAAATACGGAAAACCTTGCGCAATCGAAACACCGATATAAAACAGTGTATGTCCCCGTGCGCGTACCTCGCGCCGGCTGCTGACATGCTCCGGCAGACTGGGCCTGCCATATTCGGGCACTTTCAACGCACAAGGTAGCTGGCATCATGACGCAACCGTCCGCACCAGTCCGCACGGTCTTGGCCCTGGTGATGGCGGTGTTCATTCCCATTCAGCTGATGGCGCAGCAATCCGAGCCGGTGCCGGCGCGGGCCCGGATACCAGAGACCCTGCCGCCTACTACAGAGGAGTGGGCCGCGCCGGACGTGTCTCCACGGCCTGCCATGAGCAACTGGGATTTGTACGCCGGCCGCGTGTATGCCAACACCAGCCCGGTGTGGGTGCAGGCTGAGTATCTGCTGTGGTGGCTGCAGGGCCACGAGCTGCCGCCGCTGGTCACCACCAGCACGGCGGGGACTCCGCGCCCGGAGGCCGGTGTGCTGGGCCAGCCCCATACGCAGGTGCTGTTCGGCGATGGCCGCGTGGACGACGACGCCCGCAGCGGTTTTCGCACAACGCTGGGCGTTCGCCTCGGGCATTGGTTCGATGCGTTGATGGAGTCTGAACTGCAGTTCGATTATCTGTGGCTCGGCGACGGTCAGAGCTCGGATGACTATTACTCCGACTCCGGTGAGCACGCCATACTGGCACGTCCGTTCTTCAATACGCAGTTGGACCAGCAGGATGCCGAATTGGTCTCGTACCCGGGGGTCGTCGCCGGCGGCATTGAGGTGGAGACGTCGAGCGACCTGTCGTCGGCCGGCGTGATGTTCCGCCAAGGATGGCTGGCCGGCAGTCGCGGACGTCTCGAATGGCTGGCCGGATATCGCTATCTCCAGCTGCAGGAAGAGCTGGGCGTACATGAGACGCTGGTGATCACCGACCCGGGAGGGGACGTGCCCGTCGGTACGACGTTCGACCTGCTGGACGAAATGAGTACCTGGAACGAGTTCCACGGTGGCGACCTGGGCGTGCAGTGGTGGACCCACGCGCGCGGTTGGACGTTCGAGTTCGTCACGAAACTGGCCATCGGCGGCATTGCGCGGACGGTCCAGATCGACGGCGACACGCTGGTTCAAACGCCGGATGACCCGGCCGTGCTGACTCCCGGGGGGCTGTTAGCCCAACCCACCAACATCGGACGCCACCGGACCGGCAGATTCACGGCCGTGCCGGAGCTGAGTATCAAGGTCCGCCGGCAGTTGACCCACCATCTGATCCTGACCGCCGGATACTCGCTGGTGATCGTCGATCATGTCGTCCGGACGGGCGACCAGCTGGATCTGGTGGTCAATCCGACCCAGTTCGGTGGCGGCGAGCTCTCGGGCGTGCCCCGCCCGGGCGTGCTGATGCACGACTCAACCTTGTGGCTCCACGGCTTGAGCGTTGGTTTGGAGTGGTAGCAGGCCACTTCGGCTTCCAATTCGCAGTATGTCGAATACACTGGAAGTCGCCATTTCGTTGGTTCGGGAGACCGCCATGCGACTGTCTGCAGGAGTCCTGCTCGTCACATTGCTCGTCCTGCACGGGGCCACGGCTGCGGAACTCGAGTTTGTGCCGCTGGGGAATCTCCGCGGCGCGGACGATTTCGGCAAGCGGAGCCAGGCGTACGGCGTGTCGCGGGACGGCGTGGCAGTGGTGGGCGAGAGCCTGTCGTCTGTCGGCCTGGGGGTGACGCGTGGTGCGGAGGCCTTCCTGTGGGTCGCACCGGGTCCGCTGCGCGGTCTCGATGCGCTCTCACCACCCGAAACTCAGTATTTCAGTGCCGCGTACGACGTATCGGACCAGGGGCGCGTCGTCGTGGGGCAGAGCCAGACTGGCCAGGGGCGGCAGGCTTTCCGCTGGACGGCCGAGACCGGGATGGTCGCGCTGGGCGCGCCGGCAAACCGGGAATCGAGCGTCGCTTACGGCGTGTCGGCAGATGGACAAATCATCGTCGGCAGCCGCGGTCGAACCGCCTTCCGCTGGACCGCGGAACAGGGCCTGACACCACTCGACGGTGCACAGCGCAGCGCGGCGCTCGCCGTGTCCTCCGACGGCCAGGTCGTGGTCGGTTGGAGGCATGTGACCGCGGGCACAGAAGCGTTCCGCTGGACCGCCGACGGTGGCATGCAGGGGCTCGGAGACCTCCCGGGCGACTCGTATCTGAGCGGCGCCAACGACGTGTCACGGGACGGATCGGTGATCGTGGGGACCGGAACGTCCGACCGGGGCACGGAGGCGTTTCGGTGGACGGCCGACACTGGCCTGGTCCCGCTGGGCGACCTGCCGGACGGGGAATTCTCCAGCAGCGCCCACGCCGTATCCGGAGACGGCCGGGTCGTGGTCGGACGAGCCGCCGGGCCGACCGGCCCCGAGGCCTTCCTATGGACGGCCGAGCAGGGCATCCAGTCGCTCACCGCCTTGGTGCACAGCGTGCCTGAGGCCGCCCAGTGGCAACTGACCGAAGCACGCGACATCTCTGACGACGCCACAATCATCGTGGGCTTCGGCATCAATCACGAGAAGGAAACTGCTGCGTGGCTGATCCGCAGACCCAAGCCATGAACGGTGCCGCGGCAAACACGGTTCACTGGGTCTTCAGCTCGATTCTTCGTCGCCGCGTGTCCCGAAACGCCAGCGACGATACCGTATCCATAAGACAAGGGACGAGGGACAAGGGACAAGACAAAGCACGTGAAAAGTTCTCGCCACATCTGGCAATCCAAACTCGCTGAGTGGCGATGTCCGGCTTCCGGCTATAGAACGAACATGTCAGACGGCATGTGACGGCTGGCCAGCCTGAGCAGGCATCGCTCACCAAGCACGGCCCGGTGCGTCTGCAGCGCCACCGCCGGGTGGTTGTTGTACTCCGACAGATGGCCCAGACAGGCCCAGCGGAGGCGGCTTTGAAACGCCCGCTGCAGCAACCCGGCCGCATCCAGGTTCGACAGATGCCCGCCCGGCCCTTCGATGCGTTCCTGCAGGAACGCCGGATACGGCCCGTCTTTGAGCATCTGTGGATCGTAGTTGCTCTCCAGCAGCACGGCATCGAGCGACAACATCACCTCCTCCAGGCCGGCAAACACGTGCCCCAGATCGGTCATGACCCCCAGGCGACACCGGCCGTCGTCGATCACGAACGCCACACCGTCCGCGCCGTCGTGCGGTGTGGGAATCGTCTCGACCGTCACACTCCCCAACTGCATAGACTCGCCGGCCGTGAAGCAGCACACGTCGTCAATGAGCCCCAGTTTCGTGCGCCTGCGGGCAGCCTGAAGCGTCGGAGCAGTCACGTAGACGGGGATCCCGAGCTTCCGCTGGTAGATCCCCATGCACTGCGCATGGTCGCGATGGTCATGCGAGATCAGCAACGCGTCAATCTCGTCCGGCCGCACGCCGTGCGCAGCCAGCCGCTGCTCCATCTGAACACCACTGATCCCCGCATCGATCAGCAACCGAACTCCGCCAGCTTCCACGAAGATACAGTTGCCATTGCTTCCGGACTGGAGGGCGAACATGCGCATGGGTCCATTGTACGCCCCGGCCGGTTGTGGAAAAGTCCCGGTCGAGCGGCGGGACGGTTGCCCGACCGGCATGTTCCGGCGGGCGGAAATCGCGCTGAACCGAATCTGCCTGAAGTACGCCCGGCCGTCGATGGGCGATGCTAGCAGCGCGGTATTGGTGTTTGCGGGGTGCGCGGACTGTGGTAGAACATCCCCTCCCGCACGACGTGACCAGGAGAGGCTGCGCCAAGGTAGCCAAGGAGGGATTCATGAAAGCGCTGGGGCGGATATGGTGCATGGTGGCTGTGGTGGCGGTCTCATCCCGTGCGGACGCAGCCGGCTTTGCGATGAGCGACAACTTCACGATCCTCACTCCGGCCTGCCCGACGCAACAGGATGCGACGGCCTACGCCCGCGAGGTGCTGGAGAGCGCTGAGGCGTGGCGCAGCGAGATTGCCCGGCACTGGCTGGGCGAGGAGTTGCCACCGGGCGCGGGTCGGACGACAGTCAACGTGTCGTTCAGCGACAAGCAGGACACGGGGCTCACCTGGGCCACGGACCATCCGCAGCGCCGGGATCACACGCTCTACCTCACGACCACGCCGGATCGGGCGTTGGGAACGACGTTGGCCCACGAGATGGTCCATGTGGTATTGGCGACACGTTTTCCATCTCCGCGCCGACTGGCCGCATGGCTGGAAGAAGGTATCGCCAGCAGCTACGACGACGGCGCCCGGCAGGCCGCGCGGAAACAGTCGCTGTCGTGGATCGCCAGAACTGGCAACTGGCCGGACGTCGAGGCGTTGCTCAACAGTCCCAATCTCAATGCGCGCGACGCGACAGCCTACGCCACGGCGTCTTCGATCACCGAGTTCCTTCTGACCCGAGGGGACCGGCACACCCTGCTGGAGTTCGGCCAATACGCCGGAGAGCATGGCTGGGACGCCGCGTTGGCCAGATATTATCGCATCCCGAGCACGGCCGATCTCGAACGGAGCTGGCAGCAATGGGTCCGGCAGTCGCCGACCGGACCTCAGAACGGCCACCTGCGATATTCGACCACAGGTCCCACGTAGACAGGCGGGAGTGTCAGATACGTGGGCGGGTCCGGCCAGGGGGCCAGCGTCTGCCAGGGGGTCACAGCATCGCTCGATACAGCATCGCTCGATACAGGGCGATACGCAGTGGTCGTCGCGATCTCGGTTTCCGGCACAATCTCGATCTTCTGGCTGTATTGCGGCGCGGTCAGGGTCCAGTTCGTCGGCGGCTGGCCCGGCAGTCGAGCGGTGACGGTACCGACGGGCACCTTGAGCGTCAGGATCTCATCGGGGTTCAAGTCATACTCTTTCTGATTCACAACAATCCGCTGGGAGCTGGTCATGCGATTGTGGATCGAAAAGTCGCCTTCCGTCTGCAATGACTGATGCACGATCTTCCGCACATCCTCACGAAACTCCTCGCTCGTTTCCATATTGGCGCTCAAGCGCAGCATGTCATTACCGGCCGCGTCTTTCCGTGTGAGCACATCCAGAATCGCCTGCTGCCGGGCCAGCTGATCCTGTTGCAGCTGAGTCAGCTCATCAATCCGGTTCAACAGATCCTGCTGTTTGTGCAGCTCATCGTTGAGCAGCGTCGTCAACCGTTCGATCCCCTGGGCATTCTGTGTCGTGGCTTCCGTATTCCGGGCGACCTGCGTCGCCAGGCGGGTCAGGTTCTCCGTGGCGGTCGTGAGTTTCTGCTGCAGATCCTGAACGTCCTTGGTCAACTGCTCGGGCGACTTCGCCGCGGCCTGAGCCCACACGGCGGCCGGCAGCAACCAGGTCAGACAGCACACGGCGATGATTCGACACACCATTTCCCAGACTCCCGCATGAACCAGTGAGCAGTCCATTCCGTTGATAGAGACCTCCTTCGCGCCCGCAAACCACGTTCCCAGTCTAACTGCCGACCACCGGAATTCAACACTTTCTCGCGAGAGCGATCAGGAAAATTCGGGCCGTGTGGCACGACTTACTTGTTAGTATCCCGTAGGGTGTGACCAGCTCGCCACCCGAACGCATGCCCGACCGCACAACTCTCCGGCGAGCGCCGTCACACCATGCACTTCCGGCGAGCGCAACCACACCACGCACTTGCAACGACATGGTGTGACATCGCTCGCCACGCGGACGCGTGACGATGGACGCTGCGTGTGACGCGAGCGTGTCACACACTACGATAACCATGCCACGACGCCTCCGCCGCCCGCCACCAGCCCCACAATTCGGCAGAGCCCGAGCTGTTCACGGCCTGGACATTCTGGTAACAAGGAGCGCACGAGGCTCTCATCCGGTTCCCGTCTGCGAAAGGGGAGCAGGTCCATGACCGGCTTGGTGACGATCCGCGTTGCACTGCGATTGGTGACTACTCTGGCAAGCCTGACGCTGCTGGCTGTCGCGTCACCGCAGTGTCTTCTGGTGGCCTGGAGTGCACCGCCGATTCCCGCGGGCGATGCGCCCGCGTGCGCCGTTGCCTTCGACGAGCACTTCGTCACACAGACGATGCGTGTCGACTACTACCACTCGGGCAACGCCGACGAGGATCGGATCGCCGTGGAGCGGATTATCCGGGATGGCGTCTGGGCCGGCAGCCGCACCCGACTAACCGACCCGCTCGACCTCGGACTGTATGGCTTTGAGGTGCGCGATCAGCAATCACAACAACTGCTGTACGCCCAGAGGTTCTGCAGCGTATTCGGCGAATGGCAGACGACGGCGCCCGCTCGGCAGCACTGGGGCACTTTCCACGCATCGCTGCGGTTTCCCTGGCCGCGTCAGCCCGTGGAAGTGACACTCAAACAGCGCCACGGAGGAACATGGCGCACCCTCTGGACCACCACGATCGATCCTCACTCGCGGTTCGTCATCAACGCGGACCCGCCCGTCCAGCACCCTGTGTGGACAGTCCTCGAAAACGGACCGGTGGAGCAGAAGGTGGACCTGCTGCTACTGGCCGATGGCTACACAGCCGGCGAGATGGAGAAGTTCCACGCAGACGCACAGCGAATGACCGACCGATTGTTCACGGTCGAGCCGTTCCAGTCGCGGCGCGCGGATTTCAATGTGCGGGCGATCGATGTTCCTTCCAGCCAGAGCGGTGTGGCGCAACCGCGCGACGGTGTCTTCCACCGCTCCGCTCTCGGGTGCCAGTACAACACGTTCGACCTGGAGCGTTACGTGCTGACATGCGACAATCGCACGCTGCGCGACGTGGCCTCGGCAGCTCCCTACGACTATCTGGTCATTCTGCTGAACAACTCCAAATACGGCGGGGGCGGCATCTACAATGACCAGACGACCGTCGCCGTCGACTGTCCGGCCGCTGACTACATTCTGGTGCACGAACTCGGCCACCATCTGGCCGGGCTGGGCGACGAATACTACGTGTCCCAGGTAGCTTACGAGACCGGGAAACGGCCACGGTTCGAACCGTGGGAGCCCAACATCACGGCGCTGCTCGATGGCCATGCGCTAAAGTGGGGCGATCTGGTCAGCCCCGGGACACCGATCCCCACACCGTGGGCGAAGGAGGCCTTCGAAACGGCAGCCCGCGCGCAGCAACGCCAGGCACCGAAGCCCGTCCAGACAGCGTCCGGTGAGGACGACGCCCAATCCCCCGCAGTCGCGCGCGAGCCCCAGCGTGCGACCGCCGAGATCCTGCAGGCCAGCCCGTATGCCGGACGCATCGGCGCCTTCGAGGGGGCGAGTTACGAGGCCCACGGGCTCTACCGCCCCGCCATCGACTGCATCATGTTCAGCCGCAACCCGGCCGGCTTCTGCGCAGTGTGCCAGCGCGCCATCGCGCAGGCGATTGATCAGCACACGGCAGTGTCCATAGCGGATCGGTAA
>Ga0123333_10005952_pt1 | contig 10838 bp, 10 predicted proteins | sample BioC12SIPDNA_3_FD_89957 | JGI IMG/M metagenome (GOLD analysis project Ga0123333, IMG submission 89957) | Anaerobic biogas reactor microbial communites from Washington, USA - Biogas_R2_B C12 SIP DNA | ecosystem: Engineered > Bioreactor > Anaerobic > Unclassified | place: Washington, USA...
ATCGGCAATTGTTGTTTTCCAGCCTGTTTAACGAGAACTGCTGGAATCTCGGCTCGCTACCCAAACTCAGACATGAGCCCCGTCGAAACCATGTCGCCCCCACGAGACTCAGACGCCCGGCTTCCGATGGCCGCGCATGACTGAGCAGATGGATTATACCCCAGTCCCAGGACGCACCAATCCCCGCGACGCGCCTGGCGCGCTCACGGCGCGCCGGCCTCGCGCCAAAGCGCCACCCGACCCGGCGCGCGGCCCGGGCACGGCGGTGGTAGGTCCAGGCCCGGGGTGGGTATGGTGTTTTGGAGGTAGTCGGCGAGATACCAACCGGGGGGAGGTCGACCAAGATGCCCGAGGGACGAATGCCGAGGAACCCTTTCGCCACGCTGTGGGGCTTGTTCCGCGCCCGCCGCGCCAAGCGTGACCAGGAGTTCGCGGACGTGATGGCAAGTCAGGCCGGAAGACACGACGTTCAGGGCGCCAAGCTCGGAGCCGACAATGTCAAAGGCAAGATGACTGCCGAGGAGGCCCACGGCTTCACAATGTCCGGTGGCTAGCAGAGGTCGAGCCCGCAACGACCCTCACTCATTGCCATGGAGGTGATGGACATCACTTCACCGCTCACCCAGTCGCAGGTCCACGCTCCGTCGACCACCGATGCCTGTCCGTTGATCGCGCGCTCTCGGTCTGGCGGCTCAGAGGAAGGAGTCGCTTCCGCCCTGGCCGATGTTGAGGCGCTCGGCCGCTGCTGCCGCTTTCATGATCGCCGTCATGTCGTCGAGCACGGGTGCGGGTCGCCGAGGAACGCTGAGCAAAGACCATGAGCAGCGAGAGGGGCACTTGCTGATATAGTGCCCCCCAAGCCGTCAACATCGACCGCGACCAGACGCGGCCGTGGTCATCGGGGGGACTCATGCGGATCGAAGTTGCCAGAGAATCGGATCTGCCGGATGTCTTGCGGATCGAGCGCGAGGCGTTCGGGGAAGACGACGAAGCTGATCTCGTCAGGAATCTTCTAAGCGACCCGAGCGCCTTGCCAAGACTCTCCCTGCTTGCGTTTCGAGACGAGGAGGCCGGAGGCCATGTCCTCTTCACAGCGGCGCATATCGCAGAGGCGCCCGGGGCTGCGACTGTCAGTGTGCTCGCCCCGCTGGCTGTCGTGCCCGATGCCCAACGCAGGGGGGTAGGTGGAAAGCTCATCGAGAGAGGTCTACAGCTGCTTTCGGATGCGGGAGTGGACTTGGTGTTTGTGCTGGGCCACCCGACCTACTATCCGCGCCATGGATTCGAACCCGCGGGTCGTCTGGGTTTTGCCGCCCCGTTCCCGATTCTCGAAGAGGACGCGGATGGGTGGATGGTCCAGGGCCTGCATCCCGAAGCCATCGCGTCTGTTCAAGGAACGGTGGTGTGCGCCGACGCGCTCAACAAGCCTGAGTACTGGCTGGAGTAGCAGTCGATATCGCTCACGTACGCGCGCTGGAGACTCGGCGCAGCGGCATTCACGAGCCGTGGAGGAGTCACCTGACGGCACCCCGCGCGCCTAGTAGCAGGTCCACCCCCCGTCGACCACCAGCGCCTGCCCGTTGATGTAGGACGAGCTGTCCGAGGCCAGATAGACGGCCACATCGGCGATCTCCTCCGATTCGCCGGGCCGCTCGACCAGGCTCATCCCCTTCTCGGCGATGGCCTTGCCGCTCTCGTTGAGGCGGTCGACGAACTCCAAGCTCTCGAACTCCTTCTTGATCGATCCCGGGCAGATCGCGTTGCAGCGGATGTTCTTGTTGGCGTACATGTACGCGGTGTTCTTGGTGAGCCCGATGAGGCCATGCTTGGAGGCCGTGTACGCCGCACCCGCCCTGCAGCCGAATAGGCCCGCCACCGAGGCGATATTGATGATGACGCCTCCGCCCTGGTGCTCGAACTCCCTGATCACCCTCCTCATGGCGTAAGCGGGAGCGCCGAGATTGAGGATCATGACCTTCTCGAACGTCTCATCGTCGAACTCACCCACTGGGCTGTAGTCGTCCATGATCCCGGCGTTGTTGACGAGCACGTCGACCCTGCCGAACCGCTTGACGGCCTCATCGATCATGAGCACGATATGCTCCTTGTTGGTCATATCGCCCACGAAGGGCACGATCTCCCCCCCGTGGCGGGCGGCGTACTCCGCGAGCTCATCCAGCCGCTTGCGACCCATCGCCACCGCGAGTACGCTCGCGCCTTCGCGGGAGAACACGTCGCAGATGGCCCTCCCCAGCTTCGAGCCGGCGCCTGTCACCACCACAACCTTGTTCTTGAGCCTCATTCCTCTGCTCCCCTATTCACCAAAAAGCCACTTGGTCCGGATGGCCTGCGTCATGTTGTAGATATCGAGGGTCTTGTAGAAGGCGTCCATGTTCTCGATGGTCGCCCCCAGAGGGACGTCGCAGCCCGTCGACAGCACGAAGTTCCTGTACTTGCTCATCTGCTCCAGCAGCTCCAGCGTGCGGCTCTTGACGTCGAACGCTTCGCCCATCTTCATGACCTTGAGGGGGTCGACGTTGCCGAAACCGAGCACTTCCGCAGGAAGTTGCGGCATGATCTGGTTCATGTCGACCACATTGCCGAAATGCAGCCCCTTCGCCCCGGTGAAGAGCATGGAGGTCACCTGCCCCGAGGCATTGCCGCAGTTGTGCAGGATCACCACGAACGACTCGTCCTGGGTGGCGTCCACCATCCTCTTGACGTAGTCGGAAGAGAAGGTCTGACAGAAGGCCGGCGAGATCAGTCCGGTGGCGGGCTCAGCGATGAGTAGTCCGTTCGCGCCGGCCTCTTTGAAGGCGCGGGCGTAGGAGACAAGGAACTCCGTAGCCTTCTCCAGGAGGGCGTGCACTAGATCGGGATCGCGCCTGGTGGCCGACATGAGCTCGCTCATCTCCATGAGCCGGCAGGCGAGGGAGAAGGGTCCGATGATCCCGCCCAGGACGGGGCGGTCATAGATCTGGCCGGCAGCTAGGCGGGCGGCTCTCAAGTACTCCCAGGTCCGGCCCGCCCCCACGCGGGGCGCCTTCAGAGCCTCGATGCTCGCCAGGTCGGTGGCGACGCTGGCGCGTATGTTGGGCGGCTCCTTCTCCGGGAACTCCACGCTGCAGCCGAACGCTTCGGCCTCGACGGAAAGGTCCATCTGCGTGAGAGCGGCTATCGCAGGGTATTTCCGCGCCAGGGCGACGATGCACTCCGCCTGCGCCTCGCCGTCGACGTAGACCATGCCGGGCGGCTTTCCGACGAGCTCCATCCCCACCGAGGTCGTGATGGGCATAGCCTGCCTGGATTCGGAGCCAAGGACCTTCTGCAACCACTCTGTGGTGTTGAGCTCCATGCAGGAACCTGACCTCTCTAGTCGTCCCTGTCGCCACGGCGGAAGGCCCGCTCCATGTCGCGGTCGGCCTCCTTCTTGGCAAGCGTTTGGCGCTTGTCGTAGAGGGCTTTACCCTTGGCGAGCCCGATCTCAACCTTGGCCCTGCCGTCTTTGAAGTACATCTTGGTGGGCACCAGGGTGTAGCCCGCAACCTGCACCTTGCCGAAGAGGCGGCGCAGCTCGTTGGCGTGCACCAGTAGCTTGCGGTTGCGCAACGGGTCGTGGTTGAAGATGTTGCCCTGCTCGTAGGGGCTGATGTGCACGCCGATGAGCCAGAGCTCGCCCTTCTCCACGGCGGCGTAGGAGTCGCGAAGGTTGACGCGGCCGGCTCGGAGCGACTTGACCTCGGTACCGGTAAGGGCGATGCCGGCCTCCAGCGTCTCCTCGATGAAGTAGTCGTGGAAGGCTTTCTTGTTCTGAGCTATGAGTTTGACGCCGGTGGGTTTCATGGTGCCGCGAGTATAGCCGACCCCGAGCGCGGGGCCCCTGTCACTTGGGCCACGGCCGGTGCGAACAGGCGCGCGAATTCCCGCCTGACACGCCGGTTCCCACGTCTGTACGGCTATCGCCGGCCCCTCCCCCGGCCCTGCGGCGGCCGGGCCGCCCCCGGGGCGCGGGTGCGAGTGGTCTTTGGCTTGCGCGACCCGGAGCGGCGGCCCCGAGAAGCATCCCCGGAACTGCTCGCACCCGACGATGCAGACGCGAGGTCGCGGGAGCCGTCGTCGCCAGGATCCAGACTCTTGTCGTCCTCAGAGTCTGCCAGCGTCAGGTCGACTCTCCCCCGGGCCTCGTCGATGGCTATGACCCGCACGGGCATCAGGTCGGCGATCTTGTAGGCCCGGGCCGAACGTCTGCCCACCAGGGCCGTCTCCAACTCGTTGAGGTCGTAGAAGTCGCGCGGCAGTTCGCTCGCAGAGAGGTATCCCTGGAACAGCCGCTCGAACAGCACGAACATCCCGCGCCGGGTCAGGCTCAGCACCTGTCCCTCGAAGACACTCTCCTGCCAGCCGTGCTCGTCAAGGCGGCGCCGCAAAAGGTGGGCAAGCACGATGTCATCGGCCTTCAGTTCCACCTTGGCGGCCTCGCGCTCAGTCGCGGAGCAGTGTTCGGCCCAGTCGGCAAGCATGGTCGTGGTCGGCGCTGGGCCTAGGCCCAGCGCCCCCAGCAGCCCCCGATGCACCAACAGATCGGGATAGCGGCGGATGGGCGACGTGAAGTGGCAGTAGGTCTGTGACGCCAACCCGAAGTGCCCGATGTTGACCGTCTGGTAGACGGCCCGCGCCTGTGCCCGGAGTACCTGCTGCACCAACGCAGCCTTGCCCCGGCCGGCCGGAGTATAGCGGTCGACCCAGTCGGCAGTCTCCCGCGTGACCCGGCGGATCTCCTGCGGCGTCGCCGCCAGAGCATCGTAGTCCGGCGTGGGTAGCCCCAAGCTGGAAAGCACGTCCAGCAGGCGGTCCAGGTTGAAGGGGTCGGGCAGGTCGTGGACGCGATACACGGTGGGAACGCGTTCCTTCTCCAAGAACGACGCCACCTGTTCGTTGGCCAGCACCATGAAGTTCTCGATGAACCAGTGGCTCTCGAGCTCCTCGCTGGGATCGGCGGAGATCACCCTTCCCTTCTCGTCCCACTCGAACTCGGGTTCGGCGGACTCGATACGCAGGCTCCCTCGCTGGTATCGGAGCTCGCGCAGCGTCTGAGCCAGTTTCCTCCCCATGTCGAGCGGCCCTTCCAGGTCCGGGTCCACCGGCTCCGCCCCCCGGAACATGCGCTCCACCTGCTCGTAGTCCATACGCTTGTCGCTGCGGATGAGAGAGCGGTAGAAACGACTCCCCAGCACCTTCCCCGCATCATCCACCTCCATCTCCACCGTGACCGCCTTGCGGTCCTCACCCGGACGGAGCGAGCACACTCCCGATGACAGCTGGGGCGGCAGCATCGGCTCTACGCCGGTAGCCACGTACACGGAGTTGCCGCGCCGCAGGGCCTCCTTGTCGAGGGCGGTCCTCTCCGCCACGAAGTAGGAGACGTCGGCGATGTGCACGTAGACGGTGATGGTGCCCCGCGGCGTACGTTCGAACGAGAGGGCGTCGTCGAAATCCTGCGCCGTCACGGGATCGATGGTGAAGGTGTAGAGCTCGCGCAGATCGGTGCGGTAGGAGTCGGCCTCCGCCTGGGACTCGGCCGCCGTCGCCGCCTCGGCCAGCACCTTGGGACTGAAACCTCGCTGGACCAGATTGTCGACGAGCAGGGCGTCGAGGATGTCCTCCAGCGAGTTGCTCTTGCCCAAGGGCCGCACGATCTGAGCCTTGAAACCGTACGAGAAGGTGAACAGCACCAGATCGCCCGGCTGGGGCCGGATGGGGCTGCGCTCCACCGGCAGCGCCGGACCGGGCTGGAACAGAGGTTCGACTTCCAGGCTCTTGCCGCGACGGACGATGACTCCCGCGATGTTGGCCGACCGTCCCGTGGGATCGCCGGCAGGGATGAGACCGGCCCGAGCCAGCTGGGCCCGGCGCTTGTCGGAGCGGCTACGCCCTGAGGTATGCCGTGCCACCGCCGCTACCCCTTGGAAGTGCCTGTCGAGAGCCGCACGGCTCGTTTGCGCCTGGAAGTAACGGGCAGGAGCTCCAAGCTGACCCATTCTGCTTCGTAGAGCCGCCGGCCGGGAGCCAAGCCACAGTCCCTGGCGACCTCCAGCAGCCTGCATTCTTGAGTTCCGGCCAGGATGCCGGAGACCACGAGCCGGTGTGGCGGGCCGGCCGCGGCGGCCCCGGCGACGGCGGTTGTGTCGGCCGCGACGACCCCGGCGACGGCGGCTACGTCGGGAACGACCCCGTCAGGGGCGGCGCCTCCGGCGCTGCCGACCTTGCGCAGCAACGCGCCCACCGGCTCCAATGTCATGTTGGCTAGCACGGTCGTCCCGGCGAACCAGGCGTCTGGCGCCCCGGTCAGATCTGTCTCGTGGATCCTCACGACGCCCTGCACCCCGTTGGCCTCGACGTTCTCGCGGGCCGATATGAGCGCCAACGGGTCGTTGTCGAAGGCCTCTACGGGGCGCCAGCCGAGCTTCGCGGCGGCGATGGCCAGGATGCCCGAGCCGGTGCCCGCGTCGACCACCGGGCCGTGCGGTTTCCTCAATTGGAGCAGCTGCAAAGTGCCTCGGGTGGTGGGATGCAGACCGGTGCCGAAGCCCAGCCCGGGATTGATGACCACGTCCACCGGCGTGGCGTGACGAGGCCCAGCGCTGTGGGGAGCGGCGCAGCCCCCAGGCGCGCCTGCCGCCGGTTCCCACGGTGGACGGACGCGCACCCGTCCGATCTCGACAGGTCGGAAGTGGTCCCTCCACCCCTCTACCCAGTCCCGCGACACTTCCCGCATGTCAACCGCCACGTCCTCCGGGTCGACCGATCCAGGGGGCAGCGCCGCCAGCAGCTCTTCCTTGTCTGGCGCCGTACCTGCAGTCGGAAAGAAGACCAGGGTCACGTACCTCTTAGCGCCGCCCAAGGCCGGCCCATCCTCCACCTCGAACGGGCCCAGGAGATCCATCAGCACCGCCCCGGCAACCTCGGAGAGGCTCTCCGGCAGAGTGACGCGGAGGGCGCGGTCCACGCCGCTCAGAGCACACCTTCCTCGCTCAGGCGCGCCCGGAGCCCGTCGAGACCCTGGACCACGAAGGCCGGGATGCCGGCCCGGCCGGCCGCCTCCACGTTGGTCCTGGAGTCGTCTACGTAGACAAGTTGGTCCGGTTGAACCCCGAGTCTGTCCAGCACGGTCTGGAAGGCCCGCTGATCGGGCTTGATCTCGCCGATGAGGTGGGAGCTGAACAGGCTGTCGAACCAGCCGAGCATAGGGACGAGAGCCGTCCAGTGAAGCTCGTTGCAGTTGCTGAGGCAGCTCACGTGATAGTCGCGCCGCAGGCCGGCCAGCAGGTCGCCCGCTCCCGGGTAGGGCTCCTTGATCCAGGAGACGAACTCCGCCAGGAACGCTTCCACGGACAGGGGTATCTGCCACTCTTCCAGGAACAGCCGGGCGAACGCGTTGGGCGAGATCCGCCCCAGCTCGAAGCTCCTCACCGCGGGAGAGCGCAGCCACCGGTCCCGCAACTCGTCATCGTCCACCTGGCTGCCGAGCAGGTCCCTCAGCCCGTCGAAGCTCCCGTTGCGGACGAGCACTCCGCCGAGGTCGAACAGCAGGACTGATGGCCGCGTCACTCTACCGGGCCCGTCAGTTGCTGAACCAGTTACGCAGCTTCTGCAAGACCCCTTCTTCGCGGTCGCCGTACTGCTCGGCGCCGCAGGCCTCCTCGAACTCCTGGAGGATGCGGCGCTGGTTGTCGTCGAGCTCGCGCGGCACCAGCACGCGGATCAAGACCTCTTGGTCGCCGCGTCCGTGACCGTGCAGGTGCGGCACGCCTTTGCCGCGGAGCACCTTGATGTCACCCGGTTGCGTGCCGGGATCGAACGTTACCTCTTCGTCGCCGTCCAGGGTGGGGATGGTCAGCGTGGCGCCCACGGCCGCCTGGACCATGGTGAGGTCCACCGCGTAGAGGATGTCGTCATCGTGACGTTCGAACAGTTCGTGCGGAGCCACCCGGACGTGCACGTAGAGGTCGCCGGCGCGCGCTCCGCGCTCGCCGGCGCCGCCCCGTCCCGGTACCCGGATGCGCTGCCCGCCGTCGATGCCGGCCGGTATCTGCACCGTCACCTTGCGTTCCGCATGCACCCGGCCTTCGCCCCGGCATTCCTTGCAGGGCGACTCGATGATCTGCCCGGTCGCCCCACAACGCGGGCACGGACCGGTCTGCACGAACTGCCCCAGGATGGTGCGGCGCACCGTCCGCACCCGCCCCATGCCCCCACACTCAGGACAGCTCTTGAGCGAGGAGGGGTCGGCCGTCCCCAGGCCTCCGCAGCCGGTGCAGACCCCGTAGGCCTGGAAGGTGATCTCCCTCTCCACCCCGAAGGCGGCTTCTTCCAGGGTCAGCTCCACTTGCACGGCCAGGTCCTGTCCCGGCGCCGGGCCGGCCGGGCGGCCTCTCCCGAAGGGCTGCCCTCCGAACGCACCGCCACCGAAAGCGCCCCCGCCGAACAGGTTCTCGAAGAGGTCGCCGAAGCCGGGGAAGTCATCGAAGCCGAAGCCGCCGGCGCCGCCGGCGCCGCGGCGGAGGCCTTCATGGCCGTACGAGTCGTAGATGTTGCGCTTCTCCTGGTCGGAGAGCACCTCGTACGCCTCCGTAGCCTCCTTGAACTTCTCCTCGCATTCGGGATCGTTGCAGTTGACGTCCGGGTGCAGCTCCCGGGCGAGCTTGCGGTAGGCCTTCTTGATCTGCTGGACGTCGGCGTCGCGGGGGACCCCGAGCACCTCATAGTAGTCGCGCTTCATCTAGTGTGGACCCGCCCCTGTCAATGACTTTGCCATATCCGAGCGCTACTCGTAGCGCTCCCCGACCATCTCGGATAGTAGCACCGCGGTCTCGCGCACCGTGGCGATGGCCGTCTCGTAATCCATGCGCGTCGGCCCCACCAGACTCACGGTCCCCAGCCGGCGCTGCGGCAGACCATAGCTGGCGGCCACTACCGAGAACGGCTGAAGGGCCGAGGCCTCGTGCTCGCTGCCGATCCTCACGACCACGGTCCCGGTGCCGAGGGCGGCCCTGAGGACATGGAGCAAGACGAACCTTTCTTCGAGAAGAGAGAGAAGATCGCGGAGCGACGACACGTCCTGCAGCCGGGACTCGTCCAGCAACCGCGACGCCCCGCCCACGAAGAGCTCCTCCTGGTACTGCTCGTCGACCAGCTTCTCGAACGCAGGGGCCAGGGCTTTGAGGAACCCGGACTCTCGCGCGCTGAGATCGGGACTCTCGAGCACCCGGCGGATGAGCCGGGCCGTGAGAGTCTGGTCGGAGAAGGTCTCGTTGAGGTAGGTGCGGGCCCACTCCACCAACCCGGGGTCGATGGCCTGCGGCCAGTCGATCACGCCCTTCATCACCGCGCCGGTCGACACGATGAACACATACATGAGCTGGTCCGGATGGAGCGTGAGCAGCTCCACGTGGACGAGCCGGGCTCCGCTCATGCGCGGGGCGAGGATCAGGGCCAGCAGGTTGGTGGCGCGCGACATGGCGTCGGTGGCCTGCTTGAGAGCGGTGTCGATCTCTCCCGCCAGGTCCTCCGGCAGCACCGCCCCCAGCGAACCGGGACGGCCTCCGGCGCGGGCGTCAAGGCGGGGAATGGAACGGTTCATGAGGTAGTCGACGAACTCGCGATAGCCCAGATCGGTGGGCATCCGGCCCGCCGAGGTGTGCGGATGGGTGAGATAGCCCTTCTCCTCGAGCTGCGCGAACTCGCTCCGCACCGTCGACGACGAGACGCGAAGCACCGCCAGTCCGACCAGCTCTCTGGAGGAGACGGGAGTGCCCGTACCGATGTAGCGCTCGGTGACGGCATTCAGGATCGTACGTTGTCGCTCTGTGAGTGTCATCGTCCGCCGGTGTCCTCGAGCGTCACTCCCCTGGATCGGTGAGGAGCGCCCCGATGACCGCGTTGCTTACGTCCAAAAACCCTGGATTCAAGCGCAGTTTACCATAGCGCCTCTCCAGGCAGCCCTGGACGAGGAAGCGGTCCCGAGCCTCCGTGTCGAGCACCGGGAGCACCGCGGATTCGTCCACTCCTTCGGTGGTCCGCAGACCCAGCATTGCCCTCTCCCAGAGCCGCGTGGCCGGCGAAAGCATCTCGACCTGGGGAGCTTCTCCCCCCAGATAGCCCGCCACCGAGCGGGGGTTGGTGCGGCGTTCGGCGCCGACTGTCGATACGGCCGAGGCTCCGACGCCGGGCGTCGGGGCAAGCCCCAGTGTCGATACGGCCGAGGCTCCGACGCCGGGCGTCGGGACAAGCCCCAGTGTCGATACGGCCGAGGCTCCGACGCCTAGGTAGTCCTCGGCCCGCCAGTAGGCCTGGTTGTGGCGGCACTCGTGCCCGGGCAGGGCGAAATTGGAGACCTCGTAGCGGCCGTATCCTGCCGACTCCAAGCGAGCCACCGCCCTGGCGTAGTGCTCCTCTGAGAAGGCGCCGGCGGCCTCCCGGGCCCCGGCGCCGAGGGTCGTCTCCACCCAGGCGGAGTACGCTGACGTGTAGGTGAGGTCGTATAGGGATATGTGGGACGGGGCGGCGGCGACCGCCGCGTCCAGGTCGGCCTGCGCGTCCTCCCAGGTCTGCCCCGGTATGCCGAACACCAGGTCGAGATTCCACTCCTGCCAACCACTCGCGGCAATGGCGGCCAGAGCGTCGACGATCTCCTCCTGCGCCACCCGGCGGCCGAGCGCTGCGCGCAGCGCCGGCGCGAAGGACTGGATCCCCAGGGAGAGCCGGGTCACGCCCTCCGCCGCCAGCCGCTCCAGAAAAGCCCGGTCGATGGTCCCCGGGTTGGCCTCGATGGAGAACTC
>Ga0123333_10005956_pt1 | contig 10834 bp, 5 predicted proteins | sample BioC12SIPDNA_3_FD_89957 | JGI IMG/M metagenome (GOLD analysis project Ga0123333, IMG submission 89957) | Anaerobic biogas reactor microbial communites from Washington, USA - Biogas_R2_B C12 SIP DNA | ecosystem: Engineered > Bioreactor > Anaerobic > Unclassified | place: Washington, USA...
GCCTTCTCGGTGAACGTCACGGCCACGACCTCGAGCGGGGAGAGCCCCGACTCCAGGTGGTGCAGGTAGCGGTGGGCGAGCATCTTCGTCTTGCCCGTGCCCGCGCCGGCGACCACGGCGACGGAGCCGGGCGCGGAGGCGGCGCGGCGCTGCTCGGGGGTGAGCTCGTCCACCGGCGCGGCCCCCGCCGGCGTCGCGAGGGTCGACCGGCTCACGCCGCCGCCTCCCCCTCCGGCGCGTCGCCGGGCGCCCGGCCCTTGCGGGAGAGGCGGGGGCCCCGCCGGCAGGCGACGTCGAACGGGCAGTAGCCGCAGGCCTCCTGGGCGTCGTCGGGGTCGACCGGGAACTCGCCCTTCGCCAGGGCCGCCAGGAACCGGGCGACGAGCCCGTCGAGGGCGGCGTCGTCGAGGCTCCCGGGCTCCACCGCCTTGCTGACCTTGGCGCTTCGCACGGAGAGGTAGCGCGCCGCCCCGACCGGCACGCCGGGGCACAGCACGGGCGCCGCCGCCTCGACGTAGAGGGGGAGCTGGACGTCGAGCGTGAGACTCCCGTTCGCCGCCTTCGCGCCGCGGGGCGCCGAGGACCCGAGCTTGTAGTCGGTGAGCACGACCCTCTCCGCCCCTCCCAGCGGCACGACGTCGATGCGGTCGACCCTGCCCCTGACCGTCAAACCGCGCCACGTCGCCGTGAACTCGCGCTCGAGGTGCTCGACGCGCGCGCCGGGGGCGATGAAGTCCTCCGACCGCACCAGGCGCGCCAGCGTGAGGAGGTTCTCGCGCCGCTGCAGCGGCCAGGTCCGCGAGCGCACCCGCCTGCCCTCGTCGGCCTCGAGGCGCTCGTGCGCCTCGTCGTACGCCCACGGGAGGTGCCTGAGGACCGCCGCGCGGAACGGGTCGTCGTCCGGCGTCGCGCCGGCGGCGTCGACCTCGCCCCTAGCGCGGTCGACGGCGAGCCTGAGCGCGTGGTGGAAGATCGAGCCGGCGGTCGGCGGGCTCACGTCCACCTCGGCCTCGGCGGGCTCCGCGAGCCGCAGGCCGTACTGGGCGAACCACTTGAACGCGCACTGGCCGAAGGACGTGAGCTGCGAGGCGCTGAAGGGACCGTCCGCCCGCACCGGCAGCCCCACGACGCCGTCGTGGGCGTCGGGCGGCGCCGCGCCCTCCCGGCGCAGCTCCACCTCCCAGGCCGCCCGCGCGGGCGCGTCGGAGCGCGGCAGCGCGGCGATGAGGCCCTCGAGGGGACCGACGGGCTCGCGCGGGCCGACCGACGGGGGGCGGCCCGCGCCCAGGGCGGCGAGGAAGGGGCTGGGCAGGCGCTCGGTGCCGGCGAGGGTCTCGGGGTACGTCAGCGTGAGGCTCGCGCCCACGGCGTGCAGGACGGCGAGGAACGAGAGCTCCTCGCGCTCGGCGGCGCCCGCCGCGTCCTCCAGCGCCAGCCCGGCCCGGGCCGCGGCGCGCCGCTCGTGGAACCCGATCACGGGGTCGTCGGCGACCGCCTCGGGGAACACCCCCTCGGCCATGCCCAGCACGAAGACGTGGTCGTAGCGGGCGCCGAACACGGCCAGCGGCGTGTGGAGCTCGACGCTGCCAGCCCGCGGCGGGTCGGCCGGCACGGCCGTCGCGTCGAGCGCGTCCTCGAGGACGGCCAGGTAGGCGCCGAGGGTCAGGCGCTCGCGGGCGGCGTCGCCGGCGGCCCGCGACTCGGCGAGCGCCTTGAGGAGCCTCGCCCGCGCCCGCGTGTCGCGGTCCGCGCCGAGCCGCTCGATACCCAGCCCCTGCAGGGCGGCCGCGAGCCTGGCGTCGTACTCCTCGCGCGTCCCCTCCCGGGGCCACGCGAGCAGGGGCGCCACGGCCACGCCGACGGCCTCCCACTCCTCCGCCCCCGCGGGGTGGCTCGCGCGGGCCGCCGCCCACGCCTCCTCGGTGAGGGCGCGCGCGAGCGGGTGGAGCAGCAGCCTCGCCGTCGCCTCGAACGGCAGCCCCTCGCGCACGACGGTCACGAGGCCCGCGACCGCCTCGCCGAGGCGGGTGTCGCGCAGGCCCAGGCCGTACGCGAGCCGCACGGGCACGCCGAACTCGGCGCCGACCGCCTGCACCAGCGGTCCGTAGGCCCGCTCCGCGCGCGCCACGAGGACGACCCGCTCCGGCCGCGTCCCGGCGTCGAGGAGGCCCTTCACCTGCGCCAGCGCCCAGCGGACCTCTTCCTCCTCGCTCGGGAGGCGGTGGGCGGTGAAGCGCGGTTCCGAGGTGGAGCCGTCGGCGACCTCGCCCGGTTCGTGGCCACCCACGGCCGCCGTGAAGAGCGCCGCCAGGCGCGGTCCCGGCGCCGCGCCGGTCCTCGGGTCCTCGACGACGTCCCAGCCCGCGGCCGCGAGGGCCGAAGCGGCGTCGGCGCTGGCCGCGAAGCCACGCGGGAGCACGGCCACCGACCCCGGCCCCGCCGCGGCGTCGAGGAACGCCACCTCGCCCGCCCCGAGCCGGGCGTAGCCGGTGAGGAGGACCCGGTCGGCCCGCGGGCCCGCGTCCGCGGCGCGCCACAGGACCTCAGCCGGGTCGACCGCGCCTCGGTCCGCGAGGTGCCGCGAGTAGGCCAGCGCGACGCGGGCCGCCTCGAGGCTGCGCCGGCCCACGCCGTCGGCGGCCGCCAGCGCCTCCATGGCGCCCGGCCGCGACGCGACGCCGACCCGGAGGAGCTCGGCGACCACGGGCTCAAGCCGGCGCGCCGTGCCCTTCACGTCGGCGGGAGCGAGGACCTCCTCCACGGCGGCGCGGAGGGCGGACAGCCGCGACAGCGGCCGCGCCGGCCGCAGGCCGAGACGCCTGACCTCACGCACGGCCAGGTCGTGGAGGCCGCGGCTGGCCGCCCTGGCGCCGCGCACGGCGCTGGCGGCGCGGGCGTTGGGGGTCAGGAGGAGCCGGCCGGCCAGGGCCCCGCGCGCGACGGCGAGCGGGTCGGCGGCGAGGACCACGGTGCGGGCGGTGCCGTCGCCGGCCAGGACCGGCTCGCTGCCGGCGCCGGCGGCGGCTCGGGGGACGGCCCGGGCGGGGTCCGCGGCGCCCACGACGCGTCCTGGCGGCCCCACGACACCGCGCTCCCCGCCACCGAACCTGTCTGCCTGGCCGCTCACGCGTTCATCCTCACCTCGAGGCGGCTGCCGCGCGCGCCGGCGTGGACCAGGAGCTGCACGGGCACCCGCTTCTTGAGCTCGTCGACGTGGCTGATCACGCCCACCATCCGGTGGGCCTCGGGTAGGCCGCGCAGGATCGCGACGGCGTCCTCCAGAGCGCGCGGGTCGAGCGAGCCGAAGCCCTCGTCCACGAACAGCGCGCCGTGCTCCGCCGCCCCGCTCTCGCGCTGGGCGACCTCGGCGAGGCCGAGCGCGAGGGCGAGGCTCGCGAGGAACCCCTCCCCGCCCGAGAGCGTGTGCGCCGGCCGCGCGGCGCCGCCGCTGAACGAGTCGATCACGTCGAGCTCCAAGCCCTCCTCGCGCTTGCCCCTGTGCTCGCCGAGCGCGAGCCGGTACCGTCCGCCGGTCATGTGCCTGAGGTGATGGTTGCCCTCGGCCAGGACCCGCTGGAAGATCGAGCGCAGCACGAACGTCTCCAGGTCCATCCTGACAGCTCCCGTCACCTGGCCGGCCGCGAGGTCGGCCAGCCGCCTGGCTGCCAGCCTGCGGCCCGCGAGCTCGGCGTCCCGCGCGGCGAGACTGTCGTGCTCCGCCAGCCTCTCCTCGACCCGCGCGGCCGCCTGCTTCGCCGCCAGCCAGGCCGCCTCCGCCGCCGACGCCTCGGCCCTCGCCGCCTCCAGCGCCCGCTCGAGGGCCGCGACGTCGGGCCTCTCCTGCCCCGCGAGCTTGCCCGCCAGCGACCTCAGCTCCCCCCTCAGCCTCTCGCGCTCGTCGCGGAAGGCCTTCACCGCGGCCTCGCGCGCGTCGAGCTCGCGCTCGGGCAGCGCCGCGGCGTGGAGGTCCGCGAGGTCGGCGAAGCCGGCGGCGGCCAGGCGCTCCCAGAAGCCGACCCGCTCGACCTCGGCCCTCTCCGCCGCGCGGCGCGCGTCCGCCCGCGCCCGCTCCAGCCGCTCGCTCGCCTTGGCGGCGGCCTGGCGCGCGTCGTCCACGCGCCGCGCCGCGGCCGCGAACCGCGCGCCGAGCTCGTCGTGCTCGCGCCGCGCGGCCGCCAGCGCAGCGGCGAACGCCTCCGGCTCGCGATGCTCGGCGGGGAGGTCCTGCAGCGCGCCCTCGAGCTCCGCCGCGAGCCTCACCACGGTCTCGCTGCGGCGCCTCTCGTCGGCCTCGGCGGCCGTGACCTCGTCCCGCGCGCTCGCGAGCCTCGCGACGAGCTCGGCCGCTTCTCGGTCGAGCGCCGCCGCCCTCGTCCTGGCGTGGGCGACGCGCCCTACCCACGCCTCCGCCGCCGCCACGGCGGAGCCGGCGGCTTCGCCAGGACCCTCCGTGAGCCAGCCGTGGGCCTGCGCGACCTCCCGGGCTCCCCGCGAGGCCTCGTCGCGGGCGTGCATGAGCCGGGCCATCGCGGCAGCGTCCGCGCCGAAGGCCTCGAAGACCCGGTTCAGCGCGCCTGCGTCCGCGGCGGGGGCGGGCGCCGGGTGCTCGGTGCCCCCGCAGACGGGGCAGGGCTCGCCGGCCGCCAGGCTCGGCGCCAGCAGCCCGGGCGCGTGGCGCGTGACGGCCTCGACGACCCGCTCGAGGGGGTCGTGCCGCGCGGCGAGCTCGGCCACCTGGCGGTCCAACCGCGCCGCCTCGGCGCGCAGGTCGGCGTGGCGCCGCGCGTCCCTCGCGAGCCGCTTCGCCTCCTCGTGGGCCAGCCTGGCCTCCGCCTCCTGGTCGACGAGCGCCTGGAGCTCCGCCCGCTCGGCGCCGACGGCCTCGGCGCGTGCTGTCAGACGAGCGGCCTCCCGCCGCGCGGCCTCGAGCCGCTCCCGTGCCGCGGCCAGCCCGGCCCGCTCGCGGACGAGCTCGTAGCGCCGCGCGGCGGCGCCCTCCACCTTCGGCTCCAGGAGCTCGAGCCGGAGCCTTCGCCTCTCGCGGCGCTCCAGCTCGGGCCGCAGCTCCTCCAGCTCCCGGGCGTCGACGGCGGCGGCCTCGCTCTCCCCCGCGGCGCGCACGGCGGCCGCCTCGGCCGCCGCGGCCTCCCGGCGCGCCTCCGTCAGGGCCCGTTCCGCTTCCTCCAGGATGCGCCTGGCGTCGGCCAGTCCGGCGGCCCGCCGCGCCCGCTCCAGCGTGACCTCCTCCACGCGCGTCTCGGCCTCGCGCCGCTCGAGCTCGGCGGCGCGCCTAGCGGCCTCGTCGTACCGCGCGAAGTCGTCCCTGACGGCCTCGGCGGCCGTGAGCGCCCTCTCGGCCGCCGCCTTCGCCGCCTCCTTGGCCTCCCGCTCGGCGCCGCGCCGCGCCTCGTCGGCCCTCAGGTCGGCGAGGTGAACGTCGGCCGCCTGCCTGTCGTTGACCCCGACGCCCGCCAGCAGCTCCCTGCGCCTGGCCTCGCTCTCCCTGCTCCGGCTCTCGAGGGCGTTGCGCTTCTCCCTCAGGGCGTCGGCGAGGCGCCGGAACCGCTCGGTGGCGAAGACGTTCGCGAGCACGCGGTGCCGCGACGCGTGGTCGGTCACGACCCTCCTGAACTCGCCCTGCGGGAGCACGACCGTCTGCCGGAACTGGCGGGCGTCGCAGCGAAGGAGCTCCGCGACCTGGGCCGAGACCGCCCGGACCCCGTCGGCCAGTACCCGGCCACCGGTGAGGTCCTCGAGGCGCGCCTCCTCCTGGTACGTCTTCAGCCCGCTGCCCCTCCGCTTGGGACGCGTCTGGGCGGGGCTGCGCACGACGCGGTAGCGCCCGCCGCGGTGCTCGAACTCGAGCGTCACCCGCGTGGGGGCGTGCGGGGCCAGCGTCGAGACGACGTCCTTGCCCCGACGCTCGTCGCCGGTCGACTCGCCGTAGAGCGCGAAGCACAGCGCGTCCAGTACGGAGCTCTTGCCCGCCCCGGTAGGGCCGTGGATCAGGAACAGGCCGTGGGCGCCCAGGCGCTCGAAGTCGACCTCGTGCGTCCCCACGAAGGGGCCGAAGTTCTCGAGCCGCAGGCGCGAGGGCCTCACGCGGGCACCCCCTCGCCGGCGGTCTCGGCGACGACCTCGCGCAGGAGCTCCTCCTCGAGCGGCGTCATGTCGGCGTCGTAGACCTGCCGGTAGAACTGCCTCAGCGCGTCCTCCGTCGTCACGCGCCGGTAGTCGCCCGCGAGACGGAGGGCGGCGTCGCCGACGCTCACGGCGGGCTGCTCCAGCACGGCGTTGGGCAGCGCTTCGCGGAGCCGGGCGATCGCGTTCTCGACGGGCCCGTCGTCGACGATCCTCACCAGGGTGTAGTGGTCGCGGTCGCGCGCGGGCAGGTTCGCGGCGCGCCTCAGGACCTCGGCGAACGTGAGCCCCTCGACGACCTGCACCCACCGGCCCGGCTCGAGGGGCACGGCCTCGCAGCCGACGCGCCCGTCGGGGAGGACCTCGACGACGTACACGCCCTTGCGCTCGGAGCCGTCCGGGCGCGGCGGACCGCAGAGGTCGGAGGCGGTGGCCTCGGCGAAGGAGTAGGGGTAGAGCGAGCCGGAGTAGCGCACCTCGCCGCCGCTGCCGAGCCGGCGCGCGCCGTGGAGGTGACCGAGGGCGACGTACGCGAAGCCGTCGAACAGCGCCGCTGGCACGGCGCCGGCCCCGCCGACCATGATCGGGTCCTCGCCGTCGGGCTCCTCCCCCGCACCCGCGACGTACGCGTGAGCGACGAGCACGGCCGGGCGGCCCGTGTCGCGGTCGATCCGGGCCAGCACGCGGCGCATGGCGCCGGCGTAGTCGAAGTCGCCGAGGGCGGGTGCCTCGTCGCGGAGGGCGCCGTCGAGGCGGCCCTCGTCGCGATGGTCGGCGCCGGCGGCTCCGCCTCTCCGGCGGTCGGCGGCGGCGGCTCGGTCTCGCCGGCGGTCGGCGTCGGCGAGACCCTCCTCCCGCGAGGCGGCGGCGACGTGCACCGGCTTGTGGAACGGCACGCCGTAGACGTCGACGCCGGCGACGGTGACGGGGCGCCGGCTGTCCGCGAGGGCGCTGCGGTGGTGCAGGCCGGCGCGGCGCGCGAGGCCGCGGTGCACGGCGAGGCGTCCGGGGTGGTCGTGGTTGCCCGGGATCACCACCATCGGCACGCCGTGCTCGCCCACGACGGCCTCCACCACCTGATCCCACAGCTCCAGCGCACCGAGCGAGGGGACCTGCGTGTCGAAGACGTCGCCGGCCACCACGACCGCGTCCGGAGCGGCGTCGGCGACGAGCGCGACGAACGCCGTGAGCAGCTCCCGTTGCACGTCGTGGAGCGAGTGGTCGTGGAGACGCTTGCCGAGATGCCAGTCAGCGGTGTGGATGAACCTCAACTTCGACCCCCGTCGAGGCGAGGCTACCCGCGGCCTGCGACGGCTAGCGTCGAACCTCTCCCCACCGCCTAGGCGTAGCGCTGGAGGGCCGCGGCGGCCTCGGCCGCCACCCGCTCCCTTATCGCGGCGGGGGCGATGGCCTCGACCTTCGAGCCCCAGCTCAGGATGAACGCCAGGAGCTCGTGCGCGTCGCCGTCCTTCGCCAGGCGACCGCGCAGCACCACCTCGAGGGAGCCGTCGTCGGCCTCGGAGGCGACCTCGACGTTGCGGTCGACCTCCTGCTGCTCGAGGAACCACGACGCCACCGAGGGGTCGACCCGCAGCACCACCTCGACGGGCTCGCCCACGACCGTCACGCCCCAGGCGCTCTCCAGGTACGCGACCGGGTCGAAGTCGGCGGGGATCGCGTACGTTTCGCGCAGGAGCCGGGCGTTGCGCATCCGGGAGAGGCGGAAGACGCCGATGCGGTCGAAGTAGAGGCGCTCGCGCGCGACGACGTACGGCTGCAGGTTGCGACGGTTGAGCTCGTAGTAGAGGATCTCGTACTCGTGCGGGTGGTGCTGGCTGCCGCGCGCCGAGCGGTACTCGCAGCGCAGCACGCGCCGGTTGAACCAGGCCTGCGCCACGAGGTCGAGGGTGCGGTCGTGCTTGGTGCTGGGCAGGCGGTCGACGCTGCTCGCCAGGGCCGAGCGCGCCGGCTCCGGCAGCTGCGCGGCCAGCTTGCGCAGGGCGTTGCGGTAGTGGGGCTCCCCGATGCCGGTGTGGACGAGCAGGCGCGTGGCGCTGTGGACGGCCAGCGCCTCGACCTCGTTCAGGGCGCTGGTAGGCGCCGGGATCCGGTAGGTGGAGCCCTCCGCCACGACCTCGACGACCTCGCGGAGGTCATCCAGGTCGCGCTCGATCGTGCGGCGCGTGACCCCGAAGCGCTCGGCCAGCTCGACGACCCGGTAGGGCTTCAGCGCGAGGAGCTTCTCCAGCTCCTTGAGGCGGTTGGCCTTGTTCAGCGTCCTGGTCACGTCCCAGCAGCCTATCAGCCCGCCTCTCACCCGCTTGGGCCGCATCATGGCACCACCATGGGTACGCGCGGGCTCCACCACGTGACGGGGATAACCGGCGACGTGCAGGCGAACGTCGATTTCTACCTCGGCCTGCTGGGCCTGCGGCTCGTGAAGCGCACGGTCAACCACCAGGACCCATCGACCCTCCACCTCTTCTACGCGCCGGGCGACGGGCGCCCCGGCACGGTCCTGACGTTCTTCGCCTGGCCCGACACGGCCGCCGGCCGGCGCGGCGTGGGGCAGGCGACCGAGGTGGGCCTCACGGTCCCGCGTGACGCGATCGGGTTCTGGTACGAGCGGCTGCTCTCGCGGGGCATGCGGTTCGGCGGCCCGGCCGGCAAGGGCGGCCAGACGACGCTGACGTTGGAGGACCCCGACGGCCTGCCGCTCGTGCTCGTCGGCAGCGACGACGCGCCGCCGCCCGCCGCCGACGAGGAGCGCGCCGGCGTGCCCCCGGACGCGTCCGTGCGGGGCCTACACCACGTGACGTTCTGGTCGGACCAGCCGGCGGCCACCGGCGAGGTGCTCACCGAGCTGCTCGGCTTCGAGGCGCAGGACGTCAGCGGCGCCGTGCACGCCTACCGCGCCGAAGCCGAGGTGGGCGCCGTGGCGTACGTTCGCGACGCCTCGGGCTTCTGGCCGGCTGCGGGCGGCGTCGGGACCCTCCACCACGTCGCGTTCCGCGGCGACATGGACGTCTTCCCCGACCGCCTCAGGGAGTACGCCCGCAAGCGGCTGCTGGCCGTCAGCCCGCTGCGCGAGCACGGCTACTTCCGCTCGGCGTACTTCCGGGAGCCGGCCGGTGCGATCGTGGAGGTGGCGAGCGACGGGCCGGGCTTCGTCGTCGACGAGCCGGCCGCCGAGCTGGGCCGGTCCCTGGTGCTGCCGCCTGACCTGGAGGCGCGGCGCGCGGAGCTCGAGACGGTGCTGCCGACGTTCGCCCTGCCGGGCGAGCCGCGGCCGCCGAAGCGGAACCTCGGCTGGACGCACCGGTTCGTGCCGGGCGCCGGGGCAGCCACGCTGCTCCTGCTGCACGGATCTGGCGGCGACGAGACCACGCTGCTGCCGCTAGCCCGCCAAGCTGCCTCCCATGCCCACCTCCTCTCGCTGCGCGGCCACCTCGACGACGGGGGCCGGCCCGGGTTCGTAGCGCGCTCCGCCGCCGGCGAGGCCGACCTGGCCGAGCTGGGCCTGGCCGCCGACGAGCTGGCCGCCTTCGCCCGCCAGGCCGCAGACCTCTACGAGCTGGTGGACGCGCCCGTGGTGCTGGTCGGCCACGAGGGCGGCGCCGACCTGGCGCTGGCGAGCCTGGCGCGCCACCCGAACGCCTACGCCGCCGCGGCCCTGCTGCGCCCGGGCCTGGCGTTGACGGAGCCGCCGCGCGGTCGCCTCGATGGTAGGCGGGTGCTCCTGGTGCTCGGGCGCGACGACCCGGCGCTCGACCAGGGGGAGGCGGCCGCTGCCTACCTCGAGACGGCGGGAGCGGATGTCGAGGTCGTGAGGGTGCCGTTGGGTACGGTGCTGTGGGACCCCGACGTCGAGACGCTCCGCGCCTGGCTGCCGGGCGTCGTGTCCGGCGACGCCTGAGCCGGCGACGGGCGGGACGGGGTAGGGCCCTCGCGAGGACTCGCCCACGTGGACGCCGCGCCGCCAGGGCGGTTAGATGGAGCCATGGCGACGGCGACCACCAGGCCCACCGCGGACGGCTCGCTCGGCGTCCGGCCGCCCCTGCGCCGGGTGACGGTCGGCTTCATGGCCCTGTTCGTCGCGGCCCACGCCGTCTGGGCCGTGCTCGTGAACCTCGGCTTCAGGGCGCGCGTCCCCGGCCTGAACACGCTCAGCGCCAACCTGCTCGGACTCGCCCTGCTCGTCGCCGGCCTGCTGTTCGGCGTCGGCAGGCTGCGTCCGGCCGACGTCGGCCTGCGCGTACGCGACCTGCCCTCCGGGCTGCTGTTCACCCTTGCCTACTTCGTGGCCGTGCAGGCGGCCGTCCTCGTCTACGCCGCCGCCACCGGCGCTCGGGTCGTCAACGACTGGGCGGCCGTCGGCGCCGGCACCGCCGCGTACCTGTTGGCCGCCCAGCTCCTCGGCAACGCCCTGTACGAGGAGGTGGTGTTCCGCGGCTTCCTGCTGCCCCAGCTGTTCCTCGAGCTCAGGGGAGCGGGGACGGCGCTCGCGCTCGTGCTGGCCCCGGTCGTCTCCCAAGCGCTCTTCGCGGTGGCGCACGTGCCGAACCGGCTCTGGGTGACAGGCCTAGCGCCCGGCGAGCTGCCGGGAGCGCTCCTGCCCCTCTTCCTGATGGGCCTCTTCTTCGCCCTGCTCTACCTGCTGACGTACAACCTCTTCGCGGTGGTCGGCGTGCAC
>Ga0123333_10005957_pt1 | contig 10834 bp, 12 predicted proteins | sample BioC12SIPDNA_3_FD_89957 | JGI IMG/M metagenome (GOLD analysis project Ga0123333, IMG submission 89957) | Anaerobic biogas reactor microbial communites from Washington, USA - Biogas_R2_B C12 SIP DNA | ecosystem: Engineered > Bioreactor > Anaerobic > Unclassified | place: Washington, USA...
CATCGGGTGCATGCCGTTGATCGCGATCTGGATGGCGTGGTTGAACTCGTGCGCGGCGATGATGCGCAGCCAGTCGTGCGGCGGCCAAACGCGCAGCCCGGCGGGCGGGCTGGGGTCGACGAAATCATTCTCCAGCACCATGTAGCCGAACGCGGCCTGCTGCTCGCGGCGCGCCGTGTTGGGGTTGTCGCCCACGAAGCCGCCATCCGGCGAGACGTAACCCGCCATGTTCTTGCTGAACAGCTCCATCAGGTACACGTCGAAGCGCTCGTCGCCGCCCTCGCCGCGATCGGGCAGCGGCGCAGGCCAACCCATACGGTCCACCTGGGCTGTCCAGACCGCTTCCATCACGCGGCCCACGTCTTCGGCCCAGTCGGGGGTCCCGCTGCCGTCCCGGTCGGCGGGCGGCACCGCGTCGATGCCGTGCAGCGTGTAATGAATCACGAAGTGGACCGTGCCGTGCGTCAATGTCTCGCCCGACAACTGGGGGCGGGACTGCGCCGCGCCGGGCCGCGCCTCGGCGCGCGTTGCGATCAGGGCAAGCGCCAGGATCGCGCCCGCCAGAATACCCATGCGCTGTATGTGCCGTGACATCATGCTTCTCGAGCCATTTCGTTGAGCCAATGGAGCATCGTTCGCCGTGCTTCTATCATACACGACGGGCGGAGGGGCGAAAATGGGGCATCACCTCAGCGCGTGGAGCCGGTCCACCAGCCGCGCCAGCGCGTCCTGGTACGGCGTGTCGACGAAGGTGATGTGCTGGATGCGGCGCAGCCGGTACGGCACCCGGCACGTGTCGACCAGGATCGGGACAATCGGCTTGCCTTCGTCCAGGTAGTAGTGCACCTCGTCGGCCACGTGCGGCGATTCGACGCTGCTCGACGACAGCACGACGATCATCGCGCTGCACGCTTCGAGGGCGCTTTCGATGGCCGCCGACCAGATCGTGCCCACCTCGATTTTGCGCTGGTCCAGCCAGACGTCGATCCCCTTGGCCGCAAGATCATCGGCCAGCCGGAAGACGAATGCCTGATCCTGGCGCGAATAACTGACGAAGACCTGCGTCGAGCCGGCGGCATTCGCCTGATCGGAGAGCTGGGGGATCAGCTTATTTTCCTGGCTCAGCAGCTTGTCGATGACGTGCGCATGGAGCTCGGCGAACGTTTCGGGGTGGGGCTTGATGTGCTGTTCGAACAGCGTCTCGTCGATTTCGACCACTTTCACCGTGCCGCGCGCGACGATATTGGCCTGTCGCGGGCGATCCATCAGCAGCGCGATCTCCCCGAACATCTGGCCGCGGCCTAACGTGTCCAGGACGACCCGCACGCCGTCGATCTGCTTGGTGACCTCGACCTGCCCGTTGACGATCACGTACAGAATGTGGCCGGGATCGCCTTCGCGGACCAGGAGCGTCCCGTCGTCGTATTCCATCTGGCGCGCCTGCTCGTACAGCGCCGTGATGCTCTCGCTGCTGAGACGGGGGAACACCGCCCTCAATACGTCAATCGCGGATGATGGCATCGATCACTCCCGCCAGGCCAGCTGGCGCCCATCCCGCCACCAGATGGCGACTCGGCCGCAGTCCACAGCGGAGAAACCGAGATGATCCAGCAGACGCCGGGCGGGGTTGCGCGTGGTCACGCCCACCGTCAGGGTCACGATGCCCTGGGCGCGGCATGCCTGCAGCGCGCGGACCATCAGCGCGCGGCCCAGCCCTTGCCGGCGGTGGCGCGGGTGCACGGCCAGATCCACCAGCCGGCCCGCCTCATCGCCCACGGCTGAGACCACCGCGTGACCGACCGGCTGCCCGTCGCGGTCCAGGCCGACGAGGGTGGTCGCCGCGTTCCAACGGTCCAGCAGCTCGCCTGCTCGCAGCCGGTGCAGGGTGCGAGCGACGTTGTTGTGGGGTACGACGACCGCTTCCAGGTCGTTTTCGTGCGCGGCGGCGGCCACCTGTTCCAGCGCCTGATCGAAGTCATCGCACCAGCGACTGATCCGGTAGCCGTTGGGCGGCGCGACGACGGGCAGCGGGATGTCGCCCAGCCGGCGCTGCATCCGGCAGCGCTCGAAGAATAGCGCGCCGTGTTCGAGAAAGGTGTTCCACACGCCCGGCGAGTCGTCGCGGGCGCGCGCCTCGATCACGTCCAGAGTGGGCACCTGCGACAGCGTGCGAAACACGTGATCGCCCAGGACGCCGCCCGTCTCGCGTGATACGGAAGGCTCGACGTACAGCATGACGACCTGCACGCGCGTCCGGGCTACGTCCTGCCACTGCCAGGCGGCGATCCCGCGCATGACGCGCCGCTCGTCGTACAAGGCGACGGCCGTCAGCTTGCCCAGCGCCAGGGCATCGCGCACCTGGTCGATGCTGCGATCCACGTTCCGCCCGGCGTAGATGGCCCGCACCCGCAGTAAGGTTTCCCCCTCGGCATCAATCCGGTACAGGGGCTCGATTGTAGCCAATGCGCGTGCTTCCTTCCGTAGGCGTGTGCTAGTCCGGCGCCGGATCAGGCTGTTCCAACAGGGCCGCTGCCGGGTCCCCCGCGTGTGCTGCCAGATAGCCGCGCACGTATCCCCGGTCCAGCCCGCGCTGCAGCGCGTCGTCCTGCACGGCGAGCTGGGTCTGGATGCTGTCCTGGAGCAGCAGCCGCTGCGTCTCGATGAGCTTACGCCGCTCGCGCCCGATCTGCCAGTTCTGCCACAGGGCTGCCAGCGCCGCGGTGGTCTCGGCGGCGGTCTGGATTAGCTCGAGGGCGCGCTGGGCCTGAGCCAGCCGGGCCGCGACCACGCTCCGCGCCGGTATGCGCGGTGCGCGGAACGGGCGAATGGCCGGGACGGGCACCGGCTCCGCCGGGACGCCGCGCAGCGCCGCGTACTGCCGCCAGGCGACATCTTGCCCGCCGATCTGGTCCAGCTCGGCGAGCGGATCGCGCGAGTCGAGCAGGGTCAGCAGGCGCGGCAGCACGCTCTGGCGCACCACCAGGGCCCCTTCGCGCGGATCGCTGGCATAGGCTGCGTCCACGGTGGGGCGATCCAGCGGGGCGAGACTGTAGCGCAGCACGGCGATGCGCATCCAGAGCAGCACGTCGGGCGGCTGTTCGATCTGGTGCAGCGTGTACAGTCGGACGTAGGTGCCGAAGGGTAGGCTGTTCATATGACGACCCTCTGAACGTTCTGCTTTGATTCTAGCACGCTTCGGGCTGTACACGAACAATTATGAACAAAACACCTACACCGGCCAGCCGCAGCCGGGGCACGTTTCATAGGATGGCGCTGACGCAGGGGCGTTTCAGGAGGGCTCGGGCAGTCTCACGTTTTGCAGCACGCTCAGCACGTGCTGGAACGTCTCCATTTGTTGCTGGGTGACGGACTCCTCGATCAGGCGCGCGAGCTGGTCGGCGACCCGTTCCACCTGGGGACGTAAGGCGTGCCCGCGCTCGGTCAGGAAGACTCGCACGCTGCGCCGGTCGTGGGCATCCACCTGGCGGCGCAGCAGGCCCTTGTCCTCCATGCGGTCGAGCAGGGCGGTCATGGACGAGGGGTGGCGGCAGACCTCATGCGCCAACTGCGAAGCGCTGGTCCCGTCATCGCCGTACAGCACGCGCAGGGCGTACCACTCCAGCAGACTCAGGCCCAGCGGCGCGATCAACTGCTCGTAGACCTGCTCCAGGTGGCGGTAAGCCTGCTCGAGGTTGGTTGCCATGCAACCGTCGAAACGTAGCGGCGGAGTCTCGTTCATACCGTGTATTGTATCCACATAACGCTTTGGTGACAAACTAATCGGCGAGCGTTTCCCCGCCGCCCATCTTACGCTGCCGCGCCGCGGCTCAAACCGGCGTTATACTCGAGAGTGGAAGGAGGTCGAGCGAATGCAACTGGCGATTGGGGCGGATGCCGTGGTGCGCAGCGCCGCGGGCGACGTGCTGCTGGTCAAGCGCGAGGATTTCCGCGTGTGGACCATTCCCGGCGGCGCTGCCGAGCGGGGCGAGACACCGGCGCAGGCCGCCGTCCGCGAGACGGAAGAAGAGTCCGGCGTGCAGGTCGCGATCGATGAGCTGTCGGGCGTGTATGCCTTCGGACCCGCCATCGGGCTGATCTTCGTCTATACGGCGCACCCGGTCGGCGGCGCGCCGCGGACCAGCCGCGAATCGGTCGACGTGCGCTTCTTCCCGCCCGGTGCGCTGCCGCGCTGGATGTTGCATTTTGCCCGCCCGCGCCTGCTCGATGCCCTGAGCGGCCAGCGTGGGACCTTCCGGTACCAGCCGTATCCGTTATGGGCGAAGGTGGCGCTGCCGGCGATGCTGCGCGCGCGTCGGCTGCGCAACCGGCTGCAGGGCCATCCTGAGCCGCCGCTGGCCTACCGGGACGTCGTGGTGCAGGGAAAGTTGTGCGCAGATGGCGCGGGCACGCTGACCATCAACATCGAGCCGGAAGCCGGTGTCCTGGTGTGGGAGACGCTGCGCCGCCGGGCCAGCGAGGCCGCCGGGCAGCCGGTGACGGTAGCGGGCCTGCGGGACGTGTCCGGCGGTGATCCGCTGGTGGTGCGATTCGCGCTGCGGGTGGCGAACGATGGTCGTGTATGAGGTGATCGACCTCACCAAGGTCTATCCCCGGCAGACCGTCCCGGCCAACGACCGGCTCACGCTCAGCGTGACCGAGGGCGAGATCTTCGGGCTGTTGGGCGACAACGGCGCGGGCAAGACGACCCTGATCCGGCAGATGGCGAACCTGCTGGCGCCCACCAGCGGGACGATCCGGCTGTTCGGCCAGCCGCTAGGCGCCGCGCCGCTGTACGTGCCGGCTCACATCGGCTATATGCCCCAGGACGGGCTGGCGCTCAACAACCTGACGGTGGGCGAAACGCTCTACTTCACGGCGCACCTGCGTGGCCTGGACCGCCGCGCCGCCCTCGCCGAGCGCGACCGCCTGCTCGACCGGCTGGACCTGGGCGCCGCGCGCGACAAGCTGATCGTCCGGCTCAGTGGTGGGCAACGCCGGCTGGCGATGCTGGCGACGACCATCGCCGCCGCGCCGCCCGTACTGCTGCTCGACGAGCCGACCAACGATCTCGATCCCCAGCACCGTCGGCTGGTGTGGGACCTGGTGCGCGAGCTCAGCCGCGAGCAGGGCCTGACGGTCATCCTGGTGACGCACAACGTCATCGAGGCCGAGCGCGTGATCGAGCGCGTGGGCATCCTGCGCGGCGGCAGGCTTATCGCCGTGGGACGGCCAGGCGCGCTCAAGGCCGGGCTCAACCGCCAGCTCCGGCTGGAGATCGTGTTCGCGCCGGGCAGCCCGCCCGCGCTGCCGCCCGGACCCCCCCCGCGCGAGGTGATGCCGGGCCGCTGGCAGCTTTTGATCGAGCGCGAGGTCGCGCCCGCCTACCTCGCCGCGCTCAATGGAAACGAGTCCGTCGAGGATTTTAGCCTGAGTACGGCTACACTCGAAGACCTGTTCCTGGCGCTCGCGGAGCAGCACGCATGACCGGCCGCCGCCGCGCGCAGTCCTTTCCGGTCCAGTTATGGGATCTGACTCTGATCCAGCTTGCCAACTGGCGGTGGTCGTGGCGCGGGATGCTGCTCACCAGCGTGATTGCGCCGCTGCTGAGCACGGCGGCGCTGGGCACCTTCGCCGCGCAGGACGATCCCGACACGCTAGCCTACATCCTGACCGGTAACGTGGTGTTCGCGCTGCTGTTCGGCACCTTCGACAAGGTGGCGACCCATTTTGCCTACATGCGCCTGGTGGGGCGGCTGGATTTCTTCGCCACGCTGCCTGTCTATCGCGCGGCGCTCATTCTGGCGACGGTGACCGCGTTCCTTGTCCTGTCGCTGCCCGCCGCCGCCGTGACGCTACTGGCCGGGCAGGCCATGCTCGGTGTGTCGCTGGCGCCCAGCCCGTGGCTGCTTGCCGCCGTCCCGCTGATCGGGGTGTCGCTGTGCGGACTGGGCGCGCTGGTGGGAATCGTCGTGCGCTCGCCGGAGGAAGTGGGCAGCGTCAGCACGCTGATCACGTTCGTGCTGGTGGGCTTTGGCCCGGTGATCATCCCGCCCGACCGCCTGCCGGACATCATCGAGACGCTGAGCGTGCTCTCTCCGGCCACCTACGCCGCGTCTGCCCTCCGCCAGACCGTGCTCGATATGCCGGACCGCATCCCGCTGGCGGTGGATTTGCTGGCGCTGGCCGGGTTCCTGATCGGATCGCTGTGGGTGGTGGGGCGCCGGATGGACTGGCGCTCAGCGTGACCGGACGCGCTCCTGCCGGGCCAGCGCCCGCTTGAGGAACCGCGCCACCACGTGCAGCGGCACGGCAAACCCCACGTCTGGCCCGGCGATCATGGTGTTGATCCCGACCAGCCGCCCGGCTACGTCCACCAGCGGGCCGCCGGAATGGCCGGGCCGCATGTGCAGATCGAGCGCGATCCACTCGTGATGGGCGCGGGGGATCTCCGGCAGGCCAGCGCCCATACCGATCACCACGCCGCCAGTCACTGCCCCGGCCACGCCCCACGGGTGCCCGACCGCCATCACCCACTGGCCGGGCTGCAAGCTGCGCGAGTTGCCCAATTCGACGGTCGGCAGATCGCTGGCGACCACCATCAACGCGGCGAGGTCGCGGTCAGGATCAGAGGCGATCACCGTCGCGGGGAGCGTCTGGCGATCCGGCAGGACGACGCGCAGCATCCCGCGACCGGCGATGACGTGCGCGTTCGTGACGATCAGGCCGTCCGTGTGCCAGATGGTGCCCGCGCCGAAGCCCTCGCCCCCGTTTTGGATCTGGACCAGGGCGCCCCGAGCCCGATCCACGACCGGCGACATCTCCGTGTTCAGTTGCTCCCAAAGTGTTGGCATCGTCGCCTCCCAGGTCTGGATCGGGTGAGCCGGACCACACCCGCTCGCCGATTACAACGGTCACATCCTGGACTTGTCCGCCGCGCACGATACGCACCGGCACCGCCTTCCCGACCCGGTCGCCGCTCAGCAGCGTGAGCAGATCGTCTATGTGGTGCATGGGGTGCCCGTCCAGCGCGACGATTGTATCGCCCAGCATCAGCCCGCCAGACTCCGCCGGACTGCCCGGCTCAACCGACGCGATCAGCAGGCCGGTTTCCTGCCCGATCTGCCCGGCCAGCGCCTCCGGCAGGCGGACCGGCTGCGCGCCGACACCCAGATAGCCGCGCCGGACGTGGCCGTGGGCGAGCAGCGTGTCGACCACAGCGCGCACCGTCGCTGCCGGGATGCTCACGCTGACGCCGCGCAGTAGCGCCGAGGTGTTCAGGCCGATCACCTGCCCGGACGCGTCGACCAGCGGGCCGCCTGAAAAGCCGGGATACATCACTGCGTCGGTCTGCAGATAGCGATCGATCTGCCCCCCGGCGGGCGTGCGCCAGCTCTCGCCCAGCGCGCTGACGATGCCCAACGTCGCCTGGACGCTGCGGCCGGGCCGGCCCAGCGCCAGCACCAACTGCCCCACGCCCAGCCCATCGCCGGACGCCCAGGCTGCCGGGGTCAGATCGCCGCCTTCCACCCGCAGGACGGCCAGATCGGTGCTCGGGTCGCGCCCCACCACTGCCGCCGGGCGGGTGCTGCCGTCCGGCAGGCCGATGGTGATCCGCTCGTCGCGCCGCACGACGTGATGCGCGGTGACGATCAGACCGTCCGCCGACCATATGACGCCGGTCGCCGGGACGCGCCGCCGGCCTTCGACCCGCACGACGGCGGGGCTGGCGGCCTGGACGGTCGCAGCCAGATCGTTGGAAAGAGTCTCCAGTACATTCGCCATTGGATTGGGCTCCTTTTTGTGTAGTCATCTGCTCTCGATCATACGGCGGGCGGCCCGGCGCAACATCGCCCCTTTGGCGAGATCGATCCCCGGCAAAACGGGCGGGGACCTGCCCAAACGGCGGGGTGAATTGGCCCGACCGTGTTACAATCTATAGGGATGCGAGCGCGAGAGGAGCAATCATGTTGATGCGCCAGTTGACCATCCTGCTTCCGATCGCCGGGCTGCTGCTCAGCGCCCCGCGCGTCGTGCGCGGCCAGTCCTGGGAGGATACGCGCACCTTTCCGCTGCCCGACGACGAGTCCCCGCTGTGGCTGGATCTGGAAGCGGACGTGGCCGACGTGAGCGTCACCGGCGTCGAGGGCATCGGTGCGATCGAGGTCGCGCTGGCGATCGAGGGCTGGTCCGAAGACGAGATCGACTTCGTGGCCGACTACGCGGACGCGCACCTGGTGGTGCGGGTGATGGTGATTGCCGAGGAGCAGAACGCCTTCGGCGGCAAACGGTCGATCAAGCTGGTGCTGCGCGTGCCGGTCGAGCTGGAGCTGTCCATGAGCGTAAATGTGGGCAGCGTGGCGATCAGCGGGATCACGGTGGTCAACAGCCTGGATGTCCGGACCGACGTCGGGGCAATCACCGCCCAGGCGGCGCTCGGTGAGGGCGACCACACGCTGCAGGCGAACGTAGGCGACGTCCACTTCGACGGCTCGCTGGAAAAGGGTGCTCTGTCGATGCTGTCCAGCGTGGGCGACCTGGCCTTCACCGGCCAGATCGGCCCCGATGGTGCTCTCGACCTTGGGGCCGAGGTGGGCGCGGTGACCGTGACGGTGGCTCCCGGCAGCGCGTTCCGGCTCGAGGCGCAGTCCAACCTGGGGAAAGTCGTGGACGATCTTGCGCTCCACGAGCGCACCACGCAGAGCGGCCTGCTCGACGCGCTGGTGCAGGGCGTCTACGGCGCCCCTGGCCAGCCACAGGCGACTGTCCGGGCTCACACCGACGTGGGCGAAATCACGATCACGGAAACCGGCCGCTAGCCGCGCGGCTGGCATTGCGCTCGCCCGCAGCCGATTCCCCCACTATCATCCCAGCGCGTTACACTCGTGGCGATATGGCATCGCCCTTGTGGTAATGGATGTCAGGCTAAAAACCGATGACTTGGCACGAACAGCTCGAATCCAATCTGGAATTTCTGCACGAGCAGATCGTCCAGCTCGAACAGAAGATCACCCGGCTGGCGAATGCCCGCGCCGCTTGCCAGGGCTGCCTGGAAGCGGAAGGGCTGGACCGCCTGCTGCATGTCGCGCGCCTGGAAGAAAGGGTCCTGAACGACCTGCTGGCGTCCCAGTCAGGTGAGGATGCCGGGCCGCTGGAGGGATTGATCCTGGCGAAAGCCGAACGCTACAAGGCCGAGGCGCGCAAACAGGCCGCTAACTGGCGGCGCGGCCAGCCAACTCCGTCCGCGTACTGGGACGCCGAGGCGCTCCAGGGCACCCTGACCGACCTGCTGCGGCGGCTCAACGCGTGGCGCGCCGGGCGTCCCTATTATGCCGAGACCGGCGCCGGCGCCGGCGTTGGCGCGAATGGACCGCGCACAGCCGCGCCCAAACCGGCGACGGTCAACGGAACCGGTGCCTACCCCTGGTATCCCTTCCTGCGAGATGTCCGTATCGAGGAGGCGCCCGCCGCGAATGGGCACGACGAGAACGGGAGCTCGCTGGAGGCCTTCCGCGCCCGCCTGTACACCGCCCTACACAATGCCCGGATCCCCGACGAGCACATCGAGATCGTGGTGCAGCCCGACGGGCTGGTGCTCGCCACTGGCTACGCTCACGACGACGAGCAGGCCGAGCGGGCGCTCCAGGTCATGACCGGGTTCCCTGGCGTGTCGCGGGTACTGGCCGATATCCAGGTGGCGACTCCGGCCCATTGTCCGGCGTGCCGCGCCCGGGCGGAGGGCCATTCGCATATCAAGCACGGGCATCAGTACCGGGCCCGGCCTGACGCGGACTCGGACTGATCGTCCACGTTGAAGACCTCGCTGTAAGGACGGGTATCGTTTTTCGCTTTTGCCGTGCCGTGCTAGAATGTGGAGCGAACTGTCAACGACGAGGATCTGCACATGGCTGAAGGCGGCGGATTTTGCGAGCGTCACGGGCCCTTCGACCCGCCCTATACCGAGTGCCCCTACTGCGCTCTCGAAGTCAAACAGCGCCGCGCCTACGGGCCGCCGCCATCAACGGTGCCTCATGGCGGGGCGGACCGCCCGGCCGCTCCGGCGGATGAGGAGTTCGTGCGCGAGACGGTCGAGCCGGACGCCGAGCCTGAGCCCGACGCAGAGCCGGCGGTCGATCCCAGCCTGACCGAGCTGGTGCCGCGCGTGCCCGCTGAGCCGGAGCCGCCCCCCGAGCCGGTCCCGGAAGTTGTCGAAGGGCCGCCCGCGCCGGTGGGCTGGCTGGTGGTCAAAGAGCCGCCAGAGCGCCGCGGCGAGATCGTCCGTATCAAGCCGAACCAGAGCATCGGGCGCGAGGCCGATATCCGGTGGGACGATCCGCGCCTGTCGCGCCAGCATGCCCGGCTGACGCTCGAGCCGCCCGAAGATGATCCGGATGCCGACCCTGTCTTCTTCCTTTGGCCTTATGCGCCTACCAACCCGGTGTACATCAACGGACACGAGATTCGCGGGGCGACCCCGCTGCACGAGAATGACGAGATCCGCCTGGGCGACACGCTGTTCGTGTTCAAGGTGTTAATGGACTGAGGTATCACATGAGCCAATCGCCGTCGATTTCGCTCGAAGTCTCCGTGGCTATGGCGACCGACACCGGCCAGCGACGCAAGCAGAACGAGGACGCCATCGGCCACCTGACCCCGACAGATCCGGAGACGCTGGAGCAGTTGGGACAGATCTTCGTGCTGGCGGATGGGGTGGGGGGCCTGAAAAGCGGTGACCTCGCCAGCCAGTACGCGGTCAGCACGATCATCGGCAGCTATTACGAGCAGGAAGAGGGCACGCCTGCCGAGCGCCTGGCGCGCGCCATCGCCGAGGCCAACA